>JAAUYJ010007066.1_pt1 | contig 11736 bp, 14 predicted proteins | sample 7278031 | NCBI WGS metagenome assembly JAAUYJ01 (sample SAMN14350222, study PRJNA611818) | marine sediment metagenome | isolation source: surface marine sediment (1.8m) | place: French Polynesia: Moorea | collected 2018-08 | reverse complement strand
TTCATAAAAAGAGTCTCGCCGGTGCCCACTTTATCCCCCGCCGACCCTTCTTTTTTTGGCTGAGACCTTCATAAAAAGAGTCTCGCCGGTGCCCACTTTATCCCCCGCCGACCCTTCTTTTTTTGGCTGAGACCTTCATAAAAAGAGTCTCGCCGGTGCCTACTTTATGCCCCGCCGAACCGTCCCCTTTCTTGTGCTTTCACCTTTGTGCCGAAATGAAGAAAAAGAACTACGCCGGTGCCCACTTTATGCCTCGCCGAACCGTCTCTTGTTTGAGATTTTTACTTGCAGGAACGACAGTTGCGCTAGTTCCCAATGCGGGTTCCCAATTCGGCAACTTCACCAACCCATTCTCATCGCGCCCTATCCCAATACTAAAAAAGGGAAACTTCAAACTTTAGGCTACGCGCATTCTTCCAGAGATTACACCGGCCTATAAGCGAAGAAGACGCTCAAATCGCATGCACATGTTGGTATTGCTTCATATACGCAGTAATTGTTGTAGCATAAACAACAGGAGTTGCAAGTACATGGTCAGCGGCGTCCACGCTCGGCCCTCTCAAGACGCTTGATCCTCGAGGTTCTAGCAAACTCCAGGTAGTCTTTCTCCTCAGCTACATTCGTTGTGCCCGTTTTTGCCTTGGCGATGGCGACCACCCTCTTGTAGGGGACGTGGCTGAGAGCCGCCACAAAGAACTGCTCCTCCTTGTTGACGAGGCTGAAGTATTCTGCTTCCATGGCCCTTGGGTCCCCCGCCTTTGCAGGGACGACGACGGCTTTCTTCTTCTTGGCCTTGTCGCCTGCAATTCCAAATTATTTACAAACATTTAGGTGCGACATGGTGCTTGGAACCTTTAACAGTATCAATCAAAGAAGTTGTAGGCAGATGGAGAGTCTCCTTTTCCTTTTTTAAAAAATTGAGCTTGGCCTTTAATGCGGCAGGTATTTTTGACGTTTTTCGTGTAAGCTTCCATACCCGGAATGACAATCCGCCAATGCTTCGCTTCGTACAGAGTGTCGTTGTTCGCTTCAGCCGCTTCGGATAGGACGTCGATGATGTCACGTACTGGAAATGGGTCGTTCGAAATGGGACAGTAATAGTGAATATTTTTCAAGTGTCCCTGTTGCCTGGGAACCAACTCTTCTGCAAGCTGTTACATGTTTCCAACATGGTAGATTGGCATCCGGCCATTCCTTTAAAACGTCTCACCTGAGCACCTGTGCAGGGTAAGCGTATTTGCCAACTTCTTCATCTTTGTGCCTGACACCTTCTCGAAGTTGCCCAAGTCCTCCCAGAAGTTTTGAAGCAGTTCCTCGACAGCCCTTTGTTGCGGGAGGGGAACGTAAACCTGAGGGATGGAGAAGAAAAATTGGGGACATCCCATGAATGCGCCAACCTTCGACTTACCAGCCGGAACCTGCTGATGGCATTCTTTGGTATCTCCCAGACGGCGTTGACGGTTCCAACGACGTGGATGCCCTCGTGCTGACCCGTGCTTCCTGATAAAGAGCGAGGTGTTAGGAATAACAAGCGGACAGGGTTCGTTTTCGGCCCAAAAGCACCTTCCAGGAAGTCCAGCATCATGGTGCGCACAGCAGCAGAGGCGCCGCTGTCCTTTCCGGCATTGCCAATGATGCCGTTTATTTCATCGCAAAACAAGATGACTTTACTGCCCGTCCAGGACAGACGCACGGCCATGTTGAAGAGGCGCTGAAATTAAAAGACAAGACTTGTGTTGAGCAAATCATTTGGCAGGAGTAGCTACCCAACAAAAAAAAGTTTTGGCAATCTCCCTGTCCTTCCCTAGCAAAGCGTATGATTTTTTGAATTCCGCCAAGCCAACTTGCTATGAATGGGGCGCTCTGGCAAATTTTACTGCCCTTGGTACCATCAAACCAGTATTGAAACGTACCTGTGTCTTCCTTTCGGACTCTCCATGGTAGGGGTCCTTGAATTGTGTCGCCTCAATCTTCAGAAAAACGGGCAGCGGCTTCCCGCCCTCCTTGAGCGCCTGTGTGATCGTTCCCAAGGCCTTGTCCACCCCGTTTGACTTCCCAGTGCCGGGAGGCCCAAACAGGAGAACTTTGGGCATGAGGAAAAATTGACATTTAACCGTGTTCGCGAAACAAGGAGCAATTGTTCATTGCGCAAGATTAGTACCATGATTGGTTCCCTTGATTTTGCTGCGCTTGTACCCCTCCTCGTCAGCGATGGGCGCAATGAGCTTCCTGTTGAGGGCCCGTACCAGTGCCATGTTTTGGCCTCCCATCGAATCCATCGTCCCGCCGGTGATCCTAGAATTTGGGACTGTCACGCTTGGGCACTTTTTGCAACACGCCATTTTCCCTCACCTTCCGAGAATTCTGTTGTACAGCTCTCTTTCCAACGGCACATTAGCGAGGGCTTCTTCCGGGGTCATGCCTGCGTACCTTGCCTTGTTGTCCCAGTCCAACTGAGGGGAGAAATGTAGCAGTACAAACACATGCGTGAAAATTGCAACTACTCCACCTCTTCCAATTTCTCGTCCTTCCTCTTCCTCATCTCTCCTCCTTCCGCCCCTACTGCGCCGCCCTCGCCATCCCCGCGTTCCGCCAGTTCCTCGCGCAGCTATGTTCGAGAAGGCCTCTTTGCAGGCAATTTACAATCAGACAGGAAGACATTCCTTACCTCGTCGTTTTCTTGGCGCAACAGCTTCATGTCGTCCGACATCTGGTTGAAGGCCTTTGCAATGTGCGCATACTTCCATGGGAAATGGGTCAGGTCGGGTACTGTTTCTTCAATACGGTTAATTTATGGACTTACCCTGTTGTCATTTACTTCCCTTTCGGCTCTATGAGCCTCCGAAAGTTGGCCAATGCGCTCGCGCATGTGATCGATGGTTTCGTCCTTGGTGGTCAGCTCACAGCGCAATAGCCTCACCTCCTGCCTCGCGTCCGTCGCGTCGCGAATCGCTTGCTCCACCTTCAGTTGCAACTAGAGAGGAAGCATACGAAAAGGATTGGGATAAGGCAGAGTTTGGGCACATAAACCTGAGTACTCACGGTTTCCAAGTTGGTCCTGACGCCATTCAGAGCTTTACCGTTCTTGTTTGTCGACTCCTTGAGCTTCTGGAACGCACGAAAAACCCAGTCATTGACACAATATAGGCTCTTCTTTTAGGCTTCCCTTACCTCTTGGTTTGAGCGCAGCACCCGAAACTTGTCCAGGTTTCTAGCCGTACCATTGGCAGCTTCTCCAGCCACCCGCTTGCTGCTTTCGGCGCTGTTGCTCTCGTCCATGGCCTCTGCGGCGGCGTGCAACGACATGGCTGAAAAGGAATTGAACAACATTAAATTGAAAAGTTTTATATTGCCGAAAAACGCAGGGCCAACCACGGCACGCCATCAACTTTATTTGCGCTTCAATAGTGTTCTGGTTTACGTCCGTCACATTTGCGTCTTCACACTGCAGGGCTTGCACCTCCACCACCACCACCACCACCCTCCTCTTCCTCACTGGACTCCTGTTCCTTGTCGGGAACATAGTCTTCGGGGGCAAGTGGCTGGAAGCAGCTTGCACGGTCAAACGACTGGGGATTTATGACAACCTGGGTTACTCCTTTTTCTGTGTCCTCCCACATGCGAGGTCTCGGACCTTCCTTCTTGGAACAGCTGCAATTGGCCAAGTGCTGGTCCTCGTCGAACACAGAACTGCCCTTTTCATCAATGTACACATACATGAGTCCGAGGTACTTGGGGTCGAAGGCCCACCCTGGCGTCTTCTCCAAGTATGCGATGCGCACACAACTCTGTTCTTTCTCCCCTTCCACCCGGGGATGACACAAAACAGCGCTCTGCACCTTGACCATAGTGTACTTTTCCGCGTCCACCAGTACCGGAGATTCGCCCCTCTTGCCGCTGCCCTGGCCGTGTTTCCACTCGCCCGACTTCTTGTTTGCACTCCTGACCGGGTACAGATGGAGTTGGGAGGGGTCCTTGGGCACTGCCCATTTGACATGGGTCGGGGCAGCAGTTGCTCGGAATTGCCGGAACGGGGGCGCTTCGGGCCTCCACACGGGACCCTTGGACGTCTTCACGTTGGCTCCTCGAACCTACAGAAAAGTCCAAGGAGGAGTTGGATGAGTGCTGAAATTAGTTCTGTTTCATTTTCCAAAGCCTGCGGACAAGAAAAACGTACGCCTTTTCCATTTTCCAAGTTTGAATAATTTCGCCTAAAGGTCTTAAATCATGCCACCCTTCCTCTTCCCGTCAATTAAACGTGAGCCAAATCAATTGTATGGTAAACGGAATCCCCTTAAATGCTGAAAAAGCTTTGCCGATTTCGTATTTACTTTGGGCACGTTTCCCCAGCCACAACGGCGCCGGGTCCTAATACTGTTCTTAATTTCTATAGAAACACATCATACACCGAAACTTTTCAACGACGATTCATAATTTTGACTTTGCAGAAGTTATTGGCCATTGTCCACCAACATGTACTTTAATCTGTTACCTTGCAGACCACCGGAACATTTCGAGGGAGATCACACCTCAGTTCACGGTGGTCCTCCCAGTTCCTTTCTGCGGCTGCAGCGACCAAAAACTTGGTCATGTTTTGCCTCCTGTAAAAGTGGGTCGTTCCAGTAGGGTGGTGGTGGCGCTCTCCCAGTTTTTTTTTGAAATCTGCAGGCAAGGGGTTGTACTCCTTCGGTTCGTAGCCTCTCAGTGTTGCGTTGTATGCCTCGCTGGAATGCCTGGTGGGGACGGGGAAAATAATTTTTAAAAAATACGTGAATTACACCAAATATCGGGGAGGGGGGGGGGAAGATTTGCAGAGCCAGGCGGTGCGTCCAAATGCCATGTGATGAGTGTTGCAGAAAGACAGGGGGTACAATGTTGGGCCGAGCATCACCTCCGGAATTGCATTGACCCACTCCACATGAATACACCCGCCCTTTGGTGGGGCTACACACTTTCCAACTCACCTTCGTTCGCTAATGCCCTTGCTAATCATGGCCTGCTGGTATGCTTCCAACTCCGCAGCAGTCTCGCTTGGGGCAGCAAAGTCGTCCTCGTCGCTGTCCACAATTGCGAGGTCGCTGTCGTCGCCCCCCGCAGGCCCTTTTTGCTTTGTCTTCCTTGCCAGCTTTGACCGCCCCGCCCTTCCTCCATCGGGAGACGAAGAATGGTAGCGCTTCTGTTGGGGGTTTGGTTGCTTCCGGAAGCGGCCAGGCGGAACCACTGATCTGATCCTCGGGTTTTGGGGCTCGCTGTAATTCCTTGACCTTCCCTGCCTCTTCCCCTGCGGCTCTGCGGGCCTGCTTTCGGACAATGTGCGCGCCCTCCCCCCCGAAGAGTTGCTTGAGCTCGGACTGCTTGTCCCTTGCGCTGTTTCCTCCAAGGCTTTAAGGAACTTTTCTTGACCTCTTTGAAGTGCCTCCCGCCTCTTCTCTAGGGCCTGAAAGTACATAACAGCAGTCTATTTACAATGAAAAAGAACAGGGTCAATCGCTGCAAGGAAATTAGGGCTACGTAAAATTTTTAACCTAAGGGGGAAATTTCTAAACTTCTATGTAGGTAGGCGGCATATCATGTATTGCTCAAACTGCCAACTCTATCAGGCAATGTTGCTGAAAAGATAATTCAACCAAAACGCCAAAATCCTGCGCCGACCCGTAAGTTTGATTGCGCCGACACCCTGTTTAGTTGCGCCGATCCTTTACATAAGTTACGTCAAATTGCTTTGTTTCAACGGGAATTCAAAGCCACCATAAATCCAACAAAAAAGCCAAAATCCTGCGCCGATCCCTAAATTTAATTGCGCCGACACCCTGCTTAGTTGCGCCGATCCCTTACTTGAGCTACGCCAAATTGCTTTCTTTACGGCAGAAATCGTAAGCATTATTTTTTGCATTTACTGCAGGTCTCTTTAATTCCATGTAACGTGTTACCCTACTCCAAAATTTATTTACCTGTTCAACCTCGGCCACTGTCTCCGCACTCTTGGCCAGGTCTCCTTGTACTTGCTTCATTTGCTCGACTGTTTGCTTTACTTCGCTCGCCACCTCCTTTGCAGCCTCGTCACCAAGGCCACTCCCGCTGCCGCCCTTCTTCCCCAGGTCGTCGGCAAAGCGGACAATCTTTTTCGTCGCGGCCTGAAGGTCCCTCAAGACAATGCCGAACGCCTTCTGGTTTTCAGCAAAGGCTGCCTCGTTCTCTTTCGACGTTTTGGCATGCCTCCTAATTTCCGCGATGCTTTTGTTGCTCTCGGTGCGGAGAGCCTGAGCGTAGCTGCAAATGTTCGCAACAGCCTCCTCTCCCCTAGAGACAAATGAGGCCATCCTGGAGTATAGTTCTTGGGCATCTTGCTCCTCCTTCTCCCCTGGTTCTTTGAGTACCACCCGTGGGCTGAGAAGGCTTTGGAGTTGCTGCCCGCTCGGGCTTTCTGTGCCATGAGAAGAGGCTTCTTCGTGTGCCTTCGATCCTGTTGCGGCGTCCCCTTCCTCGTTGCTTTCTTCTGCGTCGTCAAGATCCTGCAGTGGGTGGATGTCTCCCTCAAAAAAATCATCCTCTCCCACCAAGGTTCCACCTTCCTCCGACTCCTCCGGTGCGACAGATCCGGCGCCCCCTTGGCTCCCGACCTGACTGGACTGAGGTTCCTTTTCGGGGGCGCTGCTCTGCTTCCCAGGGGAGGCCGCCTCTCGTCCCGCAGGGCCGGCTTCCAAGGAGGCGGGGTCTTTGCCCTCAGCGAAGTGGACCTTCTTCGCGGGCGAGGGCTGGCCGCTCTGGGCAGGGGCGCTCGAGGGCTGGCCGCTCTGGGCAGGGGCGCTCTTGCCGGACTTTCTTCCGTCCCATCCAGGAGGCGGGTTCACCTGTGCCAGTTCTGTAGGTCGCCGTAGAACGTACTTCTCAGCGTGCTTGGAACCTTGCGCCTCCAGAGCTTCCTTCACCCTTCCCTGTACGAGGGCAGCATCCCCATAAGTTGCAAGTGCCGCTTCCATTGTTGTCACCGTGTTTGAACACCAGTTCTCCGAATTGCTCTCTTCTGCCTTCTTCCTCAGCACCTCCATCAGGGGGGCCTACATATAGTGGAGAGAAAAGGAAATAGAGATTGTTGTGGTTGTACAGATGAAGGATAGATGCTCATTATCCTCTAAGAAGCCTTTTTTAGTACTTTGACCCGGTAAAATGAACAGAATGATACAGCTTGTTTTACGCTCGCAGCACATATCTTTCCCACCCGCCCAAGAGCGGCTCACGCACCCAACTGCTCCATCAACCACCTTCGGTGTCTTGCGTGTAATGTAGCCCAATTGCGAAATAGGCAATGTGCGCAGATTTCCCAAAAAAGCTGAAAAGATGGTTCTTCCCCGTTTAACGTTTCCACCAAACCAACATTACCCTTTTCATTACATTTGCTTCGTTACATTATACTTTCCTGCATGTTAGTTGTTTTCTGGTTTTGTCCCGGGGCAAAGCTGCTGGTCTTTCGCACCTTTGTTCGTCTGAGGAACTCTAGTTCCCGTTCAGTGTCGTGGACGGCCATGTTGGCCACGTGGTTCATCCTTACAAAAAAATGATTATTAATTTGGAACCAACCTTGCAGCCATTACATAAATCCTCACTCAATCTTGCCGGTGCTGGAGTTCAGGTCGATGCTTGAGGGTCCCACCACTACGAATGTTGGTTCCGCAAAGTTTTCCTCCCATCCTGGTACCCTTGTCTCTGCGTCCACAAAGGCCGCAAAGGTTTGAGTTTTGATTCGGTGCCCAGACAACGGAACCTTGGTACCTAAACAAAAAAAACACATTTCCACGCATAAAAAGGGAAAAAAAGGAAGGGGCGACCCGCCTTTATAATTACGTCTGTCCGCAGGTAAGGAAAAAGCGCCATTTCCCAACTGTAGCCTCCCCGAACGGACAACTTTGGAGTAGCCAGTTTTTAAAAAATGCATAAACGCTCCACTTCCTGCCTAGCCGGACCAGCGTTCAGTCCCTTGACCTTACTGTTCTCAAACGACAAGTTGCGCCGGCGCCTACCCTGTTCCTTAATTTTGTCACTTAAGAAATGAAATTGCTCCGGCGCCCACTTTGTCCCTCGCCGGACCGTTCTTTCGGCCTTGAACTAGTTGCAAACCTTAAAAAAAGTTGCGCCGGCACCCGTTTTGTCCCTCGCCGGACCGTTCTTTCGGCCTTGAACTAGTTGCAAACTTTAAAAAAGTTTCGCCGGCGCCCGTTTATATCCTCGCGGGACCTTCCTTATGGCCTTAGAGTTGTAAAAATCGGTACCCAGCCTTTCTGCCACGTCCAGTGCCAAGTTTTTTGCTCACCCTCTGCTCCAGCGAGATGCACGACTACCACGTTCTCCTGCAAACCTTTGGAGACCAGTGCCATGGTGGGGTACTCTGTAAAACCTTTCCATTAAATATCGGAAAATATAAGAAATGCAGCCCTACATACCCACTCCCGCGCCGGGGACGATTAGATTGTACAGAGTCTTCTCCTCGGCTGCAAAGTTATAAGTGATCCCCTCGTCACAAGGGTCCGTCGACATGGGAAGTTCTCCCGTCCGCTGCCTGCTGTAGTACTCTTGCGCCTGCTACACAAGCAATAATGATGGGAGAGGTGCTGTAAGGCCTCCAAGCATGCGGTATGCCTACCGCTTTTTCTAGCTTACCTCGTCAGAAAAGTGCGCCAATACCGCGCGACTTTGGGCCATGACGACCTGCTTGTAGTTGTTCTGAAAGATTTATTTTTCTCCATTACCAATTGAATACATCCGCCCCATTAACTGAACCAAATTTAAGAATTTTTACGTCAGAACATCTGACTTCCCAAATGACCTTTATTTGCGCTATGACTAGATCTCCCCACCCTTTGCCTCTTTTACCAGGATATTCCCGTGAGAAAAGACGCGCTTACCTCCAGGCCCTTGCCTGCCAAGACTGATGTGTACGCAGAGAGGCCATTGCGCTCTGTAAAGACGGGTGCCCGCTGTAGGAATTCGCCGGTCATGCAGAAGGACTGGAAACAAGTTGGGGATTCCATGTTCAGAACATTTCCTTATTTTTGATACGCAGAACAACATGGAAAACTCACAAAGATGGAATCCGTTTCGCGCCGCCCAAGCTTCTTGTTGGGTGCCAGCTTGTAGTCCGAGTACGCATCATCTGCAAAATACAAAGCATTTACCTTACCTTGTTAAAAATAGGACAAATTCCGTTTATGACATGCCTGTGCTTGCCGCGATGGCGGTGAAGACGCGCCGAACATTTTCACGCACGGCTGGGTACCGGAGTGAACCTGGCCCATTCACCTCTGTAGCGTCGCATATGTCCCTCAGAAAACTGCCAGGAAAAGAAACGACGTAACTGACATGCCAAGTAGCTGGCTTTCCAAACTTTTGGTGCCATGATTCGCAAGCTTCTTAACTCACCTTTTCACTTCACTGGAAGTTTTAAACTGGGTATCGCGTGCCACTTCCCCGAACCTAGCAACCTCTTCCTGTGCGGGCACGGAATTGCACGTAAAAATCAACTCATTCAAAGGAATGGGACAAACTGCCTTATAAACAAAGATTTTTCCACTTACCCAGCTCATTTGCCTCTGTGTTATGCCTGCGAACCCAGACAACTCAATCTGCCTGAGGCTGTCACATATTTGTTCCTTGACGAACAGTCGGAGTTCCTTCTTGTAGTAGGGAGTATATCTGTACTCGACGAAGTGGGTGCCTTCGTTGATCGGGGTGAGCAGTCCCTGAAAGAACGAAAAATGTTAAAAATTCTAAACGATTTCTTACTCGCAACATTCACTTACATTGTACCAAGCCCAGGATTCGAACCAGCCGGCCATGTGTTCCGCTGTTGCTTCAACGGGTCTCAAACTCCGCCTTATTTTTTCGTCCATGTCGTCTCCCCTCAACACGAAGACTGCGAATGAGAGGGGATTTCACCAACCCCGTCGGGGCCAAAATTACTACATCTATTAAGAGAACTTACAGGCGGCGATGTAGTGATCGGCGGGCGTGTTCAAAATCTTGTTAGGGTTTTTCTCCGCCTCGACGAAGGGTTCGTGGCGTGGTAGCGGCCACCTTGCCACTTTGGGTTTGGGCTTTCCAGCTTTTTTTCCCGACTTCTCCCACACATTCATTTCATGCTTATGAATGGCTTTGGCCTGCTCGAGGAACTCATCCTTCTCCTTCACCTCAGACGGCGTCATGGATTGCGGATCAGCGGAGACGAACCAGATGAGCTTGTATTCGGAATCAGGGAGAGCGGGCTGCCAAGGAAGAAAGTAGTAAGTGGAACCAAATATAAACACACACTGGTCAACAAGGGACAATATCATTTATTTGCCTGAAACATTTGCAATGAAACATGCCGCTTAGGACACAAAAACAAGTGCTGCCCGGTTAGGTAAACGCAAGTGGCGCCAATAAACAGTTTCCATTTATGGCATTCTCCGTTTGTTGGTGGTTGAAGGTGGTTGGAAGGGGGAGGTTTTTTTAAAAGAAAAGAAAACTGCCACTACTTACCTCCACCTTTCCGTCCGGCCCCGGTTCGTCGGTGAAGTCCACGAGGAACGAGTTGAAGGACATCTGGGAGTGGTTGGACGGAATGCCATTGAGACAAGTCGGCATTACAACGACGAGACTGTCCCTGGTCGCGCGGGCGAGGGAATATAGATGTGCCGGCTGTAACGATAATTAAAAAAACATGATCTTTAAAGGCCTCTTTCGGGGTACAACTTTGTTTCCACCATATGCCCGTTTAATAGGTGTTAAGTGTTTGGCAAGGAGGTCTGAAAGCAAGTCTAAGTTAATATTCCCCCCCTTAACCTTTTAACATTTCAAAAAAAAACTCTTACACTTAAATAACTCTGCGGGGAAAAAGCCTCATCCACTGAGAGAGCGTGTTCCATTTCGCGCTCTTCCTCCGTTGTGAAGGTGTCGTACTGGTTAGGCACCATTTCCGGAACCCCGTTGGCGGCCGTGTCCAACGTGATCCTGTTGGCAGAAATTTTTCCTTTTAAAATGGTACTTCCATTACTCAAATAAGCTACTACGGTGAAGTAATAAACTCTATGGCAATTTGCAAGGTTGCTCCACGGAATGCTGCACCTTACCAGAATCTGAGGAAATTCTTGGTGACTTTGACGTCGTCCTTGTAGGCAGACTGAATCATCTGGGCCTCCACGGCGCAGTCGCCGTCTGTGAAGTCCATCATCATGGCCTTGATGGAGGAGAACGGACCAATTTGGACGTCGGCTATGTCTTCTGACTCGTTCAGCGCATTTTCCGCTCGCCAGTTCTGGAACCTGTAAAGAAAAGGATTTCGCCGCAGTTCACAAAGGGAATCGAGAGGGTTAAAAAGGAAGTCGCCGAAGTTTAAAGGGAAATTACGTGAAGGTTTAAATTGAAATCGGCGAGGAGTCAAAGGCGCAAAACAGATTAAAAAACCAGGCTTGCTGTATCCCCCCAAAAACATTAAACATGTTAGAACTGCGCCGATCTCCTTTATAAACTGCGGCGAATTTAAACTTTTACTTTATATTCGCATTAATTTTGTTAAACTAAAAGAAACGATTCCCCTTTTAAACTGCGCCGATTCCCCTTTTAAAATGCACCAAATCCCCTTTTTATTAAACTGCACTGATTCCCCTTTTAAACTGCGCCGATTCCCCTTTTAAACTGCGCCGATTCCCCTTTTAAACTGCGCAGATTCCCCTTTTAAACTGCGCCGATTCCCCTTTTAAACCG
>JAAUYJ010183503.1_pt1 | contig 11737 bp, 11 predicted proteins | sample 7278031 | NCBI WGS metagenome assembly JAAUYJ01 (sample SAMN14350222, study PRJNA611818) | marine sediment metagenome | isolation source: surface marine sediment (1.8m) | place: French Polynesia: Moorea | collected 2018-08 | reverse complement strand
CCGCCGACTAGGGGGGAGATATTTCATGACGTGAAACATCTGAGGAAAAAGGGATGGGGGGGAGGTTTCCGAATTCGGAGTGGATATACTACCGTACAGTATGTACTGTACAAGGTATGTGCGCGTTGCAAGAGAGATGGGCGAATTTTCGCCTTTTCGCACCTTTGCCGATCCTTCGTCAGTTTTTAAACAACCCCAAACAGCCCGTCATTTCGCAGGAAGCCGCCTCTCAAACTTCAAAAAGCCGAATTTCGCACGTTTCCAGCTCAAGATCTCCCGTAAATTGCTGCAGAGAAAAAAGTTTAATTGGGCCAATAAATTGCGCGCGGGTAGTTTCTTGGCAACAGAAGTTTTTTCATTTGGAAACAAACTGACCCCTTTCGCCAAAGGAGGGATGTTTCATAAATTACGAAGAATTTCCTCCCTCCCTCTCAGAAGAACGATGAGAGGTATGAGACCCTTCTTCTTTGGCCTGGCTGCGAAGCCGCGGACTTATTTGGAGCGCAATATCGCAATTTACATGCCGCCATTCTCCTCTGACGGACGATGTAGCGAGAACGTCCAACCGCCCACGCACCATATCGCAAAGAAGAACACCAAGGATCCATCCACTTCGCGGCCGCAGAGTACGATTTTCGCCGACCCTTGCACGACGCTTTCCCCACAAAAATATGCCAACATTTCTCTTTCATGTTGTGTTGTAAAATACATTTCAAAATATCTGGGTGAATTCCGCTTGATTCTGGCCAGCCCTAATGCCCACTTCTCCTTATTGCACTCCTTCCCTGCTCAAAAATTGTAAGTAGACGAGAAAGGGAAGAGAGGGAAGAGGAGAAGAGGAGGAGTAAACACATTTTATTTATCTCTTTTCCCTCTCCTCCTCGAGGGGCTGTGAGAATACGGAGAAGTACCACCGTGAGAGCAAAAGGAGACGGAGGAGAAATATGCGCTTCTTATTCCTATCCCCCCTCTTTGCCTCTTCCTTCATTTTCAGAATTTCTTAACGAGCCCAAATAAATCACTTCCCCCGATTCCCCGTACGGCGGAGATTATTTTAATTTTCTTCTCCGGGACGAGGAATTATGGGGGATCGGATCGGGGGTCTTCTTGTTCGTGATTGCGCAGTTTTTTTTCTCTAACCCCTTTCCCCCACTTTTTCTTCGAATTTCCACCCTTATTCTTTTGATGCCGTCTCGCCCATCCGATTCCCTTTGATTTGGGAAACCGAATCAACCACTCGACGCCTCTTTTTTCGCTCGATCCAGCCCGCATATTTGGGCGCAACTCACGACGAACGAAGGAACGACCGTTCGATCCATTCAGCACATTTATCCACCCCAATCGTTCCTCAGTTCTGGGCCAGTAATAATTCAAGCACCCCTTCTTTTGCACCAAACGCGCAAACCACCCCTTTTCCCCTTTCCCCTGTAACCGCACTGCCGAAACGGACCCCGGAAGACGAGAACAAGACCACCTGCGAGCAAAAGTCGGCCAAAATCGGGTGCATTACTAACGCAGGGAAGAGCACAATTCGCCCATCAAAATAGCACAAAAAAGTATTGTCGGATTTTCCGCAAAACTATTATCTTGGCGCTTTTTTGTACGTACGCATGATGGCTGATCGAGCTTTGTACTTTTTTATTACGAGCCCCTTCTTTGGCAACGAGCGAAGAAAGGGGCGAATCTTCTTCTCCTTAGTTTTGAAGCCTAAGGTCATCGCGCAGGTGGGCTTCTTATCCTTCCTCCACCTGCGAGAGGTTTTTTCTGTTCTTGCGTAATAAACTCGGCTTTTTGAGAATTCGCGAGAGGTGCAATCGGCGGCTCTAAGTTGCAGCAGCTAGCCAGCAAAAATTTTGCGAAAAAGAACCGCAGGAAGATGCCTCAGCCGCCGAGGAAGAGGAGGATGGGGGCACCCATTTATTACCGGCGGCGCCCAACCAAGGTATTCCATGAGGCCTGAACGAACGAAGACGGATGATAAAAAGAGGGAACAACTCAGAAAACTTGAAGCGGCGGAGGCGGCGGCATCCTCCTCCATACCACACAGTGATCCCTCGTAATATTCTCGGCCTGTACTCGCCAAGGTGCCCATTTAGTGGTAGTGCCTGGCAGCAGACAGGAGACGGGTCGGGTCAAAAAGGAGAGAAGAGAAGGGCGCATACACAGGACCAATGCATCAAACAGGCAAGAATGGAAGGAGGAGTCACTTACAGAAAAGGTCTTACCCCTCCATCCAGACCCAGGCTGACGCCTCTCGAAAGAAAAGGAGGAGGAGGCATTCACAAAGATGAAACCTTTTTCTCTCTTCTTCACTTTCAAATAAAAAAAAAGATTTTATGCAGTCTATCCATCCTCAGGCGATAAGCACCACCTGCCCCCTGTCTTTAGAGATAAAAAGCTTTTAGAAATATTTTGGCAAGGCATGCCAAGCATATTTTGCATGCAGCATCGTGTATTGCATGCATCTTGGGCCACCTCTAAGATATTTTTTCCTGCGAATTTCCTCTCCTTCTTTGGTATGTGTGTGTATGCACAGGAGGCGGGGAGTCATAAATTGGGTCTCCAGGCTGGAGCAGCGAAGCCGATATCTTTTTACGGCCGTGTAAGACTTGCTAATCACCGATGCTGTGCATGTGGTTTACCCAATACCCACCTCCTCCTCCTCCTACACACGAATTCGCTCGAAGGAAAAAAAAGGGATAAGACAGGCATAACTCTTTGGTATTTTCTTTGGAGGGGTGGGAAAGGGAAAATTTCAGTAATAGACGGCCAGAAACTATTGCAATAATTCAATGGAGGGTTTTGTCCAAAAATGCGCGAATTGTGACGGAATTGAGCAGTCTCCGAAGATTATATTGTGCTTCTTGGTACGTGAGAAAGATCCGATCTCGCCCCAATTCTTCTCGGCATCAGATAGCCTTTGGCCAGGAGACGACAAGGTAGGCTCCCATTGCTGCACAATGCCTCAATTTCTTTTGACGCGGAGTATCATTAGGCGGTCAAGAATGGCTATCACAAAACCCGAGACTTTGGAATAATTTCAAAGCGAGGTGGTGACTACCTTTCCCACTTTTTTGGCCGAACTGTCATATTGGATCATGTTTCGCACATGCTGCATATAGCATTTTTCCGTTGTAAAATTTTGGTGCACAACATTCTTTCTTTCCAGATGGTTTTCTTTGCCTTTTTGTCTCGTCTGGAGACTGAGCAAGAAGCTGAATGACGTTCGTGATAGGAAGCATTTTTCTCCACCGCCTCTGTAAAGACGTAAGAAGTGCTGTCATTACGCAGCAAGTATGATAGTTCTGTGTGCATTAAAAAGACCTCTTGTCTCGCAATCTGGCGGTGGTGGCGTGCAGTATTCTTTCCGCCTTCTGTTTTTCTTTATTTTCATGCAGTGAGGGGGTAGAAGAACCACACCGAGCTATGCAAATGAGACCCTTTCCGTCTTCCAGGAATTTTTATCGCGACCCCACGCGCCTTCCCGTAAAATCGGGGCAGCTCTCCTCCAAAAAAGAAGAGAGAACTGACTGAAAGGAACTCGATCTATCCATCACGAAAAAGTTGCTTTTTCTGTTTTTTGCCGGTGTATGGGGAACAAGAGGCGCGGGGTTTTCTCGCTCTATCCCTTTCTCTCCCCCTTTGAAGACGCTAACGATGCTTTGGCATTAGTGAGTGGCACCACTTTTTTGCCGCCACCGTCTCACATAGCAGAAAGAAGAGAAAGAAGCGTATATGTGCGTACTCACAATGGAATGTGAATGCGAGTGTTGTGTATGAACCTCCTTTTTTTGCCCCTTGCAAGGAAGGAGAGAGAGTATCTTTGGGCATCTCCATTACGCTGCGCGAAAGGAGAAGAAGCGAGCGCCTCGGTCTCTCCTTCTTTCTTCCGGACAAACCCTCTTGACTTATCCGATGGTTTTTTCCCCTCCACAACACCAGGGGTGGACGGAGACGGGAGATAAGCCGTTCTCCCCTAGCACGCCTTTTGCTTGGCGGCATGGCATCAATCTTCATTTGGAATTCTCGCCCAGTCATCCGAGTCTCGATCTGTGCGACGGATCGACAAGGCGGCGATTTTCGTTCGGCTTTTGAGGGACCAATGTGCTTGTGGGGAAGGAGGCAGCAACGACGACAAAAGAGAGAAATGGAGCAAACAAACGTGAGATGAAAGGATAGTGGTCTCCTCTTCCCCCCTTTTCCTGAATGGTTGTTGTAAGGGGGCGGCTGCTTTGCCAACGAGTGAAATCCGAGGCGTTGTTGCCCTGCTGCCATGGTTGGGGTAAAAAGCCGTAGAACAAACAGCAGCAGATGTGGGGGAATGTCGATGCATGGAGGAGGATGGTTACGGTGGCCATTGACGGTCCATGGGACATGCTTTCATTGCGCCAATAACCACAACATTGCAACTGCCGTCGCCTCCGTTGGAAGATGTAGTAGGCACAATTGGCAGTAACGAACCTACCAACCTAACCCTGCGGCAATGTTATTTTTTGGCGTGGGGGTGGCATTCACTGGTGTGCAGTGCGTCAATGAGGCGGGAGCAATCAAAACAAGATAGCACGAAGAAAAAATGCTACAAACACTAACTTATGCAAAGAATGATTTTCCAAACCGACAAACCTGGTTACATTCAAAGTTTAGTTTGACAAGGCGAGAACACTGAAAGCGAAAGTTGTGGGTGGAGGAGGAGAAATGTTTCTTTAATTAGCCGAGGGAGTGTGCACAGACTGCCAAACAAGGGAAGGGTGGGCAGAGGGGTCTTCCTTCCTTCCCGCTGAAGAGGGAAACCCAACCCTGGAATATTGACAGGCGGACACAGCGTGAATTCCTAAACCTCCTCTTGACTGTCACTTTTTCAATGACTCGTTCAAAGAGGAGAGAAAGGAAAAAGAGACGATGCATGAGGGTGCATCTTTTGGTTTGGCTAGCTGTCAAACATGTTTGCTAATCTGGGCAATTTGAGTTCCTTCTTTCTTTCTTCATGCAACCGGCGGCATTCCTTTTCATTTGCGCAGTACCCTCCTCCTCCTCCTCCTCTTTCCGTGCCCAAATAAAGAAACAACTGCCCCGGGGAGGGAGGGAGTCAAACACACATCAGAGGAGGGGGGGGGGGAGACCGCCTTTGTATGCGCCTCAAACCACTCTAATGGAGCTGTAAACGGCGTGGGAGAAAGAAAAGAAGAAGAAAGAAGAAGGGCGGAAGGAAAAGGTATCGAGTTCGTCTTTCGGGAAAGCTGCGGAGGTTTTTTTGTGGTGGGCGGATGTAGGTATAAGCGTGGTGAATGATCGAAGGGGTTATCAGAGGGCCCAAATATACACAGAAAGCGACTAGGATTTTCCTTCGATCCAGACGATAGAAGACGTGTTCCGTTTTCTCCGAAGAGGAAAGAAATTCTAGCGTATTTTTCTTCCAGATTCCACAAAAGATATTATTGGAGAAAAGAAATATTCCTTTTCTCCCTTCCTCTCTTTTTGAAGGGCGGATAGAGGAGAGAAAAATATCCCCCCCTCTCTTTCCATTCTGCTTTTGGCGGGAGAAAGAGGAGGGGGAGGAAAAGTTGACAAGTCATCGCAGTCGTCGTCAGTCACCCACAAAAGAAGCAGAAAGAGGAAGAAAGAGGATTGGTTCCCGTTCCTTATACCCACACGTTCTTCGGCGGCTGTTGTAACAGCACACTTTTTATTAAAAAGCTCCCCCGCCCCTCCTTCACAAGAATCCTCTTCATGAATGACCAAATGACGACACTAAAAAAATCGGCCCCTGGTAATTTCCCATCTTTGGAGGTCAAATTGATTTCGCTCCTCCAGCTCAGTCGACGACGAATTAATGTTTCACCCCCGCTGGGCGATAGATAAGGCGACGCGATGTGTGATAGCAATCTCAGACGATATTGGATAGATCGGCCTTAATAATTGCCTCTGCTTTTGCTGCTGCTGGCTTGGCTGGCTGGTATGGACCCCCGAGGCGCGAAAGGGAAAAATAGGAATTGTCGTGTTTAATTTAGTTTGTGTTGCCGATATTATTCTTCTGTTTCAAATGGATAGTTTTCACATTTTGAGCATCGCTCCAGGCTGGTTCAGCCAGAGAAAGAAATGGGCGTGGGGGGAGGAGGAGATCTGAGCCGGATTCTCCCCCGGGCGAAAATATTGAATGTTCCTCTCCCGTTTCTTTTTTGTGTCTCCTACCCATAAATCAGACAGAAAAGGGTGGGTGATTTGGGAAATGACGGATTGTCACGAGAGATTTTCGTTCAAAAAAAGTGTTCGAAAACACCTTTTTAAAAATGGAGAAGGTCTTCCCTGCTTGTGTCACGCATGAGAAATTCAATCCCCAGTCTTCTTGCTTCCTTCTTAGCGCAGGTAATTAAGACTCATCTTCTCATAGTCAGAGCAGAGAGAATGCTTCTTCTCTCTCATAAGAGGATTAAGCAGATTTGGTTGCTTTTGCCCGGGAGAGGAAGAAGAAGGGGTAAGTGAACAGCGGCGGAGAAGAAAGAAAAGAGTTGACGATAACCCAATCTCCTTTATCGTCAAAAAAGTAATAAAACCTCTCTCGCTTTTTCTCTGTTGCCCTGATTTCTACCTTATTTTTCTAACCATTTCAACCGCGATTCCATCTGGAGAAGCCGAGAAGTTTCAATGCCGAATCCTCCTCTCATTAGAAATTCCAAGGTCTCCTCCTCCTCCTCCTCCTTCTAGGAAATGAGGGAAATGAGTAGGAAGAAGAATCCTCCGTTTTGCGCGAGTTTAAAGTCAGCAGAAAACGGTAATGTATGCAATCCGATGGAGGTATGATGATCACGATGAAGGCTCCTCCTCCTCCTCCTCCTCCAAAAGCCCATCTGTTGTTTCTCTTTTTGCTTTGCTCCAGACCTCCAACCCGCCCCAGGGGAGACATTGACCAAGGACGAGCGCAAAAACGAGATGGCAATTTGCAGTAAATTTCGCAAAGAGCTCCAACCAGGAGGTGCGTCACAATAGCTATCTTGATCTTTTTTCTGCACTGCATCTAGCTCAAAGCAACTCGGACATACACAGTGTTATCGTGGGGCGGTGAATTCCGTTCCTGGGTTCCAAGAAAATTTGCATGCTCACCCCTCCTTTACTCCGGACAGTACGAACCTACGTACATGGGTATCACACCACCCCGGCATGGTTCTTTTCTTAAGTGGATTGAGTCATGCATGAACAATGGCGCAGGGGGGAGGGAAAGGGGGGAGAGTGGGAGGGCGAGGGTGAGGGCATATTCGGTTGCACACGAGAATCACACTCCTCCGACGGACGAGTAAAAAGGAGAATGAAACCACGTGCGATGTTCTCCCTATAGTTCGGGCTGCCATTTGCCGAGTTTGGGCATTAGTTGCGAGAAAATGGATGGACGAGATAAATTAAAAGATAGCCAGAAAGAGGCTCCATCTGTAGCGGCATAGAATTTTGGTCAGCGCTTTTATAATTGTCGAATCCGAACTTCCTAGCGGGTTTTTTGCTCTCCCTCTCTCGCGCCTTTGGCGGTTGTAGGTACGTTCTACGTTCTTTTCAAGCCGCGGCTGAAAGTGAGATCTTAAATGCCCTCGTAAGGGGAGAATAAACGTGGATAGCGGGGCACCGTACCCAAAAGAACATCCAAGTCCAATCTCTGGGGCGGATCGCAATTAGGCTTTATTGGGCGGTGGTAGGGAACTCCAATAAAAATCGGGCGGACTGGACAGTGACTGCGAAGGAGGTGAAAATGACCCAAGAAAAGATAGTGGTCACTTTTTCCCAGTGTTGAGTGCTAAGTGTTGGTGGATTCTAACTCCTTGAAATCTTGCTTCTGTTTTCGTCGGCTTCTCGAATTGCGCCATTCCTTCGCGTTGCAACAATAGATGGGGGATGCCATTTCAGTTTGTGCCCAGGGGGGGACAATCCCAAGTGCACAGGAAAAACAGACCTTCAGTACCAGTTTTCGCACAAAATAGGGCCTTTTATCTAATCTTTTTCTCCCTCGCGCACACACGGAAACCCCCTATTCAAACCGGACGGAGAAAAAAATGCCACGCACGGAAAATGAAGGATCGAATCGAACAGGTGACGAAGAGAATTCGAATCCTCCTCCTCTTCTTTTTCCATTGAAATTTCCGTCAATTCGTCGTCCTTCTTCCTTCCCTGGCGCAAAATGCCATTCATTTTCGTGTCTTGCCGCGAAATAGGAAGAGAGGAGGAAGGCGCGTGTCGAGGTATGTGAAAACGCCATGCAGCAGGGCCATAAAGCATCGCACAGGCTCTCTCTCTCAAAAGTCATGGATGGGGGTGTGTTCGGGGTGGGTCGCAGCCGTCTGAGACAAAAGGAATTTAAACGGGGAAGGCATTCGGCTCCTAATGCGTGAAGGAAGAGGAGGAGGAAGAGAAAGGAACGCCAAATGACTGTTTTTAAACCTCTCTTCCTTCCTTCCTCTGCCTCTCTCGTATGCTAAATGTGTTTTGTGACCGGGCATAAAAGCGCAACTGTTCAAACCTCCCAACTCACACTCTCCCTCTATTCAGGCACTTTCAGACTTTTATTTCGGGTCATACAAACAGGAATGCGAAAACGCGCAAAAACTGCTATGACGAGTGTGGACTTCGCTGGGGGCCAATCAGTCCGAGCTTGGATGTCGACATTGGCGATCTGAGCAGCGGGCGGCCGGTGAAAGGAATATAAGGGGAGTAGGGGGAGGACGGAAAGGAGCTGCTAACGAGGGAGGAAGAGGAGGAGGAGGAGGAGGAGGAGGAGGGCGCATGTTATGCGAGGAGGAGGAAGAGGAGGAGGAGGAGAGAGTGGAATTGTAGTTGCTTCTTGTGCATCTTGAGAATAAGGTGGTGGAGGTGGAGGTGCTGATCGATGTGCATGCGGTGAAGAGGGGCCCTCCCGCCGGGGTGGCGAAGAAGACGAGAAGTGTTGTTGTTGTTGCTTCCGAAGTTCGTGCAAGAAGTCGCCGACGCCGCGGCGATAAAATAACAAATGTGCCATGAGAGAAGGAAGCTGGGTTGGGGCAAAAATTCCAGTGCATTGAGGGAAAATAAGTGTTCCGCAATAGTGGTTTCAATTTGACAGTGTGGCGGCTAATAACGGAAAATATTGTAGTTACGTGTCTTGAGCAAAAAACAGCTAGGTGCCTCAAATAAGTGCTCATGCATATCACGACGAGAGAAGAAACAAAATATGGGCGGTGGGAATGAGGGATGACACGAGAGATCCATTATCATAAGCCACCAACCGACCAACTCTCAAAGTGGAGGAGGACAAAAAAAAAGTTAAGCCACGTATCTCTGTCCTGTGCGGCGAATGTGAGTCGGGGGTGCAAAAGAAATTCCCCACCTTGCGACCTCGTACACATCCAACAAGAAACCACCTGTGTATCCTAACCTCGGAGCTACAAAAAAAAGAAATATTCACGCCTAAGCGGGGATCCCAAGTGTATTATGCACTCTTCTTTTTGTGCCCATGCCAAGTCTTGATAATCGGGCGGAGAAAAGGGGAAAAAAATCGGAATGATGATGATGGTCGTCGTCGAGTGGTGATTCCTCTTCTTCTCCTGCTGATGGCATTCCGTCAAATTGGACTCGAGGAAAAAACGAACTACTAGTTTTGTCTTCTTCTGCTATAACAAGTGACTGACCCAAAATTCTTCCCATTTCTGACTGCAGCAGAAGCCGACGAAGAGCATGAGGATTGGGAGGAACGGCGATAGAGCAATCTTTTAGTCGTCGTCGGATAGAAGAAGATAATAGGGAACCCCGAACCCAAGGAGGAATGCCGAAAGAGAAAAGACCAAAGCTCCTTCTCCGCCACGCATTCATTTTTCAAGGAAAAGTGGATGCTATGCCCCGAAAATTCCCCGTCCGCTTCAGCTTCTTCGCATGTCGCCCGGGAGATAAAAAGGGCAAAAGGGCTGCTAAACCTCTTTTTATCGTGAAGACGGATTGCCCCACAGCGCTGCCATTTCCATGGAAAAAGGAGGGAATGAAGAAGGAAGATACGAGGGAAGAATGAGGCCTGTTTTAGCATAATTGACAAGGGGAAGAAGAGGAAATTTTGCGAAAGAAATCTCGTCCTTGCATGCTGCACGGTAAAAAGAACAGTTTGAGGCCCACCAACACCATTTGCCATCATTTAGGACGTAGGGAAACTTGAGAGGACACCGATTCAAATTTGGTGCCGCCTCCTTTTCTCCCTACTTCTCACCTGAATGAATGGACCTTCCTTGTAAAAGGCTGTAAAAGGTCCCAATGTGCCATTGAAAATATGAGAAAAGTTGAACATTCGACCAACAACCCAGATAAGATGGAAAGGAGGGGCGGCGGGAAAATGAGTCCTGCCTTTGAAGAATCCTCCTCTGTTGTTGTGGGAGGAGGGATGGGTGCAACAGGAGATCTCGACGAAGACATTCAAGACAGGCTCAAAGCAAAGGAGGAGGAGGAGGAAGAAGGAGGGGGGAGAATTCTCACGATGGAGGGTGAGAGATGTTTTCTCTGTCACCAGCGGCTTCGGTCTCAAGAGGAGGAGGAGGACGAGGAGGCCGATGCCGCCCCCTGTTCCAAGTGGGCAAGGAGAAAGAGGATGAGGAGCAAGAATCCGTGGTCTCTTTTTCTCTGGTCAATGTTCATGCTGATCTCAACGGCCTCGGCCTCGGTGTCTTCCTCGTCCCCTTCGAAGGAAGTGTCTTCTGACCCCTCCAGGATGGAGGAGCTGTTCAGCGTCGTGAAGGGCACCGCCCACCTCCCCTGCAACCTGACCGCCCCCCGCGCCACCGACGGTCCGAGGCTAGTCCTCTGGTACAAGGATGGAGAGGCGCAGCCGATATACTCGTACGACGCAAGGTTCTCAACCATCAAGCACTGGTCAGAGTTCCCCGACTTTGCGCCGAGGGCAGAGTTCAGGTGAGATTATTCCCAGTGCTTTAATTTAAAAAATTCTATTATCCGAAGTTTAGAAAACTAGCGTCCCAAACTTGGGTTTCTGAGCCGGAGTTTTTTTTGCCTTTTTTTGTGTAGCAGGTGTTGACATCGCACGGGAATGGATGGGGGAAGGGAGGGACTGATGGGGGCAATAAATTTACTTGTTAAACGTGGGGGAAAAGAGAGGACTTTTTCCATCCCAAAATACACCGATGTTAGCTTTTTAGGAACCTTTTTCTCGCCACACTTGAATTTTTTTATTGCCACCAATTATCTATCTTTTCCCGCCGCCGCATCCTGTTGTGTCAGATCCGGACTTAATGTCATCCGCCAGAGACAACGGGCCTGGAAAGGAGGGAGGGACGGAAAGCAAGTCGGAATTTTTTCAGCAACACCGAATTAAACTCTGGTTTTGCATTTCATCATTTCGCCTTCGTTTTAACTTTTTTTCTCTTTTTGACTCTTTCACACGCGATGGCGTTTGGAAAATGCAGTTGTTGCCATAGTTTGGCCATGGTTTGTTCAAGTCCGTCCGTCCAATGCGAAAAAAATATTTCTCCGATCGATCAAATCTCTCAATATTCCTATCCTCCACCTCACGCGATTCCGCGCACTTTTTAAAATGAGACTTTTTCAATGCATTTTTCAGGGACCAGTCTGACCCTGCCCAGCTGATGATAACCCACGTTACGATGGAGGACGCTGGTGAGTACAGCTGCAGGGTCGACTTCAGGGACTCTCCCACCGTCGTCACGAGGATGAGGCTCACAATAGTGGAGGAGCCGAGGAAGCCAGTCATACTGGTGAGTCAGAGAGT
>JAAUYJ010021793.1_pt1 | contig 11749 bp, 10 predicted proteins | sample 7278031 | NCBI WGS metagenome assembly JAAUYJ01 (sample SAMN14350222, study PRJNA611818) | marine sediment metagenome | isolation source: surface marine sediment (1.8m) | place: French Polynesia: Moorea | collected 2018-08 | reverse complement strand
GACAAAATTTATAGTTCGATAAATTTTGTCGCTCAACGAATTGTTAGTCAACACCGCGATTAGAGAGGCTTCCTAGCCGGAAGCCTCTGTTGCGGTCATTTCAGTTGAGCTTACCAGAAAAATGAGTAAGTTTTAAAAACTTATTGGGGCTTATTTTTAAGCAAATTATGTTTTATTTCCCCATTTCCCTAAATCCCTACCTCCCTAAAATTTAAAATCCTTAACTTATCTCACGAAAGAAACAGCCCTAGGGTTAGGAGGGCGATTATCCATTCTGTTATCTGGGGAAACTCCAGATGTTTATACACGGAGTCCATCCCGTCGCTATGAAGTGCTAGGATGGTGGTAGCTAAAAGCCAGGTCTGGATTGCACCACCTAGCTTTCAGCCATTTTCGATTAAACCTACAGTTATCAGTGGCTAACTTACGCTGATAACTGTTTGCTTTGCTGCTTACGCTTCATTGCTATTCCTAGACCGCCAACGGCGAGGAGACCAAGGATAGTGCCAGGTTCGGGGACTCCATGTGATTCTACTGCGACTAAGCCATCGTATTCACCACCAGGACCACCTGGAAGATCTGCAAACTCCAAATCTACTCCCGTAACTCGCAAAAGTGGATCTTCTTGTGTATATATAGTACCGAGTATATTAACATCTGTACCAATGGCGATTACTTCTTCAAATGATGCATTTACAACATTACCGACGTTATCTTCGCCAAATTCACCCTGAAATGTGCTACCTGCTCCATATGTTACAGTAACTCCATTACCAAAATTAAATGTTAGATCACTATCAAGAGTATACAAGAATTCACTGATACCCTCTAATTGCACAACACTATTATCAACATAGTTAAAAGTTGCTGTAACTGGTGTAATAGTATTAGTTGGAGATGGAGGAGGAGCATCAGCGAACGGGGGAACAAACTCATCACTAGCGTTACTAATTAATGCTATGCCGTCAGAGCTGAATGTAACTGAGAAGTTCTCAAACTCGTCATTTTGAGGGTCTGTAATGTCAGCAAAATTTCCTATGTTTTCAAAGAAATTGGTTGTTCCATTATCCCATCCAAGCTGACCAGCCCTCGCTGGTGCAGCAGCGATACCTACGCCAGCGAGGGCAGCGATCGCCCCTAGACTAGCAACTCCCATAGGAGCTAACTTTTGAAAAAAGTGAAGTTTACTCATCAATTATTCTCTCTATAAATTGTCGAAAAAAATCCCAAAAACTATTATTGCCAGTTATTTGGCTTGCTAGATAAGCGGTTCATTATTATCTTTAAAATCATGGCAATTCGTGGAAAACTAACATTAAAATTAGTTAGATTTTTTTGCTTCTCTAATTTTTTTTAAACAAACAAGAAACCCCCTAGAATTAATGTTACAAAGAGCTTTTCAATGAACCGCTTAATCTATAAAGAAATCTTAGAGCCTCTTTACGAAAAATACAAGTACTTATACTACATCTTTACCGTATCTTCACATAACCAAAATGTCTTACTTAACAAAAAGCACAAATAATTGCTACTTTTACTAACTATTTACCAGGATTTAAGCCTATTATGCCTAATTCAAGAGTATTGCTTTACAATTCAAACATATTTTTAAAATGATTCGTAGCATACCTATATTAAAAGCTTATATTGAAGTACATGATAAATCAGACTTATAGTTATTAGCTTGTTCTTATTGAGAATAATTAACCGCTAACAACTTTGTCTTTTAGATTTTTAGAAGATAGAATTTAATGTAAAATAGAGCAAGTCTTAACTACTAAAACAAAATATAATATTGATAATTAAATGTGGTTAGTGGTTAGTGGTTAGTAGTTAGTGGTTATTGGTTAGTGGTTAGTAGTCAAAGTATAAGTTACAACCTTATCTAACGGCTGAATTTGTACTTCATCATGCCAGACTACAACCTGGTTATCAATTTCAGCAAGTCTAATGAACTACCCCAACTTGCTGTCGCGGAAGTTGGGGTTTCCAGCTTCTACAACAGAGTTTTGTTGAGATTTTTGGCGTTTCAACTGCCCCAGTTGCTTCATTGAGCCAGTATGCTTACGCGACCTTGTCAAAGAAGTAGAGCTAAAGACATCGACGCTTGAGAGGTTAGTCCCTAACCCCTTTTGATTGTTACAAGCAACGTTGTACATCACAAGACAAGAACCCTTATCTCGTTCGATTTCAAAACCACAACCATTTTTACCGTCGCAAACATGATAACGATTGGACAAATCAGCCCATTCCTTGTGGATAACACCACAGTTTGGGCAACGTTGGCTGGGTTTTATCCTCTTTGTATCCAAAGTAATAACCAGACCACCTTTAGCTTCAATTTTGTAGGCAATCATTTGATTAAGAGTTGCCATCCCGACAGAAAGTAGAGACTTATTCAGTCCGGCTTTCTGTCTTTTTCTTTTACTGCCTTTCTTGGCTTTTTTGGTGAGTCTTTTGGTATTTAATTTCTCTGTCACACCGATGTCATGACGACGAGCTATATCTGATGTGACGCGATGTTGCCAATCACGACGTTGGTTGGCAACTTTTTTTTGTAGGATCATTATCTTTTTTCGAGCTTTTTTCCAACGACTGGAAGCTTTGACTTTTTTCTTTCTATTAGGCGCACGCTTTCTTCGCAGAGCAAAAGAAAGTTGCTTGATTTTCTTTTCTGCTACTTGAGTAAAACGAGGATTTGATACTTCCATCATATCTTTGCCATCAAAACAGGTGATAGCAGTAGCAGTACCCAAATCAAAAGTAACTATTGATTCATAACATAGTTCTGAAGTAGAACCAAACATTGCTGATTGTACTTCTATTTTTACTGTAAAACTAGCAAACCACTGTCTTTTACTGGGTTTATAAACAATAGTCAAAGTTGTAGGTATTCCCCAAGATTTGGCTTGACCTCTCATCTTAAGAGTTATACCCAAATCGTTGAGAGTTACCGTACCATTTTTGCCAGTAGTATTAGTTTTCCAACCAGATTTTGAGCTATAAGTCCAACCAGAATAATCTCTGATTGATTTGAATTTTGGCAGCCCTCTTAAGCCTTGCAGAAAAGAGTTATACGCCAAATCGACCCTTTTTACTGTCGATTGTAAAGTTTGAGAATGCAAATAAGCAAACTCTACCCATTCTTTTTTGAATGCTGGAAGACAGTTTTGTTGCTGAAAATAATCAACAGTTCTTTGGTTTTTTTTCCATTCAAAACGACGATGAGCAATGCAAGCATTATAGAGATACCCATGAAGACGGCGAGCCTTAAACAATTCCCTTTCTTGAGTCTTATTTGGGTACAGTCGAAATGTATATCTTCTAAGTGCCATCTATAATTTAGTGCATCGGAATGCTTGAGTTGCTATAATTAATTTTATGTAATTAGTCGCTTTTATGTCAACTCAATTAAGGAAAGCTTCACATTCTGTTTTCTCTATTCACTTGCACGTTATTTTTGTTACTAAGTATCGACGAAAAGTTCTTACCAAAGCAATGATAGAAGATGCCAAAAGAGTTTTTGAAAGAATATTAGAATCTAACCAGTCGATTTTATCGAATTGCCAAGGGGAGTCAGATCATTTACACCTGCTTATAGATTTACATCCAAACAACAATATTTCTAATCTGGTGTCTTCGCTAAAATCAGCGAGTAGTAGAATTATTAGAAAAAAATATCCCCAAGAAATAGCTAAGTTTTACTGGGGAAAAAATGCTAAATTATGGCACGACTCAAAGTGCATTATTAGTTGTGGAGGCGCACCTCTAGAAGTTATCAAAGAGTATATTGAAAATCAATCAGGTGGTAGAGAATAAGGATGCTCCGCAGCTTTTTTATTGGTCGGGCATTCATCCCGTTCCCTGTAGAGGATAAGGGAATTCTGCCCGACATTACGTTAAAATAGACAGAATAGCTCTTTGTTATGAAAACTAGATAAGAGTCCTCTTGAGAGGACTTGAGGTATTAGCCAAGAAATAAATTTCTTGGTGATTTTGTGGATTTAACCTTGCTTACTAGAAAATTTCCAACTCCCAAGTAGCAGAATAAGTTTCTGTTCTCATCTTTCCCGACTTGAATACAGGGAACAACACCTATAAAGCTGTTCCAAGAGAAATTGGCGCACTGGCGATCAGTTGTTCAAGGTCTGAAACAACCAGTCAACCACCTGAGTCTTAGTTGTAATCTATATCCCATTATTAATACTGTAGCTATTACTGTCATTGATACTCAAAATCGAGAAAATTCGGTTTTAACCTCAACAAAAAGACATACTTAAATACTCTATTAAATAGCTTATTCAAAAGGATTAAATTAATAAAATTCTTAACTTGTGACCAATGGGGATTGGTAGTCTTTTTTGTGTTGGTCATGTCGTACTAGGGGTTATTGCTACAGCGTGTTACTATTTTAAACTTTTATTTTGGTTTTATTTTAGTTTATACAGTGTTTGACTTTGTTTATGTCGTTATGGATTGGTTAGTCGAGTCCCTCGCTGGTGTTAAATTGCTTTGATGCTGCTGGTATTTTTCTTTGGTATCTTATCAAATATTGTTTCCGATAAATGGATAATAATTTATTGAATTTACCCTAAAATAACAGATATTTGTTACCTGAATAGTCACAAAAATATGTATTTTACAAACCCTTTAATTTTGGGTTTTACATTGGTTATATTAATATTTTTTTTGTACTAAATTTTTATAAAATTTAGTTTTTTTTTGAGTAAATTAAATAAAATAACAAGGTAATTTATGTTCTGTATTTAAGGCTCAAAGCTTACCATAGCTTGGGTTTAGCTTAATTTTGTACTTTTTCAGCCCTTATAAATTAATACAAATGAATTGCAAAGATAATGTAAAGTTAATATAAAGTTACTGTAAAGCGAGTAGAAAAAATTTGATACACTTAAACCGTAAATAAACTAAGAGTAATTTTACTTAAGTTGAATTTGCCGTTAAAAGTTTAAATAACTCGAAAAAGCGGAATAAATTAGCTTGAAGTTAGTTTCTAGCTTCCTAGTTTTTTGTTTTTGTTTTTCTGACAACTATGATTAAGAACTTTAAAAATAACAAGCTTACTGAGAGTATCTTATCTGGAGGTACAGCGATCGCAGTTATAGCTGGTATAGGAATCATTGCTACTCCAGCGAGGGCTGGTCAGCTTGGGTGGAGCGATGGGACATCAGACTTTTTCGATGATGTAAATCCTGTAGCGGGTGACATTTTCTCCGTTACATTCAGCCCTGATTCATTAGGGGGGCTAGCAGCAGTTTTTTCCGCTAGTGATGAGTTTGCTCCTTTCTTCGATACCCCTGAATTGATAGCTTTGACTCCGCCACCAACTGGAAACTTTGAATTTGTTACAGGTCTTGATCCTGTAGATGGTATCTTCCAAGAATTCCAGTATGAACTCACAAATGACTTAGTATTTAACTTCGATACTGACGGTAACGAAAATGCTAGCGGTAATCAAGTGTTGCTGACTATTGGAGCAGGGTCAACATTTCAGGGTGAATTCAATGAGAACCCTCCTGGTGGTAGTAATCCCCTGGGTGTGGAATTTGAAAGTCTAGAAATTGCGAGTGTGATTGTTACAACTGGAGATCAAACATTCAGTTTAGGAAATCCCAATTTCCCCGTAGATGAGTTGACATTTCAGTTTGGGGATATTCCATCACAGAGCGGTGGTGAATATAATGGCTTAGTCTCAGTAACTACTCGCGACTTTCCACAACCAAACCCACAAGAACCCACCACCGTCCCCGAACCTGCTTCTATCCTTGGGTTACTCGCCGTCGGCGGTCTAGGAGTAGCAATGAAGCGCAAGAAGCAAAGTAAACAGCCACCAGTGTGAGCTAGACACTGTCTGCTGTAGGTTAAATCGAAAATGACCTCTAGGTAGGTGTTGCAATCCATATCTAGCTAGAGGCTGCTAGCATCATTCCATAAGGATGAGGGATTCTGGATGAGGAAGGATAAATACCTCTTACCTGACTCTTCACTCCTCTCACCGAAGGTGCGCGTTCGGTGAAGGGCGACGAAGTCTAGCGACCCCTCATAATTCATCCCTTATTTGAGTGCAGTTTTTCTAGCAGCCACATCGAGGTAGCAGCACCGACAAAGTGAGCAGTAATCAAATTAAAATTAGCTACGACGACAAAAACATCCAAAGCTCGAACAATGCGATCAGGATGAGTAATTGCCATCCCTGGAGGTTGAGATATTGTTTTAGCTATTAGCACTCCTAGACTCGAACCAGCACCAACAAGCCCTAGCAATATCCCGACAAATCCCACGATAACCGCAAAGCGCAGCAGTTGAACTGTATCTGATTTCCGTGGATGCAAATGAGTATCTGGCTCTCGGAGTAAGCCTTTAGCAATGCGAGTATAGCGAAAGGCAAAAAAGATAGTCACCCACAACACTAAAAAGCTGCAAACAGACCAAAATATTCCTATCCCAATTCCCGTCGTACTAGCATCAGGACTAAATTTTCGCCCAGAAGCAGCAAACAGCAAAATAACTATAGATGCAAATGCTAATCCAAGCTGTATCCATAAACTCAACCACCCATACCAGCTAAAAGTATGAGCAATTTTTTGGATTTTGGGAGGTGGTAGAGGATATTTCGATCTTGCTAGCATAATCTGGTTAGTAGTTAGTAGTTAGTAGTTAGTAGTCAAAGTTTGAACACCAAGGGATAAGGGGTGGTAGGATACGAGAAATAAGGGATGATAAATACCTATTACCGCGATACCTATTACCTCTTATCTCTTACTTACTACTTATTACTTATTACTTATGAAGTTCCGCTCCTCATCGCGAAGCGACTACCGAAGGTCTCCCTCATAATTCATCCCTCATAATTCATCCCAAATAAATCCCAAGCGATCGCGCTGTAGCTACTAAAAAACCATCGGGATTGACAGGGTTAGGACAAACACCGAGTTGATGACGCTGTTTGATATGAGCTACAACTTTATCTAAGGGCTGAATTTGTACTTCACCATTTTGCCAGACCACAAGCTGGTTATAATTTTCTTCAGCAATTAAGTCTATGGCTTTCTTGGCAAAGGTAGCAGCTAAGAGGCGATCGTAAGATGAGGGTGTACCAGTGCGTTGAATATGACCCAAAACTGTCGAACGAGTTTCAATATTATCTAGGTTGCAAAACTCTGGTTTACCAGTCAGACAAAGTTTATGACTTATTTCGTCAATTTGTTGGGCTAGATAGTCTGCGATATATTTTTCTTTTTCTCCTGCTTGATTTTTTACGCCTTCAGCAATGACAATGAGGGCAAATTTACGTCCTGAGCAACGCAACTGGGCAATGTGCAGACATATATTATTAATTAGCTCTGTGTCTAGAGTTGGGGTAAGTTCGGGAATTAAAATAATATCAGCACCGCCAGCGATACCAGAATGTAGTGCCAAATGACCTGCATTACGCCCCATCACTTGAACTACCATTGTGCGATCATGACTAGCAGCAGTAAAGGTGAGATCGTAGACAGCAGATGTTACTGTATCTACCGCAGTACGGAATCCGATAGATCTCTGTGTAAAAGGTACGTCATTATCAATGGTTTTAGGAATCCCAATGATATTCCATTGCCCCTGTTGTGCCAGATCGTAGATAATATCTAGACTGCCATCTCCTCCCACTGCAATTAGGGCATCGAGTTGTAAATCTTTATAACCTTGAATAATGGTTTTTGCGATCGCTTGATTGCTAGGATCCCCTTTACTTAAAGAGCCTAAAATACTACCGCTAAGAAATTGCAGAATATCTATCCCATGAAGTATCCCTGGTAGATCGTAACCATGTTCTCTTAACTTTAAATCATCTGAGCGACATTTTTTTTGTTCTAGTCTGAGAAAACCCTCTGTACCATAGGGAATACCATATACTTCCCATCCTTTCTGGCTAGCGCATTTAACTACAGCACGAATAATTGCGTTTAAGCCTGGACAGTCTCCGCCACTGGTAAGAATTCCAATTTTTTTGTTCATGTTGGTTTGGTTAGTGGTTAGTTGTTAGTTGTTATCCGCGCTAGGAAACCTGCGCCCGAGACCCTGCTTGATTGCTCATTATTGTTTGATAGGTTTGTATAGCTTGAAGATATTGCACTCGTTCAAAAACACCAGGGTTAGGACAATTTATTTGGCTCAAGCTGCCTTGTAACTGAGCGATTGAATCGTATTCTTTGACTTCTAGCCACTCAACTATGTCTTTTTCAATTTTCTGAATATGTTGGATTCCATGACTCAATAGTACGCTGACTAACATGGTGACATTAGCACCTACCATCATCATTTTGAGAACATCATGGGCGGTACGAATTCCACTCGTAGCAGCAAAATCTACGGGAATAGTGCCATACAAAATAGCAATCCAACGCATTGGTAAACGCATTTCTCTAGAAGTGCTTAGGAGTAAGTTAGGTTCTAGCTCTAAGGTTTCTAAATCGATATCGGGTTGATAAAAGCGGTTGAATAATACTAAGCCATTTGCTCCTGCATCGCTCAATCGTTTCGCCATGTTTGCCATGTTGCTAAAGAAAGGACTTAGTTTTACTGCTACAGGAAGGTTTATGGTTCCAGTGACAGAACGAACAATATCAATATAAGTTTGTTCTACCTCTTCTCCAGTCATTGATAGATCTGTGGGAACGTAATAGATGTTTAGTTCCAACCCATCTGCACCTGCTTGTTCTACCTGGCGTGCATAATTACCCCAACTACCTACTGTGGAACTATTGAGGCTAGCAATAATGGGAATATCCACCATATCTTTAGCGCGACGAATATGGTCGAGATAGGCTTGGGAACCAACATGGAAAATTTCCTGTTCGGGAAAGTAGGAAATAGCTTCGGGATAGCTTTCTGTATTGTGAGTTAGATGATGATAGAGGAGATAACGTTCTTCTAATAACTGTTCTTCAAATAAAGAGTGTAAAACTACTGCTCCTGCTCCAGCATCTTCGATACGTTTGATGTTATCAATATCTTCTGTTAAGGGGGCAGCAGCACCAACTACTAAAGGCGATCGCAATTTTAGTCCTAAATAGGTTGTAGACAAATCCACCATCTCTCCTCCTCCTTGATTTACTTTTAAATTAGGGCAATTTTTTGAGGATATTGTGAGGAGTTATCTCTCTTCTGCGAGAAGACCCTCGCGGGAGCGCGACGGGACTCCCGCGTATAAACACTTGGGGTTTCCCCAAGTGAGCTGCCCCTCATGAATCGCGGGCAAAATTAAAAGAACCACAGCACGTGCTTAGAAAAATTTTAGTTTTCTCTAATTAACCTTTAAAGTATTTTTGTAGGTCGATATGTTTTGAGAGCCATGATAGTAATGAATATAGAATATATATAGTACATAAATTCTATTTTGGGAAAATGAAAACTCTATGGGGAATCGTCCTCACAATTTCTTCAAAATTTTGGCTTAATCTAAAACCATAAAAGATAAACACTAATTTCCATAAATTTCTTGCTTATGGAAGCATTAGGAGAAGATGTCAATGAACGAACACAGTAAAAATTGGTCTCCAGCTATTGAATTAAACCAAACCAATAGAAATTTGATTCTTAAGGCAGAAGTTCCAGGGGTTGACATCAAACATTTGAATATTCATGCTGAAAGTGAATCCATCTCCATTTGTGGAAGTCACGATCAACATAAATCAATAGCAGAACAAGAGGTAATTCCTTCTCAACTTCATTATGGGCAGCTTGAATGTAATGTTCGTCTGCCAGTAAAAATTCAAGTAGAAAAAGTTAGAGCGGAGCTTATTGATGGAATTCTAACTATAACTATGCCAAAGATGAAACAAGCAAGTAAGGTTAGATGTTAATGATTATAGGCTAATAAATAAATAGTAGATTTTACAGAGAGGTCAAAAAGATGAAGATTTTTCAATGGCTACAAGATGCAGTTCAATCTATTTGGAATGATGTCTCTAGGCTGTTTCAGCCTACTGATGATGACTATCCTAAATCAGGAGTACAACCTTTTGAAGGCGAACCTTATGACGATAACTAACAATACTCTTAAGTGCTTTAGATATAAACAATAATTAATCTCCCAAATAAGCTAGTAGAAATAAATTGTTCTCTGCTGGCTTTTTTTGTTGGATTTTGGTTAGTAGTTAGTGGTTAGTAGTTAGTGGTTGATAACTTAGTAAGTCAAGGTAAAGTAGTTTCTATTCGAGGTAGTGTAGTTGATGTTTTATTTCCTGATTCACTACCTGAACTCCATAGTTTATTAACAGCAGGAGAAAATACACGGGTAGCTCTGGAAGTAATGACCTATCTTAGTTCGGAATTAGTCAGAACTATCGCCCTTACTCCCACTCAAGGATTAGCTAGAGGTTCAATTGTTAATAATACTGGTCATCCTCTTCAAGTTCCTGTAGGAGAGGCTAACTTGGGTAGGATGTTTAATGTTTTTGGCGAAACTATCGACGGTAGAGAACAACTATCAGTTAGTCAATGGCGATCGCTTCATAGTACTCCTGTTCCTTTGGGCAATCGCGCTACAACAACAGATATTTTTCTTACAGGAATTAAAGCTATAGATGTTCTCGCACCTTTGGAAAAAGGCGGAAAAGCAGGATTATTTGGGGGTGCAGGGGTAGGTAAAACGGTTTTAATTACTGAGTTAATTAATAATGTTGTCAGTCGTTATGAAGGAGTAAGTATTTTTTGTGGTATTGGTGAGAGATCGCGGGAAGGTGAAGAACTTTATCGGGAGATGAAAGAAGCGGGAGTGTTAAACAATACTGTAATGGTATTTGGACAGATGAACGAATCTCCTGGGGTACGCTTCCGTGTTGGACACGCAGCCTTAACTATGGCAGAATATTTCCGCGACGATCTTCATAAAGATGTTCTGTTAACTATCGATAATATCTTTCGTTTTATTCAAGCTGGTTCAGAAGTATCTGGTTTGATGGGACAATTACCTTCACGGGTTGGTTATCAGCCTACTTTAGCTACAGAGTTAGCAGAATTAGAAGAACGAATCTGCAACACTGCATCAGGTTCAATTACTTCCATTCAAGCAGTATATGTCCCCGCCGATGACTTTACCGATCCTGCTGCGGTACATACTTTCTCCCATCTCTCCGCTTCTATTGTTTTATCTCGTAAGCGCGTCAGTGAAGGATTATATCCCGCGATCGATCCTCTACAGTCCGATTCTAAAATGTTAACACCTCAAGTAGTCGGCGATCGTCATTACCAAATTGCTCAAGCAGTGCGTCAAACCTTAGCTAATTACGAAGAATTAAAAGATATTATTGCCATGTTGGGACTAGAAGAATTAGCCCAAAGCGAACGACAAACAGTATATCGCGCCCGCAGACTAGAGAGATTTCTAACACAGCCCTTTTTTACTACAGAACAGTTTACAGGGTTAGAAGGAAAGATGGTTAAGTTAGAGAATGCTTTAGATGGATGCGATCGTATTTTGAATGATGAGTTTTCTGATTATCCAGAACAGTCTCTATATATGATTGGTACTGTGGATGAAGCAAAAAGAACACAATAAACTTAGCTTGAAAATAGGGCATTGCTGAATTAAAGTATTAACTTATTCTTATTGTTTGAGTAATGCCCCCTAAATCCCCCAAGTTTGGGGGACTTTAAATTATACCAATTCTCGCGCAATAACTGGAGACGAAAGTAGGTTGGGTTTCACTATCGTTCTACCCAACAAAAGCCTATAATTGTTGGGTTT
>JAAUYJ010001392.1_pt1 | contig 11755 bp, 13 predicted proteins | sample 7278031 | NCBI WGS metagenome assembly JAAUYJ01 (sample SAMN14350222, study PRJNA611818) | marine sediment metagenome | isolation source: surface marine sediment (1.8m) | place: French Polynesia: Moorea | collected 2018-08 | reverse complement strand
CTGGCTCTATGAAGCAACTTGGGGAAATGAAGCGACAAAAATCTCAACAAAATAAAAAAAGTTTGGGGCCTTTAGAAACCCCAACTTCTCAAAAGTTGGGGTAGTTCATCAATCAGAGAAGTCTGAGAATTGACCATCATAATTATCTCCTTAAACAACAAAACTGGTGGCTTCCCCTAGGGATGCTTTCCAGCTACGAGCATCATAGTAAAGATCGGCTAAGGTTATCTTGTAAAGGGCTTCTTTGAGTTTCTGGTGTAGCCTTTTCCAAAGGCTAAAGGTAACCCAATCTTCTACCTGTTCAATATCAGGGTTATAGCGGGGCAATGGCTCAATTGTTTCCCCTACTGCGTCTAATATTTGTCCTAGAGAAATCTTACTGGGTGCATAGGCTAATTGATAACCACCTTGGGAACCTCTGAGGGAATTAACTAACCCACTACGACGCATTTCAATCAGTAATTTTTCTAAATAGGGGGCGGGTAAATCTTGTCTTTTTGCGATCGCTTTTACAGAAGTTGGTCCATAGTTTGGCTGTAAACTAAGATCCAGCAAGGCTTTAACGCTATAATGACTCCGAGTTGTTAGTTTCATTGGCTTTATTTTGGCAATTTTTTACTCTCTTAAGGATAAGACTATTGAGGGTTGTTGTTGAGTTTATAACATTTTTCCAAAGAGAAAAGGGAGCAAACTCAAACATTTGTAAATTTGATAGGGCTTATTGTCGAAACATTGGAGACAATGAATTATTATTGATCTTGTCGAATGGTAGATAAATTTTGCAAATTGTGTGTAAGATAATGATATAGATAGTTAGTAACTTCGTAGTTTTTTCGACTGTTACCAGCGTCTTAGTTAGTTACCATTCTGTCAACCTTATTATTCAGTTAAGTTACTGTTGAATTTAATGACACCAGACAAACCCCTAACCGGCACCGCCTTAGTTGAAAAAGTTAAAGAGCTAGGTGATCTCAGTAAAGAAGAAAAAGCAAAAAAATGTGGCTATTATACCCAAACTAAAAATGGGGTAGAGCGCGTTAATATGATGAAGTTTCTTAATGCTTTAATAGATGCTGAGGGCATTGAGCTAGATAGTAGTGCTGAAGGACAAGGTAGAGGGGGCCGTTCAGCAAGCTATAAAATTACCGTACAATCTAATGGTAATCTTCTTATTGGTTCAGCCTATACAAAAAAAATGGGCTTACAACCTGGAGATGAATTTGAAATTACTTTAGGTCGTAAACACATTCATCTCAAACAGTTAGGGGCACTAGATGAAGATGAGGAGTAACGATTATGGTTGGCTCCGATTTTATGGCCAAAAAATAGCGTTGCTTAGCCTCTAACTTAGCAACGCTGACTTGATCAGTAAAAATGTATTATCTTAAACGAGGGTTGCTTTCCCAACTAGGGATAGTAGCCCTCATAGTATTTATTGTATTAGGAAATGGAGCGGGTGGGGAGATACAGGTTAGTTAAAACGATGATCTGCTTCTGATAGGGCTAGGGCAGTGGGAGCAGAGGCAGAGGAGGAAAGATCGTATATTTTTGTCAGACTAGAGACTAAGGGCCACTAAAAACGGCGGCTTCAATATCTGCACGAGAGAGAGAATACTTAAAAGCCCGTGTGATATCAGAGCCATCAGCCCCTGCCTTCAGGTAACAAACAATCAATTCTTCAACTTCTAGGCTAAGTTGGGCTTCCCAGGAGGCTTTAGCCACAGTCCAACAATTTAGATTTTGTTGATCTTGTGTGCAACCTAAACTAGCAAGCCATTGTTCAATCATAGGAAGCGGATGATTATATAAGGGGGTATCTGGGGCAGGAAGGGTCATAATGAGTTGATGAGGGTTTGATCATAACTATGGGCTTCAGAGACAAAAATAGACTCAACTGAGCCATAATCTTGAGGTAAGGCGGTATTAGGAATCACTTCGTCGCCTCTTAGAATAGCAATAAAAATGGCCAAAACCAAACATCCTATTAAAGTTAATCCTAAAATAAACAAGGCAAACATTTCTCCCGCAGACAAAGGGCGATCGCTGGCATCTAAATAGGCAGAACGAGACCATTGCCCTGTTTTTGAGTCTTTTTGGGGTTCTGAAGGAGTTTGGATCACATTCCAACGAGAATAGCCAATTTTGAGATCGTATACGGATCGGGCTTGGGGGTTGCTGAGTACCCCATAAGCTTCATTAAGGCGTTGGAATTTGGCTGTTGCCATCGCTGAGGGTAATTCTGTAGTATCAGGATGATAACGTTTGCTCAATTCTCGATAGGCGCGACGTATTTCAATAACAGAAGCTGATGGATGAAGTCCTAAAATAGCATAATGGCTATTAGTAAAAGGCATCTGAACGGGAATTTTCCGTGAGGTTGATTGTTGGGTAGTCTGCTGCTTAGTCACGGGGTTACTTTTATCATTCCTTGTGAGAATATTTTGAAACTCTCCTGATTTTAGCGTAGGGGAATCAGAAGAGCCTTTTCTTTGCCTAGTAGGTGCCCAACAACATTAAGCTCTTACTTGAGGAATTCTCTGTGGGGACAATCTATAGGTTTTTGAGATCAAAAAAAATAATTTACATTTATAAATTTAATTAATTTAAAACTTTGATACTTACTGGAATTCTACCCGATTTCAAGGAACCAATAGACCTAAAGGCAGTTTGTGATAAATCCAGGCTACAACGACATCGATCTACAATGCGCACAATAACACTCTTTCCAGTTTTGCGGTTGGTCACCTTAACTTTTGTCCCAAAGGGTAAACTAGGATGGGCAGCCATCATGGCATTATTATTAAAACGCACCCCTGATGCTGTTCTATGTCCTTGGTAACCAGAGGCATAGTAAGTTGCTGTTTGTGCCTGCACCGGCATGGCGGCTAAGGCTATCATCAAGATAGATAATGATACTTTCTTCACGGTGTACTACTCCTCACCATAAAATGTAAGTCTAGGCTAATATACCTAGTTATTTTTTATTTGTCTAGTTGACAAAATTTAGATTCTATGTATATGGAGCAACAAAGTTAGGAGAGAGTTCCATTTAAACCCTTACATCTGGTGATTGAAACCTCTTTAAAATACATAATTTAATTCAATGTTTAATTACTTCGCTCAATTTATCAAATTTTCCCTATTTTCTCGCCCATACAGTTCTAAAAACACGAATCGGCTTTCTTCCTTATGCCTATTCGGAGTATCAATGTTGATGATGAGTTCTATGATAGCTTGTAATCATCAGTCTTCTTCTGTTCCCATTGAGTCGTCTGTTTTAACAGTAGATACGGTAGAAATGGTACAGCAAGGCATTGAAAAAAGCCGTCAAGGAAATTATAAAGGGGCTGTTGAAGATTTTAATCAAGTTATTGCTGAAAATCCCCAAGATATCAACGCTTATTTTAATCGAGGGTTTGCTCATAGTAGTTTAGGACAGTTTGAACAAGCATTAGCTGATTTTACCGAGGCGTTGAAATTAGATCCCCAAATGGGTCAAGCTTATGTGAATCGAGGCAATGTTTATCTACAATTGGGGGAAGATGAAAAGGCGATCGCTGATTATGAAAAGGCATTAAAAATAAACCCCAATGATGCTTTTGCTCAAAATAATTTGGGGTTGGCTCATCTCAACTCAGGAAGCCCAGAATTAGCGAAAATTGATTTTAGCCAAGCAGTTGCCCTCGATCCTTTGTATGGAGAAGCTTACTATAACCGAGGTTTGGCTTTTGTCGATCTAGGGAAACCGGACAAAGCAAGGGAAGATTTTCAAAAAGCTGCGGATATTTGGCAAGAAATGGGAGAAACAGCAGCTTCTGAGGCTGCTTTAGCCGAAATTAATGCTTTGAAAAAATCTGCCCAATCACCAGCAAAATGATAGAAGTTTATCTTGCCTTTTTTAATTGAAGAACATAAAAAAACACTTGGAGACTAAGGATTAGTAACAGATGAAGTTTTAGCGAACCAACTATAAAACTCTTACATCAAGAGCCAAAAAAAGTAATTGAAAATAATAGGGATGCTGAAAATTTTGATGGTTTTTATATTACAAACTTAAACTTATGTTATGTCTCTTTCCTTCTCGCCAGAATACTTGTACCCCACTGTCTTCCATATGGAAATAGGATTTTTTGTTAAAATTTTTAAGGTCATCCAATCCCTGAGTTATTATTGTAGGAGCAAAATTCATTCTTATTTTTATCTTATGACAATTACTTTAAAAGTTCCCAGTATTGCTTGCGGTGGTTGTGCAGATACCATCACTAAAGCCATTGAAGGAGAAAAACCAGAGGCTAAAGTTTCTGTTGATGTTGAGGCGAAAATGGTAACTGTCGAAGCATCAGTTTCGACAGCAATCATTAAGAAAATTATCACCGAAGCAGGTCATACTGTTGAAGATTAATGACTTTTTAGTAGTAGGGTGAGTGAATTTTTTAGAGGTTATTTCCCCTTTTAAATGATTCTCTGTTTTACTCACCCTATTGTTATTTTTAGACTATCAATATATTCTCTTTAAGTAAGAAGTTGGATCACAAGCAACTATGTTTTTTCTAGCTCCTAATGCTAATGTTCTTGAATTTCAAGAAGAATATTTAGGGCTTACTGAAGAACTTGTTCCCATTTTTTTAGCAAATAATGATGGAAGATAATGCTTTTATTTGGCTACAAAATTGGTATAAATCTCAATGTAATGGAGATTGGGAACATACTTATGGAATTGATCTTAAAACCTTAGATAATCCAGGTTGGTTGATTGTTATTGATTTATTAGAAACAGAACTTGAGAATTATAATTTTGATGAAGTGTCGATTAAATATTCTGCTCATGACTGGATTAACTGTCTTGTAAAAAATGGAAAGTTTCAGGGAGCGGGTGGTTGTTTTAATTTATTAGATATTTTGCATATATTTAGAGATTGGGTTGAATCAAAAGAAAAAAAACGAGACAAAAATGATGATAAATAATAAGTGTGTATAGAATCAATTATTTACTTAAATTGAGAGTCTTCATGGCTGATTTGATAATGTCATAATAAGGTTTTTTAGTAACATCAACTTGTTTAGCTTCTTGACGGTTAATACCTAATAACCCTTTGCTTTCACCTTTACGAATACATAAAACTTTTCCTTGATTATTTCTAATTCTTAACTCTTTTTGTTGTGGGAAATAATGACAAATATAGTCTTTTCCTTGATAAGTAAAAGTATTTTGAGGTTTTATGTTTGCCGAAGAGGGTATCCGAATTCCTACAATATCTAATTCAATATTAACATTACCATTCCAATTATTTTCCGTCAGTTTATAGGCAATATCTAAACGTTTAGGTAAAGGAAAATAGGAACCAAACCGCCAAGCGATACCTTTCATTTCTTGCCCATTATCTTGAACAAAGACTAATTTGAGATGGTTTTTGCCTACGGTTCTTTGTTCTAATACTTTAACATTCGGGGTCCAAAAAACAGGAAAAGCATTTTCAATCCCCCAAGGTTGTAAACTGTCAATATGTTTATACAACTCATGATCTAACACTTTAAAGTTGGCTTCTCCATCAATTTTAACTAAAGGTTTGAGATGATGAGGTTCTAGTAATTGATGGGCAAATTGACTCAATCTTTTTTGGAAATCAGTTAATTTTTTACTGTCTAAACTAAAGCCTCCTGCTGCCTTGTGCCCCCCATACTTACCCAATAAATCATCACAATAGACCAAAGAATCAAAGATATTAAATTCTTCTATTCCTCTGGCTGAACCTCTAATTTTATGGATATCATCTTCTTCATAAGTACCAATAAAAACAGGAACCCCATAACGCTCAACCAAACGAGAAGCGACAATACCAATAACACCATGATGCCAGTTATGATTAATGACGACTAAAACTCTATCTTTTTTATAGTCAATCGGTTTTGTTTGGATTAAATGGATAGCCTCTTTTTCAATTTCTTCACATAAGGATTTACGTTTTGTATTAATTTGTTCACATTGCATGGCTCTTTCCAACGCTATTCCTGGATCATCTGTGGTTAATAATTCAATGGCTGTTTGTGGATCACCAATTCTTCCCACAGCATTAATTCTTGGTCCTAATTTAAAACCAATATCGTCGGGTTTTAATTGTTTTTGTTCTTCACTAACACCTGCCACTTGCATTAATGCTTGAATTCCTGTTAATTGAGAATTAGGTAATTGTTTCAATCCCTTTTTTAACCAACGACGATTAACTCCGACTAAAGGGGCTAAATCTGCAATAGTTCCTAGGGTAAATAGTTCGAGTAATGAGGGAATAATTTCTTCTTTTTTGTTAAATTCTTGAGCAAGGGTGACGGCTAGAATATAAGCAACGCCAACACCAGCCAAGCCCCGATAAGGAGAAGTTATTGATAATAATTTTGGATTTAAAATAGCATCTGCTGGGGGCAATTTTTCAGGAAGATCATGATGATCGGTAATAATAACTGTTAATCCTAATTCTATGGCTCTTTCTATGGGTTCATAAGCAGCAATACCATTATCAACTGTTAAAATAAGGCCAACACCGTTTTCAGCAAATTTCTCGACAATTCTGTTATTAATACCATAACCATCCTTCATACGGCTAGGAATTTCATAATAGGCCTCTCCTTCTAAATAGTTAAAAGCCCTCAATAATAAAGCCGTGCTAGTCATTCCATCTGCGTCATAGTCTCCACAAATAGCAATTTTGTCTCCTGTTTCAATAGCCTCTGTTAATAACTCAATACTGGCGAGTAAATCAGGAAATTCATTTACAGGATCGGGTAAACTTTCAAGATCAGGATTAATATAAATTTGAGCTAAATTAGGATTGTCGATTCCTCGATTTAAAATGACTTGAGCGAGTAAAGGAGATAGTCCGGTTTCTTCTGCTAAATGCTGAACTTTTTCTGGGTTAGGAGAGGCAATATACCATCTTTGATCTGGTAATTTCATACAAATTTATCCTATGATTTAAAAGGACTATTGTAACAATTATTCCTATGCCCCTCATTCAATGGTATCCCGGCCATATTGCCAAAGCCGAAAGACAGCTAAAAGAGCAACTCAACCGTGTTGACGTAGTCTTTGAAGTTCTCGATGCTCGTATTCCTCTGGCTTCCCATCATCCTGATATTACTGAATGGATAGGAGAAAAACCTAGGGTTGTGGTTCTCAATCGTATGGACATGATACCAGAATCTGTGGGGCAAGATTGGCTCAACTGGTTTGCTGCCCAAGGAGAGACGGTTTATTGTACTAATGCTAAACAGGGAAAAGGAATTCAATCCTTGAAGAAAGCAGCCCAAAGCAAAGGAGTGCATATGAACGAAAAAAGACGCAATCGGGGAATGCGCTCTAGGGCTGTCAGGGCAGTGGTTATCGGCTTTCCTAATGTGGGCAAATCAGCCTTAATTAACCGTTTATTAGGACGTAAGGTGGTGGCAAGTGCTAGAAGGGCTGGAGTAACCCGTCGCTTGCAATGGATACGTATTTCTGATACTATCGAACTCCTGGATGCTCCGGGAATAATTCCAGCTAAGTTGGATAACCAGACAGATGCTATTAAATTAGCTATTTGTGAGGATATTGGAGAAGCTGCTTACGATAATCAGCAAATTGGAGCAGCTTTAGTAGACCTCTTGGTTGAGTTAAACTTTGAGAGTATTTTAGTATCTCGCTATCAAGTTTCTCCCCTAGATATCACAGGAGAAGAATATATTGAACGTTTAGGAAACACTCGCTATCAAGGGGATAAAGAAAGAGCAACCATGCAGTTGTTGAATGATTTTAGAAAAGGAATCATGGGAAAAATACCTTTAGAATTACCCAGGTTTTCTGCTTGAAATTAGATTTTTTGTCAGTGTTCATTGGGGGAACTTCTTTTATTGCGGGAGAGATGGCCATTACTTTTGCTAAATCATTGATTAAACAACATTCGATGATATGGTTTAGTCTAGCTGAAGAAGTTTCCACTAATGTTATTTTTCTCTTTTCAAAGTTGATGCTGAATTTATATTTTCCCCTGTATGAGAATTGTGATGATCTGGTTAATCTTTTAAGTCAAAAAAAACGATCAATATAGGTAATATTACTCAAAATCAGGTAAATTCTTAACATAACTACCACTTAAGATCACAGTAAAGTAATGAGCAGCAACACGGTGGTTATTGACTACTTAGGTGGATAATTAAAGTAACTCCTTAAAAACCTGAAAAATTATGCAAGCCATAGAAGTAATTAATGCTGTTTATCCTAACTTTGAAAATTCCAAGGACAATCCAGAAAGTTACTATTTATTAAGACTCATGGACAGTTATCCCCTGGAGTTGAATGAAGAAGATGTATTTCTTGTTAGCTAATATAATACCAAATCTGCTCCTAGAAGCCCCTTTAAATTTGTATTCGTCAGAACCTTTTAGGGAAAGGTTTTGACGATATTTGGCCCGTTGCTCATAAATGGGGGAGTTAATGGTATAAATGAAGTTTTCAAACCCCTTTATTTGTAGTCAAGTATAACTTAAAGACGGAAAGATAATTAATCAATGATTAATTAATTCTTAACCCGTCTTGATGATATTGACTATGGTATGTGAAACAGAGTTTTATATAGATTGTTAGAATTTGTTCTTGAGATCCAACCACCTTAAATAAACCTAAAGAAATGCCAATAAAACTATATTAATCATTTAAGCTGACTGTGGAACTATATCAACAAAAACAGGAACCCGATTGTCAAGAAAGCATAACTAAAGCTATCTAATTGCGCCTCACAATAGTATATGCTGGCCTTAATAGCAGGATCAATTAAGGTTTAAGGAAATCGAAAAAGTGACGGTCTGAGATAGAGTAGATGTTGGCTTTTTTCCTTGTACTTTTTGTATTGCTTAGAGTGACCGAGTTGCTATTGAAATCTGAACTCCGTAGAAAAGTTTGCATAGTCCAGTCAGGATTGATTTATGAGTACCTTAACGCCCAAAGTCAAGAACACTAACATTAAAATTGAAGATGACCGCACAGGAATGGATAAAGAAACCCTAAAACGGGCGTTTCTGGATCATCTTTTTTATATTCAGGGGGTGAGTCGTTCCAAAGCGTCATTACGTGACTATTATATGGCTTTGTCCTATACCGTCCGCGATCGCTTGTTACATCGCTTCTTAAAAACCATAGAAACTTACAAAAAAGAAGAAGTTAAGATTGTTTCTTATTTCTCGGCTGAGTTTCTCATGGGTCGCCATCTTGGTAATAATATGGTGAACCTAGGGTTATATGACACGATGAAAGAAGTCATGAAAGAGATGGATATCGACTTTGATGACATTATCGAACAAGAACCCGATCCGGGCTTAGGAAATGGAGGTTTAGGTCGTCTCGCTGCTTGTTTTCTTGATTCCTTAGCCTCGTTAGCTATGCCAGCCATTGGTTATGGTATCCGTTACGAGTTTGGTATTTTCCATCAAACTATCCAAGACGGTTGGCAAGTAGAGATTCCGGATAATTGGTTACGGTTTAATAACCCTTGGGAAATAGCTCGTCCTGATGAAGCTGTAGAAATTCAGTTAGGGGGACACACGGAGAAAACCCACGATGAGAATGGTAGCCTCAAAACTTTCTGGGTAGCTGATCGCACCATTTTAGCTATTCCCTACGACACCCCTGTTCCTGGCTATAAAACCAACACAGTAAACCCCTTAAGACTGTGGAAGGCAGAGGCTAGTGAGTCCTTTAACTTTGAAGCCTTCAATGCAGGACATTACGATCGCGCGGTAGAAGAAAAGATGGATGCAGAAACCATCTCCAAAGTTCTCTATCCCAACGATAATACCCCAGCAGGACGACAATTGCGCCTAGCGCAACAATATTTCTTTGTTTCTGCCTCCTTGCAGGACTTAATTCGCATTCACCTGCGTAACCATGACAACTTAGACCAGTTTGCCGAAAAAGTTGCTGTACAACTCAACGATACTCACCCTGCTGTAGCTGTGGCTGAGTTAATGCGCTTATTAATCGACAAACATAATTATAGTTGGGAAAAAGCTTGGGAAATCACTACCAATGCCCTAGCCTATACCAACCACACCTTAATGCCAGAAGCCCTAGAACGCTGGCCTGTTACTCTATTTGGTAGTTTACTTCCCAGACATCTAGAAATCATCTACGAATTAAATTATCGATTCTTAGAGAATGTCCGAACTTGGTTCCCTGGGGATGATGATTTAGTCACCAATCTTTCCTTAATCGAAGAACGCTCTGAGAAATTAATTCGCATGGCCAACCTAGCTTGTTTAGGGTCCCATGCCATTAATGGAGTAGCCGCATTACACACCGAGTTACTCAAGAAAGATACCCTGAAGCATTTTGCCAAACTCTGGCCAGAAAAATTCTACAATAAGACCAATGGGGTAACTCCTCGTCGTTGGATATTATTAAGTAACCCCAAACTCTCTGCTTTAATTACCGAAAAAATTGGGGATGGTTGGTCAAAGAATCTAGATGAGATGCGCCAACTGGAAAAATATGCGGATGACGCTGGTTTCCGTAAACAATGGCGGGCAATTAAACAGGAGAATAAGCAGAGTTTAGCCGATTATCTATTGAAATACCGTAACATCCAAATTGACCCCAACACCATGTTTGATGTGCAGGTGAAGCGGATTCATGAATACAAACGGCAACATTTAATGGTTCTTGAGATCATTAACCTCTACAACCGCATCAAACAGAACCCCGACGGTGACTATGTTTCCCGTACCTTCCTCTTTGGTGGTAAAGCGGCTCCTGGTTACTTCATGGCAAAATTAATCATTAAATTAATCAATGGAGTAGCCGATGTAGTTAACAACGATCCTGATGTTCGGGGCCGCCTTAAAGTGGTCTTTATGCCTAACTTTAACGTATCCTTAGGTCAACGGGTTTATCCGGCGGCTGACTTATCAGAACAGATTTCCACTGCGGGTAAGGAAGCGTCTGGAACTGGTAATATGAAGTTTGCGATGAATGGTGCTTTAACCATTGGAACCTTAGACGGAGCTAACATTGAAATTCGTGAAGAGGCACACCCAGAAAACTTCTTCTTGTTTGGTTTAACGGCACAAGAAGTTTATGATCGCAAAGCACATGGCTATTCTCCCAGCGAGTATTATCATAACAACGGTAACTTAAAAGGTGTGATTGATCGCATTTCTAGCGGTTACTTTAGTCATGGCAACTGCGAGTTATTCCAGCCTATTGTGGATCAGTTAATGAATGATGATCCCTATATGTTGATGGCAGACTATCAAGCTTATGTTGATTGTCAAGATGCGGTAAGTCAAGCTTATCGGGATCAAGAAAACTGGACAAGAATGTCGATTCTTAATTCTGCCAGAATGGGTAAATTCTCCTCTGATCGCACCATTGCTGAATATTGTGAGCAAATCTGGAATGTTAAGCCAGTGGATATCAAAATTGAAGAATATAATCCCAATGGCTATAACAACTAGCTTTTGAGATGGGTGTTGAACCCATTATATTGAACAAACCCCATCTATGATTGCGATTGTAGATGGGGTTTCTCGTCAACTACCTCGATTCGCTATCGCTGAAATAGAGGCTTGAGGAATCCCTAGCAATAGGTTCACGGTACTCAAGGTAACAGTTGGTTAGGGCATAGAGATTTGGTGAGGTGACACGGCTAAATATTTCCCTAGTTTAGCCCACTGTCTGGTCTAATCGTGAATAGAAGATACGCTCATCGAATTGCCCGAAGGGACGTAGATT
>JAAUYJ010175174.1_pt1 | contig 11762 bp, 10 predicted proteins | sample 7278031 | NCBI WGS metagenome assembly JAAUYJ01 (sample SAMN14350222, study PRJNA611818) | marine sediment metagenome | isolation source: surface marine sediment (1.8m) | place: French Polynesia: Moorea | collected 2018-08 | reverse complement strand
GCCAGGTAGCCTTCGACGCCGCCGAGCGCATGGAAGCCCAGTCGGTGGGTGTCGAGCGCCAGGTCATCGGCCAGGCCACGGCGCTGTCCGGTCGCATCCGGGTGACGGCGCCGGAGCCGATGGGCCGCACCTTCCTGCTGCCGGCGATCCGCGAGTTCAACCAGGTCTACCCGGATATCCTCATCGACCTCAGCCTGAGCATGCGTTCCTACTACCTGGGCATGCGTGAGGCGGACGTGGCCTTCCGGGTAACCGACAATCCGCCCCAGGACCTGGTGGGTAACAAGCTGGCCACTATCGAACTCGCGGTCTACGGCCGCAGGGGCGACGAGTTGGACCCCGCCCGGGTCAGCGGAGTGATCTCGATTGAGCACCTGTTGCAGGAGCGCGTGGCCTGGGAAGAGGCCTGGTTCCCCGAGGCGCGCACCACCCTGGTGACCGACTCACCGGCAGTCGCAGCGGATGCGATCAAGGAAGGCTTCGGAGTCTCCATGATTCCTACCGCAATTGGAGAGCCCGACCCCGAGCTTGAGCGCTTGCCTGACATTCCCGTGCAGGCCAATGGCGAGATCTGGTTGCTTACCCACCTCGATATCCGCAGCAACGCACGCATGCGGGTGTTCCGCGACTTTATCCAGGAGTATTTCAGCAAACGGGTACCTGAGATCATGGGTGCAGATATCCCCGAACACAGGCCGCGCCGGCAAAGCGCCTAGCGGCGCGAACTGCGGGCACAAAAAAGCCGGCAATTGCCGGCTTTTTAATGGGCTGTTACCCGGTCCTGATCAGGGCAGCGCCGCGATCCAGGACTTGTCTTCGAACCACTTCTTGCGCAGCTGATTGAGCATGCCCATTTTGCCGAAGGTGTCCAGGTAGTTGTCGACCAGCTCGGCGAACTGCCGGTCGTCCTTGCGCACGGCTATGCCGAAAGGCTCGATGGAGAGCGGCGACTGCAGGGTCGCCAGACCGGCATTGGGATAGCGCAATACCGAAAGGATCCAGATCGGCATGTCGGCGACCAGGGCATCCACTTCGCCGGCGATGACCATGTCCACGGCGGCGTCGTAGTCCTTGACCCGTATCAGGGTTGCTTCCGGTGCGGCGGACTGTACGAACACCTCACTGGTGGAGTTCTCGAGGGCCGCCAGCTTCAGGTCAGCCCGGTTGAAGTCAGCCGAGCGCGTAGCGCGGGCAAGCAGCGTGTCCTTGGTAAGGATAGACTTGCCGGACATCATATAGGGTCCGACGAAGCTGACACTGCGGGTGCGGTCCGCGGTGATCGCCATGCCCGACATCACCATATCGACCTTTTCCTTGTTAAGTGCATCCAGCAGGTCGCCGAATGGCATGGTCACGATCTCCAGGCGGGCGCCCATTGACGACGCCAGGGCTCGTGCCAGGTCCACTTCGTAGCCGATGAGCTGACCGCTGCGGCTATTGGAGTTCATCGGCGGCTGGTTGCCGGACATGCCCACCTTCAGCACCTTGAAGTCGACGACCCGGTCCAGCACCGGCGAGGAGGACTGGGCCAGGGCGCCCTGTGCCACCAGGGATGCGGCGAGCAGGCCGAGCAGGGAAAACTTTTTCAGCAGTTTCAGCATGATGTGTTCCTGTAGTAAGGAGGATTCGCCTGTGATGAGGCTTTGAAAAACGTTATGCGAGTGTAGCGACCCGGTGTGATAAATCAATCAACGGCCACCCCTCCTTTATCTGCATTACTCAGGGCGCGTTCAGATCCCAGTCGTACTCGTAGCGTACCCTGCCATCCCAGCCGCGCAGCTGCGCTGCCAGGTCGGCTTCCGCGAAACCCGCCAACCAGCCCAGGCGCTCGCTGCGGCTGTCGCCAAAGTCTTCCTTGAACCACTTGAAGATCGAGCTGAGGGTGAGCCGGTTGCCATCGACGCTGGCGCCCCGCGGGTGGTTGATAAAGGCGCGGGCACCGGCATCGTAGAGTTGATCGAGGTTGTCGGCAGTAAATGGCACCGGCTGCAGGTTGGGGCAGCCAAGACTTGCGCAGTTGACCGCGAAGTGCACTCGCGGATCCTCATAGAGCGGACGCAGGATGCGGTGCTCGATGTCGTTGAGGGTCAGTACCACGCCGTCGATCTCGATGATGTCCCGGCTCCACGGGCCGATACTGAATACGCCGTTCTTGATCTGGCGAATACTGGTGGCATCCGCGTTGTCGAGAATCAGCTGTACCGTGATGGCGTTGTAAAGGTTGACCCAGTAGGCCTGCTGTTGCTTGTGGGTCAGGGCGCTGACCTGCAGAGCTGCCAGGTTCTGGAGGTAGTCATCGAGCAGGGCCCGGTGTTCTGCGGACACGGAAGCGTAGTCGAAGCGATTGATGCCGGAAGGGTGGTCGCTGACCAGGTAGGTGGCCAGCAACAGCCCCCAGGATGAGTGATCGACGTCGACGGCGCGGGTTTCAGCGGCGGGGCGCCAGCGTTCCCAGGCCTCGCTGTCGGGAATGATGCCTGCGGCCGCCGGCACGCTTGCCAGCATGCACAGTGCCAGCAGGCTCCTGGACAGGAGTGCCGGTAACAGTTTTCGATAGCGTGTCGTGGTGGTAGTGGGCATGACTTTGTCTCGCTAGTCTGGTCATGCCTTCGATGGTTGCACCGCGCGGGAGTTCCCCGCGCGGTACGATTGGAGCGTGTTGCGCTAAGCGGCGGGCTTGTTACAGAAGCGTTCCTGGGGCACCTGGTTGCAGCCGCAGCTGGAGATTTCCAGCAGGTGCCAGAGGTAGCAGCGACCGAAAACACCATTCAGCACCAGAAACAGGGCGATGACGGATGTCAGCCCTTCAAAGGTACCAAACTCGGGCTGCATAGCCGTCAGAACAGCTACCAACACACCCAGAAGCAAGCGCACGATGCGCTCCGGCTTGCCAAGGTTTTTAGCAATCATGACAGTACACCTGGTTAAAAAACGAGCTAGGTACGAGCCGTTTTTCGGTTCGGATTACTGACTGTGACAAAACCTGGACGCAGTTCCGAAAAATTGTACCCGCGCCTCGTTAGCTGTATGGAGCACCCGCGCCAGGGATAGAGGTAGCTATGCAAGCACAGGCGGGCGAAGTCGGCAGCTCACGCTTATTCCGACTGTGCGGATGCTTGCCTGAATCGCTGCATGCGTTCCAGCGTGGCCGGGTGTGTGCTCAGGAATTCCCCCAGTTCATCCTCTTCCTCTGAAGACCAGTCGGTCTCGGTGATACAGGCGTCGAAGGTGGGCTGGCTGAACTCACCCTTGATATGGGCGCGATCACGACACTCCAGCCGCTGCATCAAGCTGGCAAAGTAGCCGGGGTCGACCTGCTCCGCACGCAGGAATTCCAGGGTATAGCTGTCGGCTTCCCGCTCGAACTCACGGGACCAGGCGAGGTCGGTCAGGGCCAGGGGAATGGCACCAAACAGGTCGGTAGTGGCAGTAGCATCCCCCAACACCAGCACCACGGCGATAGTGACAATAGAACCCTGTATGGCGCGCCGCAGGCTGTGCCGGTATTCGAGGTGGCCCAGCTCGTGTCCGTAGACGGCGAGCAGTTCCCTGTCATCGTTTGCGAGTTCAACCATCTCGTCGGTAAAGACCACGGTTCCACCCGGCAGGGCAAAGGCATTGGCGCCCAGCTTGCCGCCTTTCCTGAATTCGATTTTCACCGGGATCGCCATCTCTGGCGTGCGGCCCAGGAAGTCCGCTCGAAGCGCATCGCGGCGCGCCTCCGGGAGGGCAGAGGGTTCGAAATAGCTGCGGTCGAACACCGCTAGTGTCTGTTCATCGGCGGTATCGAGAATCGCTGCGGGGAGAGCGTAGGCGATGGTGCGTGCGGCGTTTGGCACGCCATAGACCAGGGCCAGGTAGACAATGGCCACGGTGACGACGCCAAGCCCTAAAACTGCGCCCCAGTGTTTCTCTACCAGGTCGACCAGGTCGAGTTTGCCGCCGTGATGCCCCCACTCGCGGATGGTCGACAAGCCGCCGTGGTCAGATGTTTCGAAAACGGCGCCGTCGGGCATTGCCAGCTGGCGGGCCGTGTCGCCCAGGGGTGGAGAAACCTCGAACTCGGAAAAGCGACCGCGCCGCCTGTCCTCACCGGTATCGAGTTCGAACTCACCCGACCGGTACACCTTCAGGGTGGCCGGCACCTGGCGGGATGTGGTCCCGTCGAACCAGGTACCGGCCAGCTCGATCACAAGCCGATATCCAGGTCCAGCATGTCGCCGAGCTCTTCGCCGACGGCGCTGACTCGTTCGCTCTCAGCGGCAACAAAGTTGTCGAGGTTGCCGGCAATGACAGCGCCGAGGTGGCCAGCCTTGTAGCGAGCCGCACGAACTCGCGCCACGGGATAAGCCAGGCCCAAGGTGACTGCGATCAGCAGTATGTTGGTGATGGTCAGCCCGAGGAAGCTGCCGGTGGTCATGCTCGCCTGCAGCCGGTGATCGCCAATCGAGGTGCCGCCATAGACCAGGTTGAAGAGCTGCACACGCATATAGGCAAAGGCCAGCAGGTAGGCCACGGTGGCACCCAGCAGCGGTGCATACTGACTCAGCGGTGCGGCGAGAGCGCTGGCCACGCCAACCAGGATGCCGAGGCCGACCGCGACCAGGAAGGCCTTGTAGAAACTGCCGGTGCTTGCCTCCAGCGAAAAGTTCTGGGTGCCGTAGCTGAAGTTATTCACCATGTACTCATTTTGCTTTTTCATTACCAGGGGCATCAGCAGGCCCAGGCTAAGCACGCCCAGTACCGGCCAGGCAAGGAACGCGACGGTCGCACCGCCAACGTCGCCAGTAAAATCAAAGCGCACGTTGCGGTAGGCCGAGTTGAATGCATTGAATCTCAGAGAACGAGTAATCAACCAGGGCAACATGACCAGCAAGCCCACGCTCATCAGCGCACCTACCAGCGGGTAGTACTGGTTTGCCAGCGTATAGACTACCAGTGCGGCGATAGCGATCAGTCGCCCCTTGAGGATGGTGATCGGCTTTGCCAGATAGCGGAAACTGTTCCCGTCGAGATGAGTATGACTGTAGAAGTAGCTGGCTGTCCTGACTTTTGCCCAGGCGGAGTAAATGCCTACGGTGATGATCGTCAGGAACAGGTTGACGATCCAGATGCGGAAGAACTCGCCGCCGGTACCGGTAAATTCAAAGCTTACGTCTCGCTCTGCGGCCGCTGCCGTCAGCTGCTCGTTGATAGGCTGGTTCATGGCGTACATCCCTGTGTCTAGTTATTGTTCGCTTCCAGCCTAGGGATGTAATTTGCGGCCGTCCTTCACGGTTTACCAAAAGTGAGAACTGCGTCAATCTCTGCTGCCAGATTTTTGCGCTGCATGCAGGTTTTGTGGTGCTGACCGGCTGATTGAGGAGCAATGATGCCGACATTTCACGAGATCACGGAATACATCGCCGCTGAGTTCCCCCAGGGTCGCGTGATTATCGAGGCCGTGGACGAGCGCTCCTGCCGGGTGGGCAGGACGCCCACCCGGGGGATAACTGCGGCTCAGGCCGCGCTCGCGCTGGCGATGCTTTTTGGCGTATTGGTACCGCTGCCGCGTTGACGCTTTACTTCTTCGACGGCGGCGCGCAGCGCATCAATGCGGTGCTCGTACCTGGTGTCCATCGGCAGGCAGTGGGTGGCGTCCAGGGCCGCCAGGGTCTCGGCCACATCGCCGTCGAGGCCCGACGTATAGACGGTTTTTCCAGCCTGCTTCGCATCGCAGATGATGGTCTCCACGGCGCGAGCGGCGGAAACGTCCATGAACGGTACGCCGCTGAAGTCGAGAATCAGCGCCGCCGCCTTGCGACGGGTGCGCTCGCGAACGTGGTGGCCTACGTCCGCAGCAGCGCCAAAGCTCAGCGGTCCGCCGAACTCGAAGATGGTGACCGCGCGACCGGCTTCTTCCAGCAGGGCCCGCTCTTCCGGAGTCACCACGGTGAGGCTCTCATCCTCGTCGCTGAACTTCTTGAGCTGCTCGTCGGCGAGCTGCTTGACGAAAGCCATGGAGGCCACCACCACGCCGGCTGCTACCGCGGTGATCAGGTCGACAAATACCGTCAGCAGCAGCACCAGGGCCATCAGTGCCAGGTCCAGGCGCGGGCCGCGGTGGGCGCGCTTCAGGTAGCCCACATCAATGATGTCGTAGCCAACCTTGATGAGAATGCCAGCCAGGGCTGCGTGGGGAATCAGTTCCGCCAGCGGTGCCAGGCTGATGACGATGGCCAGCAGCAGCACCGAGTGCAGCATGCCGGAGATGCGGGTCTGGCCACCGGTGCGAATATTGATCACCGTGCGCATGGTCGCGCCGGCACCGGGGATGGCGCCGAACAGGCCGGCTACCGTGTTGCCGATGCCCTGGCCCACCAGCTCGCGATCGGAATCGTGGCGGGTGCGGGTCATGTTGTCGGCTACCAGTGAGGTAAGCAGCGAGTCGATGGCGCCCAGCGCCGCGAGGATAACCGCCGCCTCCAGCACGATGGCGAAGGTATCGGCAGAGAACGCCGGCACGACGAAAGCGGGGAATCCGGTGGGAATATCACCGAGGATCGGGGAGCCTGGAACCACAAGGCTCAGGCAGGTGCCGATGATCAGCGCGGCCAGCGGCGGCGGCAGGTAGGTAGCCAGCCGCTTTGGCCAGGTGAAGATCACCGCCAGGGTGGTCGCACCCACCAGCAGGGCCGGCCACACCGGCGCCATCACGGCTTCCGGGATTTCCATCAGGGCGGGAATCGTGCCGGCCGCTTCGGGCTCATGGCCGAACAGGCGCGACACCTGGAGGGCGATGATGATACAGCCGATGCCGCTCATAAAGCCCGATACGACCGGGTACGGTACCAGGCGGATGTACTGCCCCATTTTCATGAAGCCCAGTGCAACCTGGAGCAGGCCCGCCAGCACTACAGCGGCGAACACCAGCGCCGGGTCGCCGCTGAGCGAGGCGAATACACCGGCAAATACCACCACCATCGGGCCGGTGGGCCCGGACACCTGTGAGCCGGTGCCGCCGAACAGGGCGGCAAAGAACCCCACGAAGATCGCGCCCCACATGCCGGCGATGGGGCCGGCACCGGAGGCCTCACCAAAGGCCAGGGCCAATGGCAGCGCGACGACGCCGGCGGTGATGCCGCCGAAGATGTCGCCACGCAGATTGCTCGTATCAAAATACTTCATTGCAGTACTCCCGGGCCGTGCCGATCAGGCGGCGCAGCCCTTGCCGTGTGCCATCTTGGCCGCTTCCGCGGCGTAGTGATTGTCCACAGGTACAAACTTGTTGCTGGCTTCGTCGAAGGCAGACACATCGCCCGTCTTGATGTCATACACCCAGCCGTGCAGCTGCAGGTCGCCCTTGGCCAGGCGTGCGGCAACAGCAGGGTGGGTCTTCAGATGTTGCAGCTGCAGGACCACGTTCTGCTCCAGCAGCATTTTCATTTTGTCCTCGTCGCTCAGGTCAGTGCCCATCTGCTCGACAATGGAGACCGCGGCGCGTGAGTAGCTCAGCCATTCCTTGACGTGGGGCAGGGCATCGAGGCCCTCAGGGTTCATCGCGCCCTTCATGGCGCCGCACTCGGTGTGGCCGCAGATCACGATATGGGGAACGTTCAGGGCAGCTACCGCGAACTCGATAGAGGCCGTCATGCCACCGGTGTGGGTGGTATGGGGCGGGACGATGTTGCCGGCGTTGCGACAGATGAACAGTTCACCCGGGTCGGTCTGGGTGATCATCGCGGTTTCGATGCGCGAGTCGGAACAGGTGATGAACAGGGCTTCCGGTGACTGGCCCTTGCTCAGTTTCTCAAACAGCTCCTTTTTCTCCGGGTAAACAGAGTTCTGGAACTTGATAACCCCTTCGGCGAACTTTGGCATGAGCTTCTCCTTATGCTTGGTAGGGATATGCGGTCAGTTGTTTTGTGTTGTCCACAGCTTGCGGGCGCTGTCGATGGCAGACTTGTCGACGCCGGTCATGCGGCCTTCGACAAAGGCGAGCCCTTCGATAATCCATTCGGCAATTTCCGGTTGCAGCAGGCGGTAGAGGTGGCGGCGCCCCTCGCGGCGCTCATCCACCAGGCGGTGGGCGCGCATCAGCGACAGGTGTTGGGATACACGGGCCCCGGCCAGATCAAGCTCTTCGGCGAGGCTGTTTACGTCCCGCTCATCGTTACCCAGCTCTTCAATGATGCGCACCCGGTCCGGGTGGGCGAGGATCTTGAAGATTTCAGACAGCTCCTTGGAGACCAGCTGACGACTTGGCATGGATGCGCTACCCCCCGGTAGTCGAGGCTCTTGCGATGGCAAGAATCCTCTCAATATTTCTTATATGCGAATACTTGAAGATATTAAGGTTTGAATATGGACCGGAATGTTCGAATCGTCAAATCGATAAAATCGAAGTATCGATGGACATCATTCCATCGGAATAGAGGTTATTGGTAGGGAGACAAGGAGGGCCAGATCGGCCTAGAGCTGGCCTTCTATTGGCAGCAAGCGGTAGAAACCTGCCTTGAAGCGACGCCAGATGCCAGCGCGCGGCTCGCTGGTCAGGGTTTCTGCGACTTGCTCGTCGCGCCAGCGCAGGCGCTTGTTTTCATCGAGAAAGACCTTGTAGGTGTAGCGGTCAAGGTCCTGGTAAACCAGCTCCCGGTAGTCGCTGGCCGCTTCCGGGCTGTCAATGAACAGGCCAATCTCCGTATTGAGTTCGATAGAGCGCGGGTCCAGGTTCAGCGAACCCACAAACAGCGACTCGCTGTCGATGATGATGGCCTTGGTGTGCAGTGTGAGGCTCGCCTCTTCACTGTCGTCACGTGAGAACGGCGGCGCTGCATCGACCTTGATTTCGTAGAGCTCGGCCCCGGCTTGCAACATGCCCTTGCGCTTCGGCCCATAGGCACTGTGTACGGCGACATGGTTGGTGGAGGCCAGCGAATTGGTGATGAAGATGACCCGCACGCCCCGCGCGCGCAGTTCTCGAATCAGGCTGTGGTTGCGATCCCGGAGTATCAGGTAGGGGGTAATGATGATCACCTCCTCGCGTGCAGATGCCACGCGATCCAGCACCGCCGTCGCCAGCCGGCGTTGCTCGCGGTCCCGGCGCGAGGCCTTCAGTTTGTCCGGCGAGTCGTAGTAAAGGTCGGCGGTCGATACGTAGGGTTCAATATCATCGTCGAGGACTCGCCGCAGGAACTGGCTGTTGATCGCGGCCGCATAAGGGGATTCACGCTCACCGCTGACCACCTCATCCATGTAGTCCAGCCAGCGCTGGACCCGTTCCGGCTTGTCGGAGACCTCAATGGCCTCCATGGGCACGGTCTGGCTGTTGTTCCAGAAGCGGTCGAAGCTGGCGGCGATCTCCGTCACTACCTCACCGAATACCACCATCTCGAAATCGTCGAACGCCTGCTGCGGCTTGAGCTCGAAATACTCTTCGGCGATGTTGCGCCCACCCATGATGGCCACGCTGCCGTCGACGATGAAGGCCTTGTTGTGCATGCGCCGGTTGACCCTGGAGAAGTCCCACAGCAGGCTCCAGGCCGCGGGGCTTGCGCGGGATACTGGATTGAACAGCCGCACCTCGATATTGGGGTGGCTGTTGAAGATCGCCAGCATGCGATCGTTGCGCGGTGTGAAAATATCGTCCAGCAGCAGCCTGACCCGCACGCCGCGGTTGGCGGCACGTAGCAGCTTGCCGAGGAACAGGTCGCCGGCCTGGTCGGGCTTGAGCAGGAAATACTTCGCGTCGATGCTGGTCTGGGCCCGCTCCATCATCGCGAGCCTGGTACCCAGGGCATCCATGCCGCGCAACAGCATCACCGATCCCGTGGCGCCCGGGTCCTCCTCTGCCGCCCAATAGGCGACCCGGGCCCCGTAGTGGGTATCGGTCGAGGCTGGAATGGCCTGGGAGCTCTCCTTCGGATAGTCGAAGGGGACGCTGGTACAGGCGCTGACCAGGTAAGCACTGACCAGCGCCAGGCAGAATCGTCGCAATGTCATCCGCCGAGTATAGGCGAGCGCCTGCCGTTAGATCAGGGAGCGGAGTCCGGCGGGCTGTACTCGCCGGGAGTGCCGTCGTAGCCGTCACCAAAGCAGGCGGTCTCACCACAGACGTTCACCACCTGACCGGTGCGCCAGAACGCCGCCTTCTGGTCGCGGGCAGCCTTCTGGCCAAAGGTCATACTGTGGGTGTTGTATCCCGCCGGCTCGAAGTTGTTGATGGTGGCCTGCAGGGGCGTGCCATCGTGTTCGGCGATCGGGAAAGGCCCCGAGTCCCACATAGCCAGTCCGCTGCCGTCCCAGGGATAGGCGGGTATACCCTCGATGTTCAGGTAGGGCTCATCCGCCACGTGGCGGCCGTCTACCACGCTCGGCAGATGGCGCGGCACGTTCATGCTGCGGGCGAGAATCTCGCCGGCGGTCTCGGTGACCGTCTTGTCGCCCACGGCCAGGTGGATCAGCACCCGCGAGGCGGTCGAGCCTGGCAGCGGGTTGCTAGTGACGTGATTGACGTAGCCGTTGTTCTCGCCGCGGTCGTAGAGCATCTGGATGACCGACCACATCAGCGGCTTGTCCAGCGGATCCGGATAGGCCGGATCGAAGGCGAAGGCAAAGGCCCCCCAGGCGTTGGAGCGCCGCGCCAGCAGGCTGAAGCGCATGCCGGCCACGTTCAGCGCCGAGCGCTCGAAGTTCGGGTTGATGGCGCTCAGGGCCGCGCCCAGCACGCCGCCCTGGGACACGCCCTCGTAGTGCACGGCGCCGGACTGGAACAGGCTGCGGTCGCCCTCGCGAAAGGCGTCGAGCGAGGCAAAGCCGTCCGGATGGCGCATGGCTTCCGACAGCAGCGTGATATTCAGGAAGCCCTGCTGGATGCGGTCGGCCTGCTGCGGGAAATTGTTGACGTTGCTGAGGCTGGCAAAGGCCACGCCCAGGTCGGAATCCGACATGCCCCAGGAATCCATGCCACAGAACATGATGTTCTGCTCCTCGGCCACCGGGGCAAACTCGTCCACCGACTCACGGCTGCCGTACAGGCCGTGGCCGATCACCACCGCAATCGTCTCACTGGAGTCGGCCAGTGCCTGGCGCGGGATCACGCAGGTAAAATCAACATCGACGCTGCCATTGCCGTTGAAACGGGCGGGCAGGGCGTCGGGGTCGCTGCTGTCATAGTTGAAGCGCGAGCCGGGGCGACCGTCGACCGTGTCCAGGAAGTTCGGCACCGACAGCGTGCCGGTAATGCGCCGCGCGAGATCGGCGTTCTCGGACTCGTCGGGTGAGTCGGCGGTCAGGATGGTCGCCAGCGGTGCCGAGACACCCAGGTCGGCAAACGCCTGGTCGCGAATATGCAGCATGCGGCCGGTAATGTTCGCGGTAGAAGCCACCGTGAAATCCCAGGCCAGGTAGAGGCTTTCGCGAGGAATGCCATTGCTCTCGAGAATCGCAAAGATGTCTTCGTAGCCTGCGCGGCGATCTTCGAAGGCGGGGATATCCGAGGGAATGCCTTCCTTGAATACTGTGAAGGCGTCGCTGGAGGGAATTGTGCTGCCGTCTTCCGCCACGAGGTTCTGGAGCGCGACGATATAGCGCCCCCCATCCTGGAGATTCCTGGCCAGGCGGATCATCAGCGCCCTGGCCTCGTCGGCCGCGGGGCGCGAATCCAGTTCCGCCCACAGTAGCTGGCGCTCGCCGGTAGCCGCATCGATGACCTGGATGGCCGCGTCCGCGTCCAGCGATCTGCTCATGTCGGTAAAGCTCGCAGCCCCGGTCTGCTCCAGATC
>JAAUYJ010007634.1_pt1 | contig 11762 bp, 14 predicted proteins | sample 7278031 | NCBI WGS metagenome assembly JAAUYJ01 (sample SAMN14350222, study PRJNA611818) | marine sediment metagenome | isolation source: surface marine sediment (1.8m) | place: French Polynesia: Moorea | collected 2018-08 | reverse complement strand
GGAGGGGAGGGAGCATAGGTACGCCATACATCGATCCAGAAAAAGGTTTGGCACCAAGCAACAACTGCAGTGTGGTAAATATTTTCATTCCTTTTATTTCTTAGCAAAATAAACCGAACTTGATCCTTCATATCTACAATAAAATATCAATAAAACATCTCGACAAAAACATTTCTTCCGTCATCAGAAAACAGTCGAATGATTTGATTCTATGCTGGTAAAATTTCCTCCTATTGACCCCAAATAAAAGGTATATCTACCATCAGGTCTACAGTAAACGTGGGAATAGCAATACTTTCCCGGTTCTTACGGGTACAGAGGGGGCGGGGGAGCAAAGCCAAAAGGGAGGGAGGAAACAGAAGCAGCTGTTCGCCATCCTCCCCACGACGATGGAGACCAAGCCAGCGAGGAGGAACTTGTGTGTGTGTATCATGTGGGGGCCAATGTGAGAGAGCTTCCCCCCGACGGACGCCGCCGCGGCCGTGTTTTGTGTATGTCCAAGCTGTCATCGGCGGCGGCGGCGGCGGCCGCAGCAGCAGCAGCACGTCATGCGTAGAGTGCTGCTGCTGCTGCAGTAATAGTAAGAAGGTCTTTCGCGTCCCGTTCCGAGGGACGAGTAGGGTCCCTTCCGCTCCTTTCCGCCCGGCCGTCCCACTCAAACCAAGCAACCCACCCTATTCCTCGCGGCGCCGCCGGAAAGGCACTCTCGGACAATTGGGGGGAGGGAAAGAGGTCTTCCTCGCCTCCTCCGAGGGAGGAGGATGTGGTGGCGGGGAAAAAGGTACCAAAGGGAGGCTCGAGTAAGCGGAGAGCCGCCCGCCGATCTCCCCTTTCCCCGTCCCTCGCCCTCCTCCTCCTCCGTCTTTGCAGGAAAAGGATGGAGGAAGAAAGAATACGAGAGCTGGAGGAAAAAGGGGATGGAGAGGGAAAGAAATGAGAAAGGGCGAAGGAGGAGAACTTTCGGAAGGATTTCCTCCCCTTTTCCCCTTTCGAGAATGGTGGGTGGAAAGAGCTCGCTTTCCTCCTACCTTCGTCGGTGCCTCTGCCTTACTTTTCTTCCGTATACCTTGTAGAGGAGGAACAGCGTGCTTTTTCCCCCATTCCCGGCATATGGGTAGAAGGAAATATAGACGGGCGAGGGTCTCCTCCTCCTCATGAATTGTGAATGTGTGTTTGCCCTAACAGCTCTTCCGGTGGGAAAGAAAGGGAATGAGGGTCGAGAGAAACATTTTGCCATTTTTTGCCAGCTCGACTTTCCCCGCGTTAGTTCGCCAGTGCACTTTATAAGTGGAAAAATGGGGGGAAAAGGGATTTTTAAAAAACTTGCCACCTAAAAGAGAGGCGAAAAGTTCTCCTAGAAGATCTTTTGACGAGAGGCGGAGGGGCAGAGTGGGGCCCCCTGGGTCTGATCGCATAGAGTAGGGGCCCACCACCCTCCTCCTTTTCAATACCGTGTCTTGGGAGGGGAGGAAAGAAGACCACCCTGGGAGAGATGCCACGACTGGAGACGGTCGCTTCTCCCTTCCCTTTCGGGCAGGAGAGAGGGGGAAGGGGTTAAGTGAGAAGAGGAGAAGAGGGTCTTTATGAGGGGGGAGAAGGGAGGAGGCTTCTTCCCTTCCCCCTCTCCCAAAGGTGGTGGCATGCTTGGCCGCCATAAGGCAAGTTGGGAAGTTGGACTGGAGGGGTTGGACTGGACTGGACTCCCTCCCTTTTTCCCCCGCCCTCATTGCGTGTAGCACACACTGGCACTAGTGGAAGATGATGCTACTACAGTACTACCAGTCTACCAGGTCCGGAATTAGCCATGCTTGCTGTGTGGCATTGGAGTCTCTCGCTCTCTTCGCTCCAGTTTAGATTCTTGGGGAATTTGTTCCCCCGCTCTTTTTCCACTTCATCCTCAAGCCGGAAAAATGTGCATGAGAAATTTTTGAGGGCGGGGTTGAGTCGCAGGGCTGGAGGGCGTCCGTTTTAGTGCCCATGAGTTGATGAGATAATGGGGCATGCCCAGAAAAAAAGAAAGAGCAATAGTCCAGGAACTCAGTTTGGGCAAAGCCATTGGTGCCGAACCCTTTTGATGCCTCGATGGTTGTTGCTTCACGAAACTTCGTTAGGTGGTTCCAACGGCAACGAGAATGAAAATTGGAACAGTTCATATGACCTGCTGCTCCAAAAGAACCGATTGGAAAAGGGGGGACTTTTGTCATGCAAATCCCTGATAACCTGATCGTCTAACAAGAGAGGAAGGGGAAGAAGAGATGTCAGGTGTTGGGCGGCGGGTGGCACCCCAATTAAGACCCAACACTACTTTTTTTGCCCTATACCACTGTGCCCTGGAAATGTAGTGAGGCAAAAGAAATCCTGATTTTGCCGGGCGGTGGCGGCGAATAAAAACACTTTTGGCTCGTTGTCCGTTTTCTCGGTTCATTACAAGGGACTGAGACGAATAATAATAAAGGTAAAAAGTTGCTGGGCTAGAAGCTACCCGTCCATTAAAAGGGAGCTACCATCTCCTCCGTATTTTTTTTAATATTTTTCCCAAATTAGGCGTGCCGAAAGCGAAGCGGCTGGAACCTCCCTCCCTCCTCCTCCCAAAAAATCACCTGAGGGAAAACGTCAGTTTCCGCGTTTTTTTATAGAAAAGCTCCCTTACGGCGCAGACGATGAAAGGACTTGTTGCTCCCCCAAAAAAAATACAGCCGGGGACGGAAAGGCGGGAAAATGGGTCGCCTTTTTTGGTGGGCGAGGCGCCCAAAAAGAAGGAGGAAGCAGCTGGGGCGGGGTGTGAGGGTTCGAGTCCTGTCGCGCGGTTGTTAAGGACTCTTTTTTATAAGGTCAGCTTGCCGGCGCCTCTCTTTTTGACCGCGAAGACGGGAGTGTAATTAATTTCCCAAAAAGACAGTAAAAAACAGTGGCCGGCACAAAACAAGAACAATATAAGAAGGCTTTGTGACACACATTTTTTCCATTCTGTTTTCTGCCAGAAATAACTTCGCTTTTTGTGCGCAGTTGTTGCATGCTCCGTATAGCAAAGTCAACAAGAAGAGGGCACAAAGAAGTGGGAGGGAGGAGAAAAGGGGGCAAATAGGTGGAAATGGCCGCCGCCACCGGAAAATGGAGAACCCGTAATCATTTCCCCGATATACTTAGCGGGGGGGAGGCAGGAACAAAGAGGAGGAGGAATCGATAGAAACGATCCAAATTCTGGACCATTTTGCCTTCGATCCGACGTTGAGCAAGGCGGAGGTGGATGAACCTACCTTCATCCTAGACCGAGTAGAAATCTACGAATGGAGGCGGAAGATTAAAATATGAATTGTCACGGCTGCGGCGGCAAAAAAAAACCCAAGTCTAGACTGGCGGAAGAGGAAAGAAAGGAGACGATAGCACAAACTGTAATTACTGTTGTTGCCGCCGCTCGACATTGAGGTGATGTCTCCCTTCTTCCCTTCTCTGCCTATGAAAGCAAGTCAGAAAATGTTCTACGTTACGGGAGGGGAGAAAAAGGCAGAAAAGAAAAGGCACAAAAAACCGCCTCCACCCACGGAGCCGGTCTTCCTTTGTTTCCCCCATCCACTCTCCGTGCTATTCGATTCAGACCGTTTTTTGCTCCCCGGCGCCTTTCCGGCTCCCCCCCCCCTCTTCCTCTTCCAACGGCGTCTTGCGCCGCCATTCACCGCTTGGAGCGGGAAAGGAGAAAGAGGCGAAAGGTAGCAAGAAAGAAAGGAGGAGGAGGAGGAGGCCTGGGGCCGACAAAAAAGGCAGCTTTTTGGGACGACGTCGTGGGGGGAAGGGAGGGCCGAGCGCGTCTCACTTGTGCCCACACGATATTTCTTCTTTTTCACTTTTTTTGCTCGGCTTTGAGTTCCTCCGTCGTCGGGAGAACGCGAGAAGTATACCGACGGATAGGCTCGAAGAAGAAATGAAAATGCGTGAGCTACAAAACTTGGAAATGTTCAATTTACTTTTTTTAAATGCTGCTCTCCAGATCGCTTGCTAAAGTGATTGGAATGCACACTTATATCCCCTTCACAGCAACGACAAGTTTTTAAATCGTCTAGAAATCGTCATGTTAGGATTTTTCTTTCCAAAACAGAGCCTTTCTCTATGATTAAAGGGCCTCTTTCAGGCATTTTCCGTCGGCTTGTCCCTCTTGGACGCGGAAGGCCTTATCCCCCACCTTTTTTTGCTCACAACAGATTCCTTCAACTGGAGGAAAGTTTTACAGGGTGCATAAAAATAACAAATACGACAAGGGAAAATGACAACAGAAACATTTTTTGAAATGCCGAGTTTTTCTTCTTCTTTGAATATTCAACTATCTTAAGAAATGTGCAATAGGGTCGGCAAGGGTCATCAACCTTTGGAAGTCCAAGCAGCAAAAAACAAGAGACACAGACCGACCAATCCCTTTCCTCCTCCTCTCCTCTTGCCCACACACTCACACAAATCTCTGGAATTATTCGGCATCATGAGAGCGAGGATCAACGAGACGCCATCTGCCCTGATTCGAACGCGAAAAAATACTATAGTAACAAAAAGAAATATTTTTTGCTTTCATTCACTGACTGTATCCTACACTGTACAGAAGCAGCAGCAAAGGCTTCCCATGTTTTATCCCGTCAAATTTAAATCCAAACGACGGCTTTTTGTGTCGTTGCTCTTTTTCCGAAGTTTTTTGCCACCAAAAAATTCCTGGAATGAACGTTTTCTGCTGCAACTAGTTTTTCGCAAGATGGTAATTCTATATCACCAATTATTACTCGAGTCTCGCGAATCTGAAGCAGCCTGCCTTCTAAATTTTCGTGCCAGCAACAAGTGGTTTTCGTCGAGGCTCGGATCACGTAGTGAGAACTAAGAATTGTGAGGTTTTTCACCCTCAGCTGATATTACACCTTGACAAAAGGACTCCCTCGTGTTTCCCCAGTACTACAAAAACGAAAGTAAATTTGCATTTTCCATAGCTGGCAACGTCAGACAATACTTACCCCCCGTCATGAGACGGAGGAAGGTTCTCCTCCTCGTCTCGTCTGTCATGTTCTTGGCCGTCTCCTACAACCTCCTGTTCCGGGGGAGGACGACCAATCGGCCTTATGACGATGAGGACACGGAGGAGTTGCCCTCCGGGGCCTGGCCACCCACTCCCGCCCTCAACCAGACACAGCTGATGGAGCAGTACAGGGGGCTGGGCACGGAAACTTGGCAAGGAATTCACTCAAACATTTATCTTGAGATATCGCCAATGATCCCCCCCGACTTTAGCGTATGGGTACCAAAGCTATGTAATTAACCGAGAGTCCCAAAACTAGCTTCTTTTGCAAGCTGGACTCGATTGTGCATTTTCATCCGGCGAATTCCCGAACCGATATTCCAGGTCTGCCCTCCGCGAAGCCCTCCCGCAAACCGTCCCGCTGGACCTGATGCGCTGGCGCTACGACCGCGGCGAGTACCTCCGCTCCGACGTGCCCGCCTGCCGCCGATTCCCCATGCCCTGGAGCGTTCAGCCCGCCAATAAGCAATGGCAGTTCTTCGTCCACTATGCGCAGCACTTGTACCTCTACTCGGCGCACTACGACGGCAGAGAGGACGGAGGGGCCGGGGCGGTGAGGGTGCTGGGCATGATTGACAGGTACCATATCATCAGTAGCAAATGGCATTTTAGCGAACAGCAGCAAAAGTGGCAAGAAAACTTCAGTAACAATAGCAGCAACGGTTTAGAAACTATTGCAGCAACAGCATCGACAGAGACAACAATAGCGTAAGCAGCAACAGCAATAGTAGCAGTAACAACAACAACAATGAGGGGGGAAAAGCTTCAAAACCAACAGCATGCAGAAACACATTAGCTCAAAGCAACTTCAGAAACAGTTGCAATAATAGCTTCAGGAGTAGCATCGGCAATTTGATCAACAGCGTTAGCAACACAAAAAACTTTACAGTCTACACGCGAAAACCGAGTCACAATAAATGTCTGAAAAAATATGTTTATTGTGTGATTTGTGTCTATCGAAACCGTCGTTTATTTCAGAGCCGTGCCCATGTTCAACCAGATCCGCTGCCTGCTGTGGTACGAGGGCGAATACGAGGCGACAGAGTCCACCGTCTCTGACTGCACGCAGACCTTCACCGGATTCCCCAGCAACGCGCAGGTCAACCCCAACCTCCTCACCTGTCCTCTCCCGGCGACGAGGAACGGAGGGAAGTTGCCCCTGGCCGTGTCACTCGTCACCGCCGTGCAGGACCCGACCTGCGCCCTCATGAACCTGCCCAGCAACGTCCTGAGGGTGCAGAGGCCGGAGGAGCCGCAGCCAGCCGAAAGTGGCAGTGCTGGTGAGCTATGATTAATAAGAGGGATAAGAAAGATTTGGTCCCCTCCACATATTTACTGCAAAAATAATTAAAGAGGACGGGGATAGGCGGCGCAGGTTTGCTGTGTGCGTCAAGGGCCTCTTCTTCCTCGACCCTTCTATAATCCCGCGTCTGGTGGAGTGGATGGAGCTTCTCTTCATCCTAGGCGCGGACAAGATCTTTGTCCGCTACGAGCACCTGGAGAAGCGCATCCTTGAGATGTTCCTCCACTACCAGGAGAGGAGACTGGTGGACCTGAAGCCGCACACCTGGGCGGGGCCGTATCCTCAGGAGTAAGTTCGACGAAAATGGCATTGACCTTTTTATATGCAAAAGTTATTTTATAGGAACTTAGCCTTCAAGGGACTTCTGAGGAAGAACATCAAGCTGATGATCAAGCAGGACAACATCCCGTACAACGACTGCATGTATAGGGCCATGAAGGCCTACGACTATGTCACCATCCTGGACATCGACGAGGTGTTTTGATTTTTCTTCATCATCATACGGGACGAGGAAGCGATAACTTTTCCCTCCTCACCACAGGTCATCATGCCATTGAACCACGACAACTGGAACGACCTGATGCGCCACCTGGAGGAGACCTCGCCCGGCGGCACCTCATTCTTCTCCTTCCCCAGCGCGTACTTCATGGACAGCATGGTTGTCGAAAAGAAGGACGATGAAGAAATGCCGCAGAGGAAAAAGATTCCAGAGCACATGCACATGCTGAAGCACACCGTCAGGTGAGAATAGCTTTTTTCAACAGAGCTATTTCACTGTAGTAGCATTTCTTTTTGCAGGAGTCGCCAGCACCTGGATCAGCTAATGAAGGTGATGCTGCGCACGGACGCCGGCATCAAGACGACGATCGGTCACAAGGCGAGCTCGTGCTTTAAGGGGGATTGCAAGGAGACGGTGGTGGACGTGGAGGTGGCTCACCTGGCACACTACAGGTGATTCAACTCATATATTACTTCCAAGAAACATTGGAATGATGAGTTAAAGAGTTTCACAGCTTCAGGGTATTCACCAACAGTTCGCAGTTGAGAAAAAATTGCTTCCAAGTTCTAACTCAACGATTATCTATTTCAGGGAGGGCTGCCAGCTGAGGATGGCCAACGTGTGCGAGCTTGAGTACCGCTCCGACACCGTGAGGGACGAGGCCGCATTAAGGTTCGCCGATCAACTCGTGCCAAGAGTCAACAACACCCTAGGACAGATAGGATACTTCTCTTAGCAGAAACAGGTATCAGCAGTGGTGATTTATTCAGAAATGAACACACGTACTGTACGCACTTTTCACGGAGAACGCTCAACAAAGTTCCCCTCTTTTACAAACGAAATAAAAACGCGGGAACTCTAAAACAATAATTATTCTGCTCGAGCCTTCTTCGCCTCTCCTCCGCCTCCTGAAGGCCCTTTCCTCTTGTCAATGATGGCGGAGATCTTGCTCCACTCTTGGTTCAGTTTGGCCTTCTCGTTTTTCTGGCCGACCTTCCCGCGGGTCTTCCTCCCTGGAAGGCAAATAATAAATTGAAAAAGTGAACAATAAATAGCTATATTAGTGCAAGAACCATTATCAAATCAGTGCGGCAATGGTACACTAGTACACTACGGCCAATATTAGCTGTACTTACGTCTCACTATATTAGAACAACATGAAAAAACTCACACTTTATCACGTCATAAGTTTCTAAAAGGAATGCAGGTTTCCATGATCGCCAAAGGAAGCTTTTTCATCCCCCTGCCAAACTTTGAAAAGAGCTACTTTCCCTCCTCCCTCACCTTCGTTCATCTTGACCCCGTACTGGAATGCGGCCTTGGGCAGCGCCTCCTTGGAGGACATGTAGTCTGCGTACTCTTCCTGCGTGTCAAAGTCCCAGCGTCCGACGGGGCCCTTCTTGTTGCCAAGGTCCATCTTGGTGTAGTCCGCCTCGTCGTCGCTGTCGCCGATGGCGTCATTCATCTCCAGCATGCCCGGGTAGCACTCGGCATACCCGTACGAGCTGTCCTCCTCCGCCGCCAGGCTGATGCCGTCCTTGGAGGCGGCCTTCTCGCGCTTAACCTTCTCGCGGTCACGCTCGCTAAGCTTGCGAATACTAAAGAAAGATTGGGAAATCAATTCATCAAAACGTTCCCCCTTTTCATGATTAGTGGCTACTCACTAGTCCTTGTCCTCGCTCCTGAGCCCGCCTTCCTCCTCCGGCTCATCTTCCTCCTCCTTGACGTCGAAGTATGGCTTCCTCTTGGACCTCTTCTCCTCTCCGCCCCTGTTGTGGTCACCCCTGTGTTCGTCCCTGTGCCTCCTGTCTCTGTCCCTGTCTCTATCTCGGTCCCTGTGGTCCCTGTGGTCCCTCCTGTCCCTGTGGTCCCTGTGGTCCCGGCTGCCCCTGTCACGGTCCCTGTCGCGGTCCCTGGACGAAGACGAAGAGGGCTTGTAGTCTCCCAGGTCGTCGTAGATGGGGAGGGCGGCGGCGGCCTGCAAGACAAGGATTATTTTAAGAAACACTTACACACGAGGAGTTTTTCCAAAAGCACATTGAAACCCGGAACATAAGACTTGTGGCGTTTCAAATGTCCAAGTGCAAAAAGGACGAGAAAGATAAGAGCTTCAAGTTGGAAATGACCAGCAATGACAAAGAGCGTTTCTTACGTTTGGTCCTGGCTTATTTGCCTTGATCTTTTTCTTCTTCTGTGCCATAAAAGAGGCAGAAAATAAATAAAATTCATTTTCTTGAGTTTGAATCCCAGATACCTGCAGGAAAACATTTTTTTTACTTAGAGAGTGCGTGCAATATTCCCACATACACGAGAATATCGTGAAGCTACGTATATTCTGCATGGCCTCAGCTAACGACAACTCACCTTTGCCTTCTTCTCGTTGTCCCTGAGGCTGATGAGCTCCTGCTGCACCATCTCGTCCCTCCCCCTCATGGCGCTCAGCAGCTTCTCCTTTTTCTTCTTCTTGTTCCTGGAGCCGGCCCTCAGGTAGGACAGGATCTGGGTCAGCTTGTTGATGACAATGTCGTTGGTGGAAAGGGTGCTGTGCTGCTGCCCCCCTGCCGCGCCCTGCCGCTCCTCCACGTCCGCCTTGGAGCGGATGGTGGTGGTGGGGATGTCCCCGTTGGCTCCTCCGCCCCCTCCTCCTTCGCCGCCCTCCTCCTCTAGCTCTATTATGTATGCCATGCGGCCGGGGAAGAAGAGCTCGTTGGTCTTTGGCGCGTCCGACTTGAAGAGCGTGCGCACGATGCTCTTGGCCATGGCCGTGCGGCAGTCCTTCTGCAGCTCCACCACAGGGTCCAGCGTGGCGTGCGCGGAGGAAGAGGCCTCCTTCTCCCCGCCCTCGCCGCCCGTTTTCAACGAAGCTGCCTGTAAATGCAAAACGCATGTTAATCGAAATGGCAATGCCATCTGGCACCAGCGGGAATATTTCCAGTACACTCACCGCCGCTCTTCTCTCTGCCCTGTTCTTGGGCTTTGCCGAATGTTGTTCGTCCTCGTCTTCCTCCGGGGCCTCTTCTTCCTCTTCCTCCTCCCCCTCGTCGTCCATCTCCCTCTGGGCAATCTCGCTCCGGACTTTCTGAAGCAGAGCAAAGTCCAGCCCCTTCACCAAGTGGGTGTGCTCCATGTCTCCGCCAAGGAACTTGGACTCCTGGATCATCTGGCGCCTGCGCTCCGCGGCATCATAAGAGCCCTTTACGTCCGGCGCCACGGCACGATAGCCGCTGGTGGCGCTGGGGCCCTGGGAGGCGCCGCCCCTGCTGCCGCCGCCGCCACCCCCGCCAGCGGAGGGGTCCTCCTCCTCCCCGCCCGCGCCCACCTCCACTCCGTCTCTCCGCTCCTTGGCCCTGTCGCGGTACTTGGCCGCCAGCTCCGCCATCTTGTCGTCCTCCTGGCGCTTCAGCTTGGCGTAGTACGACTTCTTCTTCTTGCGCCGCTCCGCCCTCTCGGAGGACCCCCCGCCGCTCCTCTTGGCGCCGTCCCCGGCCACGTCGGCGTCGGAGGAGCCGGCGCGAGGGGTCATGGCCGCGGCGCCCAGGACGCCGGTGGGGGTGGCGCCGGGGGCGGCGGGGGCGCCGCTGCCGGCGCGAGGAGTCATCATCAGCTTCCTGAAGTCGTCGTTGGTGAGCCTCTGGGAGGGGGGCTCGACGGGGGGCGCCATTGCGCCGCCGCCGGCCTCGCCCGGCGCCAAGAAGTCGTCTGAAAATTGTGTAAGCACAATGTTTTAAAGCCCATGCCTTTAAAAGGTACTAAATTCAAAACCCACGCAATGTATGGTCTGAAATGTTCTTACGGTCTTTCATGTGATTTGAAGTGTGGCGACTGGCGAGGATGTGGACTTGATCTCTCCCTCCTCGTCGCTCCACTTGTTCACGGGAAAGAGGGACACGAACAACTTGGTCTTCGAAGTTCGAATCACTTCTCTGTTGTTTACGTTGTTGCTTGTGCCTTATTAGTCTTAGGTCACCAGAATCAGCTGATCCCTTCCCATCCCACTCCGCCGCTCTTTCCCCCCGCCCAGGCCCGCATTTCCAGCCAAAGTCCATTCGTGACCAGAAGAGAAATCGCAAGAGTACACAAAGAAAAAACATCCATAATAAAGTAATCCGCTCAATTCATGCCAAATATGAACTACTTGCATATTAATTCAAAAATGTAATGCTCCCGAAAGCTTTGAAAGCTTCGGAAAACCTGCGATATTATCAACAAATCGATTTTTATTTTGGAGTTGCCTCCTCTTTTCGTGTTTGTGTTCCCTTTGGACGTCTCTTCTCTCTCTCTCTTCGCTGCTTTGTCATCCTCTTTTTTTTCGTAGGGATGGATTCGGACAAGAATTTTGCGAGTCGAGTCGAGTTCGAGTTCACGATATGCGAGCCGAGCCGAGCCGAGCCGAGTTGAGTAATGCGAGTTGCGAGTCGAGTCGAGCTGCGAATTGTCGAGTCGAGTTGTCGAGTATAATAGATAAGTTTTGGTTTTTATTCTCTTTTCGCGACAAAAAAATAAAATAATATTTTAAAAAGGTTTTTTGATAAAAAAATTAAGATGCGCTTCTTCTTGCGCATTCATAGTCATGTTTTTATGTATGGCGAGCTTGAGTGCGAGTTGCGAGCCTGTGCTAGCTGGGAAAAACCTTGCGAGTCGGCGAGTTCGCGAGTTCAAGTCGAACTCGAAACTATCCCTACTTTTTCGTCTTTTCCTTTTCTCCGTCGTCGCTTTTTGGCCTTCTCGGCAACGTTCCAAAGAAACTTAAGAAAGAAAGAAAGATATCGAGCAGAAGAGTCCTTGGTGTCGTGCGGCCGTGGACTTGCTGACCTCGTTGCCGTTGTCCCCGTGTCCGCCATGACCCAGATCACCCTGGGCCTTCGCTCCTCCGGCGGCCGCAACCGCCTTCAGGTCGTCGCCTCCGCCACCGG
>JAAUYJ010149703.1_pt1 | contig 11767 bp, 12 predicted proteins | sample 7278031 | NCBI WGS metagenome assembly JAAUYJ01 (sample SAMN14350222, study PRJNA611818) | marine sediment metagenome | isolation source: surface marine sediment (1.8m) | place: French Polynesia: Moorea | collected 2018-08 | reverse complement strand
CCCACCCCCCCCCCGACACCACATCATGTTCAGTCCTCTCGTGCCCCGCCCCCCGCTTCCCCACACCGCGGGTCGCCCCCCGTGGGGGGGGGGGGGGGGGGGCCGGGCGGCCCATACCCATAGGCTGACTTTCCCTCTAGTAAGTCCCCCTCTGTAATACCGTTTTCAGACCAACCAATAGGAGGATTTGAGAAATATTTTAATTTTACCCTCTCCCTAACCTGTGTGTCCAGATTTTTTTCATAAAAATGCGACAAGATATTGCTCTAAATGCGCGGAAAAATGCGCCAGCCCAAAATGTCAACTTTTTTATAGCTTTTTTAGACGTTTCAGGGGTCGTTTACTTTTTTACTTTTTGATATATTTTTCAAAATTTTATTTCTATTGTATTTTACTACATAAAATTATAAAAAAGTCAAAATGCGCCAACTTTTCTGTTTTTCGCGCATTGCGCAAGATAAAAAAATCAATGCGCGAGGAGGGGTCGAAATGCGCCACATTTGCGCAAAATCACAACATCAAGGATCAAGGAACAACACAAGGATGGTGCAAGCAGAAAGCCAAGCACCCGGGAAGACAAACAAATAACACCACACTTTCAGCCGAAAACTATAAATTTAATGGGGGCTGAGTGTACCTTCTGCAATTAAAGTTAAATGATGAAATGAAAAAGGTTGTTCTCGCATTGGTCCTCATCCTCGCATTCCTGGCAGCCGCAAGCCTCTTCGCCTCAGCCGTGTATATATTTCTGGTTGCTGGGGAAGCCGAGAAGAAGCTATCTTCTGCCAAAAAGTCGGGCCACGAGAAATCCTACGAACCCAAGACCAAGAGCCTACCCACCGTAACTGTTGCAATCGGAGTGGTTACCCTCCTATTCTCCCTTCTCATCTTTGGCTTATTTTCCCTCTCGTGCTACCAAGGAATTGGAAAAGAAAGCCTAGCCAGGGTCACCAAACAACCACTCGTCCCTGCCCCACAAGCCCAGTTTGTGCAATCCGAGGACTTCAACGAGCCAAGTTCCTTGCCTTCAGACCTATCTTTGGTACAATCGCAGACTCCTCGAGGAAGCAGTCTTGTGCGATCCTTCAAGCTAAGCAACGAACCAGACGAATCAAAGTCATTCTTTTCTCAAGGTGTCCAGACCCCCAGTGAAGACGACAACATGAAGGGTTCAAAGAAAGTTCAGCTTGTTGAAGGAAAGGACAAAGGAAAAGACAAGCCCAATTTGCCATCAACTGCCTTGAGTGCCAAAGACAGCTCCGAGGGCATGATCATGTCCCCCTATGAGTACTGCCTAGAAACTCCAGCACCTTCGGATAAGCCAGCTGTAAAGAAAAGTCTGTTCCTCAAGGGCAAGGGTGGAAAGGGTGGAAAAGGGGGTAAGGGAGGAAAAGGAAAAGGAGGAAAAGGCGGCAAAAGTGCAAAAAGTGCCAAAGGAAGGGCCTCCGTCAGCAAAACGGGAGAACCACCTAAAACGCACATGCAAAAAACTTTGGAAGGGAGCGCCGGGAAAAATACTCCTGATGCACAAGAAGACCCTATTTTCAAAAAGAAAATGCATGGTGAGCACGAAGACAAAGGAGGCGGACTTAGTGCTCATGGCGGTTCCGGGAAGGGAAGTGCAGGTGGTCACGGGACAGGTCAAGGTGCCGGTCAAGGTGCAGGAGGCAACATGTATGGATACGGCATGTATCCAGGATATGGTGGGTACGAAGGATATGGTGGATCTGGCGGAGGCAGTCTGCCACCCTCATCTAATTACAATTTAAGTGGGCCTGAAGGAACATACGAGGTTCGAGGAACTTTTGGAGCTGGTGGTCCTGCCGGTGCTGGGATGGGTGGAGGTGGTGGAGGCGGCGGTTATGCACCCATGGGAGGTGCGGGCATGTATAGCAGCTACGGGACCAGTGGGCCAGTGGGAATGGGTGGAGCTGGCACATACAGCGCATATGGAGGCCCGGGTGGGAGAGGAAGTGCTCATGGGGGACTTGGCACCGTTGGCGTCAGTGGTGCTGGTGCTGGTGGAGCTACATATGGTGGACCGGAGGCTATGTATCCTGTTACAGGTACTGGATACGGTTACGGTGGTGGTAGTGGAAGCTATGGCGCTGGTGGCGGCGGTCCTCCTCAAGGTCAAGCTCTAGGCCAAGTAGCCTCGTACATGAACAACTCAGTCGACGATCTCATTAGACAGTACGATGAAGAGATAAGGCGTTTAGAAGCCCTACTTGCTTTGCTAAAAAAAGAACGACAAGAACTGATCAACTACAAGATGAGCATGGGTGGTGGTGGAGGAGTGGGAGGAGGGAGCGCTGCAGGTGGCGGCGGAGGAGCTCGAAGTGCTGCAGGTGCTCCTACTGCTACTGCTACTGCTACCGCTGGGGGAGCAGCAAGCCATGGTACTGCATCTACAGCTGGGTCTATGCCACCTGCATCACCACCTGCATCTGCTACAGCAAGCGTTTCTGGAGGCAGCGTTGCAGGTGGAAGTGCAAAAGGAGGGGCTACTTCTGCTGGTGGAGGGGGGCAAACGAATCTTACGGTAACACCTACCCCTCCTCCCTACTACGGGATGGGAGGAGCCGGAGCCGGAGCAGGAAGTGCCGCAGGAGCCAGAACATCTCAAGCTGGAATGGGAATGGCCAGTGCAACTGCCGTGCAACCTGTAATAATGCAGCCAGTAGCAATGCAACCTGTAGCTATCCAACCCATGCCCATGTATATTGGAGGTGCTACAGCTCACGCTCATGCAAGTGCCCCTCCTCCCGTGGCTCGCCATGGTGGAGGTGGAGGAGGAGTACTGAAATGTGCATGTGATCCTCCAGGTGGCAGGGCCATGGCAGGAGCTCGAGCAGGAGCTGGAGGCATGGCGGGTGCCGGGGCAGGGGCTCAGGGACAAAGGGTTCCCCCATTCCGGCCCAGACTTAGACTGGGAGTGCGAGAAGATGAAATGCAAAGAACTGGATTCATGGAAAACTTTCACTCCATTACAAAGACTGAACTCATACAAGTTGCAAGAAATTCACAAGGAAATCCTGGGGATTTCGAAGGTCAACGAGGAGAACTCATACAAAGAATCAAGAGTGGCGACGTAATTTTATAAACACTCAGTTAAATAAACTGTCAAAATAATCATTTTCTCGTTTATTTCTTTCAACAATTTCTATGTTCTAAGTTCTGAAACTTCACTCGATTGCAAGACAATGACCCCGTTTGCATTTTCAGAACCCTTTTGTGCAGGACAAACATTGAGTTCCAAATCACTGGTAGTCTTTTTGATGCGGGAAGTACCGTTAGAAACGGGTGAATGGATGTTTGTTGGAGAATTTATCATAAGTAGAGTGTCCCCGTCCCTGGAGGAGGGATCTAAATTTTGGTTAACATGATAGTTTCTGTCCACTTCATTCTTTCTCTTAGTCACATCATTCTGCGAGGCACAGCAAGGGTCTATGCTCTCCCCCATTGCTGTGTTTAGATTAAACATGCCATGGCCTATCAGGAGACCAAGAATAACAAAGAAAAACAGTTCAATGGAATACGTCATCGCTACCAGCATAGCCAGGTAACCCAAAGTCAGATTCAAACCGAAGAGGAACAAAGCAAGAGCTTTCCGCGGCACTGCTCTGACGTTCAGCATGGTGAATTTTTTCCGTATCAAGTTCCTCCTCAGAGCGATGAGGGCTTCGATGACAATCCCAAGGAGCATAACCCCCACACACCCTGCCACAAACTTGGCCCTGGTGTTGAGGGTCCAGGCATCCACAAAGAGGACTATGCAGGGGTTCTTCTTGTTGCCTGAGATGTCAAACCCAAACATGAGCATGTCCATCTTGCCATTGCAATAGTCGCTTATCTTGTACTTGGCCGACTCGGGCTTGCACTCCCACTGGCAGGTGGGGTCCATGGGCCTCCCCTCCGGCTCCGTGCTACAGGTGATGTTGGTCACTCGACTGAAGCAAACAGCATTGTCCACGCTGGGGCAGGCACTTGGCAACGGGTAGCACCCCATCCAGCAGTAGGCCTCCCCCTTGGCACAGTTGGAGTCCATGGCCTTGACCCAGGAGTCTCTCTCCGAAAGATCTGCTGAGCAAACCTGGCTGTCCTTCCACCCGCCGCCCTTTTCCTCCTTCCCCATGAAAAAGTCATGGAAAGTCTTGAGCGACGACTCTCCCTCGGCACTTTCTTTCTCTCCAGCGACAGACGGCACAGCGTCGTGAGGCATCACCTTCATCCTGGCGTAGACCGTCCTGTATGTGAGCGAGCCAATGTTCATGGAGGAGACCGCGTGGGGGACGGCAAAGAAGCTCTTCCTCAGCTCCCCCTTCTCCTTCTGCAGCAGCCAGTCGGTCAGTCCCCTGCCAAGAAGGACAAGGACCTCGGCCTTTTTGTCAGGGACTGTGACGTTGCTGCCGTCGCTGAGGCGAACCATGAGCGGGTGCTCGGGGAAGTTTGTGATGATGAGGAAGATGCCGTTATCCACATGAAAGGGGACGAGGTAGTCGCCAAAGTCGCCCTTGCTCTTCTCTTCCCCTGCCGCAGCATGGAAGCTCTCCGCGTGGCGCCAGTGCGTAGAGAAGGAGGAGGGCTTCGCCTTTTTCTTGTACAGGTGCAGGTGGTCCTTGTAGGGAGCTGAGGAGAGCGAACGGAATTCACCAGACTCTCCAGAAATGAATCCCAGATCCCTGCCCGCGACCTGCTTCAGCAGTCGGGAGACGACTGCCTCCAGTTTGTCAAAGGCGTCCGCCATGTTCTCCAGCTCCTCGTAGAGGCAGGCAGGGAAGGTCCTGGTCTCGGTGGCAAAGGTGCGGCGCATGGACCCGTCTGAGAGGGAGACGTAGGGGAGGCTGGAGTCGCTACCCATGCAGGCGGGCGCCTTGCTCCTAACGGAGGCTACGGAAGAAGAGAAGCTCGATCCGCTACCTCCGCTTGGGAGGTGGGAGACGGAAAAGGCCCCAAGCTTCCCGCCACCATCTTTCAGGAAGGCAAATACGTCCTCCCTAATGGAGTTGTCCTCTGCCAGCTTCTTCAGATCGTTAAAATTGATGGATGGAATTGCCTGCGAGGGCTCATTCGAGCTCATTCCCTTTGGAGACTGTAGTAAGAGTACTGTGGTTATGAGGACCCAGGTAGATCGAAAGCTTGAGAGAGGCATTGCTGTGGACCTCTGCTCTCCTTCTGCTTCGTTTGTCTTCATTCAATTATGGAATATCTCACTTCAATTATGTTCTAACCTGTGGCGATAGCCGACAGGTCAAGTAATACTCCGAGCTGTTGTTGTTGGAGGGGGGGAAATTTTTTGTTCACCCCCTAGACGATCTTGTAGCTTAAAGATACAGGAATAACTTAGGTAGATCATCAAATTCTAAGAATCCTGACCTGAGAAATTTTGTGACAAATGTGACCAACCAGTTTCAAGAAGGTCACCCAAAAAGATTTTAATTGCAAATTTAAAGTCAAAGGAGTGCTCAGACTGAAAATTGTAGAAAATTGAAAATCTCGGGCACCCCCATATTATGTTGGGCGGATCACTTCAAATTTGAGTTTTGAGGTCATTAAGTGGTCGTAAAAGGTTAAAAAAGCAATTTGCTTAAAATTGGTCACCCAAAAAGATTTACATTGCAAATTTAAGGTCCAAGGTGTACTCAGACAGAAAATTTTATGAATTTAAAATCTTGGGTACCCCCATATTATGTTAGGTGGATCAGGTCAAATTTAAGTTGAGGTCATTTAGAGGTAAAAAAGGTCAAAAATGCAAAAGAGCTTGAAATCGGAGATTTTTTGTTCTTTTGACAAAGTCCTTTGAAACTCTGCTAATCTTTGAAAATCTTTTGTAATTCCTTGCTGCAGGTCGTTAAAGATATGCTGTTCTTGTTTTTTTTTTCAGGGATAAATACGCACACTCCGCGGAAATATCGCTGCACTACAATCTTCCACGACCGTATAAAAGAGATGGAAATAGTGGTTCGCGAAGAATAAAATCCAAGGAACTTACTAGGTGGATTAAAAATTTGGCACTTGAAAAAGTCTTGTCAATTTTTAATTGTCATGTGTAACGTCAATCCCTTTCACGTGCTTTGCCTTGTTCTACCATATGGTGACACTACTGGAATGTTTTTCCAAGGGTAGAATTTGCTTCCTGTCGATGAATGCAACTCAGCAACTTTTAAGCAGTCAACTAGATGGACGGCAGATATTTCCCACTTTGCACTGCAAATTTGAGTACACTCTCTTAACAGTTGTGATCCATGCCGTCCTCCACTTTATTCAGTTTCCCCACAAAGCGCCGTTACAAAAGCTTCTTTGGTATGAATGCTTTCTCCTCGGACAATCCCAGCTGACTGTGCACTGTCCTGAGACCTCCCTCCCGAGTAGTAGGAACTTTTTGGCTCTCCTCCTCATTCAACTCACCCTCTGAAAAGAGCTCTCTCTTTTTCCCCTCTCTTCCCTACTTTGTCGTCATACGGTATCAGCTTCGCAGGCCGCCTGAATAACTGGATAAAAGAGGGAAGAGGAAGTAGAGAAGCTTTTGCTTCTCAGTAAAGAATTGTGCAGGTGCGGGAGAGCAAAAACACATGCATAGGGTGCTACACCTCTGTACACTGGATGAGACAACATGTAGTGATTTCCTTCCCTATCCGTGCATGGGAAGCAGGACGGAGAGTTTCTCGTGACGCACATGCCGCTTGCATGAAGGAAGTTTCTCTTTTTATATACTGATTGTTGAAAATGATTTTGTTTGTAATTGTTTCTAGCTGCAAAGGGTAATGTTGAAATTGGGGATACCTAGCTAGGTCTTACCACCAGGCCACTTGTTTATGTGCAGTACAGTTTTTTTGCTCCACCCTTGAGGATCCTCTACGTCTACCAAGATAAAAGAGTCAAATGACCCTCATCTGAGCCCACTATTTTTATAGCAAGAGGAATAGGTCAAATTTCTACCTTCCCTTCCAACCTATTCTTTCACATTCCTGGACAATATGAGATCCGCGAAAGAATGGAGCAGGGCGGACTCTCAAAAGAGCAGAGGTACAGACATTTGAGCCAGTACAGTACTGTTCAAGAAGGAGAATACTTCATTTCCTGAAATGGCTGACACTGAATACACACGCCAAACATGTAGAAAGGAAACTCACCATGTTTGATTGTTCCTTTCAATATCGGCGAGATATTCAGAGCACCAGCTGTATTTCTCCTTTGCAAAGGGAAATTCATGGTATCAAATAAAAGGAAATCAACAAATATGGGTATTGTAATCAGTTTCGTGCAGTCACGCAAGACGCAATGCTGTGCTTCTTAGTCTTGGAGACCACCTGTTTTTGCTTCCTGCTCTCCTCCTGGATCATGTCCTTGTACTTGCAAATGAACAGCCCCATCGCCCCATCGGCGTGAAAAAGTCCAAGGAAAACAAGTAGTGAGAAGTGAGTTATGCCTTCATTGCCTATTATTACTAACTGCAGCAGTAACTCACTTTGTCTCAATGCAGCAGCAAGTGGCGGAATTAAAAAAATGTACCGTATACGTGTCGCACGAAGAAATAATAGAACCGAAATTTCAGCACTCACCTTGCTGGTTATACCACTCGCCCTTCATCTTCTGGATGGTCTTCAGGTAGTCGATGGCATCGTGCTTGTCGGCCGAGGAGTTGAGCCCGCCCAGGAACTCTTTAACCACCATCTGGTCCTTGGACCTGGAGGCGGACGACAGCCCGGAGAGGTATTGCAGGATGAGCTCTTTCCTGTCGCGCGGGAAGCCCTTGAGTGTGTCCCCGGTGACGTGGACGTGGAGGGCGGTTAGGTACTCGGCCAGCGAGAGGTGTCGGAACTCGCACTCGAGGCTGCTGCCGTCCTGGTTGATGGTCATGAGGCCGAAGGTCTCGGCGCGGTCCTGGTCAATGGACACGCCGCCGAAGTCGGGGAATGTCAGGAGGCCGCCTGTCAAGAGGATTAAATTGGATGTGAATAAGTTCTTCATTTGGATTGGACAGCTTGATTAGACTCCCCTAGCTCTTCCTTATTCCTAGGATTAGACTTACCGTGAGCCCCTACGTTGGGCGATCCGTCCTTGCCGCTGAGGATGGCGGTCATCTTGATGCTGCTGGTCCTCACCAGGTGGTAGCAGAGGCGCGCGAAGCCCAGCAGGAAGTCCACAGTGGAGGTGTCGAGGGAGGTCGTCATCTGCAGGCTGGTGTTCTGCCACCTATAAAAAGAAAGCGGAAAAATGAAGGGTTCCTCGTGCCATATTTTATTTCCCGAACAAAAAACTATCCAAATGGAGACTTCGTGATTATGCCCCCCTTTCAAATGTCCTCGACACCCGGTGTGAGCGGCGGCCGAATGCCTGTTTTTCCGCCCGACCGATTCCATCTAGCAAATGACGCCCACAGACCGAGGACAGGCTATCGAGAGCGGGGGATACAATAATTCTTTTCCCCCTTTTCTAGCTCCGAAATTTCCAGATTGCCAAATCCAGTCACTCTTAACGATCCTCCCGTGCTTTATGCTACTTTTTATTTTTTTCACGAGCAATTTGGCTCCGTCAGAAGGAGCTTTTTCACACTCGCTTTGCCCCTCCATTTTCCCGCTTTCACCTTCGAATAGAGTCGGATTATGACTTTTTTCAATATCTCACATACCTATTTGCGAACACCAGCATGACCCATGTGTAGAGCTGCGTGAGCGTCTTCGGAATAAAGTCCTCCCCGGCCTCGGAGAAGATGGTGCAGATCAGCCAAAGGTAGAACGGGTTCGTTGCCAGGGAGAATATGTACGGGTCGGACCTAAGAAAAACGCGAAATTTGAATCCCCCAATAGTTTTTTTAAAAAGTAACGTTTCATTTGAATTCAAATTCAAAAAATTTTGTTGCACCTTGCTCTCTTCTGCAACGGCATGCAGGGACACTCGGCCATGTCGCATGGCCGCTCCTCCACCACGTCGAGCGAGGAGGGGCTGCCGTTAGAGGATGAGGACGCGCTCCCGTTGAGGCCCAGGGAGTGCCCGTTGTGGTGGCTGTACTGGTGGGTCACGGCCTCGGGGTGGAGCCGGGCGTCCACGTAGCTGCAAAAAGAAAAGTCGGTCATCGATAACATTTCCCCCCTTTTTCGTCCATTTGCCATTTTCGGAAAAGAGAACGGTACTTTCACTACTTTGACATATGCGGCGTAATTGTTTTTAGCTAGAAAAAGGAAGGGGAGGAGAGGGGTAGAAATGGCACCGGGTGAAATCGCGCGTGCGGCGGAGCTGTCTGTCGCTTTCGCGATTGACGGACGGACGGACGGACGGTCGAAGGAGAGAAAAACAGCGATATTGCATGTATGCATGCAAAGGTGATTTCGGACATTCGGTGGTATGGTTAGGAAACGGGGGCAAAAGCAAGGCAAATCACTCTTTCCCACCGAAATAGGGAAAGAAAAATTTTCTCCCCGCCTCGTTTCCAACTGCCGCGCACAAAAATCCGAAACATGCAATCCGAACGTCACGTCTCACTCTCCCCTCCTCTGTTATAGAAGGGAGGAAATAAGTGGACAATAAAAGTGGGAGGGATCATTTCACTTGAGAGAGGGAGCATTTTCCGATTGAACTTTTAAACGGACGACTCGGTCTATTGGCTTCCCCTCAGGAACAGGCAGGCGGCCAAAAAAAGGATAAATCTGAAAATATATCCTGGGGAAAAAGGGACGTAAGTCTGTTGGATGGACCTCTCTATTTGACAAATTTTTTCCCCTCCCCCGCCGCACGAAGGAGGCGGCAGGAGTTGCGAAATGGCCGCGTGCTTCAAATTTTTTATGGTAATGTCCCCTCTCCTTTCTCTTTTTCCTGCAATTCTTTCCGTCCGTCCAGCGAGGGGCGGAGAAAAGGAGAAAGCTTCCACTACACCGCATTAATTTCGGCTTTTATATCGTCCATCCAGATGAGATTTTTCTTCCTTTTTGCAAGGGAAAGAAGGGGGAAAACCACACAGAAGGAAAAGAAAAGATGGAAGAAGGCGGAAAGTGAAGAAGGCACCAAGTAGAGCGTGAAGATTCTCCTCCTTCTACCACTCAGCGGCGGACATTCGTTTGCCCCTCCATACAATTCTCGTAATGTGTTTTCCCCTTCCCTCTTACCTGTGTATGAACGACTGCACCCCCTCCTCGCTGAGCCCCTGTATGTCCAGGGAGACCATCCTCTTTGGCAGCGATAGGAACCACCGGCTGGACTGGAGGTGGGAGAGCGTGTGCGGGCGGGAGGTGACGATGACGTGGCAGCCCTGCAGGAGGGCCCCGGTCAGGAGGCACTGCGCGAACTGCAGCGGGGAGAGGAGGGTGTCGACGGCGCCGGAGCCGGGGAGGCCGGGGCGGTCCGGGTGGCCGGCTGGCTGAAGGAGGGTCGCAAGGTTGCCAACGCCGTGGACTTCGTCGAGGCCGTCGAGGAGGAGCAGGACTCTGAAAAAGAGACCAATAATAATGGGATTGACAAACCTAGAGAAAATTATCTCACCTTCCGGCCCCGGCCCTTTTTGTCAGTTCGTCAATCAGCCCGTCCCCCTCCTCGGTCTCCTGCTCTCCCTCCTCCCTCATGTCCTCGTCAAGCCTCATCCTCCCCTCCACCGGCTCGAAGATCTTGAGCAGGAAGTCCCTCCCGGTCATGGCCCCAAGCCTGTTCAGCGTCCGGCACTCGACAAAGAGAAGCACGTCGAAGTTTGATGACCACAGCTCCCCGCAGCCCCACTTCATGCACATGTACTTGAGCATGGAGGACTTTCCTATCCCGGCGGGCGCCTGCACGGTGATGACGGTGGGCAGCGGCGGGCAGGCCCTGGGCACCGACCAGCAGGTGCCGAACATATCCTCGATCTTGACGCTCTCCACCGCGTGGATGTCGGCCGGCCGCGTGAAGTACTGCACCATCTTTGCGCGGTCGTCCATGTCCAGGCGCGAAGCCTTTTTCGTGTTCATCTTGGAGAGCACCAGCTTCTGGTGAAGGTTCTTCTTGCGGGAGGATCTCCGGCGCACGCCGCCCAGGGACTCGAGGCGGTTCATGGCCTGGTTGGGCTCAAACCAGTCAGCGAAGAAGTCGCGGTAGTGCCGCTTCAGGGCGTCCGTCAGGAGGGGCAGCGGCTCCGGCTCAGGAAGTGGGGTTTGGGGAGAGGGGTCCTCCTCCAAGAGCGGGCCGTTTATTTCGACCTCGTGAGTGAACTGAGAGTCTGAAAGAAAATTGCGTAAACATGTTTTGACGAATTTCTTAATTGCTTTTCTTCAAGGTACTTCTACTGGCATCAGTAGAAGCGAACGCTCCGTCCAAATGGGAAATTAAGAAGCGTCCCGTATTGCGTCCCCCTGACACTGCTAATTTCGAAACGCGTCAAGGAGAGGAGGATGACTCCATCTCGATCGCCGGATATCTCGTTCTACCTTATCATGCGCGACTTTTTCTCGTGCTTGGAAAGTCTCTTTTTTTCTACATCGCTGTTGGCAGAGGAAACCGAGAATCGGCGCCAGATGGAAGAGGAGATCGGCGGCGCCACATCTCATTTTCGTAAGGGGAAAAGACAAAGAACAAAAACCCGAAGCAAAAAAGAGCTTTAAAAAAGTCCCACCGCCACCTCATCCGCTGCCAGTGCCATAAGCCCCTGTGGAGACAGAGAGAAAAGAGAAGAATCACCGCCTCCGCCGCAGTCGAAGCCGGGTTTTCTGTTCCGCGCCATTGATCCCACGAGATTTTTTTCTCGGACGACAGCAGATACTTTCTTTCCCCTCCCTTTCTCCCTCCAAAACGCCCCCTTTACTTT
>JAAUYJ010088027.1_pt1 | contig 11767 bp, 10 predicted proteins | sample 7278031 | NCBI WGS metagenome assembly JAAUYJ01 (sample SAMN14350222, study PRJNA611818) | marine sediment metagenome | isolation source: surface marine sediment (1.8m) | place: French Polynesia: Moorea | collected 2018-08 | reverse complement strand
GACAAACGTTCTGTTGACTACACCGATCTGGAAGAGCAACCAGGGGATGAAAAGGTGCGTTGGTTTAGTTTCGATCCCGAAGTTTGTGAGTTTCGGGAGTGGTGCGCGTGAGATAACAACACATCTGTTCCCGTTCCACCCAAACTTCGGGATCGAAACTAAACCAACGCACCTTTTCATCCCCTGGTTGCTCTTCCAGATCGGTGTAGTCAACAGAACGTTTGTCAACTCTGGCAGGAGTACCCGTTTTCAGTCGTCCGGTTTCAAAACCAAGCTTATTTAGGGTTTCAGTCAAACCGATAGCAGGAAATTCTCCGGCGCGACCTGCTGGCATCGACTTATTACCTACCCAAATGACTCCACCGAGGAAAGTTCCGGTAGTAAGGATGACAGCTTTACATTTGAAAGCGACACCGAAGTAAGTTTCTACTCCGATAATTTCGTCGTTGTCTCCCAAAACTAAGTCTGTCACCATGCTTTCCCGAACTCGGAGATTTTCTTGGTTTTCCACAATATTACGCATAACAGTAGCGTATTCCCGTTTGTCAGTCTGAGCGCGTAACGCCCAAACAGCAGGTCCGCGAGAAGAATTGAGAATGCGTTTTTGCAGATAAGTGCGGTCTGCCATTTTGCCAATTTCCCCACCCAAAGCATCCACCTCGTGGGTAAGTTGAGATTTTGCGGGTCCCCCAACAGCGGGGTTGCATGGTTGCCAGGCAATTTTATCTAGGTTGAGAGTAAGTAGGAGGGTGTGGCAACCGAGGCGTGCGGAAGCAAGAGCAGCTTCGCAACCGGAGTGTCCGGCGCCAACTACAATGATGTCGTATTCTTCTTGAAAGTCGAAGGTTTTAGTCATTTTAGTTATCAGTTATTAGTGCCGACCTCTGAAGTCGGAAGTTTGAAAAAATGTTTTGATAGCAATATATTTTAATTTGAGTATTGAAATATTGCACAAAATCACTTTAGTTATTGTTTGAGTTTATAGTATAACATTTATTACCAATAATTACCTACAGAAATGATTTTGTTTTTTATTAGACATCTCCAGAAAAGAGATAATAGGTAGTATAGAATGGTAAATAGGGGGAAGTTATTAATAAGTTATTGATAAGAATTAATTAGATTTTTTATTTTTGAAGATGTCTATTTATAAATAAAATACAAAAAAAGCTTTGATTGATATTTAAAATTAGTTAGATACCACTTATGCACAGCTACTATCTATAGAGTTGAAAAATTATTGTACAATAGTATTGAGCGTTATCTATACCGTCTCAGCGTAAATCCTATTAGATGAAAAATAACTAACTAATAATGTCCGATTTATTTAAAATTATTGAAGTTTCAGAAGATTCAATCTCAGAAAATGAACAATTAGGAACTAAGGAAAAATATTGGTATTGCGAGGATGAAATTAACTACTTATATAAAAAAGCTAGACCTAATACTGGAGAAGCTTGGGCTGAAAAAATAACATCAGAATTATGTGAGTTACTAAACCTACCTCATGCACATTATGAACTAGCAATTTGGAAAGACAATTTAGGCACAATTTCTCCTTCCTTTGTACCAGACAATAACAGTCTTATTCTTGGCAACCAAATTTTAGTCAAAATAGACGAAAGTTATCCCGAATTTAGTTCTAATAATTACAGAGTGTCTGAACATACTCTTGATATTGTAGTTGAGGCGATCGCCAATAATTCTATGCCCATCAATTTACCTTTAAACTGGAAACCTCCTGAAGGTATTGAAACAGCAATAGAAACTTTTGTTGGTTACTTATTATTAGATGCTTGGATAGGTAACACCGATAGACATCACGAAAATTGGGGATTTATTATGAATAATTCAGTACATTTAGCTCCTACATTTGACCACGCATCTAGTCTGGGTAGAGAATTACCAGATTCTCAAAAACAGAATCAAATAAATAATAAAGCTGTTAAAAATTATCTATCTAAATCAAGGTCAGCAATGTATGATAAAATAGGAGATAAAAAAGCTATGTTAACACTAGATGTATTTGAAAAAGCAGCACAAAAATATCCCCAAGCTTCTCTAATTTGGCTCCAAAATTTAGCCAACATATTAGCAGAAGATACTTTATCTTTACTTGAACGAATCCCTCAAAATTATATTTCTGAAATTTCTATTGAATTTGCTCAAGAAATTCTGACAATTAATCAAAATAGACTTTTACAAATAAGAGAAAATTTGCAATGCAAAAATTATTCTTAGCTTGGCAAGACTCCTTTACTCGTGCTTGGTTTCCTGTAGGTTCTTTAACTTATAAAAATAATTGGTATGAGTTTGTTTATCTTAGAGGTGCAGAAGAAGCGAAAAAATTTGGTTTTTATGGAATTTGGTCTTTAAAAGAATTTGATAAAACTCATCGCTCTCAGGAATTATTACCTGTATTTTCTCATAGAATTATGAAGAAAACTAGACCAGATTATCCAGATTTTATTAGCTGGCAAAATCTCTCAGAAACAGAAGATGACCCTATGGTTTTATTATCTCGTAGCGGAGGTAAAAAGGTAACAGATAATTATGAAATTTTTCCTTATCCAGAACAAGATGAAAATGGTGTTTATCATCTATATTTCTTTAGCCATGGTTTGCGATATATGGCATCTGAAACTATTGACAGAATCAAAAAGTTAGAAGTAGGAGAAACTTTGTTTTTAATGCAGGATGCGCAAAACAATTTTGACTCAAATGCTTTAATGCTACGCACAAAAGATTTTTACCTTTTAGGTTTTTGCCCTCGATATTTATTAAATGATGTTTTTCCCTTAGTGAAAAAGTCTCCTAATTCAGTTCAAGTAACATTAGATCGGGTTAATTTACCACCAGCACCGTTACAAATGAGATTGCTTTGTCATTTAACAGTAAAACATAATGATTTTAAACCTTTTTCTAGTGAAATGTATAAATCTTTAGCTATACCAATTTTTAATGAAATTTAAGTTGGCTTTGCTTTGTAAGATATATCTTTATCTTTGATGGTAAAACAAATAAAAAGAATGTAATTTGCAACAGGAGTAATAACAATATGTCTGTATATATAAAGCACCTTGAAGCTAAAGGAATTTATGGAATTTTTGATATAAATTTAGATTTTCATCAAGGAGTTAATGTTTTATTTGCTAAAAATGGTAAAGGGAAAACTACTTTGCTACATATTATTGCTAATTTACTGAATGAAGACTATGAAAGATTTGCTTTTATTGATTTTGATTATATTAATCTAAGGATGAGCGATGAAAGTCAAGTTGAGTTAAAAAGTCATAGCAATGATGAGGAGATTTTATTATTTTTGGATGGAGTAGAAGAAAAAAAAATTCCTCTGCAAGAAATTCTAAAAAATCGTTATATTAGAAATGAAATATTTGGTCAAATTGTAGAACGGATGCCAAAAGAAATTCCAGAAAGAATTCAAAAATTAATTAGAGATGATATTATTTCAGACTTAAATAAAGGAAATGTCAGAATAAACATTGAAGCCTCAGAATCATCAGAAAAAAATTTGAGAGCTGCTTATTTTCCAGCTTTTAGAAGTATGATAGAAGCTTGGGCATCAACACAGGAAGAAAGTGGCAAGCTCAAAGATATTTCTGATCAAAAAAAGCAACAACTAAAAACACGTTTTGCACGTCAAATTTTTGGAGACTTTGTACCTTTACTTAACTATTCATCTGTTCTTGAAATAGAGCAAGTATTAAACGAAGAAATTTCTCAAGCTTTTTATCAACTAAAGGAAGCAGAACAAAAATATTTAGGAAACATTCTACCTCAAATATTTAATACTCTTTCTAAAAATTCAAAACCTGTAGAAGAAGACTCAAATTCAATTCTAGAAGAAATTAAACAACTCAATGACGAGCTTAAATTTCAAATGCTTGAAGACCTCCGCACTGCTGTTGAATCATTTCAAGCTAATGAAAAATCTAAAGAAACTGCTGTCAGGATTTTAATTACCTACAGAGAAGCACTGCAAAAAATATCTGATGAACAGAAAACTTACTTTCATAATATTGAGACATATCTAGCTGCTGTTAACTCTTTTTTAGACAGTAAAGAGATAGAAATTATATTCAAAAACTTACCAACTTTAGGCATAAAATTTCATAATAGTATGCCTGCTATTCCTGGAATAAGTAAAGCATTATCATCAGGAGAACGTCAAATTTTAACCATGATATATGCTGTCTCTCAAATGAGCGAACAAGAAATAGTTTTAATTGATGAACCAGAAATTTCTCTTCATGTTGATTGGCAACGTAAATTATTAGAAAAAATCTCTCAACAGTTAGGTGAAAAACAAATTATTGCTTGTACTCATTCTCCAGTAGTAGGAGCTGATTATGAAGATGAAATAATAATACTTGAACCTAAGATAATTCAAAATTATTAAATAGTTTCTATAACAATAAGTAAAGAGGCGCGAATAAACATCACAATGTTAAAGCAATCGAAACTGTTGAGATTACTTCCTTCCACTCCGTTCCAGTCGCAATGACATACTTGGTAAATTTTCCCACCCACCTACTTAGTAGATAATTAAAATTAAAAAGAAGAGGAAGAATAATAATAATGGTAAAAGGCATTCCCAAATATACTCCAAAAGAGTATCGAAATTACTTAAAAATTAGTAGTAAAAAACATATTTTAGTTGAAGGAAAAAATGATAAATATTTTATAGAAAGAATGTTGTCTTATCTAGCAAATGAAATAGATAAACCAGAACTAACAGAACAGGTTTTTGTAGATTCAGCAGAATCTTTAATTAAATCTGAATCAGGAACAGGTAGTAATAAAGAAAAAGTTGAGGAAATTGCAAATAGTGTAGTTAATAAACCTTACAGTCAGAGATTTATCGCTTTCATAGATAGGGAGTTTTATTTATTTGATTGGGATTATGAAAAAACTCAAATATTGCAAGACAATTTTCCCGGACATAATATAGAAAAACGAATTATTAGAACGCGAGGGCATTCATTAGAAAACTATTTATTTGAACTTGATATAGTTAGTAATTTTTTTAATATAAATACAACAATATCTAATCCCCAAACAGCCACAAATTTATTTAAACAAATTTTTAAATCGGTAATATATTCAGCTTGTACTATTGGTTTAGCTGCTACTAAAAGTAAACTGTTACAAAAAATAGAGTCGGGTATTTTGTGGAGAAACTTTATTGAGTTAACCTCTGGGGAAATAAACTTTTTGTTAGAAGATTGGTTAGATTTTTTGACAGATAAACGTAATGTATCTGATAGTAAAATTTCAGAAATCAAGCAAAATTATAAAATTTATATTCAACTGATTAATCAAACATCTTTTGAAATTGTGAGATGGTTATCTCATGGTCATATTGGTTATGATTTTTTGAGGGAAGTATATATTAAATGTGTTATGCAAATTAACCAAGAAGCTGATGGTAACGTTAACTGGACAACAAAAGATAAGATGTTTCAGCAATTGATTAATTATTGGGTTCAGGAAATATTGAGTAATGACAGGACATATTTTAAAGAAATATTTGAAATGTTAGATTTGTTATGAGATTAGATTAATTAAATTGAGCATAAGTTATTCAAGACAGTTGCTCCTAGAATACTAAATATAAAAACAACTCTCAAGGTACATCTGGAAGAGCAAAAAATTAACCTTCAACATAATCATTATTTTTATGATAATCTAAGTTGCCTTCACTTAACCTCTCAATAATTACATCACAATTTTGTATTTCTACACCAATCCAAATATTCCATTTAGGTAAGTTATAAATGAATAAACTGCCACCAGGTTTAAGTATGCGACAACATTCATTTATCCAAGCAAAACACCAGTTCAAATACTCACTATCTGCCAGAGAGTCATTAGATTTATTGCCATAATTTTTCCCTAAATTAAAAGGAGGGTCTGCAAAAATAACATCAACAATTTCATCTTTGATATTCGGTAAAATTTTCAGACAGTCTGCCTCAAATAAAACTCCTTGATGTGAGTTAAGATATGGTTGAATATCAAAGGAACCCTGAAAGTATTTTTCAAAAGAAAATCTATCAAGGCTATTGAAGTCTCAAGTTAGTTGTGTTGTCATAAAGATTATTTAGATATGCAGTACAGCTAATATTTATTATAAATCTGAAACGAGATTTTTATCTCTGCCAGAAAATAATAGTTGATACTACAGAGCGATAGCTCCCGCCCACTAAAATTATTCTAATACTTCAAGATTTTTTGAATGATGGCTGATACTTTACTTTAGCCCATGCAGCAATAATATTACCTAGCCATTGAGTTTTTTCATAAGACTGATAGGAAATAAGATAATAATCTTGATGGGAGGTTTTGATTAATAAGCCCCATGACGAAAACCTATTGCCTTTAAAACCGCTAGTTTGAATTTGTTGCAAATATTGAATTTTTGACCTGATAATTTCTTTTTTGTTTGGGTTGAATATACCTAGCTTTTTGGTAAATACTAGTCTGTCTTTTCTCAAGTCAAAAGTTAATATGCCTAGCAGAAAATAGATAATGATATAAACTTGATTAAAAATTTTAGCAGCAAAAAAATATAATACTAAGGGAAATAAGAAAAATAGAAAAGTCAAAATACTGATTAAATAATTTTGAGTCAGCATAAATGAAGTTATTAGTAATGTGGCAATAAAAAGGCAAAATAACATCCAGCAGAAAATGCAAATAATTGAGAATATTAGTAAATATCTCATCCCATTGGGACGGTAAACTAATAGGAGATAACTATCAGGCGAGTAAAATATTCTGAACCCTTTTGGAGGTGGAACAATTGGTAGCATGATACAATAAAATTTATTTACAAATAAATATAAGGAAGCACAAGATATTTAAGTTATACCATTTTTATAAAATATTGCTACATTGCTTGGTTATAGGTTTTAGGTGGTAGGTCTTAATAGAAGAAGTGTAAATATTCTGCTCCGAAGGATGCCGGGGTTTTACTGTAACAATCTTTATTGAATTTGGTATTACTGACAACTATTAAATAAGAGCAACAATAATTAATATTAAATCCGATTATAGTGCTATAGTTGTCTCATATAGGAATCCTAAATTAGGTTGTAATATTTTATTGTAGGGCTTTATATTCCAAAAGCCTACAGTTTTTTTCTCAAATTATTTCATATTGCTATAGTAGCATTATTTAGTTTTGTTCAAGGGAAAATTTGATTCATTATTTCCATTTAACTACAAGATTTTAACTGAGTGAGTAACAAAACAATTTCATCAATAGCACTTCTTAAAACTTTAGTTTCTAAATCTGATTGATTCACAATAATACTAAATATTAAAGGTTCAAAATTCTCAGATTCAATATATCCTGCCAAACCGGAAACGCCACTTATTGTTCCTGTTTTAGCTTGCACATTTCCTTCAGCAAAACTATTTCTAAAACGCCGACTTAATGTGCCACTGACACCACTCACAGGCAAAGAATTTCGATAAATATTTGCTAAGGGAGAATTAGCCATTATTCTGAGAGTTTGTACTAAAGCCTCCGGACTAACTAAATTATGACGAGATAATCCTGAACCATCAGCTAAGACAAAACTATTTGGCTTAACTCCTAATCTAGTCAAAACAGATTTTACCTCATTTAAGCCTTTTGCTAAAGTGTCATTTTGAGATTTTTTATTAGGAATTAATCTACTCTGAACCCCCATTTGACGTAATAAAACTTCTGCGTAGACATTATTACTTTTTTTATTCACTTCCTCTATCAATAATCCGATTGTGGGAGACTCTACAAAAGCTAATTCATTGCGGTTAATATTATTGAGGTTAATATTAGAGTTGGTTTGTGATTTATTTACTATTTGAGAAACCCTAATTCCTTCTAATTCTAAAACCTGACGAAATTGATTCAAAAAATTATCTACAGGTGCCACAACTGCCACATAAACAGGTTCCGATGCTGAACCAACTCGTAATTGCCCAGATATACGAATTATTGGCTGGATAAAATCTCGCCCTACTTCCACAAATTCTTTTTCATTTGTGGCTACAGTCAGAGAATTATTTTCAAGTTGCCATTTTTCAGCTTCAGCAGGATTAACAAAACTAACTTGTAAAGGCTGACCTAAACCTTGAGGCGATAAAACTAAATCTATAGCATTTTGATTCAAAATCAAACTATTTATTGGTGCGCCATAACCTGCTTGTACATCTTCCCATTCCCAATTCTGATTAACTATTGTTCCTTGAAAATAACTATCGTCGGCAATTAATTGATTAATAGTTTTTATGCCCTGTTCTGTCAATTGTTGAGCTAAATTTTTTAGTTGAGTTTCTGTTAAACTAGGGTCGCCTCTTCCCACAACATATATATTGCCATTACCATCACCATAAACAGAAGTTCTAATTTTCAATTGAGCCCCAAGTTTTTGTAATGCTGCTGCAGTTGTTAATAGTTTTGCAGTAGAAGCAGGAATGAAATAATATTCAGCATCTTGGTTATAAATTGTAGTTTTACTGGCTAAAGTTTCGACTAAAACACCCCAGCGAGAACGACCAAAAATCGGGCGATTAATTATAGTATCAATAGCATTAGTTAGTTCAGGTTGACAAATTCCTCTAGGATTTTCTTGGCTAAGTGCGATTAATGGATTGAAAAATACTATAAGTAAAGTGATAGTAATTTGTTTGACCGAAAAATTAAACATTGGCTGAGGAAAAAATTAGGAATGATACTATTTTCTCACATAATTATTGAGTTAATTAAAATTATGTTTACCAGTTGCTATAACAGATGTAAAAAATTGAATTTGGTCGAACGCCTGGTTTTTTTAGATCGGCGTTGCTGGTCTCACATCACGTCTCACTAAATAACTTTATTTAATAAACAATCTTTCCCCAACCTAGTAGGGACGTTGCATGCAACGTCCCTACTACTACAAACGCTCACTGTAAACCACCGGAAACAAAACCCGCCCAATAATAGGGATGTTTGAAATTTTCGCTTTTCCGAAGTTCAAATTGAGCTTTTCGTAATGCTTCCGGGCGAGTTTCTCCCTGATTGCGGAACTGATAATATAACTGGCAAAACTCAGCAGTAGATTTGTCTTCCACTGACCACAATGTACTAACTACACTCAGGACGCCCGCACTGAGGAAACCTGCTGCAATAGTTAGAATATCATCGTTAAGTTGGTTGGTAAAGGTGAGGTTAGTTTCACAACAGGAGAGGAAGACATCGGTTAATTCTGGTAAACGCCAGGTAAACACATCCCCAAGAGTGACATCTCCTGTTGGGGTATTTCAGCATTTGGATAGAGGTCTTGACTTGCCATTAATTCTGCAACCATGCGGGAACGGGAACGCTCGGCATATTCTATTGCTTTATCGTATTGCTGGAGATTAACGAAGCATTGGATAATGTTTTGGTAGACTACGATAGTACCTTCCAGAATTTCTTGACGGTAATCGTCCTCTTTTGACCAACTGCGAATTAGTTCAACTGCGGTTATAGTTTTTTTGTAGGCAGCAATGGCGGGTTGCCAGTTACCTTCCTTGAAGTGGAGATCCCCTAAGTTCCTGGTAGTTTGGAAATAGTCCATGGGATTTGCTTCTAAAGTACGAATTTCCAACGCCAGATTATATGCAGTAATAGCATTTTCTAGATTCTGTCCCTGGTCGCCACTGATTCTGTTAGTGTAGACATGGCCTAGATTGTTTTGAGTCACTGCCCAGTCTATTGGGAAATTTTGTTTGGTGCGAACTTCTAATGCTCGTTGATAAGCAGCAATAGCATTCTCCAGATTCTCAGATCGGTTGCCTCTGATTCTGTCACTATAGACACAGCCTAGATTGTTTTGAGTCATTGCCCAATGGGCTGGGAAATTTTGTTTGGTGTGAACTTCTAATATTTGTTGATAAGCAAGAATAGCATTTTCCAGATTCTCTGCCCGGTCACCTCTGATTCTATTACTGTAGGCAATACCTAAGTTGTTTTGAGTTATGGCCCAATCGTTCGGGAAATTTTGTTTTGTGCGAATTTCCAATGCTAGATTACATGCAGCAATAGCTTTTTCCAGATTCTCAGTATGATCGCCTTTGATTCTTTTTCTGTAGACCACGGCTAGATTGTGTTTAGTCATTGCCCAATCAATGGGGAAATTTTGTTTGGTGCGAACTTCCAATGCTTGTTGATAAGCAGCAATAGCTTTTTCTAGATTCTCTGCCCCGTCGCCACTGATTCTATCACAATAGGCAATACCTAGATTGTTTTGAGTCGCTGCCCAATCAATAGGGAAATCTTTTCTGGTGCGAACTTCCAATACTTGTTGATAAGTAGCAATAGCATTTTCCAGATTTTGTGTCCGGTCACCTCTGATTCTCTCACAGTAGGCAATACCTAAGTTGTTTTGAGTCGTTGCCCAATCATCCGGGAAATTTTGTTTGGTACGAACTTCTAATGCTCGTTTATAAGCAGCAATGGCATTTTCCAGATTCTGTGCTCGGTCACCTCTTATTCTGTTTCTGTAGCTATTGCCTAGGTTGTTTTGAATCATTGCCCAATAGATGGGGAAATCTTTTTTAGTGCAAACTTCCAATCCTCGTTTATAAGCAGTGAGAGCATTTTCTAGATTCTGTGCCTGGTCGCCTTTGATTCTTTCACAGTAGGTAGTGCCTAGATTATTTTGGGTCATTGCCCAATCAATGGGGAAATCTTTTTTAGTGTAAACTTCCAATGCTCGTTTATAAGCAGTGAGAGCATTTTCTAGATTCTGTGCCTGGTCGCCTTTGATTCTTTCACAGTAGGCATTGCCTAGATTGTGTAGAGTCGTTGCCCAATTTTTCGGCCTACTCTCACGGGTAAAAACTTTTAGCACCACTCGGTAACCAGCAATCACGATTTCCATGTTATTTGATTTGTTGCCGAAGGGGAAGTCGTTGAGGCAGAAGCTAAAATTCCCAACAATATTGGCTAAAAATTCTGCTGCGTCTGTTTCTACTTCTGACAGTTCAGCTGTTACCCAGATTTGTAGGATATAAGCTAAGTTATCATCAAGTTTGTCTAGGTTTGCTTGCAGGAGTGGATAGATTATTTTGGGGTCGCCATTGCTGTCGGCAGTTGCTTGGAGTGCCTTTAGGAGAAAATTTGTGTATATTTGTATGCGCTCTTTGTCCATTTTTAGTTTCCTTTTTTATTGATTTGAACTTACCACTCATCCCTAATTTGTTGTTGATATTCCAAAGGGTCTATACTAAGTTTTATTGTGCCTGCATACTCAGCCAAATCTACATTTTGTTCTTCAACTTTTAACTCACAAGCAGCCAATAACTTTTCAATTTCTTGCCAGTCTTCATAGTCAATCAAAACTGCTACAGGGCGCATAGTTTCATCAGTAACTATTTTCTTCTTAAAATTCCGCATAATTTTATCCTAATCTATGGATAAACTTTTCAGATAGCTAGGGCGAATACCATTCGCCCCTACAGATGCTGCTTGAAAAGTCAATTTCGTAAGTCCTAAATATATTATCTTACTACTTCAACTTGCCGATAAAATACCTGCCAGTTACTTTGCTTTGCTAAAGCTTCCCACAACTGAATAATCTCATTAGACTGCCAACTTGGAAAAGGGTCGCGATCGCTCGGTTTTAACCAGTCAATATCTAAAGGTTTCTCTAACAAAATTGCTAAATATTCTTCTTTTCCTGGAGCATCAAAATAAATTTTATCCTCATTTGCCCAAGCCTGATTTTGT
>JAAUYJ010004054.1_pt1 | contig 11769 bp, 10 predicted proteins | sample 7278031 | NCBI WGS metagenome assembly JAAUYJ01 (sample SAMN14350222, study PRJNA611818) | marine sediment metagenome | isolation source: surface marine sediment (1.8m) | place: French Polynesia: Moorea | collected 2018-08 | reverse complement strand
TGACAGTCACCTATTTTTTTTCTTGCACATGAAACAGAGCTGACAATTTTCGACCTCACTGTACTTGTGCAAGTTGAAAAAGGCTTCAAAGCTTCAACCTCATGTATTTCTAGCCAAGTCGAGTCGAATGATTTTTGCAAGAGCATCGAAATCGCCACGAAAAGTTCGTATTTTAATTGACATATGTACTTTCTTTTTATGGAAGCAACGGTTTATATTACCCGGAAATATTGTTTTTCTTTTTTTAAACAAAAACCTTTGGAAAAAAGCTAGGCAGCGAAAAACCATATCCAAAGACGAGAAGTCTGAAGTTGACACGACCTCCACTGACGAAAAATTTTAAGACAGTGTTTGTCTTATTTCCCCATACGTTCAAGCAGACCTGAAATCATTAGCACTTGTTGAATTTATTTACAAGGCTCCGAATGTTAACAAGTCTGGATATCGCCGTGATCGAGCATAATACTCTTCGCATAGAAGATACCAATATATTTCTTGCAAAGAAGTACTATATATTCACTATAAGCATGTTGCTTACGGCGACTTTTGAAGTGTTGATTTGTGAACGTCACACAACTGGCTTGTTCAGCAAACCACAAAGCTTTCGTTTGCGTACCATCATCTTCACGCACATCCACCTCCTCCTTTTTCGTTTCCCCGTCCCTAGATGGCGCCCCGTTCCAATTCCTCCTCTTCCACCACCACATCAGAGCCTGGAAAGGAGAAAAGAAAAATTCGTTGGTTCCTTTCTTCCTTCGAGCGAAGGAAGGGGAAGACGGAGGCGACGGTTGGGGAAGAGGGGGGAGACCAGACGGGCGAAGAGGGGAGGATCGGTCTCTCGCCCGGTGACAATGACTAATGGGCTCATTTGGGGGAGGAGGAAGGGGGAAAGGCGGCTCAGGCGGCGGGTGTGTGTTGGGCTTCCCTATTCCCCAAGCGAACGAGACTGAGTCACATGCACTCACCACAGCACATGATATCGGCGGCGGCGGCGGCGGCGGCGGCGGAAACCTACTCCTCTTCCTCCTTCCCCCCCAAGTCCAACTCAGTCCAGACAGGAACACAACATGAAGGGAGAGAAAAAGGAGAACACAGGAGAAAAGAAAGGGATTCGTCTTCCTCGACATAGGACAGAGACGACGACGAGATCAATTAGGATGATCAAATTATGATTCTTTAAAACGAATTCAAACGCACAATGGAAAAGAGGGTTTAGTTTTATGTTTTTTCTTCACCCTAATCCTTAAGTTTTTCTATGGGAGGGGGGATTGGGTGCGAGGGGAACGAAATCAGACTTTCTTCCTCCTCCTCCACTTTTTTGGCGTAGACAGATCGACAGGGGAGAAAAGATTTCAATAGACCGGGGGGGGGAGATCCTAAGAGAAGGGGGCAAGAAGAAAGGATGGGGGAAACTTCCCGTAATTTATTCCATTTTCTCTTTTTTCCTTCGTCCCTGCCCCCCCCACACACACACATCGATCGTCAACTCTGGAAGCGCCATATTGATTCCAAAAAAGGCAAAAGGTTCGAAACACACTCAAGATTGACCAAATATGGAAGTTTGGCACTGGAAATACTTGCACGTATATGTGCAGTACTGAGGGACTAAGAAGGAATCTTTTTTAGACTTTAGCTAGCATACAATGATAACGGATATTGAATAATCGGAAAGATACGGACCGGCATACCTCACAAAGCGGGTGAGCAACCTGCTTACCAAACACCAAAATCAAGAAAGGTTTTTATTATAAGGAAAGCTATCGTTTGTTTGTCTTCAAAAGGCTCCAAAATGCGACATGAAAAGAGAAGTCCTTTTTATCTGCAAGGCAAGGCAAGGAAAATGTTGTGGGGGTGACCTTTTCCATTCTGTTCTCTTAATGTACATTCAAAAGGGTTGCATCAGGGGTCCATCCTTTACTTTTTTGTTGCCCATGAACAGCCAAAAGGGTTGCATCAAGGAAAAACTTTAGCTCGTGAAGCCCGCCCCGTTCAGTGAGAGGATCCCTTTTTGCGGGAGAGAGTTTTCTGTAGAAAAACTTCAATCACTTTGTAAAATCCCCTTGGAAAAGAACTTTTCCTATACCCTTTGTAGGTACGCACTGTACGTATCTACATTGCCAAGCATTTTTTTCGTATTTCCAATTCTATCGTTTTGTTCTTAGTACATGTGAGAGTTTGAAGAAGACGCCAGAGTTGAGTTGTTCGTTCGTTCGTTCGTTGGCCGAGAGCAGGAATTTTTTGCCCCTCTCCCGAACGAAGCCCAAGAGGTTTTTTCTCCCTCCACCGCCGCCGCGTAACGAACACATTGTACATATTACTCTTCCTCTCCTCTCCCCCCTTCCCCCCTCTTTTTCCTTTCGTCTCTCTCGATATTTCATCGTCATTGGCCAAAGGCGGGGAACGAACGAACAGAGGGGGGAACGGGGAGGGGGGATTCGAGGGACTGAACGTCTGCTGCACAGTGTTGGGCTGTACGTAGAGCTCTAATACAGAGGGAATGTGTGTACACATGTAAACGAACATAAGTTACATATAATTTAGTCTTGTGTGGAGGAAATCAAAACAATCCAACAGACTAAAAGCGGAAATGACGAAGATTGATAATATTTAGTGCTTATTGTCGTATCTAGATGAACCTCGCAAGCACTGAAAGCATAAATATTATGTGCTGCAAGTCAAATATTCCATAGGATCTCGCTGTATTCCTTTCAGCTCGCTTCTCCGTCGCCTCAGGCAGAGATGGAGGAGGGAGGGGAAGGGAGGAGGAAATCTGCCGACCGACCGACCTCGCATACCCGACCAACAGGACTTCCAGGAGACAGGAGAAAATCAGTCAAAGTCCCATGTACACCCCCCTCCGCCAGACCAGCAATCTAGCACGGAGCCCGACGTCCAATGTCTACATGCGCAAAAAGCAGACAAAAATCCTCAAGCACTTTTACGTTAGGATGCAAAGAAGTACCGAAATCGCCAAAAAAATTATCCATGTCCCTTTATCTGAAAAAAAACCTGAAAGGTGTCCTCAAAATTCCCCGAGTAAAGCTTTGAGTGTTCGCTTTGATGTGGACACGGTTGAACACACACGTCCAGACCCTCAGCATAGAGCGACAGAAATAACACATGAGCTGGCTGCGAATATACCACAACATCTGAACAGAGATTGAGTTTAATCGCCCACAACGAAGTTGACATTCTAAAGAAAAATTAAGCAATGCTAAATGTGATAGAGCGAAGATTATCCTCTCTGATGAACGCTTCACAACGAGACTTTATGATTTATTTATTGGGCTATAATTGTAGCAAAAACATTTACACAAACTGGTCGTTTTAGGGAAAATTAATACAATTCCCCCCTCTCCTACTGCCGAATACCGCTGCAATTGCAAGTTAAATTGTGAGCCGTTAAATAAACAATTCGAAATTTGCGGACATATACTTTTGGGCAGCAGCTTCCATACTCTTTTCTCCTTTTAATTTGTTTCCTCCCATTCCTTCGTTGGTCGAAATTCCTCGCCTGATTAGTTGGAAGGCAACGCAAGAGATACAAGAGGAGTTGCTGCTGGGGCTTCGTATTATAACTCTCTCTTCTTCTTCTTTCGTTCTTCTTCTTTTCGGATCCCCGGCTGCGAAGGGGGAAAGAGGAGGAGGAGGAGGAGGAGCCCGAGAGAAAAAAGAAGGAGGGGGGAGGAAGGAAAGCGACAGCGGAGGGGGAAAGAAGAAAAGAAAGGGAGGGAAGGGGAAAGAGGAGGAAATTTTGCTGCCTGACGTTGATTTATGTCCCGGGCTGAGAGGGCGGGAGGGCGGAAAAGGGGGAGAAAAACTTGGTCCCTCTCCCCCCTTGTAGGGGGGCCGGGGGAGGAGGCAGGAATTAGAAAGGTGTCTCAGCGAACTCCCCGTCCGAATTGGAGCCCCCTTTACTCTGGGCCCCGGCCTCCCCGGCCTCTCCTTCCCCCCGCCCGAGGACGCCAACATAAATTTCCGCCAACCGGTCGTCAGCGTCCGTATGACGTGGGGGGATTTATTGCGCCTCAGACCCCCTCCCCTCCCTTTCCTCTTTCTCTCTCTCTCTGCCCCTTCTCTTCCCCCTCCCCCTTTTCCTCTCCCCTCCGCTCTCTCTCTCTCTCCTCCTCCTCCACTTCTTTCTCTTCTTCCTCCTCCCTTTTCTGTGTGAGCACGTCACGTTGATAAATGTCCCTAGCAGAGAAGAGCTGTCACCTCGCCTCCCTCCCTTCTTTTTCGAAGCAGCCCAACCCCACCAACCCGGCGGCGGCGGCGGCGGCACAGCACAGCACACACACACACTCTTGCTTATCTGAAGAAGGGGATGGGGAAGGAAGAGGAGGAGGAGACTCAAACTCTGGCTGGAGGGGGAGGAAGGAAAAGGGGGGTAGAGACTGTTCCGACGCTTTTGGGGGATCCGAAGAAGAAGAAGAAGGATTGGAAGGCGGGGGAAAGAAAGGGTGGGGAAGAAGAGGAGGATGGAGGAGGAGGAGGAGGCTGGGTGCTGCAGTTTTTACCCCCTTCTTTCGTTCTTCTTCTTCCACGAAAAGTGATTAGGGGCTTAATGGAATCCTCTAATCGATCTTGCTCCGTTCTAATGCAGGATGGATACAGGGAAAAGTGTGGATGGAAAAATACCCAAAAATGGAGGAAAATGGAAATCCCCCCAAAAAATTCGCGTGCAAGATACGTACCGTAAGTGGGAAAGGGGGTCCTGAGGAAATCCCGTTATTCTGGAGGGGATGGATGGATGATCCCAACCTTTTTTCCTGGTCTTACGAACTAAAAAGTTCGTAAACTCGAGCTCAAAAAAGGGGGAGAAATATTCAGTAAAGATGAGGAAATATTGTAGAAACGAATTACTTGTCTAAAGGAATCGAAAATTAATATACTGGACAATTGTTCCATTTTCATGCTTTTTTCGCACTCCTACTTGTCGAAAACAGCCAAAGGACAAGATAATATCGCCGCTATATTTTTGTTGCGCTAGAAAAAGATATCCTACAGTTTTTTCCGTCAAAACTATATTACCTTTCACAACAAATAAATGCAAAGAAAGAGAGAACATGTTTAAAAAATAAACCGGTAGATTGCCATATTGGGTAGAAGAGCCAGAAGATGCCAAAAACTTGGAGGAAGAAGAGCTGTTAAACCTCGGGGGGAATGGCTGCAGCCTCTTGTTACATTACTGTGCGGAAATAAATTTCGTCAGTAATTTCTGGACCCTTCACTGGCAAAAAGAGACACGAAAATTCCCGTGCTACTTTTGGATGCAGCCAGGGGACAATTTTCAAGTTCACGGCTACGAAAAGAAAGAAGCGAATGTTCTGAAAACGAGAGTAGTAAAACTCTCTTAAAAAGGCCATAAATTATGTTACAAGACCTTTTAAACCGGGGCAGCGGCTTCGGCGGCCGTTCCTCCTTTTTCCTCTCTCCCGTCCGCCGCCGCCATCGCCGCCGCCCGCCAGATGGCGCCAACACAGCCCGAGAGAGAGAAGAGGGGGAGGGGCAATCCATCATTGCGCCCCGCTCCTTGGTCCCTCAGCCAATGCCGGCGAGGGGAGAGGAAGCGACACGCCGACGATGGGGCGACATTTCGGCCACCGACACTTCGACGAAGACCTCTGGAAAAGACAAAAAGATAATTTAGAATGGACAAAGTTGTTGCATTCCACAATTCAGTTGTTACCTTGCTCTGAGGTGCCAGTGTTCTTCAATCCAGTCCCTTGAGCCTGTGAAGACATGGCAACATAATGAGTTGTGATCCAAAATCTATCATTCAATTGGACCTAACTTGCCTTTTTCCTGAAGCTTCCTTTTCTCCACCCATGGCACACTTTTGGTTGGAGGCCAAGGCCATTCCATTCTTTCCCCTTCCTCCTTCCCCCGGTTTTATGAGGTACTTTGCTGTCGATTTCATTGCCCTCCCCCCTCCTCTCCTCCTCCTCCTCCTTTCCAGTTGCAGTCAGAAACGAGAGGAAGAGTAGTAGGGAGGGGGGAAGAGAGGGAGGGACATAAATTTGGAGCATTACCACATTACAACTCTGCAAAAGAGAGGGGAGAACGGTGGTGGGCAACAGTTAAGATGACCGACTAACGACCCAGCAAAAGAAAGGATGTTGACCTTTTGTAAATGAATGGAAGTTGTGCCCAAAAAGAGTTGTTTTCTCCCAAGTTTTTACGTACGGACTTTATTCGTGTAACTATAATATGGCTCCTGACAAAACCTGCTTCTGCTGCTGCTTCACGATCGGCCGCCGATGATGTGACAAATGGTACTTTTTTCTTCAACTTTTTGCTTCTTTTTTGCTTCTTCATTCTTTCATGCACTCTATTACTGCTTTTTCGGCCGCTGCCCCCTTCTCTTGAGTAGCTTCAGTGTTGAGGGGAGATGGTGGTTCCAGTAAATTGCAAGTTTGGGGGGACATTGCCTTGAAAATTCGTTGGGTGGGAGAATGAGGAAAGCGAGATTACGTACATGTGTTGTACGTAATCACAGTGTTGCTGTTGCTGGTGGTTGGTTCTTTAGATTTAGATGGGACAAAGTGTTTCTTACCCCTCATCGTTGAATGAGATCTGAGAGAAAATTAGAGAGGGGGTGTGAAAGGAACACTGTTTGCTCGCGATTTTTTTCTTTTTTGTTTTCTCCCCTTGTTCTTGGTGTTGAGCAAAAAGTGCAAAACAACGAGTGTTGATTCTTCTTCAGCAACCCTTTTTCTTTCCCCCAATGTTGTTGTACAAGAGCTTGTTTGTTTTCGCCTATCTTTCATCATCGGAGTCGATTGCACTGATGCTGCATCGTCATCATCAAAATATTTTTCGCTTCCGCTCTCCTTTCTTTTTTTGTTTCACCGGAATGAAAGAGGAAAAAGGTCGATATAAAAACAAGGTACTGCTTGAACCGCTGCTTTTCCTTCTGTCGTCAACTACCGACTACTACTTGTTGGCTGGGGTGGGTGAGTTCGTGGGTAGAGCAAAGGGGGGGGGGGGGTTCGTCTTCCATCAGGGTGGGTGGGTCACACCTATCGAAATTGGGCATAAGGTTCGTCGTCTTACAATAAGGATAATATGAGTAGTACAGACTCCAGAAGTCAAACTTACTCGCCGCAGATCGGTCGCAGTCACCAATTTTTGGTTCCACAACTTGGAAAGATGAACTGTTCTCGCAAGGAAAGGATTTTTACGTATATACAGTGGATGTTTTTGTTGCCGTTGTTTTGCAGTAATAATATCTAGATGCCTTTGGTATGAAAAGTCCCTCTCCCCTCCTCCTCCTTCATCCATAACCTAAAAACTGCCCCCAAACCTCAAACTACCCCCAGGTAAGTTACATATGGTGGATACATTCTTTGCTGTGTGGTTTAGTCATTGAGAGGGAGGAGTCTTCGTTACGTACTTCGTTTCTTCTTCTTCTTTTCTCTCACCCGAATTGTCATTTTCGCCTCTCAACGACGACCAACGGCAGACAATGAGGAACTAAGAGACCTTTTTTGAGTCATTTTTTCTCGCTCTCCCTTTCACTCGCACGACGTACGCACTCACCACAATCTTCAGTAACATTGAGTGGATGAAAGAGCAATTGTGTTTGTTGTTGTTGTTGTTTGTGTTTCCGCCTTTCTCATCTCCGCCTGCTGTGCATAGTCTGAGGCCACATGTGTTGAGCCTTCATGGGTGGGTCCCCCGATCGAGGGGTAATATCAATTGAAGCAGACATCGTTCTCCCCACACCGCCATGGTTTGGCCGAGAGCCACTGTCTTTCTAAATGCAGTCCGGTTGTTGCTGGTGAGGCTGGAGCTGGTGAAGCTGCAACTGATGTGGAGGGGGAGGCGAGGTCGGCTGGAGCTGGTGAGGTGGAGGAGGGTGAGGAGGTGGGTGAGGTTGCAGCTGGTGCAGCTGCTGGGGATGGTGGGGCTGGAGCTGGTGCAGCTGCGGAGGGGGAGGCGGGCCCGCCAGGGGGTGATGGTGAGGGGAGCCCTGAGGGGGCAGAGGGGTGGGAGGGAGGCTGACGTGGGGCATGGGGCCGAGGGACATAGGAGAGGACGAGGGAGGATGGAACTGAGGAGGAGGCGGAGGCGGGACCCCTGTTGGGTCCACCATGGCCTCCACTCCTGCCCCGTCTCCTCCGACCGTGGTGGTGTCCCCTGGATCCCCTCCCCGCTCCTCTCCTCCCTCGTTTAGCTGCTGTCACTGCGACCCTGGAGGGGAATCATCCAGCCCGTCGCCGCCGTCCAACTTGGACTTGTTCTCCTTCTTCCACTTCATGCGGCGGTTCTGGAACCAGATCTTGATCTGCCGCTCTGTCAGACAGAGAGCGTGGGCAATCTCAATTCTCCGTCGCCTGGTTAGGTAGCGGTTGAAGTGAAACTCTTTCTCCAGCTCCAGGGTCTGGTACCTGGTGTAGGTTTGCCTGCCCCTCTTTCTCTCTGGAATTAAAAGAAGGAAAGATGTGCAAGTCTGTAGAACAGGAGCGACAATCAATTAATTCAGCTACTAAAATTTACTTAAGTTCTCAAAAACAGAAACTAAATTCAATAGTTGCAGTCTTGGAGACTTAATCCAACATCACACTGAAAGGTTTTTGGCGACTGTGTCCAACGGCCATACATCCTCCTAAAACTTGTCGAATCGTCCTGACGCCACGCGAGAGAAGGCGGTCTCTTTAGGAGTAACTCCTCCCCCTTTGCCTTCTCCCCTGTGTGTCTATTTTCCTCCTACATGAAGCAGCTTCGAGCTCCGGATCTGTTCAAGCGCTTTTCTCTCTCTTTTCCCTATAGGCTTTTTATGAGCGCGACTATCAAAGCAGACCCCTTCCCTCGGCAAAGGGGGAGAGGCGACGGCGGCAAGTGCGCTCCAGCGTAAAAAGGATTGCTCTATAATAAAATATTTTTGAAAATGTGCAGCATAGGTTATCCCGAATAAACAGACTTGAAGTATCAGCCGTTTCTGACCTGGTTTTGCCTGAACAGCATGCTTGGTGCAACCGGCTTCTTCTTCCCTCCCCTCATCCCCCTGCGTTCCTTCCTCCTCCGCTTTTGGGAAGAAATTTATGACCGGCTCCCTCCCTCCTCCCCTCCTCTTTCTCGGTGCAGTGGTGCTATGGCAGTTCAGGCCATCGTAAATTTCTACTACAACAGTAAATTCTGAAGGTCAGTGGAATAGACGAGGGAGAAAAGATTCTTTTAAAAGAAAGAAAAGGAAAAGGTGCCGGGACGGTTCCCAAACCTCAGAAAAGTAACTTTTTTTCTTCGGCATGACTTTAAAAAAATGCTCCAGTACCCTGCATATCGTAAGAACGGCGAGGATTTCTTGCACCGGTAAATGTCTGGTTACTGAATCACTGCAAACCAACTACACATTGCACTGAACGTGTTGAAATGAGGAACTGTTCGTTTTGCTTTATCTACGTACTGTGCTGAGGTAAAAATACAATACCTAACCTAAAGTGAACAAAAAATGCTGCAAAATATTTTTTTGCAAACAGCCTATAAAACAACTTCGATGGACTAGCTAGAATTTTGAGCCCAACTTGAACCACCATCCTTGTAACTCAGTCGCTGAAAGTATACCAAATATGCTACAGATCTCAAGAATACTTTCAATGCGCATCACGTGATTGATATCGGCTGGCTATTTTTCACAAGAAACTCTTTTACAGTTCCTCTTTAATTTTTGACTCCTGCGAGTGGGACAGTTGCATTTGGAGAAGAATTTTTCGTCCTGGAAATTAATAACCAGTTTTGTACTTCACATATTTTCGACATTATTTGCTTGTTGTTTGGGAGAACTTTGGGAAGATCATACTATTTTATGCTACATTTTTTATGTGATGTGTTCCAGCTATTTTCCCGTAAATTGCTACCTATCCTTCCTATCATACACAAAAAATGGAAAAAAATATTATTCTTACCGAATTGGCTTCTCATCCAAGGGTAGAGGGGCGATGGCAATGGAGCTTGTGGCCCGCCTCCTCCTCCTCCGCCACCACCACCTCCGCCACCTCCTCCTCCTTGAGGAGGCCCTCCCGGTCCAATGGGCCCGCCTCCACCTCCTCCTCCTCCGGCACCTCCCCCGGGCGGCCCCCCGCCACCGGGTGGAACCGGCGAGGGCTGACCCTGAGGCGGCCCAGCCGGAGGGGGAGGCTGCTGAGGAGGGCCAACCTCGGAGTGATAGTTGTGGACAGGAGGAAGGTTGTTGTTGTAGACCGGTTGGGACTGCGAGGAGAGGGGGCACTGGGGATACTGGTGCTGCTGATACTGATGCTGTTGCTGCCCCACTAGGTTGGGCTCCTGCTTCTGCGGCTGCTGCTGTGACTGTGAGGAGGCACCGCCAGTGGGAGAGGGACTAGGAGGGCCAGTGCCATCGCCACCACTTGAATTCAGCTTGCAGCTTCCTCCACCGTATTGCTGCTGTCCACCACCGAGACCATCCTGCTGGGGTGAAGCCGAGAAGGGTTGTTGCTGTGACAACTGCTGCTGCACCGCCGCCGCCGACACCCCTCCCGTCCCCGCCGCCGCCGCGGAGGAGGGAGAGTCCGGCCTCCCTCCTAAGGTGGGGGTTGAGTTGCCGTTGCCCCCGCCGCCGCCGCCGTTCCCGGCCGCTGCCCCTCCTCCCACGGGTTCATGCCAGTTCTGATGCTGCTGTCCTGCTGCTGCCGCCGCTGCTGCTGCCCCGTCGAGGGTCGGCGGAGGCGCCTGGTGGTGGTAATACCCGTTCCTGTCGTAGTAGTATCGCTGCTGCTGCTGCTGGGTGGGAGAGTGGTGTCCTCCCATTTGCTGCTGTTGTTGATACTGGTGGTGGTGCCAGTGCGCGGCGTGCAGCTGATGGTTCCTCGGGTCCCCTGCGGCCGCGGCCGCCGCGGACTGCGGGTCCTGTCCCCCTCCCAGCCCCATGTTGGGCACGTAGTTGTACTGTGCGGCCACGGCCGTAGGGTAGGAGGCCGCTTGGTCGTAACCGGTCATGCCGGACATGACTGCGGAGGATTCGCTTCCTTAATTGTTTGATCCCCCTTCTCTCTCTTTCTCTTCTAAACAACACACCTGTGAAAACCACTACTACAACACTATTATTTTGTTTCGCGCTTACTAGAGAGATCTTAATATTCTTAACACTCTCGAAATTAGGATTTCTTGCTCCTCCTCGAGTCCGTCTCAAGTCTTTTTTCCCCCTTCGCCCTTCTTCTTTCTTTTGTACCGGTGTCTGGTGCGAAGGTGGAGGGGTGGCTGCCTTCTCCGGGCCTCCCCGGGGCCCTCGCCTTCGTCCTCCGGGTCGAAGAGACCCGGCGAAGGTGGGGAAGAAGAAAGAGAGTCTCCGCCTTCGTCCGGGATGAGCGAAGGCGGTGGCGACAGAGGTGTTCCCCGTTCTCCCGGGGCTGAGAGATCGGATTTGTGGGTGCTCGCTGAAGAAAAGGGGCAGGCGGGACACACCTGCAAAGAAGTGGAATTAAAGAGGCTCGATTAGAGCAAGGTTTACAATATTCGCATTCGCAGTTTAATTTCTCCCGCCGTCTCCCTCTAACACCTGTCCCACGTCTCATCTCGCCTTACGAGGAAGAGCAGTGTTTATGCCTCTCTCTCTCTCTCTCTTTCCTACTGTCCGCCATGAAAGAAGCCCCTGTCGTCTGTCTGACGCCAAAGTCAAAATACGTATCCAAGAGAAGAGGAGACGACGGAATGAAGAAAATGACGAGTATCTCTCCCAAATCATTCACACCTTCAAGTAAACAAATCGTCGTCGGGTCTGCCTGTGTTCGCTTGCGCAAAGCATTTCCT
>JAAUYJ010052322.1_pt1 | contig 11771 bp, 9 predicted proteins | sample 7278031 | NCBI WGS metagenome assembly JAAUYJ01 (sample SAMN14350222, study PRJNA611818) | marine sediment metagenome | isolation source: surface marine sediment (1.8m) | place: French Polynesia: Moorea | collected 2018-08 | reverse complement strand
TGGTAAAGCGGGATAAAAAGCAAGTAACAGCTAACCTATCCAAGTTGAATCCTTGCGAGGGAGGTTGAAAGGGTAAACGAAAGTGAACTGATATTGGAAGCGTCGTCAACCTAAGACTACGGACACGATAGGTAAAGTCCATGTCAACTATGAATGTGGAACAACAAATTTCCGCTTGTTGTTTAAACATCCGTCTCTTACCTGTAAGAGCATTCATCGGTGTATAGTCAGTACCCAACCCAACCAGACAAAAACCTCTACGGAACGAAGTAACTCTAATAAGGTTCTCTCAGAGTAGGCAGCCAAGCCATAAACTTTATCAGGGAAGGATGATGTCAGAAGCCAATGTCTTGAGTAACTTCAAGGATATGCAGACAGACATCCCTAAGTTAGAGAGTAGAAACTTAGTAGGAAGTAAAATGACCAATACGAGTGAAATAACTACGGTGGAAATGGAATGGCGCGATGTTAACTGGAAATCAGTAAACAGAGCGATATTTCGGCTTCAGAAAAGAATCTACAAAGCGTCACAAAACGGTGATACCAAAACTGTTACGAAACTACAGAAATTACTGGTAAAGTCCAAATCAGCTAAATTGCTTGCGGTTAGAAAAGTCACTCAGGACAACACGGGTAAAAATACACCAGGAATAGATGGGGTAGCAAATGTAGCCCCTAATCAAAGACTGGAGTTAGCCGAGAATCTCAAACTGAATGGCAAAGCTAAACCTGTGAGAAGGATAGAAATCCCCAAACCTGGCAAACAGGAGAAAAGGCCACTTGGCATTCCAACAATGGAAGATAGAGCAAAACAGGCACTAGCCAAATTAGCTTTAGAACCAGAATGGGAAGCCAAATTTGAAGCTAACTCTTACGGCTTCAGACCAGGAAGAAGCGCTAAAGACGCTATTGCAGCTATTTATAGCGACATCAACCAACAGAATTATTACGTTCTTGATGCCGATATAGAAAAGTGCTTTGACCAAATAAATCATAGGAGACTCTTGGACAAACTCAAGACCTACCCAGGTATGCGCCGACAGATAAAAGCTTGGCTTAAATCAGGAGTTATTGAACAAGATGTCTTCTACAAAACAGAAAGTGGAACTCCTCAAGGTGGTGTAATTTCCCCTTTATTGGCCAACATAGCCCTACATGGAATGCAGGAGGCATTACATGAGGTATTTCCCAAGAAATACACCACTAAAGCAATGGCAGCAAAGTATGGGGTTAAATCCGATACTTTATTTAATCCTCCTCTTTTTCACAGGTATGCAGATGACTTTGTTATTCTGCATAAAAGTAAAAAGGTTATAGAGGAATGTCAGGTAATTATCAATGACTGGTTAAAATTTATGGGGCTTAAATTAAAAGACTCAAAAACAAAAATTGCTCATACTCTAGGTGATGGAAAAATCCAAACTGGATTCGATTATTTAGGATTTAATATAAGGCAATATCCAGTCAAAGATATTAATAGTGCCACTGATAGAAAAGGGAATAAATTAGGGTTCAAAACTCTGATAAAACCTTCTCAGGAAGCAATAAAACGCCATACAAAAGTTATCAAGCAGACAATTCGAGAATGCCGCAATGCTTCACAGGAAAAATTAATAGAAAAGCTCACTCCCAAGATAAGAGGATGGAGTAATTATTATGATTCTGTGGTAAGTTCTAGAGTTTTCGGTAAATTAGACAATATCCTATTTCATCAACTTCTCAGATGGGGTTACTATTGTGCGCATAAGAAAGGAAAAAAGCACACAGTAAACAAATATTGGGGTGTAGATAAAGGACAAGGATGGGTATTTATTACTCCTGATAGAAAACAACTCCGAACACACAAAGACACACCCATAAAAAGAGTTGTAAGACTTAAAGGAAAAAAGTCACCTTATGATGGAGACTGGGCTTACTGGACACAGCGACTCTCTAATTACACAACAGTAAAAAGAGAAGTCACAATGCTGATGAAGAAGCAGAAAGGCAAATGTCCTATCTGTCAACAATACTTTACCAGTGAAGATAACTTAGAAATAGACCATATAATTCCACAATCATTAGGTGGTAAAAATAATATGGCTAATAAACAGCTCGTACACAATTATTGTCACCACGCCAAAACTGCCTATGACGGCAGCCGTAAACGCAAAAGAAACTAACTAGGAGGAGCCGGATGAAGGGGAACTTTCATGTCCGGTTCTGAAGGAGAGTTTGGGATAGCGATATTCCATTCGACTCTAACAAAGACAATTATTACCTGAGTTAAAAAAATATATACAAAAAAAAGACTTAACTAATCATACCTACTATGAGCCATTTATTGGTGGTGGGGCACTTTTATTTGAACTACAACCAACTAGGGCAATTATTAATGATAAAAATCAGGAATTAATTAACTGTTATAGGGTCGTTAAAGATTCATTGAATGATTTAATAGAAGTTTTAAGAACGCATCAAGGAAAAAATAGTTCAGATTATTACTATTACATGAGAAATTTAGACCGTATGTCTGAATATGAAAGTTTGTCAGAAGTTGAAAAGGCAGCAAGAATTATCTATTTGAATAAAACTTGTTATAACGGTTTATTTAGAGTTAATTCTCAAGGTCAGTTTAATGTTCCTTTTGGCAGATATAAAAAACCTAATATTTTAGATGAAGCTGTTTTAAAAGCTGTGAGTAAATATTTAAAGAGACATCATGTCAAGCTATTAGACATAGATTTTGAAAAGGCTGTTAAAAACGCAAAAAAAGATGATTTTGTCTATTTTGACCCACCTTACGATCCGGTTTCAGATACAGCATCTTTTACCGGATATGATGTGAATGGTTTTAACAGGACTGAACAGAAAAGACTGAAGCGAGTTTTTGATGATTTAACAAATATAGGTTGCCGAGTTATGCTGAGTAATTCTCGGACTAATTTTATTCTGGATTTGTATAAAGATTATCACCAAACAACGAAAATAGTTAGGGCAGCAAGAAGTATTAATTCTAAAGCATTGAAAAGAGGCAAAGTTGATGAAGTTTTAATTCTCAATTATGAAATATAGGGGAAATTAAGTATGAGGTAAATAAAAAATGTTTCTGAAAAATCAAAACATCTCAAATTAATCAATCAAAAAGGAAAAAGTAGCATTTGGAAAAATCTTGCTCGAACTTTCATCCGAAATTATCAAATATAAGAAAAATTGAGTATGACTAAAAATGATATATAGCAATCCTAAATGATACTAGAGAAGCAGTTTAGACAGCGTAAGGGATTAATACAAAACCTTTCTCCAAAATGATTTAGGATTACTATAGCATGGAAAAAATTATTTGAGGTAAATAAAAAGGCTTTCTGAAAAATCAAAGCATCTCAAATTAATTAAAAAGGAAAAATCATAATTTGGAAAAATCTTGGTCGAATTTTTATCCGAAATTATCAAATATAAGAAAAATTGAGTATGAGTAAAAATGATGTGGCATGGAAAAAATTATTTGATGAATACAAGATACTAGAGGAGGTAAATAAAAACGGTTACTTTCAAATAAAAGCATCTCAAATTAATCAGGAACGAGAAAGCAGACTGATGGCAAAATTTGACCATATTGTTAACTTGCAAAAAATATTCAGGGATAATAATTTATCAATTCTACCAATGTCTCGTTCTCAATATATTATTGGTCACTTTGATACAGATTTACCAGTACAATATAATCCTGAAATAGAAATTATTCCCTGGCAGTTTCCTCCAGATATAGAAAGTATAGACTATAGGAATTTATATTCTGAAAATTCTGCTTTACTTTGTGCGTTTAATCTAGGAATTATTGATGACTTAGTTGGAGCAGAAGCTAAATTTACTATCTCTGGTAGAATGTCTACTGGCAGTTTTAAATTTAGTATTATAAATTCTCAAGCTAATCAACCGTATTCAATCAACTTTGAAAATTATCAGTGTGAAATAGATGCAGGATTTGAAACTGATAATTATTTGATTTTAATCGAAGCCAAAAATTACAAAGTTGAGGATTTTTTAATTAGACAACTATATTATCCGTACAGATTATGGTTAGAAAAAATCAGCAAAAAAGTTGTAAGCTGTTGTGCATTTAAACCACTTATTTTTTGTCTGCCTGATTAAAAGGAAAACCTTTATTAATTCTGACTTCTGAATTCTGGCTTCTGACTTGCTAAGACGCATTTTAAATGCGTCTTAGCTTACCTGTATTAATGACTTACTCTAATGATATTTGCAGTTTTTTTGTTTATGAATTTGAAGATAAATTAAACTACAACTCTATCACTTTAGTAGAACAGAGAAGTTATGAAATTGCAACAGAGGAAATACAAAGACGCGACGTTGACTTTCTATTTAAGAATATTCAAATAATTTCCGAACCAGAAAATATACCCTTTCCACAAGCAGACAAGTTTGACAGACTAATAGACTTAATATCATTGCTGTGGGAAAATTATTTAACTAAAGACGAAATCACAGAAAATTATCAGTTTGATCGTAGACAGACTGATTATTATATAAGTGCAGGAAAATATTTAGGATTAATACAGAAACGGGAAAAAAAGTTACGCTGACTGATGAAGCTAAAGATATTTTTCCCAAAGTAAATCAATTAAAATATCTAGATTTAATCAAAAAAATCTTAGAACATCAAGTATTTTATGAAGTCTTCAGGATAACTCTCGAAAACGGTGAAATTCCATCTACAAAAAAAATAGGTGAAATTATTCAGCAGACTCGCCCAGAAATTAAAGATTCAACTATAGAAAGACGAGCTTCTACTGTGAGAGGATGGATATCTTGGATTTGGTCACAAATTGACTAAGAAGAAATTAAACTAATAGATGTAACTTACTATTTTCTGCCAACAAAGCGATGCAAGATTTCTTAGATAAAGTTTCTCAATATCCACGCTTCCTAATCAGCATTACTCTAGGAGTATTCTTCTTTGTATTTGACAAATTTAAGCCACTACTAAATAAACCCGTCACAGCGATCGCCCTCATAGGACTAGTTATGGGAACGTTTGTCTTTTTAAGTTTAACATTACGGGCCATGTTAGGTTTGAGTCCAACTTAGAAAATCTACAGAATGTAATCATCAAAAAATCTATGACATTCTCCCCTTCCTCTTACAAATGATTTTTCCACGAAATTATAGAGATTGATCATTCCCTATGACTAACATCGGTAAATAAGTGGTCAGCCACAAATTAGCACGATAGATTGGATAATAGAGTGAGTGGGTAAATCAGATGACTTCTTTTGAGGACATTTATCAATTTTTTCAAAGTCCCCCTCCGATATATCTCAACAAAGAAGTAGCTGTATGCTATCTCCTGTCTGTGTTTTTGCATAGAGACTCCTATGGAACCGAACTGATTAGCCAACTAGAAAGGGACTATCCCATTTACCGACTTTCTGACACTGTACTCTACAGTGCTCTGAAATTTCTTGAAGATCAAGGCACAATCATCGGTTACTGGAAAAAAGTTGAAGGGAGGGGACGTCCACGTAGAATGTATCAAATTACTCCCCAGTGGCGCTCCCAAGCAGAAGACTTAGCAGGACTTTGGTATGAGTACATTAATCATGGTCATATTAGGCCCCAAATTCGGCCATCAACTCTGTAAACAGACCATGTTAGGTGAGGGCACAATTTCGTTGCTAGTATTGGCCAAATGCTGAATTCTCTAGTTTTTTTTGTGCCAATTGTTAATTTACTTCAATCTCAATATAGTTCATAGGCCCTAGCTGATATTTGTCAGAATGCAGCTAGTCTATTTTTTTCTGCATAGTTGTAAACTTATGTAAAAGAGAAGACATAAAAAAACAATTCAAACCTAAAATTATATGAATAATACAGTTTTGGCATCGTCATTTATATTGACGCTGTTATCTACGATTGGTCTAGTTTTCTTTATTAAGGCATCAGTCAAAGACCGTACCCAAAATCTAAAACTGATAGCTGAACAAGAAGCTGATTCGCTTTTAAGTCAGCTAAAAGAATATTTTAGTAATCGGGCTTACCGACTTGCGGCTGTGGATGAAGCTCAAAACCAACTAACATTTAAAGGGATAGTTCGTCCTAGCTGGTTTTTGGCATTTTTCTTAACTCTATTAGCAGCAATAGGTACTTTATGTTTTGGCTTTGCTTTATCAATGTTAGTACCTAAATATGGTCAGTATTTGATCTGGCTAGTGCTAATATCACCTTTAGCAGGAATTTTTTACTGGCAAAAATCTAAACGTCCAGAAGAAGTTTCTCTCAAGCTTGAGGGAGTATTTATTGAAGCGAATAAAACTAAAAGCTTACTGTCTGTAACTGCCCATCGAGATGAACTAAAAGCTTTACAAGAAGCTCTAAACTTAAAATCATATAAACAATCAAATTAATGAAATATAAAAGTTATAGAGGTAACTTCTTTTGGTAAGCTATAAAAAAAATAACCAAGATTTCAAGTCCATTGGCAGATGGATTCAGGAAATCCTAGTTATATAAGTCGCTTAGGCGATAAAATATCCGATTAGATACTACTTAAATAAAGTGGGAATGTTTCTTCAGCATTACCCACTCACATACTTTAAGTAGATTTTGATAGTTGTCGATACCCATTTAAAAACCACTGGTATTTTACCGAGAAAAAATTTTGTTGGTTGTATATAAGGCATTAAGTTGGTTGAGATAAAGTTTGAGTACCAGATAAACTTTGAGTACCACTGAATACAGGTTTCTTCTCAGGTGTCTTAATTTCCATCAAAACTTTTAAGCTAGGAAACAAGAAATGATTTTCTTCGACGTATTGAGCGCCAAATAAACCTTTTTCAGCCCAAAAGTACCGATCTGTGGTATGCTCATTTCTTCTAACTAGAAGTAAAGCAGGGGGAGCAATACCTTGGGCGTGAATAAATTTACGAGCAGCAGTGACAGGCTTGTCTTCACCACTTTCAATGCTATACTGAGCTACTTGCTCAAGAATCCTGCGTCCTTCTTGTCTGCGACGGCTTTTGCGCTTACGTCTTCTAGCCAATTTCCTTACCTCCTGTGTTAGCCGATGAGTGTAGTTATGGCTACCAAATTTGATAAGATTATATGAATTTTAGTAGAAAAACTCAAGTGTTTTTAATATTTTGATACAAAATATACACTTCTGGCGGATAGCAGCAAAAGGCCAGAAAAGATAATCTCAAATCTAAAGCAAATCATTCCCCATAGATAGTCCCAATATAGCTCCCATGCTAATGCCCACCAGTACAGAATTTGTGAGACTGTGTAAATCACAGATAGCCCTCGTATCTAGTTGGGGGGCCTCTTTAAGTGTAGTTTACTTAACAGAAAAACTAGTAGAAGGTGGTGATACTAGATTAATTCCTGTAGTGGCTGACCCAGAAACATCCCAAGATGGCGAAGCTAGTTCAGAAATAGAAATATTAGACTCGACTCCTAAACTATTAGCCGCATCATCAAATACCAATCCTCTTTCCTATACATCAGAAACAACCGAGCCTACAACAGAAGGAAATGCAGGATCGAGCAAAAATCATCCTTGGCCAAAACAGCAAATTGTTTTACCATTGATCCATGATGGAATAGTTATGGGATTATTAGTGACGTCCAGAGAAGACCGACCCTGGAATAAACAAGAACAAACTCAAATTAAACAAATAGCTCATACTATAACTACAGCTTGTATCTTAGACCAACGTTCTCAATGGTTAAAACAGCAATTTCAGCAACAACAGCAGTTACAAACTGAGCAATATGATACGATGCACAATATATTGCATCAGTTGAAAAGTCCATTAACAGCATTAAGGACATTTGGCAAGTTATTACTCAAACGACTACAGTTAGAAGATAAAAATAGAGACATCGCAAATAGTATCTTACGAGAAAGCGATCGCCTCAAAGAATTACTGGAACAAATTGATAGAACTGTAGGAGTTGGTGAAGAGATTTTAAGTATTCCAGCTCAAACCGAATATCCTCAACCGAGAACAAATGAAGATATTGAAAAACTAATTGATACTGATGTAGAAACTACTACTAAAGAAGCTAAACCTCCCCTACTTTTACCAGGCTCAAATTTTTTAGAGTTAGTTTCAGTGGTACAAGTTTTAGAACCTTTATTGATATCTGCAAAAGCCATTGCTGATGAACGTAAGTTGGATTTAAAAATAGATATTCCTAATAACTTACCCCAAGTAAAAGGAAATGCCAAAGCTTTGCGAGAAGTATTAAGTAATCTCATTGATAATGCTTTAAAATATACTCCAGCAGGGGGAAAAGTTTATATTAAATTAGCAACTATAGCACCACAGCAAAATTATCAAAACTTAGTCAAAAGTAGAATAAAAGATAAACAAAAAACATCATCAATGCTAGCAATAGCCATAAGCGACACAGGTTATGGCATTCCAGAACAAGACTTAAAACATTTATTTGAGCGAAACTATCGTGGAGAAAAAGCAAATACAAACATTCCTGGAACAGGTTTAGGATTAGCGATCGCCAGGGATTTAATCAATACAATGCAGGGAAAAATTCAGGTATATTCTCCCTTAAAAAGTGAATGGTTACCTAATGATTTAGAAAACCAAGAGATGATAACTAATAATGGTACTACAGTCCTTGTTTATTTGCAGATTTTAAATCAAATTTAAAATAATTAGTCGGCGTTGCTGAATCAGGTTATGTAGGAATTTATGTAGAAGAATCACTGTTTGATGAAGTACAGAATTTATGAGGTAGATTAGAAGTTTTTCTGGAACTAATAATACAAACTAAATATGATTTTAGTAAATTAAATGGCTGTTAATTTAACCGAATGGACTGACACAAAACTATGCAATAGATTTTTGTTTCTCATACCCCTCTTCCCGCTCTTCCCACACCTCCCCCTCCTCCAACACTTCCTTTTAACGAACCATTTTAGATGTGTCGGTCTACTACAATTTTGCTTGTTCTTTTCATTCCTAACAACTAACCCAACACCTAAAACCTAACAACTAACACCTAGAAATCAACCAATGTAGCAATATTTTTTGAAAATGGTGTTAATCGACTCATACTGCCAAAAATCACAAAAAATTATAAATTAAATAGTATTAGTAGCTCAAAAGATTAACTAAAATCGGACTATTGTAATAACCCAGTTGCATTTCGGAAAAAGGGTATTTATTATAGAAAAGTACAGACACACTCTGAATTATTGACAAAGGTAATTAAGTAGCCTTTGTTAATTCAGTAATCCTACAATCCACTTGTTGGGAAAGTAGGAAATATCTAGGGAGTTAGTACATCAGGAGCATCTATGAATTAAACCTCTTGCCAAATTCTTCAGTCCGTATTTTACCTTTAAATTAGGTGGGGAAGGAAAATATAGGCTGTGGAAATAACCAGGGATTTTATCATCCCAAAAACTTGCAAGAGGTTTATTTTCTTTTCTTTATTTGATAGTAGCTACAGTAGCTACATAAGTTGAATTTTTTTACTATAAATATCAAAAAATCGACACGCCAAAACTCTCAGAAGCATCTACGCTATACCAATAATAGATATCAAATTAGCTTATAAATAGCTGATGTCATTTCACTTATCAGTTAATAGTTAGTCTCCTATGGTCGGAACTTTCCTCCGGAATGCTACGCAAACCTTAACAGCACCTCTGCAATAAAGAGGCTTGAAATTTGGAATATTCTCTTTTTTTATCTCCTTAAAATGGGAGGCGCATACCCAGAATTTTTCGGTCAGGAAGACTGATTTTAGAAACAAAAGAATAATTGAAGATTATACCAAATTCAAAAAGCACGCTTCCGTGTAGGCGACTATTCGCATTTGCGTACATTGCGCAGAAAATTTCCCCTACCTGGATTAACACATCTAAGAATTGTGCAATAGCAAACTGGCTAGAGATTACTTTCCTAACAGAATGCTCCGCAAACATTGTCGTTCGCAATGACAATTATAACGCACGATTTTAGGTGAAAAATTCCAGTACAATTTTGCTCACTAATATAGGAATTGCTATACATGAAATTGGTATTATAAATTGAGAACCGTATAATTTATTGCTTGTAGCTACCTTTTCTTCAAATGTTATTAAATTAGAGATAAAAAATACTTTGCTTTTGCATCATTGTCACAGTTTGATAAAAATGATAAATTTAGAATCATATCCAGAAGGGATTATTTTTATTGTAGATAATAACTATAGCAATATTAAACTATTATCTACTTTATTGATAAACAATAACTATGAAGTAGTAACAGCAAAAACTCAAGCAGAAGTTTTAAAAACTTTAGAAAATATCTCCATAGATTTGATATTAATTAATCAGGCATTAGAAACAGAACCATGGAAAATTTGCCATTGTTTAAAAAACTCAGAAGTAGTCAAAAATATTCCAATAATTTTAATGAAAGCGTCACAAAATGCTATCAGTCAAGAACATAAATTAAACATAGAAAATGTAGATAAAATTACAATGCCGATCCAAGTAGACGATGTTTTAACAAAAATAAAATTTCATATTCAACTACATTCTCTGAAAAAAAAGCTCCAATCAACAAACCAAATATTAGAAGAAGAAAGAGCCTTAAGAAACCAGGTAGAAACAGAATTACAAGAACATAAAAACACACTTTCAAAACTCATAGAAAATTTGCCAGGCATGGTATACCACAGTAATCATGACTGTAAGTTAACAATGAACTTTGTCAGTAATAATTGTTATAGTTTGACAGGTTATCAACCAGAAGAACTGATTCAAAATAGAATTACTTACAACCAATTAATTCACCCTGAATATAGAAAAAAAATTGCCTGCCAAAGACAAAAAGCAATAGTTAAACATCAACCATTTGATTTGATTTATCAAATAATTACAGCCAAGAAAGAACTAAAATGGTTTTGGGAACAAGGTCAAGGAATTTTCAGTAGCGATGGTAACCTATTAGAAATTAAAGGTTTAATTATAGATATTACAGCTCAAAAACAAACAGAAGCTGAACTAACCAAGCAAAATTTGGCTTTACAAAAAACAGAAGCTGCATTAATTATGGCAAATCAGCAACTTGAAAAAATTTCTAGAATAGATGGTCTAACAGGTATTGCTAACCGTCGTCATTTCGATGAGTATTTAGATAAAGAATGGCGCAGACTTACAAGAACAAAATCACCATTAACTTTAATTTTATGTGACGTAGATTATTTCAAACAATATAATGATAACTACGGTCATTTAGCAGGAGATGATTGTTTACGAGAAATTGCTAAAACTATTAATAAAACACTAAAACGTTCGGCAGATTTAGTTGCTCGTTATGGAGGAGAAGAATTTGCCATAATATTACCTAATACTCCTAGCGAAAATGCAGAAAAATTAGCAGAATTAATTCGTAGAGCAATTTATCAACTACAGATTGATCATTCCACATCCAAAGTAAGTAAATACATTACTATTAGCATGGGAATTGCGAGTGTAATTCCCGCTCAAACAGAATTACCAGAATCATTAATCGCCAAAGCTGATGACGCACTATATCAAGCAAAACAGCAGGGTCGCGATCGTATCGTTTTTTTTGACCGAGATATTAATGTATTCTGCTGTTGCCATCAAAATACCGTAGTGAGTATATCCATAATTTGAGGCGTTGCTGATTTTGGGTATGATTTGTATTTTTTAGTAATTGCTGAACTATTGAATCACAAATATTTGGGATTGTTAAATTTTTATTTTCATACCTTGATTCAGCAACGC
>JAAUYJ010205580.1_pt1 | contig 11772 bp, 15 predicted proteins | sample 7278031 | NCBI WGS metagenome assembly JAAUYJ01 (sample SAMN14350222, study PRJNA611818) | marine sediment metagenome | isolation source: surface marine sediment (1.8m) | place: French Polynesia: Moorea | collected 2018-08 | reverse complement strand
TTGCCGATTTGCCGGGCTTAGATAATGTTTTCCGCAGGTTCGGACGCACTTTGTCTTCCTCTTCAAATGAGCAACAAAAATCCAGCCTTGTCGATACGCCTATATCACCCACCACATTTCCCCCCAAAAAAGTCCATTTTTCCAAGCAAAACTCATTTCCATCTGGAGCTATCAGGGAAAAGAGATTTCGCTAACTCTGCACCACTGTAAAATTTTCCAGGACTACCGAACCGGTCGGTCGTTTTCTGGTTTTGCCCATCAACCCAAAAAAATTGGGTAGCGTCCGCCGCCCATATCAGCGAAATCGAGAGGTTTTTTTTGCCCGGGGGGTCGGTCGGTTATTCGGGAAAATGAGAGGCGGGGGAGGCGTGTGTGATGGACGGGGACCAATATTTTGACAGACAGGCCGCATTGGCATTTCCTCCCTCCCCTCATCCCGCTTCCCCTAAAAATCAGACTCCCCCCGCCACCCAAGTTTGAATGAAGGGGGAAATTCGCCTCCACATCACATCCATGCCATGCGAAAGTAGTACACATAGGTATATATGCCAAGGCGAAATGTGGAAAAGGAAAAAGAAGGTTGACAATTTATGGCTCACTTTTCTTCTCCTTCTTCCCCTTTTCGCGCGCTTTTGAATGGCTTCCATTCCCATAACCTCCTCCCCCCCTCTCTCACTACATACATGACTTTTTGGAAATTGTGGGTTGGAGCTCAGGACACAGCGGGCACACAGGAAGGAGATGACCGTTGCTTCTCAGACACCGGATGTAGTCAGGACAGTCTAGGTGACATGAAAAGAGGGCAAGCGGGGCGGGGGAAAAGAGGAGAAACTGTGGAAGCTTCAACATTTTTTTCTAAAAGTATTTTAGGAGATAAAATTAGAAAAAAATATTGTGTACGGTATATGTTTTTCAAACTTTTTTGGTAGTGCCTACCACAGACCCCATGACCATTTTTATTTTATTTTGGAACTTTTTGTGGAGGCACGATACACTCGTGGCCGTAGTGGACAAGTCAGATTTCCAATTAATAGCAGCTACTCTTCCTTTTCCAATTACAACCCTGCCGATCCTCAATTTCCCCTATGTGCTGCACCGCCCATAAATAACCACAATTAATTTTTCTTCGTGATCGGCGAAAATAGGCGTGTCGTGTTTCTCCAATTCTTATGTTCGGCGGTGCATCGGGCGTATCGGGTTTCGTTTCAGGATTATTTCATTTTCGAATTATGCGGGATTTGGTGGCTGTGAGGATTAATGCCGTCACGGGGTTTAGGAGGGGGGATCTGCGTCGCATTAGGAATCGTTTTTCCTGCTTTAGGGGGGAGATGCGGCATAAGATAGCCCGGCGAAGATCGTCGTGTCTCCTGGCTGCAATCGTCTTCTTCCAACTCTTGGTGGTCGGTTTGGAAGCGAAGGTGCGTCACCTCGACGGTGACTTTTTCCGTAGTTGGAAATTATTTCAACGACTTGAATTTTATTCATGCAGTACGTACAAGGTCCACAAGTAGAAATTTAGCGGAAAAGATATGCCAAATCGTGGGTTGCAAAGGAGGGAAACCTCAATATAAATTTCCGACTTCCGATAATGACAACATTGCGGCAAAAATCAATCAGTGGGCGAAGGAAAAGAAGGAAGAGAGCGCTCTTCGCAAAGCGTCGCATTGCGTCGCAAAGCCGAGTTCTTATAGGCGTAGGCGGTTTTCCCCAAACATTTTTGAAATTGAAAGAACCAGGGCATGACGACGACTCCTACTACCCCCCTGTCCTCTGAGTCCCTCTCCCACTTCTCTCGCTCCGTCTGCTCGGGCGCCTCGATGGACGAGGACGACTCCTTGAAGACCGCCCTCGACGCCATAGCAGTGGTCAGGAACCCTGGCTCCAAGGGCAGCCAGCAGGTCAGGCAGGTGAGATAAAGCAAAGGTTTTTTTACATGAGACGAAGTCAATTTGACGTTTGCAATTTCTTGTCTGAGTGCAGTACCTCAAGAAGACGATGGAGTCCCTTGGCTGGACCGTTTCCCTGGTCCGGAGCCGCCAGCAGACGCCGGACGGAGAGGTGGACTTTGTCAACGTCGTAGCCACGCTGGACCCAAAGGCAAAGAAGAGGATGGTGAACAAAATAATTCATAATATGTGCTATTGGCTTGTCATGATTTTGTATGGCAACTTCAAGGTGATCGCTTGCCACTACGACTCCAAGACTCTCCCGGCCGGGTTCATAGGCGCCACGGACTCCGCCGTCCCATGCGCCCAGATAGTCCAGATCGCATCAAAGTACAAGGCAGAGCTCGGAAAAATACCCAAAGTATTTTACTATAGTTTGCCTAAAAATAACTTTAGTAGCAAAAAACAAACAATTTGAATTTGAATTTCCGAGGGCCGCCCGACGCTGCAGGCGATCTTCTTCGACGGCGAGGAGCCCTTCCGGGAGTGGGAGGGGAGCGACAACACGTACGGCGCGAGGGACCTGGCCAAGAAGTGAGAGCGGAAATGCAGATTGTCATTCGGCGTCAGAAAAGCCTACTACCGATCGATGAAAAACAAGGTGGGCGGAGGAAAAGGACTCGGACGGGGGGACGACGATTAAGCGGGTTCGATTCCATTCTCAATATAAAGATTGAGCTCGCAATCAATATTGAATATTGCTCAAAAAGAGTTTTTTTTATCAGATCGAGCTGTTTGTCCTGCTTGACCTCATCGGATCGGCAGACACCAAGTTTGTGGCACTGAAAAAGAAGACTGTGGTAATTGTGTTTTCCCGCGTTCTGAAGGAGCCTCATTATTTTACTTTTCAATTTTCAGTCCCTGTACGACCGCCTGACCGCCATCGAGGAGTCCCTCCGCTCTTCGTCCTCTCTGTGCGGCCAGCCCCAGGGCAGAGGAGGCCTATACTTCCAGCGAAGCGCAGAAACTGCAAACTACAACGCAGGAATAGGCGACGACCACGAGCCATTCGAGAAGCGAGGTACATTTCTTTCGGGAAACTCCATGTTTTAAATAATTTGAGTTTCGATTTCTCCGCTTTTCGTGAAGGCGTTCCCATTCTGCACTTGATAGTGACACCGTTTCCATCGGTCTGGCACAAAATGTCGGACACTGTGCAGAACCTCGACGGAAAAGTCGTCGCGGATATCACAAAGTAGGAAACTTGAACAGTATTGCATCTGTTGCATTTTTTATTAAAGAAATCATTGCAGGATTGTTGGATGTTTCGTCGCCGAATACCTGGGTCTCCAGCCACCTCAGACAAACAACACTGCGAAGGCGACAGCGGCTTCTTAGCAATGTCCCGAATTCAACAATGATGAACAATGAGCTAGAAAGTCGTAAAACAATTGAATGTTGCTCCTATTTTTAGGGAAATCAAGTGTAATTTAGTTTCAAATTAAACTTTCAAACGTGTTGATGTTGCGGCAGTCTTTCCAAGTTTCAAGAAACAGGTGTACCAAACTTTGAGCAAAAACAGTCATCATGGGTATAGACGAAGCCGGCAAGCAGCATATGGTCAACCAAGTCATCGGCGGGCTCATCTTCGGGATCATCACGGGCGTGTGCGCCAGGCTCGGGCTCTTTGGACTCTCAGCCATCGCCTCCATCCTGCTCTTCCTCCTAACGCTCCTGGATCACTTGGGCAGCATCCAGGTTCCCTGGGGGTGGCACGGGGCAGGGTCGGGCCCGGGGAGGTTCAACCGGAACCTGTCCTTTGGCGATATCCTGTGGGAGTTCCTCTCGTTCATCATCAACAACATCATCCTCTACATCACGTTCATAATCGTCTACGAGCTGGTGGTCGGACGATGGATGTACGCGCGACATCGAGCTTGAAGAAACTCTCTGACAATCCCTCCAAACTCAACTTTCTTTCGGCTCATTTTGGAATACAGCCTCCGATCCCGATTCAACTTTTCTTGAATTAGTATATTTTTTAACGATGAGAAAAACGTGAAATAGATTACTTCTTCTTCAAGATCTGACTCAGACGCTCTTTTTCACCGACTCTTCGCCTTCGAGAGAGCCCTCCAGATGACTAGACCAGGTTATTGCACGTTGTTGCATTACTACGCATCCTCCTCTTCGCCTTCCTCCCTCCCCTCCGGTTCCGGCCTCTCCTCCCTCTGCTCTTCTCCTTCGGCCTCCTGTTCCCTGTCCCCACCACCGGGGATCGCGCCCTCCTGGCTGTTGCCGCGCTGCCCGGCGCCGCGCTCTCGCCTCCTCTCCAGGACGTGCGGAAGCAATCGGCCCACTGTCAACCGAGAAAGCGAATTAGTTTTTTTATCCAGGGAGACAAAACGATTCATCCTCACCTCTTCGTATTTGGTTGAGTGAGGCCAGCATCCGGATCATGAGCGTGGCCGGGACGGTGATGGTGTCGCGGGTCTCCTCCAGCATCACCTCGTTCCTCCGCACCAGCTGAAAAAAGAACTCAAAACGTGAATCCTCCTAATTATGATTTATGACTATAGATTTTCAAACCATGTCCGCTGCCTCCTGGTTGAACTCTGGCTCCTCCTTTGTTGGCGCCCACAGCTTGACGTTGTAGTCGATGCCGGATGATGCGAGGACCGGGTCGAACGGGTGCGGCCGGACGCAGTTGACGACGTGGCGGTCGGCCTCCAGCAGCAGGACGAGGCGTCCGGTGTCACGCCGCCAACCGAAGATGTGGCCGCAGTCTGAACCCGAAAGCACAAAGTCGGTGCCCCACCAGCAGGCCTCCTTGATCATGGTACTGCAAAAGCACAGGACAGGATGATATTTCTAGTCAGGTTCTAGCGCTCTCTCATCTTGCATTTCTCACCGCGCGTTTCTGTGTCCTATAAATCTTTGCCGGACTGGGGGCTGTGTGATAAGTCGAGGATGACGGAGAGTCTTTTTCCGCTTCCTGGGGCCTTCTCCGACTTCTTCACTCTCATCCTCTTCATCTTCGTCTTCTTCCTCCGGCTCTTCTTCGTCGTCGTAGCCCGCCGCCAACAGATCATCATTCTCGTCCTCGAATTCGTAGATGTTTGGCTCCGGACCGCTGTCGGCGTCGGCGTCTGAAGGGGCGCTGACCGAGGGCCCTAGAAAAAGAAAACATATAAAGGAAATCAGTAGACAATTGTCGACGAAATCGACATGTTAGTAGAAAAGGACACAGTCAAAAGCTCTCTTGTTAGTAAGTACTGTAGTACCGGTGGGCGGTCCTGAGACCCCTCTCCTTCTCTGGCGCTGACCTGTGACGGGGTTGGTGGAGGAGTCGCCCGGATGGGTCACAACCTGGCTGGGGCCCGGGAGGGGCTGGGAGGGGATCTCCTGCTCATCCTCCTCCGCTCTCTGTCGAGTCTGCGAATCTTCCCTAGGCGGTGAAGTTCTGTCTGCGTCTCCCTCCTCGGCACCGTCCCCTTGATCCCTTTCGCCCTGAGGTTCTTCATCGTCCACATCGCTGGCGGCAGCTGCAGCTGCAGCAGCGGCCGCTTCTGCCTCTTCGGGCCTGGACATGGAGATGGTGCTGCTCTCCACTCCCTGGCTGCGGTACCGCAGGCTGATCAGGGGCTCAGAGTTATGCCTGGACGAATACGAAACTATAGTTGTGTAAGAAATCCGTTTTCTAATCCACTCTACCCACCTCCCGACGTAGTCCTCCCTCATGGTGTTGATGGAATCGCGAATGGAGTCGATGTTCTCCGCCTCACCTACAACGGCCTCCTCCTCGCCGTCGTCTCCCGTTTGGGCACCACTATTCGAAGATGTGCCTGGGCCCTGGGGCTCTTCTCTCCCCGCTCCGGAAGAGTTTCGAGTTTCAGGAGGAGCGCTCCTTCTTCGCACCTGGGAGGGAGCGTCTCCCAGGTTCTCTCCACCGGTTGGTTCTTCAGCCCTCCCTGCAGAACCAGGATCAGAGGAAACCGTGCCTCCTGAAGCTCCTGCCGCAGTCGCAGAAGCACCCACTGCTGTGTTTTCAGAGTTACCGTTGCCGCTGCTGTTTGCTGTCGCTTCTGACTCCTCACTGCTCGGCTGTGGCTGCTGCTCTGGCTGCTCTGGCTGTTGTGGTTGCTGGTCTCTGGCCGCTGCTGCCCGCTCGATCTCGCCCCTCGAGCTCTGCAGCCGCTGCATTGCCAGGCGAGTGGAAGGGTCGTTGAGCATTCTGGTAGAGGACAAGAATAAGAATAAGCGCGAGAGTTTCATAATACGTCTCTTCCAGTCTTGAAATGTGGTACCTGGAAAGCGCGTCAGTCATCCTCTGCATGAGGTTTCCCTGCAGTCCTGCCTCGTCCTCGTCTTCTCCCTGTTGTTGTTGCTGCTGCTCCTGCCGCTGATCTTGCTGCTGGTGCTGCAGCAGTCGCCGCTGAAGAGCAAGCTGCTGCGGAGTTCTTAATGGTGTCCTCCGCGACTGCGGGGCAGCGGCCTCGGCGGCACCTCCACCCCGTCCGTCTGCTTCGTTCCCCGGCCGAGGAGCGGCAGCATGCTCACTTCTGCCACCAGCAGCACCCTCGGGCTCGACCTCGGGGGCAGCAGAAGCGTCGGCAGATGGAGTCCTGTACAACAGGCTTCTATGACACTCAAGAGCAAGAATGATATTGACTTTTGCACTCATACCTCGCCGGCGATGTCTCCCCCTCTGGCCTCGCGTTCGGCCCCGTGTCAGACCAATCACCGCGCAGCCTGATCCGCTTCATGGGCGGAGGGCCCTTCTCAGTCCCCGCCCCTCCTGACGCGGAGGACGATGACAGGGACTTGCCTCGGTCGGGGCCGTCGCCCTCAAGGCCGGGACGGCGGCCAACGTACAGCTTCTTGGGACGCACCACGTCGTTTTCCTACAAAAAAGTTTACATTCAAACAGGAAAACCCTGTGGACGGCAATAGGGCCGCACCGTGGGGTTGAAAATGTAGACGTAGTCTGAGGAGTACGAGGCGAGTATCTCCCTCCCGTCCGGACGATACTGCACAGAGGTGATCCTCTTGTTCTTGCCGGCGAACTCGGGAACGGTGAACCTGCCGTACAAAGACACAGTTGTCGAAACCGCTGATTGTCAAAAACTGCCGACATGTTTTTCCTCCACCTTGCCACGAGCGCCTCTAGGGTCTTCTCCCTGACTGCCGCGTCTGAGCGTCCGTCCAGCGAGGAGGACAGCGACAGCATCCTGCGGTCGAATATCCTGACGGCAGAGTCCGAAGACCCCGCCGCCAGGTAGAAGGGAAGGAGCGGGTGGAGCGATATGGAGGTCACCGGGCTGGACACCGAGGCCAAGACGTCGTCGCGACAGGCCTCGCCTCGGCCTCCTCCTCCTCCGCTGTTTCTTCTGCACTCGCAGCGCTGCTTTGTTCTTAAGTCGAACCACCTGACGGTGCCGTCCTCGCCGCAGGAGAGGAAGGTGTGCGGGTCGCCTCCGGCAGACTCCGGCATGGTCTGGATCTCGTAGGAGGTCCCGGAGTGACAGGAGAACAAGCAGCGGTGCGTAGCGTCCTGGCGGTTCAAATCTGGGGAAAATGTAAGATGAAGTTTTTTTCCGGGAAACGATAATGCTTTCCAAGCATTTTTCACCTGTATAGAGCAGCGTCCCGTCCCCTGCGCACGACACGATCTTGCTATCCCCGCTGCCCGGCAAGAACTTTGCGGAGAATATGTTTGCCCTGTGCGCCGTCTCCACGTCCGCCACCACCCTCTTGGTGTGTGGCTCCGTCACCACCAGGCGGTGGTCGTCCGATCCGGACAGCAGCAGCGAGCCGCCGTCGTTCCACACCACGGAGTTGACGCAGCCGCGGTGAGAGTCAAGGGTGAGCAGCAGGGACAGGCGCTGGAGGAGGGACTGGCTCGCTGAAAGAGATGGAATTGATATGCGTTTCATTCCTACAAGAGTGGTGTCCGATACCTTTTGCCGCTGCGTACCCCTGCGCCGCTCCCTCCGTCCCCAGGCCGCGGTCTTGCAGGTGGCCCCACAGGCCACTATTAGAGCCTGGCAGCCCTTCCCAGGAAGAACCCATAGTGTGACTGATTAAGTGCTGGCGGAGGCTCAACACATTCTCCCCGGAGAAACAGCACTGACGCCTGCCGCTCTTGGAGTCGCCAGGACTGTCATTTTCTTCATTGGCAGGTGTGACAGCAGGTGACACTTTCAAAATGTTAGTAGGTCACGAACCAGTCCAATGAGTCCATGTCCAGGTCTGGCATATGGGTGATTTTTAGGTCAGGCTGCTCAGGCATGAGCTGCCTTCTGAATTATGAAAGAACCAAAAATGAGTGACTTAAACACGAGGAAACTTTAGGAGTAAGTAGGTGAATAAGTTAGTTTTTGTCCATATGGAGACAAAACACACTTGGGGTTGGGGCGCTTTACACAGTGGAGAGGGTCTTTATACGCTCTGCGCTTTAGTTGAGCACAAAATCACAATGCTCAAACTAAAATGTCAAAAATTAATTTTGCTGGTACACTTGCCAAAGAGGCGGACAGCTGATTGCCCTTTTGGGCCTGTGAAAAGAGAGAAAAAAGCGGAAGAATTCTTTCCTTTTCACTCAACCTCACGACTTGCAAGGTTGCCATTGTGTTAGTTGAAAACGTCTATATTAAATTAGAGTTAATTTGAACGCGTTTTACGATACAATACTTCGTTTACGACATGGATTTGGCTCATTCTGCATTTCGGAAACACATATTGTGTCAAAGTTTTTATCTCGTGTTCCTATGACCTCGATCAGCGTTTCCGATTTCTTTTCTCGCCCGCTGGCAACCCTCACCGCGAGCCCGAAAGTGCAGAGCAGGCGTCCCCGAGACGCAGTCCTCTATAGAAAACCCGGATTTTGACCCGGAGGGCCGCCCGGGCGCCACCCAAAAAGTGGCCCCCCGCGCGGAGCTCGCCCCAGAGAAGCCAACGGTCCCCCTCTGGGCCCTCTCGGTCGCCGGGATCCGTCCCAAACAAGGCGGAGAAGATCGAAGACCCCGAAAAGAGTCGACGAACAAAGGAAATTGCGTCGCAGCAGGCAGAGCAGAAGCCAAAGAGAAGAGAGAGAAAGAGAGAAAGAGGGTGATTCACGCAGACGTCGCCATCTTCCGGGGAAGTGACGCAAGGTCAGAGGGAACATTGTCGAGGGGATTCCAGCCATGGTGACCTCGCCGCAGTCCAACAGAGACCTCAGCAAGAAGATGCAGCAGCAACACAGCAGCCAGCAACAGCAGCACCACCACCACGGTGGCAAGCAGGGAGGAGGCGGAGGCCAGCAGCAAGGCCCGGGGAGACCCAAGGGCGGAGGCAAAGGAGGCAAGGGCAACCACAAGGGCCCTTCTGCCTCCTCCGCCGCCGCCAACAGCGCCGGCCAAGCTGCGGGGAAGGCCTCTTCCAAGCAGCACCAGCACAGCAACCACCACCAACACGCTGTGAACGGCGGCAGCAACGGCAAGGGCCACCACCACAACCACAGGCAACAGCAGCATCAGCAGCCTAAGCAGAAGAGTCACCACAACCAGTCCCCACCAAAGAAGGTCCAGAGAGGACAGCACCAGTCAGTCGCCACACACACATCCTCCCCTTCGGCATCGTCCAAGCAGCATCAGCATCAGCAGGTGCCAATGCCCTTGGCCCTGGCCGCTGCGGCGGTTCCCTCCCCCTCCTACGCCGGATCCAAGTGCTACGAGCCCCCCACCCCTAAGTCCCTGCCTCGGCCGCCCACGGCCTGGGTAGGGCAGCAGCCACAGCAGCTGCAGGGCGAGGACAAGGCCAGCCCCTTCCAGAACCTGGTCAATTCCATGCTGAGGGAGAGTGGCGAGCCCAGAGACACAAGGCCTCAGCAGCAGCAGCTACAGGACAAGGAGGACGCCGTCAGCCAGCACCTAAAGTTTTTGCTCAAGGTGCAGCAGGTCTGAATAGACAGCACGGCAAAAAGATACAAGATACAAGAAGGAAGACGGACTAAGATCGATTTTTATTGAGTGGCGTCCACTCGCAAACAAAGAACAAAGAAGGAAAAGAAAATACTACCGCCGCGAATTATTAAGATGAAGAAAGAAACAAAAAACAAAAGTCTGCTCTCTTGGTGACACCCCCTATTATGCCCAAGATTTCCTCTCTTATCCCCCTCCAACGTGAAGTTTTTCTCTGTCTCTTGAAACAAGAAATTGTGATAGCAACAACCCCTCCCCCCGCTCTCCCCAAGTTTATGCAAAGTCTGTTTTTTCATCCATGTCTCGAAAGAATTTAGTCCTGCAACAATTACCACGGTATTTCCCCCCCTTTTCAAGCGTACAATTTTGTTGCTGGCTTGTCCGATGTCTTGTCCTTATGCAATACCTCGTGCATACCGCAGTTCAACTTTTTCTTCTTCCCGGAATTACAAAACCATTCGGCCGTTGAATTACCCATGTTTCAATCATTGTTCTAAAAGCCACCACAGCAAGCAAAAAAAGCCCTAGAAAGGAAATGTCCGACAAATTTGTCTTTCACCACGTCCAATCAGGCAAGAAAATCCGTATCCCCCTCTCCCCCGTTATCCCCCCCCAAAAAAGTTTTGTGATGTGATTTGGTCTTTTTTTTAAAACGTGTTTGTTTTGCGTGCTACACCCCCCACCAGGCCTCAAGTATTTGAAGCCGAAAGCGCTGTTGTACCTTCAGGGTGGGAGTTAAAAAAACAAATGACTTCGTCTTTCCTTCCTAGACTTATCTATAAAGTGGGCGGAAATTGACAAGCAGTCAGAAATTGGAGAAATGGGGAACCCCCCTTAATCCATATCCTGAGTAAAAATGGTTTTAATAAGCCGAAAAACAAACGGTCACAGATCTCAAGAGTCAAGAGTGGAGAAAAGACTTCTCACATCCCCCTCCCTCCTCCCTCCCTCCAAACAGAGCGCTGCCAACAAAGGTTATTTTTCTAAAGGAAGCAGCAACAACTTGAGGAAAGAGCTAAAAATCTTGGAGTTTGTGGTTGGATAAGAAAGAACAGCCAACAACACAAAACAATACAAAACTACTTTTTATATCTTGGATGGAAGAATGATGAAGCGCGAAAGAGCTCTATGTGCGGAAAATTACTGAGAAACACCGAGGAAAAATTCCCTGGAAGCTATGCAAAAACAAGGGCGATGCAATGTTGAAAGTAAGTCCTTGGCGTCAAGCGAAACAGAGGACATTTGGGAGCTGGAACCTGATCAAGTTCCTCCTGCTCCACTTTCCCTCGTGAGCTGGAAAATGAACCGGCGACATCTTGAACATCCCGCGATGTATGACAGAAGAAGCATGTTGTGTAATCGAAACGACTGTGTCAAATGAGTATTCTGGCCCCAACTTTACTGCAAAACTTTTCAAAAAACAAACCTACACATTTGGCAAGAAGAAGCAAGCAAAGCTACACCAGGAAAAATAAAAAAAGCTTCTTTTTTGACCTGCAAAACAATGGTTCTTTCTACCAATCAAAATTTCACAAACAAACATTCGAAAAACCAAAATTCGCAACATTGGCATATCCAAATTTTGAGCAGCAATGTAATTCGGCAATTTAAAAAAAACAAAATCCCTCCCCCGGGTTCCTTCGGGAACCCACCGAAGACTCCAAAAAAGAGACGACTAAAGCTAAAGCCGCTGACTTCCAAGTCGGCAAAATGGACCTTGTGTCCTCAGCAAACTATTATCAACAAGGGGCAGCAGCACACCAAACACCACACGTAAGGACGCGCATAAATCATGCATGATATAATGCATTGAGGCATCACGAAGCGGTCAAGGCGGCTTGAGAATCAACATTTGGAACTCGGTAAAATCAAAGGAAGGTATTTTTTAAACATTGGTCTGAGCAGAACTTAATAAGGCTTTA
>JAAUYJ010138294.1_pt1 | contig 11774 bp, 11 predicted proteins | sample 7278031 | NCBI WGS metagenome assembly JAAUYJ01 (sample SAMN14350222, study PRJNA611818) | marine sediment metagenome | isolation source: surface marine sediment (1.8m) | place: French Polynesia: Moorea | collected 2018-08 | reverse complement strand
TAACCTGGAAGTAACCTTAGCTATCAGGAGCCGTGTGAGTTGGAAACTCTCATGCACGGTTTTGAAACAGAGGTGAGGGATAGCGATATCCCCATCGACTGTATCGGAACGTAGCAAGATCCCGAAGGGTAACCCAACAATAATTAGGTAGATGTTGGGTTCGCTCTCGCTTAACCCAACCTACAAAGGTTAACTTTTAACTATTGTTCAATAGATTCAACAACATCAAGATTCAGCATAAATCGGCAGAGGTATTGATGTACTGTGGTATTTAGTTGTAGGTGAGGAAACTCAGTAGGTTGGGTCTCAGAACCAAACCCAACAATAATTAGGTATATGTTGGGTTCGTTGTCGCTTAACCCAACCTACAAAGGTTAACTTTTAACTATTGTTCAATAGATTCAACTTATTCAATAACGGCGTTGCTGAATTAAGGGATAAATATTAAGTGCGGTGGGACAGGCATCCTGCCTGTTCCTGCCCGTCCAAAAATATTAAGGAACAGGCAAGATGCCTATTCCACAAAACTATTAAAATCATTCCGCACTCTATGCAACGCCTCAATAACTGATATGCTATAGAAAGTACCTAATTTAAAATTACTCATGGCATACGATCGCGAAAAACAAATAGCAATAGAATCTGCTCTAGCAGCAGCTAAACTCTGTGAACAGGTGCGCGGGAATATACCCCCCGCAATGGAAAAGGGCGACAAAAGCCCTGTAACTATTGCGGACTATGGCGCTCAGGCATTAATTTGTAAAGTTTTGGCTGAGGCTTTTCCGGATGATCCAGTTGTAGGAGAAGAGGATGCAACCGATTTACAGACTCCGGAAATGGCAGAAAATTTGACAAAAGTGACAAATTATGTCAAGGAACAAATCGCAGATGCTACCCCAGAACAGGTGGTACAGTGGATTAACCAAGGTAACGGTAAAGTTGGACCTCGTTATTGGACTTTAGACCCCATTGATGGCACAAAAGGGTTCTTACGTCAAGACCAATATGCAGTAGCGTTGGCGTTAGTAGAAGCAGGAGAAGTTAAGGTCGGGGTATTAGCGTGTCCCGCGATGCCAGTGGAAAATAATCAACCAGGAATGCTATATGTAGCGGTGCGGGGTGAAGGGGCAGCAATGATGCCAATAGCAGGAGGCGAACTGACTCCAATTAAGGTTGTGCAGGCTGATGATACTGCTAATCTCCGGTTTGTTGAAAGTGTGGAAAGTTCCCACGGCGACCAAGACCGTCAGAATGCTGTAGCAAAAGCAGCAGGTATTACTGAACCATCAGTTAGGGTAGACTCCCAAGCGAAGTATGGTATTGTCGCATCTGGAAAAGCTGCTTTATATTTGCGTTTGCCATCACCCAAGTCTCCAGACTACCGAGAAAATATTTGGGATCATGCTGCTGGAGCGATCGTTGTTGAGGAAGCAGGGGGGCGCGTTACCGATCTTAATGGTAAACCTTTGAATTTTGCTGATGGCTCGAAAATGGTTGATAACCGGGGTGTGGTTGTGAGTAATGGCATCATTCACGACCAGGTTTTATCTGCTTTAAAGGAATGAAATCTGTAGAAGTCAAATACGGCTTATTTTGTCTTTGTGAAGTATAGCGCTACCCACAAGTCAAAAGTCAAAATCTATCATATAAAATCCGGTTGAAAAGTCGTCATTGCGACCAAAGGGAAGCAATATCGCCCAACCCCTGAGATTGCTTCCTTCCACTCCGTTCCAGTCGCAATGACTACAATAAATAATCATCCGGATTTGATATCAGAGATTACTTCTAAATTCTAAATTCTAAATTCCAAAAGTCACATCTTCATACAAATTATCAATGCTAGTACGAAAGTCAATGCTTGCTAGGTGAATTTCACTACCTTGAGTGTAGGTGTGCAATACCCAAAGTCCCTCTGCATTACGACGGAAGCATTCCAAACGTTGGCGTTTTTGGTTAATTAAAACATATTCTTGTAGAGTTGGTAATTGCTGATAATTAGCAAATTTGTCACCCCGGTCAAATGCTTCTGTGCTGTCGGATAAAACTTCCACTATTAAACAAGGATATTTTTTATGATTTGTCAATGCTTTATCTCTGGCATCACAAGTTACCATGACATCGGGATAGTAGAATGTATTGGTAGTTTCTATATAAGCTTTCATGTCAGACATATAGACGCGACAACCACTGCCTCGCAGATAACTTCTTAATGCTGAAGCTAGGTTGAGGGAAATAGTGACATGGGCATCACTAGCACCTGCCATTGCGTATACTTGTCCGTTAATATATTCGTGTTTGATGGGGCTAAGTTCCTCTCGTGCTAGATATTCTTCAGGAGGAATATTATTTGTATTTGGGTTGGCAATCATTTCAGTTATTAGTTATCAGAAAAAAAGAGAGACTTTAAATCTCTGGGGATTAATTATTAATTGACTTTCAAAAATGACATTTTCGATAATTTATTATAATAGAAAATCTGGTAGTTGTAACAATTACATGAAAGAAAGAAAAATAAGAATAGAAAAACATAGTAACAGCAAGAATTATAAATTCTAAATTCTAAATTCACTTGACAATCATTTTCTCAACTGCTTCTGCTGTCGCTGGAGCTAACAACACCCCATTCCGATAATGACCTGTTGCCAACAACACATTTTTGAACCCTTCTAAATAACCAACAGCAGGAGCAGCTTGACCTTCTGGTCGAGGTCGTAAACCAGACCATTTCCTGAGAATAGTTGCATCTGCTAAACCAGGACAAAAACTAATTGCTCTTGCCATCACTGTATCTAATAAACTGGAGTCAGCTACCACCTCACCAATATCGTTAGGAAATTCTACTGTTGATCCCACCCAATATTCATTTTCAGCCACGGGTACAATATGCACGTCATCCCCAGTTATAACTGGTTGAAAATCTGGGTTTCCTAAAGGTGCTGGCACTTGCAAATGTAAGGCTTGACCTAATACAGGTACAATGGTAAATCTATTATCAAGATTAGATTTGCGCTTAAGTTGCAAGGAGTTTAGTTTACCTCCTTTTATTCCTTGCAAACATGGCAATGAACCCAACCCCGCAGCAACAACCAACCAGTCTACATCTGGTAAAGCAGGAGCTCTTTTTGTCTCATCCAAACTTTTTATATATACTTGGCGACAACTAAATTCATTTTTGGGATGAGAAATAGTTTTATATTGCGCAACAGTAACTCCAAAATGAAACTTGACACCATTTTTTTCAGCAGCTTCAACTAAAGCTAAAGTTAACTCAACAGGGTTAACTTGTAAATCTTGAGGAGAATAAATAGCTGCTGTAACTTCGGATGTTTGGAGGTGGGGACAGCGATCGCCTATTCGTTGCACATCCCACATTTCTAATGGCAAACCGTCTGCTTCGCGAATATCTATTAATCTTTGCCATTTATCTAGATCGTCTCCAGGCAAACACAACTGTAAAATACCCTGACGGTTATGGGAAATAGGGCGATTTATTTTTGCTTCCAATTCAGGAATTAGACTGTGATAAGTTTGCACACTCATGCGCCTCATTTTCCAAGGTCTACCTTTAGCTTTTTGACTAATGACTCCCATCAAAACACCCAAAGCAGCACCTGTAGATGCTTGAGCAGGCATTTGTTTATCTAATACTGTAATTTTTAAACCTTCTATTTTACTGAGTTGATAAGCGATCGCCGCTCCAACTATTCCACATCCAATAATTACTATATTACTCATTTTTTTTATAGGGAGTAGGGATTCAATAATTAATTATGGCGTTGCTGAATCAAGGTATGAAAATAAAAATTGAATAATCTCAAATATTTGTTATTCAATACTTTAGTAATTACCAAAAAATACAAATCATACCCACGCATCAGCAACACCTTAATTATTAATTATTAATTATTAATTATTAATTATTTCTTCTGTAATAGAAGGATTGACTAAAAGGATTTTTTTTGATTTTTTCTCTTGAAATAGAAGGCTTTATACCTTAATTTTTCGGTAAATATTTCTGAAAAAAACTGTAGGGGTTTGGTTTCCAAATCCCATTTTGGCACTCGGTTTGGAGAGCAAACCCCTACAGCATAATTTTACAACCTAAATTTAGGATTGCTATAGATAGTTTTGACTAGATCTGACTGCTGATAGCTGATAGCTATTGAATTTTTGGCACTAAACCTAAGAAAGTGTCAAAATCAGCGACTGCTTCTTTGTAGTCACTCAGAGCTTGCTTTTTATCTCCTTCTGTTGCTGCTACATCAATGTCCTCTAGGTCTTCAAATACTTCTTTTGCTGCATCCAGCACAGGTGTTTTGTCTTTTGGTAATAGTAGACTTTGGGTCAGATAATTAGTCTTACTCCTTAAATCTCCCAAAGGTCCGTGGATAAAGGTATCTACATTTATCCATTCTTCCTTTTGAATTAGACTTTCTAGTTCACTCATGCGATCGCGCAAAGCCACTATTCTGGCGGTATATTCCTCAATTTTCTGTAATTGAGCATCGGAGTAAGTTGGAGGTGGAGTTGGAGAACCACAACTTGTCAAAAATGCTACTAATAGTGCCATTACCCATGCTACTATCGACCGTTTGTTTAACATAATCTCCTTTTCTGTGCTAAAGCTAATTGTTAGTATTCCACTTTTAATTAAAAATGGAAATGACCATTTTGGCAATATGAAATATATTTACTTATTTGGAAAAAGTTAATTTTCTCAACTACAATTGATATTTTCCAGACCTTGCGCAACTACAACAACCCATAATTATACCAGTTTCATAAATTTTGGCTAGGAATCTCTGTCACCTTTTTCCAGTTAAGTTTTCCCTATAACTAGAGTTTTGTAACATTACTTTTTTCAAGCTATTATTAACAAGCTATTATTAATAGGACTTACACGGGAGGAACCCGGTTTCTAGGATAAATCGTTGCGCATGAGCAATAGACCTCCACGAGAAACCAGGTTTGGGGGGTTCACATGGCTTTAGTCCTGATTAAAACTCACAACCTTTGCTAAATAAAGGCTTACCCATCAACGGGATCAAGATTCTCCCACTGGTAAACAATCAAAACCTAACAAGTAGTGATATTTCTATCAAAAGTCAACTAGGGATAAGCGCGATTATTCTCAGGACTTACGCAAAGGTACTATATATATATAGAACCCCTGAAGGGATCTATAAAATTAGCTGGAGAGATCCGGGGATGGGGAGATGGGGAGATGGGGAGATGGGGAGATAATGAAGCAAGGGGCTATTTTTATACTTTTTTCCCTATTCTATTTCAGCGAAATTCTGACTCCTGTACGGACGATTCGCGAATCGCCCCTACGACTCCTAACTCCTGACTCCTGTTTCTTGTCTCTTGTCTCCTAATCCTCACTTTTGCTCATATTCCAAATGGCTTCTATACATATATATCCAAAAAACTATAACGTTATAGTTTTGAACACTATATACATGGTATCTGCGTAAGTTCTAATTCTTTTGAAACCTAGAATTTGGGCATTTTTCTGTTCCCTTTTCCCTACCTCCAGTCTCAACCACTAATTTTACAGGACTACCAACTAAATTTGCTTATTTTACTAAAAACTTTTAAATTGTTTTTCTACTAGACTAGCTAAAGTTTCTCTTGGTAAGAAACGAGAACTATTAACAATTACCTGATTTAAAAATCCTCCTGTAACCACATTAGATTGATTTTTTTCTAATGCTTGAAGAGCATCTTGTACTACTTCTTTTGCAGATGTCAATTTTTGTGTTGAACCTCCTGCAGCAGACTGAGGAAATTCTGCTCTTTGGAAAAAGTCTGATTCTGTAGGTCCAGGACAAAGGGCTAATATTTTCACTCCTGAATCTCGATTTTCTGCCCACAAAGCCTCACTAAAACTCAAAACAAATGCCTTTGTTGCACTATAAACAGACATATAAGCCAATGGTTGAAATCCAGCAATTGAAGCAACATTAATAATTCCACCGGACTTACGTTGTTGCATTCCGGGTAAAAATAAATGTGTTAATTCTACTAAAGCAGTAATATTTAATTGAATCATATTTACTTGCTTTTCTAGAGGTCTTTCGGCAAAATTTCCATAGTCACCAAAACCAGCATTATTAACTAATAAATCTATAGTTAATCCTTTCTGATAAATTACTTCAAAGACAGACTTTGTTGCTGCTGATTCTGTTAAATCTTGAACTATTATCTCAGTCTGAATTTTATATTTATCTTGCAAAGTATTTGCTAATTTTTGTAGTTTCTCTTCGGAACGAGCAACTAATACTAGATTTGTTTTTCTTGCTGCTAATTCTTGAGCAAAAGTTTCACCAATTCCGGTAGAAGCACCTGTAATTAATGCAGTTTTCATTTGGTTTAAAATCAGATATAATTTTGAGATTTTTCTAAATTATACCAAATCTAGTTATTATAGACTGATTATCATAACTAAGCAGAATTATACACATCTATAATTATAATTATACACATCTATAATTATTACAGGCTGGAAGCCTGTGTTACAAATGTTGTAAGTAATGGTAACACAAGCATCATGATTGTGATACCAAATCCGGTTATTATAGAGTGATTATAATAATTACCGAAAAATTAAGGTATAAAGCCTCTCCATTCATAGAGAAATCAAGAAAAAAATTCTTTTAGTCAATCCTCTTCTTGATAAAAAGAGTTCATGAATTGATAATTGATAATTGATAATTACCTCGCCATTAAACCGTTACGGAATTGAAGATAAGAAAATATCCTAGCACTTTTTTTCCCATATCCAAAGGGAGGCTTCAAGGCGCGAATTATTAATTTTTGAAATATGTCTATAATCAGCTTTTTGAAATCGGAGCTGCTATTAATTATACTTCATCAGCAAACTTTAGTAGAAAGTAATTTGAGACTCTCTGCAATAAATTGACAGGGATTGTAGAGTTATTACTGAAAATGTAAGTATCCATATAGCGTTTTTATTTGGGATATGGAAACCGAGTCCTATAAAAAAGGGAATAGAGAATAGGGAATGGTAAAGAAGGAAAAACAGCATTGCATTAAATAGTAGTAAAAATCAGGATATGAAATACTCAATACAGCACTTTTTTCTTAGAAGAAACCTCCATCTAGATTTAGATATCATTTGAAAAAACTATAGCAAAATTTTTTCACATTTTGCATAAGTTTAGACGGGCATAATTTTACAGAAGGTTCCCAGTATGTGAGGTACAAATATTAAAGTTAAAACCTCTGTAGTGCGGGTATTTTGCCCGCTAAACCTGACTGAGATGAAATCTAATATATGTTTAAAACTCGCCCTCTACACTATTAACTAGCTATCAGCTTTTATAGCTCTGGGTAAAACATCCCAGGTTTCTATAAACCGGAAGGTTTAGGAGGGGTAAAACATCCCCTTTCCATTCCGGAATGCTGGGCAAACACGCAGGTTTACTGGTGACTGCTGTTAGCGAAGCTCCTCCGTAGGAGGCTTGCTAAGAGCTGACCGATTTTTAATAATTTCCAGGAGTATTGAAATTAAGATAAATTATTTTTAAACTTCTGTTCTTCTCAAAAATAATAGGAGTTCATCTATAATATTTCCTGACCAATGTTCCTGGGGATAATGTGCTGCTTCTGGTAATTTAACTAACTTTCCATTCTCACAAATATTAGCTAAATTTTCTGCTTGACTAACATCCAACCAAGGGTCTTGTATTCCCCAAATAATTAATGTTGGTTGCTGCCATCCTTTAAAGCCAGATTCTATTTCTGCCATTGATTTTTTTAAGTCTAATTTTTGCACAATTGCTAATATAGCTCTACCAGCAGCAGAACTTTTTAGATAAGGACTACGATAAACTTCTAAATCTTCATCAGCAACTGTTAAACGACTTCCTTTTTCTAAAGTTCTATCTACAAATAGAGGATCTTGAGTTAGCATATCTCCAACAAAAGGTATCCCTAATTGTTGAATTTGCCACGGTAATTTTGCAGTAGTAGAAAGAGGAGTATTTAAGATAGTTAAACGTTCAATTTTTTCGGGATTTCGTAACGCATATTGTAAACCAACCGAGCCTAAAAATCCTTGCACAACTAGATAAAAACGGTCAAGTTGTAGAGCATTAATTAATTCTGCTAAAGCATTAATAAAAGATTCTGGTGTGTAGGGAAAATCTCTTTTATCTAATTTAGGAGATAAACCACAACCTATCCAGTCGGGAGCGAGGGAGCGATAACCTGCTTGAGCTAATTCTGGCATAATTATCGTCCAACTATGGCTTTGAGAAGGTAAGCCATGTAATAGTAATACTGGCAATTTATCTGTTTCGCTATCTGGTTGAGCTTCCCGATAAAACCATTCGAGGGAACCGACTGTTATATTTTTTTTCTCAATTGACATTTATTTTATTAATTTTTTGACTAGATTAACTTGGCGATTATATCATTTTATGAGAATAATTGATGCGGATGGAATTAAACTACTTTTTTGTAGGAAAAATAACTATAACGTTTTTATTTGGGATCTGGAAACCGAGTCCTATAAAAAAGGTATGGAGGTATGGATGTATGGAGAGAATAGTAAAGAAGGAAAAACAGCATTAAATAGTAGTCAACATCAGGATATGAAATACTCAATACAGCACTTTTTTTCTTAGAAGAAACCTCCATCTAGATTTACATCTCATTTGAAAATACTATACTTATAAAACATAGTAATCTGCGGATAGGTTGTAAAATTTTATCGTAGGGGTTTGGTCTCTAAACCCAAAGCAAAACTAGATGAAAAGATAGTTTTTTTCACGAATCGTTTCATATTGCTATAGTTATATGAAATACAAAAAATTTTGCCATTTACAAATATCCTCATCTGTCATCTCCCTATCAATCTTTCCTAGCAAATACTAAAGTATTTCATATTAGTTATTTAGGGATTAAGATATTAAATCTTGGGGGTTGCTGATTTTGACTATGATTTGTATTTGTTGATAATTGCTCAACTATTGAATAACAAATACTTGAGATTATTCAATTTTTATTTTCATACCTTGATTCAGCAAGGCAAAATTTTGTTTTGAAAAACTACTTAAAATTTGGTAAAGCAGGATTGGTAATAATATAGCTTTAAGTTATCATCTATCAGCTCAATTCAAAACTATTTTAGTTAATCCAATAATTTTTTTCTTTGTTCTTCAAGACTTTCCTGAAATCTTAAATGTTCTAGAAAATCCCTAATTTCAGCAACCAACCATTCTTTTTCTCTTCTAGCTAGGTAAAATCCTAATTTATGTTTTTTTCTGCCTTCAAATAAATAAAAAACTATCTTTCCTCTGACCTGAAAACTTTCTTCATAATCAATTCTCATTATGTCTGCTGTTTTACCTATGATTTTATGACTAAATACCCAAAATTTCCAGTGAATCGAAAAAACATTTCGATAGATTTTTATCTGAGTTTTATAGTCAGTTTCCCACCCATAAGACCAGCAAGTATAAATCATCAAAAATATCCAAAAACTGAATAGCAATAAATTTATATAGTTAACATCAACCATTAATGACAAAAATAATAGCCTATAACATATTATTATTGAAAAAATAAGTAAAAAAATTGCACTAAATATACTTGCAGATGGAATGTTAATAATTAAATTTGTCGGTGTTTTTTGCAAATTTACTTTACTTGATAAAGGCTTATTATGATAATTTTTAACCAAATAGGAAGCAGGAGAAATTATTTTTGATTTATTAGTAAGTACATTCAAAGCTTCTTTTGCCGACTGAAATCTATCTTCCCACATCGGTTCTAATATTATCTCTAACCAATCTGCAAATTCAGGTGAAATTTGCACACAAGAACGAAAATCTATTTTCATTCTTTTTTGAGGTAGTTCATCTGGCAAACGATGGGTTAATAAATATAATAAAGTTCCACCTAAACTATATAAATTTGATGCACAATAAGCTTTACCTTTTAACTGTTCGGGAGGCATATATCCAATAGTTCCGACAAAGGTTCCACTCCAAGACATTGTATTTCGGTAAATATCTTTAACTGCTCCAAAATCTACTAAAAATATTTTTCCATCAGGCTGTAAAATAAGATTTTATGGTTTAATATCTCGGTGAATGATTGATGGATTTAATTGATGTAAATAACTCAGAATTTATAATACTTGAATTGCCACTTGTTTAACTTGTACTTCTGTCGGATGCCAACCTTTTTCTACCCAAGTTGCTAAAGAATCTCCCCACACTAATTCCCGAATTAAATAAAACCGTCTATCTGGCTTTTTATCAATATAAAAATAATTCAAGTATTTAGGAATTTGAGGATGATTCAAATTGCCAATAACTCTAGCTTCCCTCTCAAAAAGTTCTAATATTTTCCAGTCTTTTGCCTCTCGTAAAGAAACAACTTTAAGTGCTACTCGCTGATAATTTGTTAAGTCTTCTGCTTCATAAGTAATTCCCATTCCACCTTTTCCCAAAAGAGCAACAATTCTATATCGTTGAGCAATAATATCATTAGGTTGATGTAGATTCATTTTCGTTATTCTATAGAAAAGTCTTTGCTGTTTTTTTACTCTGTGAAATCTTGATTAATCTAATAATTTTTATTCTGGTTTTTCCAATTTGGTTGGCAATTTTAATTGCTCTAAAAAGTCGTTAATTTCAGCATCTAGCCATCTTTTTTATCTTTGACTTAAAACAGAATAAGCAAATATAATACCTTTTTTTAATTTGGCAGTGTCTTCTACTTTACCTCGTATTTTACGACGAAATAACAAAATTTTCCAGTTAATTAAAAACTCATCTTTAAAGATTTTTATATCAGCTTTAATGCTCAATTGTACCCATATAGTCAAGAATGCTGTCAAAATATTAAACAAATAGATGTAGATAAGAAACTCATTATCTCCTATAGAAACAAATGTAGCTAGTGCGAAAAAATGAACAAAGAATAATGCTACAAAAAGCTTGATATAAGTAGAACTACCTGATGGAATATTAATAATCAAGCTTCTAGATGTTTTTTGCATAATAACTCGACTTTTTATAGGTTTTTGATAAGAAGATTTAACCACAGAATAATCATCATAAACAATTTCTGACTTATTATTAAATACATTCAAAGCTTCTTTTGCCGACTTAAATCTATCTTCCCACATCGGTTCTAATATTACTTCTAACCAATCGGCAAATTCTGGTGAAATTTATACACAAGAACGAAAGTTTATTTTCATTCTTTTTTGAGGTAGTTCATCTGGAGAACGATGGGTTAATAAATACAATAAAGTTCCACCTAAACTATATAAATCTGAAGCACAATAAGCTTTTCCTTTTAACTGTTCGGGAGGTATATATCCAATAGTTCCCACGAAAGTTCCACTGAAAGACATTGTATTTCGGTAAATATCTTGAACTGCGCCAAAATCTACTAAAAATATTTTTCCATCAGGCTGTAAAATAATATTTTCTGGTTTAATATCCCGATGAATAATTGGTGGATTTAGTTGATGTAAATAACTGAGAATTTCTAAAATTTGAATTGCCACTTGTTTAACTTGTACTTCTGTGGGATGCCAACCTTTTTTTACCCAAGTTGCTAAGGAATTTCCCCACACTAATTCGCGAATTAAATAAAATCGTCTGTCTTGCTTTGTATCAATATAAAAATAATTCAAGTATTTAGGAATTTGAGGATGACTCAAATTGGCAAGAATTCTAGCTTCCCTCTCAAAAAGTTCTAATATTTTCCAGTCTTTTGCTTCTCGT
>JAAUYJ010169926.1_pt1 | contig 11775 bp, 21 predicted proteins | sample 7278031 | NCBI WGS metagenome assembly JAAUYJ01 (sample SAMN14350222, study PRJNA611818) | marine sediment metagenome | isolation source: surface marine sediment (1.8m) | place: French Polynesia: Moorea | collected 2018-08 | reverse complement strand
TTTTTGGCAGATCCACTTCGGGGGAAGAGGATGCTGAAGCCGTGGGGGAGCGCAAGCAGCAGCAACAGCAGCAACAGCAACAGCAACAGCAACAGCAGCCCCGTCCCGGCCGCTTCCGGGGAGCCTTCACCACTGTTGTATCCACTCTGAAGAGCGCCTTCCTCTTTGGCGGCGGCGGCGGGGTCCCGGCCGGAGAAGGCGGCGGAGGCGCAGACGGCAACGCCAACAGAGGGAGGGCGGCAACAGCATGTGCTGGCGGCGGCGGAGGGACAACAGGATGCGGAAGCGGGGGAGGAGGAGGAGGAGTGAGGGCCAGGATCATAACGAGGTCCCAGTCGGGTGAGGGAAGGGCAACACGCGTTGTTGCTGCGACATACATTACATTGTACAGTAGTGCAGCCTTCAGCGCAGATGTGAGCGCAGCTCGAATTAGTATATTGTTATGTGTAGGGGAGCCCATCCCGCATTCCCATAACCCAGTCAGGCGTTTTGTTACGGCCTTGTGCCCACCACTATGCAACATACCATCATATCCCTCCGTCTCCGCCCGGCTCTCGCGCTGCATGAGAGAGAAAGAGAGGATAAATAATCTAATGCGGGATTTAACTTTCAACCGAAAATCATTTTTTAAAATTATGAAAGAGGAATGTCTACCTCCGCTATGGTCCGTCCCTCAGAGAGCCATGTTCCGCCCACGTTGAATCTCAAACCGTTGGCTTGTCGGGCGGGGGAAACACTGTGGGCCGCAGGCGGCGGCGCCTCCCTCCTTATTCCTCCTACTCCCGGGATGTGGAATGGGGGGAGGGAAGGGCCCTCCCTCCTCCCGCACCAAAACGGGGGGGGAGGAAGGCAACAGACGACCAGCGGGGGAGCAGCAGAGGAAGGAAGGGGGGGCCCCGGGGAAAGGCTCCTCCTCCTCCGTCTTTCTCATCATACCCCTTCTCCCTCTTTCCTCCCCCCGCCGGGCACTGAATGAGAATGAGGAGGGATACCGCCACCACCCTACCAACCCCATCCTATACGGCGCCAAAGCGTACGGAGGCAAAGAACGAACAGACGAGGGGGGAAAGGAGGAAGATATGACGGAAAGGAAAAAAGGAGTAAAACGTGGAGAGAAAGACAAAAGAGAAAGAGCTCCCTTTTTCTCGTCTCTGAAATAACTTGTCTCAGGAGAAAGGGAAGAAGAGTAATATGGGACACCAGAACCAGGATAAGATCCAGACTCCGGCAACTTTTGGGACCGACTTAGCAAGGATGCCCTGGTTTAATTTTCTGCCTTCATTTAAATCCGCCTTCTCCTCCTCTCTGCAGCGAATACCAAAGTTGCTTTCCCCCTCCACTTTTCTCTCCCTTTTCCTCCTCGACTCGGAATTCATTAGTCAGCGGTCGTAGCGCTCTCAAGGGGGAAAAGGAGGAGGGTCTCAAGACAAATTATTTCCGTTTAGTGCCTCCTCCTCTCCTCTCGTCTTCCTTAATTCGCTTTTGGCTCCCTCCTCTTCATGGGGATACAGGCAGAGTGATGCTCAATTTGCCTAAAACAGGCAGGGGGAGGGTTAAGGGAAGAAGTGGCTTTGCTTAATGGCCCGGAACTAAGACAGCGTCTTAATTAGCCTAGCTTGGAGGATTTGTCTAGGTAGTATTCATTGTTCCTAAATCCTTGCATCTTCCCCTCAGGAAACATAAACCGTCGGCACTACAACAAGCTCCGGACGACCGACGAGGACGGAGACTCCAACACTGCCAATGGTAGCCGCTGTTCAATTCCCTATCAATTTGCAAATGTTAGTAAAATGTTTTCCTCCTTTCAGGTCTGAGACGCCCCCCTCGCTCCTCCGCCTCCTTCCCCTCGGCGCTCTCCTCCTCCGTGGCGGCGGCGGCGGCGGCGGACTCCGCCAACAACAACAGCCGCAGGGACTCCTCCTCCTCCTCCTCCGGCCTGCAGTCCCTCCTCGCCGCGGCCGCCAGCTCGGCCTCGCGCTCCGAGAGGCTGGCAGCGCTGGCGTCGGCGCTGGAGGAGATGGAGGAGGAGGACGAGGAGGACGCGGAGGAGTACTACGGGGACTTTTGGGGTAAATCGTCACCACTCGATTTCCCCCCCCAAAAATGACTCGTGTTTTGACTTTTCTCTTCTTAGACGATGAGGAGTTGACCTGCAACGTGTGCGACCGGGCCTTCTCCACTCCGCGGATGCTGGAGCGGCACCAGCAGAAGAAGCGGCACTGGGGGTGAGATGTTATTCAAATTCGATGAAAAAATGCAAATGTATTTTATTTGAGGGAAACTCCCAGGTGCACAACGTGCGACGCCCTTTTCGACTCCCTGGTCCAGCTCGAGTACCACAAGGAGGAGTGGGAGCACTTTGACGGCGACGACGACGACCGCCACGATGACGAGGCGTACCTGGGGGCGGCGCAGGACTACTTCTTCGAGGAGGAGGAGGCCAGGGAGTTCGCGGGGGCGCTGGAAGGGGGAGGCGGGGAGGCAGAGGGGATAGCAGACTGGGACCTGGTACAGTCAAATCCCCAACAGGCAATAGCAAATATTTAAATAGTGTTTTTTTAAAAAACAGGATCGCCTTCGCCGACTGCGCCGCCTTCGCCGCCGGCTGCGTGCCCTCCCCGAGGACGGCGAGGACGAGGACGGAGAACTGATGGCCTCGGTCGCCGCTGCCGCGGCCGCCGCGGCCGCGGAGGAAGAGGAGGAGACCCAGTTCGGCGGCGGCGGCGAGGAGGACAGGGCAATGCTGCTGTGACGAAGCAGATACTAGGCAGACGTCCGCGAGGAATTTTTTTGTCACTCCCACGAGAAAATGCAACATTTCACTGTCGAGGCTGTGAGACTTTCAACAGAAAAAAAACAAGGAGGGGACAAAATAGAAAGAGAGGAAGTCAGGTCCCTGCAGAGGAAATCCAATCACGGAGAGGCAACAAAGAGAGAGAGCAGAGAGAATTCGCCTAGCCAGGTTGTCTCGCTTGCCTGTGTATTTTTGAAGTTTCTAGGCAAAATAAACACAAGTATTGTTTCTTATGTTGCTCCGCCTTTCTTCGCCTTGACAGGTTGTGAGGAAAGACAACTCCAAGACGTTGATGAGAGGCACCAAAAAGTTATGTTTACCTTTTTTTTTCACTGCATCTAAAAATATCCGTGGACTGTGCAAACTCATGACTTTTGCAGAGGGAAGATTGCAGCAGGCAACTTTTCGGTCGAGTGGGAGAAGAGTTTTTCTTGGAGAGAAAAGTGAGGGTTCGGGCTGGGTGGGTGGGATGGATCGGGGCAAAAAAAAAGTTTGAAGCAATGCGGCACACAGCGGGCAAAAGCTACAAAGTATGGGTTTCACCAGCTTTAAGTATTACTTTCAAGAGGTGCACTTTGTCTTCCACTTTGTTGCGGTCTCGATCTTGCTAAATCTCGCGGTTTGTGTTGGTGAATCTCTGGACAAGCTTCCCCTTCTCCTTCTTCCAGGAACTGGCCGGCGACGACGACGATGAGGACGAAACCTTGCCCTGTCCTGTCTGAGGGCAGTAAAAACTTTGCTTTTTTTCCCGTCCGCGATTGCTCTCCGGTCCGCCCTCGCTCAGACTAGTCCGCTCGCTTGTCATCGGCGCGGCAGTGGGGCTTTCAGCGTTGACTTTTGGCGACCTGAGAAAGAGAACCTCTCGCAAATTAGGGTTTCGCAAAAAAGTATAATTTAATAACAAAGGAGGATTATTAATTTTTGTTTTTTTGATAGTTTTTTATGCCTTTATTGCAAACGAACCCCTTAATTAAAAGGCAAAGGGAGAAAACGAGAAATGCACAAAAATAGCATTTAATTTAATCATTCTCGCCCTCCGGGAACAATCCATTCCACTGCATGAAACAAATATTTCGTCGTTAAAATTTAACACTCCTCTCATTCTCATTCTTCGGCAAGGGAAGTTCGGGAAGCCCCTTAAAGAAATAAACTTTTAGTATCCCCACCGTGCGCCCCACAAAATATATATATAAGAAGCAATCTCGGAGCCTTTTCCTCTCTTCCCTCTTACTTCGTCGAAGCCAAGCCAAGCAGTAGAAGTTGTGCCTCTCCCCCCGCCGCCACCCGTCGTCTGAAAAAAAAAGAAGAGGGACACAAACTTTTCTCATCTCCATCGGCCCTGCTGGGTATACCCTGCCTGGCAGGTCGTCGCTGGTCCCTTGAGCGGCTTCCTCCTCCCCCCCGTTCCTTTTTTGGGAGCAGGCGCCTCCAATTTACCTGGAGAAAGGAGGTCTCGTATAATAGTATTCCCTGGTCTCCCTTGGCAGCCTCCGCCGCATTTACAATTTTAATGCTACAATGGCTTTGCCTCTCCCCCCAGGGCGTTTCCCCCCCCTTCCATACCTTGAGCACATCTTCGTTTTCTTGTTCGCTTTCCTTCTTTTCCCCTCCCCCCCTCTATCGTTCTTTTGGTTCGGTGCAGCAATGCTGTGAGGGCAGGAATTGAATGGCTCTTGCTTCTCGATCTCAGAGCAGCACAGAAAAGGAATTTCCCTCGATGATGATGATTTCGTCACACGCTTCCTCGGTCGGGGCCCCCTGTTGCCGTAACACCACGTATAGTAAGCAAGGTGGCCAAAGCACGAAAGAACAGCGAGTGTTGATGGTGTTTTGTGTTTTTCCCCTCCCTGCGGCCGCCTCGTGTTTGTTCGGGGCCTGGACAAAGCTGTTATAGGCCGCGTGACACGCATGGATTTTGCGGCGGCTGCGGCATGGAACACTATGTGCGCCAAGTTCCCATGGGATTAATTATGGAGTCTGCTTGTGGCCCTTCTGTTATGGTGCTGTATATTGCTGTATATATAGGGATCGAGGGAGGGGTGTCCCCTGGATCCGGGGTGGGGCAGGGAAGTGGAAAAACAGCACGCTCTCATTGTTCAGAGTTACGACACCATGCAAGGAAAGATGGGCCCAAACATATTTTTGTAAGATCCTATCCGATCCACAACATTATACAACAACATGTACTGTATAGTTTTTGTTCGAAAGTTTTGGTTCAGCCTAAGAAAATCGACTACAATATGGAAAGGAAGAAGATAAACCCAATTTCCCTTACATCCGAAAGTAAAGTTCGGCCTTTCTTCCAAAGGGGAGGGGGGGACTACATTTTGCAACAAGAGGAGGATTTCGGTACTGGGAGAGTGGGATGATTGCTACTGTGATTCCGGCCACCTACTGATCCCTCCTCCTACACCCCGGTTGAAATGGAGCTAGAGTTTGGATGGAGCCGGCGCCGTCTCCATTCGTCATCGTAGGAGTCAAAGTTTCAGTGGCACCTAGAGGTGAGAGTTTGAGGAAGCACAAACATCAAAGAGAGCGGAGGAGAGAGAAAGTGGAATTAGGACGTCGAACTAACTTGGAGCCATAAATCCCCGCCTGGGTTCAAGAAAGGGAAGGGGGACACAGGAAGCCCTTTTCCCGGGGTGGCACACCCTTTTCCTAGGTGAGGGAGAAGGTGGCAGATTGGTGCCAACGACTAATGAAGACTGAGGGGTACTCTGAGCTAGGTCTGTGGTACGATGCCCCAAGAATAAAGCATCATTGGGCGACAGCAGTGTTGTAAACGTCATAGCAGACTTGTCATTTCAGGCTTAATATTTTCGAGGCAGGAGAATTTCCCTCGGGGCTTCTCTTCTCCGGATTTTTTCGACATTCATTCTATGACTTTCATTCCGACCATTTCTCTCTCTCTGTTTTACAGCAGGCCACATAACGAAAAAATGCTCCCCTCCTCGTCCCTCTCCCGCGTTACGTTCAAGGGCATCCCCCCACAATCCACCACCACGTAGCCACAGAGGAGGGAAGGAGGAAAGTGGGATTTCCTGTGTCTGGCCCGTTTCTTGTTCCGACCGCCGCGGCCTCCCTCGTCCATCCCTTCGCCTGTTGATCCCTGCCTGTCTCCCCCCCCTTTTCTCCCTCCCTTCCTCCCTCCGGCGACCGCGGAGTGGAATGGGGGGAGAGAGCCAGGAGGGAGAAAGAGCCTTCTTCCCCCTCTCCATCCTCTTTTTTCCGCCGCCGCCTTCGTCACTCCGCCGCGAGACGCCGCCGCGCATACTACATGCGAGAGGGGCGCCTCTCTCCCTCCCTCCTCCCCCTTCCCCACCTCACACATATCAAACCACAGCTCGAAACGCATTCATCCAGAAGATTTGTATCAAGATAAACCAGACGACAAAACATGGAGCTCCGGAACTGTACCGCCTCCTCCGCTGCCCCCGCCACCACCGTACCCATCATCCCGGCGTTCTCCCCTCGTCCCCCGAACGGCCACCACCAGAGGCAGGTGCTTGACCTGCGGAACAACGCCAGGAGGCGGAAGAAGGAGGAGGAGGAGGAGGCGGAGAAGAGGGGGGCGAGGTCGGGGGCCGCCGCCTCGTCGTCAGTCACGCTCAGGACAAATCCAGCTGCGACGGCGTCTGCAACGGTGCCGGGAGGTGCCGTGGCAGGTGCCGCCGCCGCCGCAGCCACAGGTGCTTCCGCTCAGCCGCCGGGGTCTCCCGTCAGATTGGTGCCAACGATAGCAACAGCAAGCAGGTAACTTATCTGCGGCTTATTGATGAGTCTCTCTTCCCGTTGAAACCATTTATATCGTAGGAGGATGCTTGCGGGCGAGGCTGAGACTGCCCGAGGTCGCCTGGGAGAGGCCATCAACGGGGCCCTTTGGTCCATAAAGAACGCGCTCTTCGCCAACATTCTCAACTCGAACTCCTCCAGCTCCTCCTCCTCCAAGCAGCAGCAGCAACAGCAGCAACAGCAGCAGAGGTTCATCAAGGGCCCCTCCTCATCGGCGTCTTCCTCAGGTGTGTGAGTGTAAAAGAGAGTCGCTGACGCAACGGAACTCCAAACTTTTTTCTCAGCCAGTTGCCGTCAAGTCCCTTGGGGCACACAGCCGTTAGAAAGAAAGGAGGGCGGAACAAAAGTTACCCCTGCTCTTTTGTCCTCAGTCCGAGCGAGGTCCATTCACTCCCCTCCCCCCCTTTTCGCAACAGTCGATCCCTCCCTCCTTCCGCTATGTGCAAAAACGGGAGCAATATGTTAAGAGCCCAGGCGGGGGGGATATCGCAAGGAGCCCATTTTCCCCTCGCTCTGTCTACACATACAGCAGAACGGTCGGGCGGCACGAACGGTCGCAGGGACACTGGGCAAAAAAAGAGACGGGAGACTGGCGGTCCCATTCTACTGGTTGAATTGTGCTTGGCGGAAAAGTGGAGGGGGCTTGAGTTTCAATTTGGAGCGGGCGATGGATGGCCTCTCTCTCTCTCTCTCTCTGCTGTTGTTGGATGGCTTGGTCGCCGGAAGAGGGGGGCTCTTTCCGTATCTGCAGCCTCCATCCCATAACAGCCAACTAGAATTGTACGTGGCACTGACGCGGCAGATATGGATCAAATGCTGTCCTTTTTTTTTGGAGAGATAGAGGGAATTGTGGCTGTTGGATATTTCTGCCTTTTTACCTCGAGCTTTCAAGCGCGAAATGTTGGTTCAAGCTTTCCTCCGTCTTTCTGAACGAAAAAAGGAACATTCTTGCTATTCCAAGTTCTTTCTCCACATTCCGTGCGAGGAAGGAAAATATAACCAAATCCCCCGCAAAGCCGATTTCACACTCGCGTGAGGGAGGGCGACAGGAAAAGGGGTGAAAGGGTGTTCCACGATATAGCTCTTCCCTTTTTCTCGAGGAAAAAAAATCTCTTGTATGGTTTCCGGCAAAAGCCTTAGAAAAGTGTACAGTTTAGGATCGAGGCTACAGAGAGGAGAAGCCTGCCTCGCATATGCCAAGCTGCACCGTTCAATCCACAAAGTCAGCATCCAGAAATCTCAATAGAAACCAGCAAGCTCCAGCTCTGCCAAAGGTTCCCCCGAGAATTTCCAAGGCGCGGATCGAACCTTTGGCCTCATTTGAATGGAAGGAGCTACCCTGGCACCGTCCTCCTCTTTCTCCGCTTCCTCCGGCGGTACAGGAAATCGGGGGAGGGAGGAGAAAGCCGAAACGGAGTGCGGAGGACGTGACGGAGCATTCGATAAATTTAATTCCGGAGGCGGAGGCGAGAGGTCGGCAGAGGAGGAGGAGGAGGAGGACGAGGAGGAGGCGCCTCGCTATCCTCTCCTTTCTCCACACCCTGGAAGACTGATAATTGGAAGTAGGAGAGGTTGGGGCCCGAAGTAAATAGGAATACTCTGGAGTGCTATAAAGGACGATGCAAGATATCTTACAACGTTTCCCGAGTCTTTAAAAAGAGCATCACAAAGTTGGGCATTCGTGGCTAGAAAGGGATCCAGGCATTCCCAAAAAGCCAGCCAGACGACGGATGGATAAAAAAAACTTTTTCCATTCGTCTCTTCTTTCGTCAGGTCCTACTGCTATGTACCAAGCAAGCGCGGCTGTCGCCGTCTTTCGTGATAAACCCAACTTTTCCCCCGACCCCTCTAGCCTCTTCTCTCTCCTTTTTTGGGGGGGGATCGCTCGGAGGAGCCTCCAGGGCTTTATAGCGCTCATAGTGCGCCATATAGGGAGGGACGAACTTATGCGTCAGCAAGGAGGCGGTTTCAAGTGGGGAGGAGAGGGGATTTTCGTCCTCCTCCGACGGGGAACAGGTGTGGCCACTATTTCTTTCTTTATCTCCCCATGCCGATCGCATTATTGGGAGGGATATTCGTCGCCTCTTCCCCAATTCCCCGTCTGTGTCATCAATTGTGGTTGCCCCCTTACTCTGCTTATTGTGTCTCCGTATTGTACACACGTGGCTACACCCGACACTTATGGGGGCAACGGCTGCCTCCTGTTCCCAAGGCGCCCAACATGCTGTTTTCTTAGGAGGTTGTTGCCTCGGGATTGAGGTCTTCAGTCTTTCCCCTGCGTCCTCTGCCCCCTTCCTTTTCCCCAATATTTGTCCTGATGTCTCTTTCCGCCTTTTTTCCACCACCGTAACACGCAGCCCCAACCTGGCAATTTCTTATTCCCACTGCTTCCACCCCCTCCCCCCAAAAAAAGACTTCATCCACTTCCTCTTCCCTCCTCCACCTTGGAATTTTTCAATTAGAGACCAAAGGTCGAGCGGGAGGCCGGCGAAAACAAAGAAGAGCAGAAGCCTTTTTAATCCCGGGAAACTCGACTACCTCTGCTGTGTGACGTAAATTTTTTGACGTGCGTTTGATCTAGATTGCCGTGGTAAAGTTGCAAGACAGAAAGACTTTGTGAACAATGGTGTAAGAAAGAGAAGTTAGTTAACGTAACGAACCCTGCCAGCTGCTCTCTTAAGGGTCCCTTCCTCCCGTTCCTCAGACTCAAATATCCCTCCGGAAATTGACCTTTCCTCCCCCTCCTTTTCTTTTGTCGAACAAACACCGATGGGCGGAGGGAAAGCGGAGCATCCTTTCTCTCCGTGCGTACGTACAATGATCGCCCGGGGAGGGAGGAGGAGGAGGAGAAGCAGGAAATGAGAAGAAGACGCAAGACCCCCCTCCCCCTCCTCTCCCCTCCCCTCCTCAAGCGTGGTTGACCAAAGATAAAAGAAATGCCCAGGGGCGCTTGGTAGGTTTGGCTCCCCTTTCACGAATCTCCGTTTACGCGCTATAGGAGCCTTTGGGTTTGCGGTGATGGCACCACGTGAATGGTTAAAGGCAGCGCCAGCGGTCACGATACTTTCTTAATTGGATCATTGAGCGTACGACTGAAATCCGTATTGTACGGTATGTTCCTCTTTTTTCGCAGACCTCTCTTCCAATCGCCGCTCGTCTGCGGCGGCTACTTCGATGTCCCACTCTTCCTCCCGGAACAGCCTCGGCCGCAGGGGATACGACAGGCTCAAGAGGGCAAAGGGGGAAGAGGAGGAGGAGAACGTTCAGGACGGCGGCGGGAGGGGGAGGGGCGCGCCCCAAGCGGCTCAGGTCTCCAGCAACGGAATCGCCGGAGGAGCGGGCGGCGGAAATAACAATCAGCACCCAAAGGCCAGGACCATGATGGTGAGGGAGAATCGATGGTTTTTTGACAAGCTTACTTTTCCAAATAAACTTTGATTTCCAGGTTTCCTCTACGGAGACGGCGACCTCCCGGTCCCGTTCAGGGGTGACCACCCGACTGACCAAGGCCAAGGAAGCGGGGGGGCGGCGGCGGGGAGGAGGAGCGGGCCGCGGGAGGTGCGACGAGGATCTCTCGGAGGACTCGGACTCCGGGTCCAGCGGGGGGGACTCGGACTCGGACTCGGAGGACGTGTCCTGGGGTACGTGAGCACCCGCCTCTGCTCTTGAATTGAATTTTGCATTTGCTTTCTTTGCTCCCGCGGTCGCGTTCGGCACATGTGCTGTGTGGAGACTTGTGATTCAGAGTTCCACCGCGGAGGCACGACCCTTCTTTGAAGTCTGTGTTTCCCCTCCCTCCTCTTTTGTGCGGCTACGGCGGCGCTGACACAAAAAAAAAAGGTACAACAACAGAACCGCCACAAAAGAGTAGCGGTGGCTTCCCCGAAGCAACAAAAGGTGGATCCTCCTCCTCCGACGATGCTACGTAAATGATGAGGAGGGAGAATTCTAAACAAGAGACTTCCTCCTTTTTCCGTTGGAGGTGAACAAGGGTCTTGGTCTATCGATTTTCCTCCCTCCGATCCACAGTCAATCCTGGGGGAGGGGGCGCACCCTTCCCCCCCTCCTAAATCCGCCTAAGATGGAGTTTTCCTAGGGCTTCGATCGCGTCGTTGGTTGGTTGGCGGCCTAGCAAGCAGGAAGCAATCTCCAGTCACTCATCTCTCCCGATGGAAAGAAGCCCTTCTTCTCCGGCTGAGATTGAGGTGGGCGGATCGGGGTAGGACGGTCGGGGCCTGCTGAGACAGCGGTGATCGGAAGTTTCCGTAGCAAGATTAGGAAAGAGGATGGGAGCCACAATTTCTCTTTTGACACGCCGAGGAAAATTGCTTTTGACGTCGGAGGAGACAATATATTTCGAAAGGGTTTTTCGGAAGACGTCCTATGACTCTTATCCCGCGAAGCGAAGGGGAATTGGATTAATCTCCCCTCGGGAACAAAGGAATGCCAAAAAATCCCATTCATCAACGTTCCATTTAGTCTTTTTCTCTCCAACTAGTTCCATTGTCTGTACTTTAATTTCGTCTCTCCTACTTTTTCAGAGGACTACTCCTGCGTCGTGTGCGAGAGGGCCTTCTTCACCGCCCGCCAGCTGGAGCGGCACCAGCTCAAGAAGAAGCACTGGGGGTGAGTTCCAGAATGATTAAAAAAAACTGAGACTATATGCACGTGCACCAACACTGCAAAGGTGCGGCCATGTGAGCGGGGAAGGCGGGGGGATAACCGATACTGTACCGTGTATAGGCAGTGTCTGAAGCCGCGCACTGTGTGTTTGTACACTGTATCTGCCATGTGTTGCCTCCACCCAAGTCAGGGCATAAATCTCCCCCCCCTTCCCTACTTCCCTCCCTCCTTTCCAACGGGCAGATGGGACAGGAAGAATGGCGAAATCCCAAGCGCCACCCGCAAAAGTCCCCCCATCTCTCCCGAAAAAAGTGTGTATAGGGCAGGGAAGGAAGGGAGTATAGGGGCGCCGCCTCCGCCATCATGTATCCATCCCATCCCATTGTTATGGCACTGGCTTTTCCCCCCTCCTTCCCGCTCTGACGCACGTCCCAACAGCCCTATAAAAAGGGAGGGGAGAGAAGACTTGAGGGTGGAAGAGGGAAGACTAAATTTAGTGGGGGGGGGCCCCGGGCGCGAAGGGGAGGGGGGGGGGGGGGGGGGGGGGGGGCGGCGGGGGGGGGGGG
>JAAUYJ010139867.1_pt1 | contig 11780 bp, 11 predicted proteins | sample 7278031 | NCBI WGS metagenome assembly JAAUYJ01 (sample SAMN14350222, study PRJNA611818) | marine sediment metagenome | isolation source: surface marine sediment (1.8m) | place: French Polynesia: Moorea | collected 2018-08 | reverse complement strand
CGGGATCTCTCTAGGAGATCACGGTAAGGCCTCCACACCGGGGTAAAGACATGGAGGGCCAAGTTTGACGAGTACACGGTTTAAGAACCGCTGGGGCCGCTTTAAACTCCTGCGCCAACGATGACCCCGACACCCGCGCTGGGGAGGCCAGAGAAGCAACACCCGTGACGGTCCCGGCGCCCGGTGAGCCTCGGGCACCTGTGGCCAGCGGCGCAGCGCCCGCACCGTCCCCAGCAAGGACGAACACACACATGCTCTCACTGACACATGCAATGCGGGCGGGCCAACAACATACCTGCGCAGGACGGGTCAGGCGGGGGGAGAGGCCCGGAGAAGGATCCAAGAGGCCCACAAGACCCAAGGTGGGGCACGAAGGCGGGGGCGGGAGACGGCCTCCGCCCGAGAGGAGCGCGGGGGAGTGGACCCTGGAGCCGCAAAAATCGAGACAGCCTGCGCCCGTGCTCTGTGCGCCCTCCGGGGTGTCCGGGACGACCTCGGGGCGGTCCGGGGCGCGGCTGTGACGGCGGACGGGGACGGGGACGAGGACGGGGGCGGCCTGCGTCGTCCGGGGCCGTTGCCTTCTTCTTGGCGTTTCTTTCTTTCCTCTTTCTTCTCCCTTTTTTCCGCCGGCTGAAAAAAGCGAGGATCTCCGCTGCTGCTGCTGCCGCTGCCCTGCTGCCCCTTCTCCCCCTTCTGCGCCCAATGTTGCCCGAACAGACAAAGATGATTTGGGCTGAAATGGCAGGCGGGGCAGAAGGGGGAAGAGGGCGGAGGATTGCCTCGCAGCTGACGAGAGGAGAGGACAGAGGAGAGGCCCAACAGATGGCCGAAGAACCAAGAAGAAGAAGGCGGAGGAACACAAAGAAGAGGGAGGCGCACGATACATAACCGGGGAAATGAGACGAGACATTTTCACCAACAAGTATAATAACGAATGATTGCTGCTTTGGCAAGTAATTGTCTTGATTAATGCGTTGAATAACTAGATACTGAGCAAACCAATAAATAATTATTTTTTGCTTTGGTTGAGATATTTCTTGTGCGAGGCTATCCCTACGAAATAATAGCCAAACTGTTTTTATTTGTCACTCTCATGTCATATTACTAATAAAGAATTATCTTGAGAAGGGTCCTTTCCGGCTGTAACGAAAGTTGGAAAACTGTCTTAAAAGTCATAAAGCTGTTATCTATCAAAACAGACGAAATCGTGATTTTAACTGGTGCGACAATGAAACAATATTATTATATTTCCCCATGACGGCAACTCTGCCTCCGTGCTGCAGCAGCGGCGTTCCCCTTTCACCGGATCCCCCTTCTCCTGGCGGCTTCCTCCGTTCCCTGCCCCGCCGCCCGCCGCCCGCCGCGGCACCGCCATCATGACGGGAACGAAAACGGGCGGCCGAGGAAGGAAATGGACGGACGAGAAATAATGGGGGCGGGAGCAGGAGGGGATTCGTCCGCGCACTGTTTCCAAGGGGAGCCGAGTGCCGACGCACTTTTAGACGACTCTTGAGAGGTTCATAGGTTGCGGGTAAGAAATAGCGAGCATGTGGCTGGAGACAAAAACACATTTGCACATGCACTTTACCTATTTGCAAAAAATGTTGTATCTGGGAGCATGTAATTGAATCTACATAGAATCACACAGGGAATTACCAACGTAGCGTACAGTACGTTATACTTATGCGTCGCATAGTTTTTTTGAAATCAGACCTACCAGTGATTTTCTTTCCCCTACTTGCTGTCCTCTACTACCTCTATAATCGTTGACTTGCTGTAACGTTATATTAAGTAAGTGCTGCCACCAATAATTTGTACTGCCCTCCTAAATGTGTTAAAAATGCCACTCTTGAGCTCTCAGCAAACATTTAAGTGTTAGAGATGGAATGAAATTATGTATTTCGCCTCTTCGCGTGAGGACTAAAGTACAGGGAAATTGTCGGAAGGACAAACATTGAAGCATCACAACATTCGAACATTCAGATCAATTCATTTCAATCGTCGTCGCTGTCCTTGTTGAACACAACCTTTTCCGCTCCTCCTCCCCCTCCCCCGCCGCCGCCGCCGCCGCCGCCGCCGTCTTTATCCTTCTCCTCCCCCTCCTCCTCCTTGTCTTCTCCGCCTCCAAACAGGTCGTCGAAAGACTTTATTGCGTCGGCGGCGGCAGCGGCGGCAGTGCTTTTACCGCCCATCCCGCCGCCGCCGTCCGAGTCGTCGTCCGAGCTGAACCTCACCGGCGCCACCGTCACCGTCTCCTCCCTCTTCTGCGGATCGGGCGCCGAAAACGACGCCGTCGAGGGGAGGATGTCCAGCGGGGAGGAGTCGCGAGACTTGCGGTCCGAGTCCTCGTCGTCCTTGATCTGGTTCTTTTCCTCCTCATCATCTTCCTTTTCCTCCTCTTTCTCTTCCACCTTGTCTTCTTCGTCACCGGATGATGCAGCCTCCGCCTTCTTATTCGCCTTGGGCTTCCTTCCAGGCTTCCTTCCAGGCTTCCCCCTAGGGGTCGAGACGCCGTTGCCGCCGTCGCCGCCGTTCGTCACCTCCGAGGCCGGCCTCCCCGCTAAGTCCGCCTCTGAGCAGTACTCCAGTATAACCTTGTGCGTGAAGGCGTAGTGCCTCATCAGTGAGGTCTTGTCTCGGCTGGGGGCCGCCGGACACTTGGGGCAGGTGAAGGGCTTGGAGTTGGGCAGGTCCGCCATCAGTTTGTCTTGGAAGTGCTTCACCACGTGCAGCTTCAGCAGCTGGCTCTTCTCGAAGGTGTCGTCGCAGAAATTGCATCCCAGCGGGCCTCCTCCTCCCGCATGAAGGCGTCCCGGGCGCTTGGCAGACGGGGTTGACTTCTTGGACTCTGGAGTCTTTAGAGCCTTGGTCGGGTTCTGGCCCCTTCCTAGCTTTTTCTTCTTAGATACTTCTGAGGACTCTTCTTCGTCGGAGTCGTCATTGCTGTTTGACAGCGAGGACTCCCTGTCGCTCCTCTCCGCGGCGATTTTCTTGGCAGGCTTCTTCTTCCTCTCCTTCTCCTCTCTCTCGTCGTCGCTGTCTGCCTTCTCGTCGCCCACCTCCTCCGTTTCCTTCTCGTCGTCGACATCCTCCTCCTCTTTGTCGTCTTCATCGTCGCCATGCACCTTGTCTTTGTGCGCCTTCAGAGCGGCCTCGGTGACGAAAATGGCTTTGCAAATCTCGCAGCACTGGATGTCTTCCGTGGCGAAGAGGTCTCCCGTCAGGGAGGCGGCAGAGGCGGAGGGTATGGCAGCGGTGGTCGACTTCTTGGCCTTCTTCTCCGGGGTTTGCTTCTTCTCTTCCTCGGAGTCTGAGGAGGTGGTACTCATAGCAAGCGATGTGTCGGGCGCCGCCGCCGCCGGGGAAGGCGCCTTCCTTCCCTTGAACGACGCTGGACCGGCCCTGGCGGGACGACCGCGCTTCTTGGCAGGCTTCTTGTCCGAGTCCACCTCCTCCGCGGCGTCGAGTTCAGGGGAACTATCGTCCCTACTCCTCTTCTTGTCGGGACCGGGCTTGCGTTTCGCGGATATTGTGTTCTCCGCCTCCTCTTCCGAGCTCTCCTCCCTCTTCCGCTTCCCTGCTTTGCCTCTGTCCTCCTCTCCCTCGCTTTCGCCAGACACTTCCGCGTTCTTACCAGTGACAGCTTCCTTCTCCGCCTCCTCCTCGTTCTTCTTGGCGATCCTGTACAGTCTCCTGACTCCTGGCCTGGTGTCCTTGTCCACCGGTCTCAGCTTGACTTCCGACTTCCGCTCCCTGGCCTCCTTCTTCAACTTCTCGTTGCTATCGTCGTCCTCCATTTCTTCGTCGCTCGAAGCGTCCCTCTTCTTGGCCGCCGCCGGTGGCCTACCCCTCTTCTTGGGAGACTTGTTCTTCTCCTCATCGTTCGAGTCCGCGGTGGTGGTGTCCAAGTCGACGATCTCTATGTCGGATTCCTCGCTCGCCGGCTTCCTCCCTCGCCTCTTTGGCATGTCTTTCTCTGCGTCGGATTGGTCCGTATCGTCCTTCTTGCCCTTGAAAGAGGGTCTCCCGCGCTTTTTCGGTCCCGGTTTGGCCTTGGCGGGGGTTTTCTTAGGCTCACTGTCCTTATCCTTGTTTGCGGATGGCCTGCCTCTCCTCTTTGGCTGAGACTTTTCCTCTTCCTCTTCATCTTGAACGTCTTCCTTGTCGCTCTCTTCCTTTTTCTTGAGAGATTGCCGGCCCCTCTTCTTGGGCAGAGGTCGATCTTCCTCTTCCTCCTCTTCCTCGTAGCTATCCTCCTTTGCTTTTCTTCCCCTACGCCGTGAAGAACCTTGGACGGCCTCCTCCTCCACGTCACTCTCCTCGTCCTTCTTGTTCTTCCTCGCAGTGGGGCTGGAAGAGCTCTTCTTTACCTGCTTTTCCTCGTCCTCGCTGCTGTCTTCCTCCTTGTCCTCCTCCAGCCTGACGTCCAGCTCCAGCATCTGGACGAGCTCCTCGAGCTGCTCCCTCTTTGCCCTCTTGACGGTGGTCTGGCCCAGGTAGAGGTATTCCAGCATCTTCTCCACCGTCAGTGGGTCAACCTCGTCCAGGGAGATGCACACGGACTGGCCAGGCTGAAAACGAGAGCGAAACATACTTTGGAATTCCACCACTTAGATTGTCTGACAGTGACAACTCACCTGCTCCGCCCTGGCAACCTTGAAGAGGGCTGTCATGAGGTCTGACCTGGTCGGTCCGAGGAAGAGCGCCCTATGCGCCGGGACCACCTTGACTCCTCCGGCGAAGTGGCACACGAAGCGGAGGTCCGTCAGGGTCTCGTTCTTCCGCAGGAATCCAAGGTTGCGGGTCACGTTCTGAGGGGGGAAAGGAACCACAATGGTTTGCCACACATCTCGTCATTTCGTGCACCAAAAAAACTACGAAACTCACCCTGAAGTGTTGCGCCGAGTCCTGCAGGAGTACCCTTACGCCGGCGCCGGAGGACGAGGCTGAGATGCGCGCCGAGGACTCCTTTCGCGCCCTGGCGGAGGCGGGACCGCCAACGCCGCCGCGGGGCATCCTGGAGGAGTTGCTCCAGTGGTCGTCGTCGTTCAAGAAGCCTCACGCCGAAGTGGACGTGGACGACGTGGACGTGGACGACGTGGTGTTGCTGCTTGCTGGCGCCGCGCCGATGGAAAAGTGTAGAGATGGGGACAGCGGTGCTCCAAGCTCGATCTCTTTGCAAACAAATACAGCTTGAACATGCCGTGGAACAGGGCTCTATTCCCCCTGCTCCCATGCAGTGTTTCGCGGCTATTTTCCCATTTCGTGAAATGACGATATTCGGTAAAATTATCCGAGACGCTCCTCAGTGATTTCGAGTTCAGGCTTACACCAATATATCTAGGCCCTTCTCATCCCTACTTCGAAAATAAAGAAATTGCGGGAAGCGGCGCGGCGCTTTTCCTCCGCTCGCCTCTCCAGCTGTTTCTCTTTGTTGGATCGTCGGAAAGAGGCATGGGATCGGCACCAAACCCCCTTTTCAGTCCAGACTCCGATAGCTCGTCATCCTTTTTAACGCAAATAGTCTTTGTCTTTAATGGTAATTACTACTCATTAGTAAATACTTCTACTGTACATTTAAGTATTTGAAGGCACTTGGCAGAAAGGGAGAAGTACGTAAGTTCCTGTACATGCATGCGTAACCTTCCGTTCTTTACGAATAGGACATCAAGAAAAAAAGGGGAAAAGAGGAAATGGGCAGCGAATTTTTTTATCCTCATCCAAGATCCAGATTCCAGATTAAGTCTCATTCATTCAAAGTTGCACACTTTCGCTTCCTGCGGAAGAGGAACGGGTTGTAGTAGTCAGTTTTATTTTCCGTAGTAGTACTCCTACCAAAAACAGTATTTGTGGTAGTTTGCGAGTAACGGTAGTCAAATGAAAATTAGAATAATAAGATAAAATATAGGCGGAGTGGCAGTTAATTAATATTGTTTCCTTCTTTGCGTCGAAAGAGTGGGGGGGGGGAGACACTTAGATAGGGCCGGACTTCGCGAAGTTGTCGGCCGCGTCATTTCCCTCGCTGTCCAAATAAAGGACTGAACCATTGTTTTAGTGGTTTGCTTTTCAATTTTGTTCAAGCAGTTTTCACTTTTCAGGCGAAAAAGCCTCGCGCTCGTAATAATACTCGCATCAGATAATTTTTTTTTCGCACCAGCGATACCAGCGGACTCTTTTTGTTCAAATTTTTGCTTCTTTTAAAACGGATACCCGACCCCAACAGTGTGCAAATCCTTCTTCCCCCTTTTTTCCCCTCCTGTCTCAAGGTGGCAGAACCGTCGCCGCCGACAACATTTCTCCTCCTCCTCCTCCCTCCAATCCTCCTCCACTTTTCACCTTGAGGGTGTTGAACTTGAAAGCCAAGGTGGGGAGGGAAACAGAAGGAAAGAAGGGAGGGAGACCGTTGCGCCGTCGTTGCCGGAATGGAAGTGGGAGGAACCGCTTTCGCTGCCGCCAAAAAAAGTCGGAGAGGGAGTCTCGTCTTCCTAACGTCCGTTACACGGCTGAGGCTGAGACCGGCATGGGTCGTCTAACCGTTTTCCTACTTTTTTCATCATTTCCCCCACCGGCACACGAGATGCTTTTTTAATGGAGGTTCACAGATTTGGTGCCTTCTGTTGGCGAAAAGGAGTGTGGTTAGGATGTGGGGTGAACACAAGAAACTTCCCCTTTGCCCCCACTAGCTTCTTTTTCTGTCCGCCACGTTGCAAGGATGCCGGTCGGTCGGTGGGTCCGGAATGGGTTGAGTCGAGGAACGGGGCAATGACCTTCCACTCCTCCTCCTCCTCCTTGCTATGCTTGCATCGCCTTCGCCTGCTGCACATGGCAAAAGGGTTGGAAAGGGAAAAGGAGTCTTTGTTTCTCCCTTTTCCTCTCCTTCCGCAGGTGGGAAGGAGGCGGCTTGGCTTCGTTCGCCTCTCAGGTTTCTGCACAAACGAAAAACGCCCGCTGGAGAAAAAGTGTGCAAAATCCTCATTCTCTTTTGCGAAAAATAAAAAAGGAATCGAGTTTTGCAACAAGTTTGGCGGCCCCCACTTGCAGGAGCATTAAGGGAAGGCAAGATTTCTTTTTTTCCGCTCGCACAGGGGACCCTTTCATTCCTTGCGAAAATAAATTGTTCGCGAGTTTACACAGGCGCGGTCGCCTCTACAGTACACTACGGCCCAGAAAGAAACAAATGGGTGTGCGAAATGACGGGTATTTTCGCTCATTGCGTAAGACTGCTTGCTGCTCTATTTAGCTTCAGAATCCCTAAAACCCCACCTCAAGATTGGGACTGAAAGGGGAAAAAAGGACATGTTGATAATGAGAGGTGTTTATTGTAAGCAGCGGGGACTGTACAAGTACATTTTTCCCCAAGTGACGGAGAAATTCTTGTTGGAAGAGGTAAATTATTTTGGAAAAGGATTGGCGGTTTAAGGTTGTCTGCAGGAGAAGGAGTGAGGGACACCACAGCGAAAAAATGCTGAATTCAAATCGCCTCCCCCACACATAGCCTTCTTTCTTCTTTGTCCCGTAACTTCCCACCAATGCCGCTACACCCACCTCCCCTCCCCGTCCCGCCCGCCCTTGAAGAACTGTTGCTCCAGAGAGAAATTCTCGCCCTTCGACTGTTATTGGATGATATCGGCGGTCGATCGCGACTCCGGAGCTGTGGGAGAGAAACTTTTGTAAAGCCTTCTTATTTGCGACTGAGGAAAAGCAGTCACGGTCTAGCGGCGTTTGTACTAGTACACTAAATTGCACACAGCACCTGCTTGAGAAGAGCGACGACGCTTGGAATGATAAACAAGAGACCCGCTGAGAGAGGAAGTGGCGACAAGGGAGAACAGAAGAGTTCTTCCTAAGTGCACCAATAACTTTTCCCAACAAAGAAAAACATAAAATAATGTAAAGTTGTAAGCGAACACAAGCACTGAGAACCATGTAGTAGCCTTGGACGGAGGGACCGACACAGACAGGTGAATCAAATTATCTTCTCCCGGCCGAGACAGCGGAAAAGCAACACCGGACATTCCAAACGAGGCAGGTGCCCATGAACACGACGAAGGGAACGAATATTGGTGAAGCCAATGTAATCTTCTTGGGCTTTTCTAGTTGCTTTTTTCGCTTTTTCGAGGCGGCCTGAAAAAATTGGTGGCCGATGGGAATGGGCCACGCCCAAAAGCATTGAGGCCATATACGTGGTGCTGAGGTGATTGTCGGGAAAATGCTAGTAAAAACCCTTTCTTTTTCTCATCATGTGCTGAACTGTATGACGAGACGCTCGAAACATCATCGGAACTCTGATGAGTCATATGAGCTCAATTTTTTCTCTCCCAAAGCATGGAGAGGCTGAAATGTACATTGAACAAGAATGCTACTTCATCCCCTGAAAAGTGTACTGCCGGCATTTCCTCGGAATGTGTCGGGGGAATCATGCAGCAAAAGAGAAGACTTGGCCGGACGGAGGAAAATTGTCGCGCCCTCCTCCTCCGCTGCCGCCGCGGAGCGCGGACAGCCAGAGGAGGGAGGGAGGATTTCCGAGAATCGCAGGTCGCTTCGCTTTTCCTCCGCTTTTGCAGCGCGCAACAAGAAATGTTGAGGGATGTAGTGTAGCGGGATACACCACCACCACCACGACCGTGCATCAGTGCCGTGGGGGCAACCGACGTCAATACCTATCATCAGACGATACAACAGTGTTGAAAGAGGAGGAAGGGGCAGGACCGCTCTCCCTTCTAGTCGTAACTCAAAAGGACCTTTTCCCCTCGCTGCTGCTCCCTCCCTCCCCCCAAACCGTACCTCCATGCAATCCACCTGGATGGACTGTGTTTTTTGTCCGCGCGCTCCAGTGAGGGGTGGTGTACAGAACTGTAGGTGAATGACTCTTTCCGTTTAGTTTTTACCACCGCCTCCCCTTCCGACGGAGGGTGAGGGAGGGGGGAATAGTAGGAGCCTCTTTTCTGCCGTGAGTCACAGAGGGAAGGGATCTCTCACTGGTCTGGTCTTCTTCTTCGGAGCTTGCATCATCGCTGCCACAAAGAGAAGGAAATTTCTGGCGAACAGGGAAGAGGGAAAATCGGAGGTGGGAGTGGCAGTGGAAGCACAAAGAGGGAAACGGAGGGAGGCGCGCGCGGGCGGAAGGAAGAGCGCACTTGTTTGATTCCACTATATTTCCAAAAAGCAGTCTTGTTGCGGCGCCGGTGACGTTAGGAGGAAAAGGTGCTTTGGGTGCTCAAGAATCGTTGCTGCCCGTAGGAGCCAAAAAAGCTCAAGGAGGGGAAGAGAAAGAGATGCTCTGGAATTTCCGCCAAAGTCGAAGGCATCGGTGTTGCGGCCAGAACTTACCAAGACCGGAATGGAATGCACGCTCAGTGCACTGGAAAGTATAGTGGCGTCTGTGCATAATTCTAAGCGCCTCCAAGAGAGCAAGGACAACCAGTTCGCTTTTTAATTGAGCCTGTGCCGCGGAAGGAAAATGTGTTGCACCAACGACAAAAAGCCCGTGTTCAAGGGCATCCAGGTCCCCCCCGCGGCGTCTGCCGCCGTTGGGGCCTCCTCCGCCTCCGCCGTCGCCATCGCCACCATGGCCGCGGTCCTGCTGCTGGGGCTGGCCTCGCCGGCGGCGGCGTTCGGAGTGGAGAAGGCGACGGGCGACGGGCTGAGCAGCTACTGCGTGTTCCTCGACGGCAGCCAGGAGCTCGACTGCGTCTGTCCTGACAATGGGGCTGGAGGGGATGGGGATTTCTCTTCGCTTTTCTCGGCACAGGGGATGATCTCATCGTACGTCACATCCTCAAAGTCCTCGTCTCCTTCGAGAAAGAAGTCTTCAAACGTGGCCGCTGTCCACCTGGTAATGCACAAAATTTTGAATAAAAATTATCGATCTTGTACATATGAACAATTTCTCCCCAGCACTCCTGCGGGCACCTCCGCCTCCTTGACGCCGACCTGACCTCTGTGCCCCGCCCTTTCCACCGCTTGAGACTGGAGGACCTCTCCTCCGCCTCGATCGAAGGAGGGATGTCCGGGCTGAGACCGGGGGACGCGATAGACGTCTGGGTCAGGAACGTCAACGGGAGCGTAGTCGTTGAGGGGGAACTGAGGTGAGGAGGAAATGGCAACAATTAATAGCACCAGCAGCAAAAGCAGGAACAGATGCAAAATCATCAATAGCAACAGCATGCAGCAGCAACATTAGCAAGAGATCAAGCAGCATCTCCAATATCAACAGTAGTAGCAAGAACGATCGCACCAACAAGCCAAAAGCAATAGTAGCATCAGCAACAACGACAACAAAGCACCAGCAGCAATAGAAACAGCAACAGCAATATTAACAAAAGTAACATTATCAATTAGAAAAACATTAGCAAAAACAACCGCTACAGTTGCAACAATAACCTTAGCAACGGCAGTAGCAAATAGAGAAAAAATCATGAGCGTGGCTGGCACTTGGCTTCAGTTCGAGCCAATATAAGGCACAAATAGAAAATTGAAACTTTGGCGGTGCGATGTCAGCAAACACCACATAGAGGAAGCATTAACGCACTTGTAACAAGTGCAACCTTTGCAAACGAATATTCTACACCACACACACAGAGAGAGTTTCTCTTCCCGCAGGTGCCCTCAATGCGTTCCTCCGCCTCTCACCAACGGGAGCGTCTCGAACGTCGACGACGACCATCAGCACCCGCAGGCGGAGGTGACCTTCCACTTCCTGAACGTGCGCAACGTCACCTTCTCCTCCTTCCGCGCCGGAGCAGAGGTCCGAGCGCGCATCCAGGTGCGAAACGCCGACCGGGTCTACATCTCAGACTCGCTCCTGGCCTTGGCGGACCGCCGCGGGGCGATGGAGGTGGCAAACGCGCCATACGTGAAAGTAGAGCGGTCGGAATTCCTCCGCTCTGTTCAGGGGTCTGTATCGCTCTCTAGGGTGGCGGAAATGGAGGTGCGGGGTTCGATTCTCGACCGGGAGGCCATAGACGTGGACACCAGCGGAGGTGGAAACGGGACAGAGGTCCGGTTCAGTTGCTCTCGGGCCCCTGGCGAGGTCATCCCTGGCGGAGAGGTAGGGTGCGCCGGGATTGGCATTGGAGCCACTTCGCCACAAGCCTCGGGAGGAGGAGGCGCTGAGTCCGCCGGCGCCATAGTGCTGGCAGTGGTGTCGTCGCTGCTTCTATTGGCGGTGGTGGGGGTGCTATTCATGCTGCACCGGACGGGAAAGCTAGACGAATACCTGTGAAACAAAGAAATATGTGAAAGACCTGCTTTGTACACAGGTTTAGAACAAAAAGAAGGACGCCATTTAAAACCAAAAGTGCGAATATCACAAAAAGGCTGTTTATAAAAGAGAAATGTGGATATTTTTTTGACGTGCGGCTCTGGAGTCAGGTCCGCCATTTTAAACCCGAGGCGAGCCCAGTCGATTTACATTAACTTTTTAAAAGTGCAAAATGACGATATGGAGATCGCCTCGAAGTTGTATGTAGAAAATATACCCCGGCTTCACTGGCTGGAAGCAAAATCTACTGCGGCTCTTCACTGTTTGTTTGTTTCTCACTTCAGTTGCCATGGATTTTAACGCACAAATTTGTACTGCTGATGTTTTCCCTGGGTATTTTTCGCTTTCTCGTTTTAATGCAGTTGGGCGCAAAAAATCAAAACGAAAAAAAAATATTTTCAGGCTACAATATTAAGCATCCAAAAAACGTTTCCAGTGAAATTCTAAGGAAATTTTCATTAGAGCGTTGGCTTGTACGCATACAGTACCGTACATGGGCAGTTATTGGGCACTATGG
>JAAUYJ010052928.1_pt1 | contig 11780 bp, 8 predicted proteins | sample 7278031 | NCBI WGS metagenome assembly JAAUYJ01 (sample SAMN14350222, study PRJNA611818) | marine sediment metagenome | isolation source: surface marine sediment (1.8m) | place: French Polynesia: Moorea | collected 2018-08 | reverse complement strand
TCCCTTTTCCCTCAAACCTAAAAGTTTGTACCTCATCAGTATGGGAACTGCTATATTTGTCTACTTTGATAAGTAGATTAAAAATAATTTGCCTCATCAACTTCACCTCAATAGCAAATATAAAATTCATTTTGCTTGACTACTTAAACAGGAGATTTACAGCAGTTTGGGATGAATTTTTTTTTCAATTCTATAAAACTTCCCAAGAAAACTTGTTGCTTCAAAGAAGTAGAAAGTTTTCTCACAAAGAATCTAAGTTGAGAGCTATATCAAATTTTATGTATAAAAAAGTTATACGAATTATCAAAATTTTTGCTACATTTAGCTACCAAAAATAGTAGTCACTAACCAGGATAAAATTGTCCGAACAAGATAAAAAAAAAGACTCAAATATTAGATAATAATACATCAACAAACCATATTCTTTATATAGCAGATTTTGCTTTTATCCTTGAATTAGCCATAGTATTCTTTTGAGAAATGATTTTACATAAAATTCCATATTAATGAAGTACAACTAGACTATCAAAAATATTTTTTGTCTATTCCCTATACCCTGTTCCCTGTTCCCTGTTCCCTAAAACCATAAACATAAACCTCATAAAATAGGGAAGTTATGTATATAATGCAAGAGAGCTAGGGGTGTTAATTCTTTATCGGAATCTTAATCTTAATCTTATGTCTCATACAATAATATTTTATAAGTTTAAATATATTCAATTTCTGGCTGCCTACTAATCATTGTATTCTGAATATTTAAGCTAGGTTCTATTAAAAAATCAACTACACCTGTACCGCATGAATAACTACAATGTTGGACTCTAAACATAGCAATATCAATACAACGGGATAAATATGTCAAATGATCGTCAGCCATCCCCACAACTCCTGCATTTAAAAAATATACACCAGGGTTCAGCAAGCATTTAAACTTAAATTTAACTATAACTGTTTGTTGAGCTTCAATATATTCTACGGACTTTCTATTACCATGTAGAGATGCTCCTCCTAACTCAAATCCACTAAGAGTTTTAATCAGCATTCCAAACCTAACTTTGGATGTGGAATTCATAAACTTTACTGCATAAGTATAGTAATATTCCCGCCGATTAATTAAATGATTTACTCTCCTACCATCGGGAGTAATAATATGGGGGTCAAGAATTTCTGCTCCTTTGTTAGGATAATGTATTGTATTTGAGGGTATCATCTCCGGGTCATAAATTTCGTCATATTCTGCTGACTCGGAAATAGGGTTGCTGTTATTTTGATTATGCGTATTTTCTCTAGTATTAGTGGCTGTATCATCTACTTGCTCATCATCTAACAAATCCTGAGTATATAAGTTAGGAATCTGACCAATTTCTTGCCTAATTAATGGAATTTTATCAGGAAAAGCATAGATTAATTTCTGATATTTAGAAACAACATATTTAGGAGTATGATAAAGTAACATTTCACCATGATCCATTAAAATTGCTGAGTCACAAAGTTGTACAACTGTTGATGCTGCATGAGAGACAAATAAAATTGTGCCGCCTCTTTCTTGAATATCTTGAATCCGAGCAAAACATTTTCTTTGGAATGCTTCATCTCCCACTGAAAGTGCTTCATCAACTACTAAAATATCTGGATTTACACTTGTTGCTACCGCAAACCCTAACCGGATAAACATCCCACTAGAATAAGTTTTTACAGGTTGGTCAATAAAATCGCCAATATCAGCAAAACCTGCAATTTGGTCAAATTTTTCTTCAATTTCTGATGGTTTTAATCCTAATAGTTGACCATTGAAAAATACATTCTGCCTACCTGTAAATTCTGGATTAAATCCACTTCCTAGTTCTAGCAATGCAGAAATTCTACCCTTGACTGTTACTTTTCCTGTAGTTGGTGTAAGAGTGCCTACAATTATTTGTAAAAGGGTACTTTTTCCTGAACCATTACGCCCCACAATTCCTAAAGTATGTCCCCTTTCTATTTCTAGATTGATGTTTTGCACTGCCCAGAATTGATCGGCGCGACTTTTTCCTGGCAACAAAATCTCTTTTAAACGGTCTACAGGATGTCGATACCGTTTAAAGCATTTAGAAACATTTTGGAGTGAAATTACAGTTTCAGGCATCAGAATTTTCTTGGCAAAATTTAAAGTAATATATCAATATATAATCTAATGTTTTATGGGATTTTTGTAAGCATTTCCTACAGAATACTGCGCCAATAGTAGTTAGGAATTTAGCTGTCACCAAAAAGCAAATACAGCGCTATATTATATTAGGTATAGGTGGCTCAAATACTTCTGTTGCAAATCAATTAAACTCAGAAATTTTGTTAGTAATAAACCGGGTTTGCATTAATCTTAATAAGGATAAAGATTGAAAAAGCTGAGTGCTGAATGCTTACGATTTTTTTTGAGTTTACAAAACATCGGCAAAAGCCGGACGTAATTTTTTGTAGACCCAAAACCCAACATAAAATATTACTAAAGACATTAAAGCAGCAATTCCTAATTCCCCCCAATGCTGAACTTCTCCTGCTAAAACTAGGTCTCTATATACCTCAGCGATCGCTGTTAAAGGATTACACCAAAACACCCAACCTCGCCAGCTTTCTGGAATTACATTTGCTGGATATACTATTGGTGTAACATAAAACCAAAGATTCAAAATTACTCCTAAACTTTGAGGAATATCTCGCAAAAATACTGTTAATCCTGCAGTAAAATATCCTAAACCTGCTGTTAGTAAAAGTTGTGGTAAACAAACTATAGGTAGTAACCATAATGTTTCATTTACCACCCCAGATGATATACATACCATTACTGTCAAAGCTATTAATCCAAATGTACTTTCAATAAATGTTGAAAGAATTGGAACTAATGGTAATAAACTGAGAGGAAATACGACTTTTTTGACTAAATTAGGTTGTTTAATTACAGATCCAGAAGCTTGAGTCAATCCATTAGTAAAAGCTAACCAAGGTATTAATCCCGCAAATAACCATAACCCAAAGGTAAGTTTACTATCTTCTGGCAACCCTTCTAGACTCAGCTTAACTTTGAGAATAATAGAGAAGACATAAGTGTAAATTAAAAGTTGGGATAGTTGATTAAGCAGTGGCCACAAATTACCGAGAATTGACCCTTTATATCTAGCTTCTAAATCTCTTCGTACTAATGTTAATAGTAGGTTGAAATTAACCCACCAATAATTATCGATTTTGGTTAGCCAACGACTAAAACTGCTAGTTTTGCGGACAACATCTTTCATAGTCCTATAATTTTCCGTTTTGTCCTCTACACCACACTGAACCTAAAGTTCCTCAATAACAAATGTCTACAGTCTACTGTTTTCCGTTTTGATCAAAGCACTCAGCCTTACTTTTGAAGACTTTTAGGCTTCTAAATTAGCTCTAATAGAGATTTTTACCTCATTTCAAAACTCATCTAGATTAGCCTTAGTCCCAGTAGACGGTGACAGTTTTTGAGATTATACCAGTGGACTGTCAACAATATTGATTAATTTGAGTTTTCATCATCATATTTAATCGATCAGGGGCTGTAAAGCTTCTGCTATTACCTGTCTTTGTTGGGTATCATAACCAAAACGTTCGAGAAATTCCTTGTAATTACCTTCACCAGTTGTAACACTACGGTATAATTCCTGAAGAATTTTGTGGATAACTGGTAGATTTAAGTTTTTAATCAAATTAATAGTCCTTGAGCGTACTTTTGCTGAACCTCTGGCTGTTTCTTCATTCTGATTTTGCTGATGATAAACTATCATGACTGAAGACATAGCTAAATTTTTCGCCAATAGTTCTGGCACTGTGTCTGGAGCAGATTCTAAGGCCCGAAAAATTAACGGTGATGGATTATCTGCTAAAGGTCTAGAGTCTGTAAGATAACTAATGAAAAATCCTCTCGCACCATCTTTACTCTTGACTAATTTCGTGATTAATGCTTCAGTTTCAGCTTCCGATAGCTGACCTGTTTCCATCCCGGACATTATTTCTTGAGTCAGGGCGCTAGCTTCTTGATCGCTGATATTTTCGGGTACGGATAATGATGATTTCATAGTTTTGGACAATTATTAACTCAACTCTTTGTATGATAATAGGGATGTTAGCAATTGTTTCCCCGTTATGGCCATAATTTCTTCCAAACCACAATCTCCACAACCAGAAAGGCCAGATGAAAACATTTTCTTAGCCTCCGAAAATAAAACCTCATACAAAACCAAAAAATCCAAATCCTCACCCCCCTCAAACGACACAGAAACATTATTAGAAGCAGAAGCAACTGCCGAAGAAAAAACCAATAAAAACAACGAAGAAAAAATTCGGCCCCAAAGACTAGCCGAATATATCGGCCAAAAAGACCTCAAAGAAGTATTAAGCATTGCCATTGCAGCGGCCAAATCTAGAAAAGAATCTTTAGACCATTTATTACTATATGGCCCGCCAGGACTAGGAAAAACTACCATGTCTCTTATATTGGCAGCAGAAATGGGGGTTAACTGTAAAATTACCACTGCTCCCGCCATTGAAAAACCTAGAGATATTGTCGGTTTGCTAGTAGGTTTGCAAAAAGGCGATGTTCTTTTTATAGATGAAATTCATCGCCTTTCTAAAATGACAGAAGAAATATTATACCCGGCGATGGAAGACTTTCGCCTGGATATTACAGTAGGTCAAGGTAAAACTGCCAAAACTCGAAGTATTCCCCTCAAACCATTTACTTTAGTCGGAGCAACAACCAGAGTAGGTTCCCTAACCTCCCCTCTGCGCGATCGCTTCGGAATTATCCAGAGACTAAAATTTTACGAAGTGGACGAACTAAGTCTAATTATTCTCCGCGCAGCCAAACTACTCAAAACCCCAATCACAGAAGATGGTGCGGAAGAAGTTGCCCGTCGTTCTCGTGGCACCCCTCGTATTGCTAACCGCTTACTCAGACGAGTGCGTGACTATTCGGAAGTGAAAAAATTGACCCCTGTAAATGCTGAGGTGGCAAATGAAGCCTTAGAATTATTCAATGTTGACCCTCTGGGATTAGATTGGACTGACCGTAACCTACTGAGAACGATGATTGAAAATTATAATGGTGGGCCTGCTGGTTTGGAGACAATGGCCGCAGCAACTGGGGAGGATGCTCAAACTATTGAGGAGGTTTATGAGCCATATTTGATGCAAATTGGGTTTATGCAGCGTACTCCTCGCGGTCGGGTTGTAACGGCAGCAGGTTGGAGACATTTGGGTTATATTCCGCCGGATGAACAGTTGAGTTTGAAGTTGTAAATTTAGATTTAAGTGGGAAGAAAAATTTGCTATTACAAGGTATTTGAAAATTTTGTCACGATCTGGAGATAGACTATGAAATTTATCAGAATTTTGGCGATCGCTTGGTGTCCGGATTTTACTGTAACAATCTTTATTGAATTTGGTTGAATAAGTATTCAACCTGATTTTATATGAAAAAGGAAATATGGGTAAAACCCCAGATAATCTTTATAATTTTATTTCAGAATTTTTAATTTTCATTTAGCCATAAAAAATTTATTAGCCTCTTAATTACTTTCTGTTTTTACTTCTGGCTCTACTTGATGTTTATCTTCAGTCTCAGTTTCTTCCTCACCCTGAATCTGTTTTTGAAATAGTGGTATTTGATTACCAATCAAACTTAAATATGTAGTGCCAAAATGCTGAATTTCTAGGAAACTAGCATCATTAGCAGCAGGCTTATACATTCTAAAAGTCCGCATAATTCCCAGAGTAGCTGCACTTTCTAAGGGACCAATAAAGCTTGTATCTCGATCTAAAAAATAAGGTTTACTAGCCCATTCTGCCATTTGTTCGGAATTCAAAAAATAGCAGCCAGAGTGGGGGTTAAAAGTTCTCTGAAATGTAATAACTTTTTCCATAATTTTCCCCTTAAGCTGAGTTTGTTCTCGAATATTTTGAAATTTAGCTGTTACTTCTGGTTTTAAATTTCCATCTATATAAGCTTTTGGAACTGCACCTAAAGGTGATACTTCATAACGATTTGGTTGTAGTAAATTACCATTACCTGTATGATGATTAAACCAGTTTAATTTCACAAATATCCAGGGGTCATGTAGAATTAAATCATCTTCTAAATAACAGTAATAATCATATTTTCCCAGACATGATTTTAATACTGCCTGACATTCAAATCCTAATAACATAGGTTCTACATTAGTGTCATGGTGCATGAGAAAATCGGGAGACAAAGGAATTTGGGATAATAGGTGAAAACCTTTGGTTGTACAAACAATAATATCAATATCATGGCCGTGACTTTGATTGGCAGAAATAGCTTGATGTTTGCCAATATCAATCATATACTGAGATTTTCCATATAGGGCACGTAATGCAGTTAAACAGGTAGTTAAAGCGATTCTGCGGGTTTGCGGGTCTTTGCGTAAAGAACCATGTTGTCCGCCACCTTCTGGATTAAAAAAATGAGCAATTGTAAATAAAATTCGCATTGTTAATTAATTTATCATCAATAAATTAGGTAGGTTAAATGGTAAGCATTTCCTTTGGAATGCTGTAAAACAGCTATTAGCTGTCAGTGCTTCAGCAATAATATAGCAATCTGTGCATAGGTTGTAATAATTCAAGAAAGCATTTAGTTATTAGCGGTTAGTTTTTCCCTGCGGGATGCTACGCAAACAAGAATAAAAATCAACATAAATAGAAGTTAGCTAATGCTTTTGCTTTGACCGAAAATTTATGGGTATGCGCCTCCCATTTTAAGGGGATAAAAAAAGAGAATATTCCAAATTTCAAGCCTCTTTATTGCAGAGGTACTGTTAGCGCAGCTCCTCCACCAGGAGGCTAACTATTAACTGATAACTATTAACTGAAATGACCCAGACTTTTAATTTTCTAATTCTCGTACTAACTAAATCCTTATTCCTATTCCAAATGTAAAAAACAAGGAACGCTGAAAGCTTATTTATATACAAATAATTTTGTCCACCTACTTAACATAGACCATCTAGGATTGGTCGCAGGAATTATCTATAAAAACTGAAAGGTAGCAATTAGGTGTAGACCTAAGCAGGGTAATTATCCTTTGATTTGAGCAGGCGATAAAAGCCAACTTGAAACTCTACTTTAATTTTGTTTGTTACCATCACGCAGAAAATCTAATTTATAATCAAGCTAAATATTAAGTCTAGGATAAATTTAAGAATGTTCAAAAACAATATTTTAGCAGGTATAACAATAGCCACTTGTATCAATCTTATACCTCAAATAGTAAATGCTGTTTCTTTAAGTTTCACCCCCAAAGGCTCTGTGTTTAAAGAGGAAGGTCATTCAATTACTTTTAAAGTTTTCTTAAATCCTGACCCCGAGGAAGAAATAACTTTTAAGGATTTTAAATATAAATTTGATGGTACTTAATTATCTCTAAATAGTGACAGTTATATTATAGAAGAACAAAAAATAACTGGAACAACTACCATAGCAGAAATCAAATTTGATGTAGTCTCAACTGTAAAAAAAGATGGAGAAAATGATTTCTTTTCTCTTGAAGCTTTCTATGAAGATTCACTAGGTATACCTGGAAGTACACAATTAACACAAAGCATAGATGTATACTCAGAAAAAGAAGTTCCTGAACCTCTTACACTTTTTGATTCTGTCACAGCTATTGGCTTTGGAACCTGGTTTAGATGAAAACATTCCAGAAATGCCTAAAAAGTAGTTTTAACAGTGAATAACAGGGCAGCATTAAATCAGCAATAATCAAGGCTTTTATAACTATTAAACCTACCACCTACCACCTAAAACCTAAAACCTAAAACCTAAAACCTAACGCCTTCTTAAAAGAAAATTATCAAATGTCTCTCTATCTGGCATCGCAGGTTGAGCGCCTGATTTTGTAACACATAAAGCACCAGCAGCAGCACCCCATTTCACAGCTTCTTTTAATGATAAACCTGTATCTAATGCTGCTGCTAAACCACCATTAAAAGCATCGCCGGCAGCTACAGTATCTATAGCTTCAACGACAAAAGCAGGTTGAAAAAATGTTTCTTTTTCTGTTGCACAAACAACACCCTTTGCACCTATTTTCACCACTGCATTTTTCACACCACGGCGACATAATTCAATAGCTGTCTGAGTGGCATTTTCATGATTATTTACCGAAAAGCCAACCAGTTGACTAGCTTCTATTTCATTAGGAGTAATAATATCAATCAAATCATAAAAATCAGTAGGAAAATTTTCTGGAAATGGTGCAGGATCGAGAATAACTTTCACCCCCATTTCTTGAGCAACTTTCGCTGCGCTCATCGCAAATTCTAAGGGAATTTCTAACTGTAAAAGTAAAGCCGTTACACCCGAAAGCAGATTTTTCAAACGTTCCACTTCCGTATTATTTACTCTATGGTTAGCACCAGGAACAACAATAATACTATTTTCTCCACTACTATCGACAGTAATAACCGCCACTCCTGTATGAATATCTCCATCAACTACCACACCTGCTGTATCAACATTATTAGCTTGCAAACTTGCTAAGAGTTGTTCCCCAAAATTATCCTTACCAACCCGCCCCACTATTTTTGTAGGGATATCGAGGCGAGCAGCAGCAACAGCTTGATTTGCTCCTTTGCCACCGCCTGCAGTAAAAAAGTTGTCGCCACTTATAGTTTCTCCTGCTATTGGTAAGCGAGAAGTAGTTGCGATTAAGTCGATGTTGATGCTACCAAAAACAATGATGCTCATAGTTGATTAATATATTGTATTTTCATAATTACAGGAATTTACTGAAATTTCTTTTTACGTAGCATTCCGGAGGAAATGCTTACTATTTGAGATATTTTTACTAATCAGATTTTTTTTAATCATCAAACAGTTCTGGAACACGATTTTTTAATTCTTGATTTAAACGAGGTAATTCATCTCGCATTTGTAAATACCAGTTTTGTCTCTGACGATAATGTTGACAAAGTAAGCGATTATTTTTCACCCAATTAAAAGCATTTATGACTAATTTTTGTCTCGTATTTTTATCAATTATCAGTAATCTAAGTTTCTCAGCAAAATCTGATAGAGAATGATAAATCAAACCTGTTTCTTGATTAGTAATTGTATGTTGATAAACTGTTGGGCTTGCTAAAACTGCTACTCCATTACCAGCACATTCAACAAATTTTAAATCTGATTTCATTTGATTAATTGAATTTGTTTTAAGAGGTAATATACTAATATCGCAACTGCTCATAATTTCCAAATACTTATCATAACTACAAAAGGGATAAAATTCTTTATTGACTGTATTTAAACTTTCAAAAAATAAGCGATCGTGGATTACTTTTACTCTGATTTTGTCTTGGTAATCTGACAAAATTTGATTAATTATGGGCATGATTTCTTTCCAGTCTTCCTCCCTATTGACAGCTCCGAAAAATATGTTAATATAGTTATTGTGGGTAAATGTGCGCTCAGGTAGGGGGTCTATTACAGCCAATTGATTCGGAAACACTGCAACATTTGGGTTATATTGGCGTAAAAATTCGGCTAAAGGTTCAGTAGAAGTTTGAACACAGTGACAGCCACGATAACTAAGATAATTATTTTCAGCATATTCAGGACGACGTAAAGGGTTATCATCAATTTCGGCTACTATCAAATAATCCTTTTCCAGCAAAGACTTAAGTTTGTGAAAGTCACTAGGATAATACAAAATCGTGCGTTGCCAAATAAAAACCTTTTCTTCCTGTGGCAACCCCAAATTTAAGTCAGCAGTTTTAGCCGCAGAAATAGTTCTCACCCCAGGAATAGTAGCACTAAATCTATCTGGTTCTAACACTCTCACAGTACCACAAACTTTTGGGTCCATAATTATAGTTTGAACCAATAGTCTTCGGGGTGGGATAGAAGAATGGATGGCTCGTGCAATGTAATATTCTGCAGCCGTCTGAGTCGCAAAACTTTTTTGGTTTAAACCTAAAGCATCAACCAGAGGTTGAGCAACTTGGATAAACTTTTGAAACTCCTCAGCTTTTTCGCCACGAGTTTGTATCTCATATATCTGTAAACCTGCCATGGCAAAACATGATTTGATACTAGACAAACCAAACCAATGTCGAATTATTTCCGAATTTTCCCACTCACCTTTCAGCAAATTAATAATTCTACGCCAATGCTGTACATTTGCAAAGATAGCTAAAACCTGACCATCATTTTTTAGCCAAGTTTTGTGGTATTTCAAAATTTCAACAGGGTTAGCGATCGCCATTAAATTTAAACCATAAATCAGACAATCTACTGTTGCTGGAGCGATATTTAAACTAGAAATATTTTGTGGGAAACTTCCTACGAAAACTTGGTCTACTTGTAAAGCAGCATTTTTAGCCAACTCAGGATTAGATTCAATGCCAATATAATGACAGTGAGGATTAATCTTTTTATATTGAGAAGCTATTTTCCCCATACCACAGCCAAATTCTACAATAACTTTAGCATCGGCGGGTATAAATTTTAGAAGTTCTTGATGAACTGAGGTTTCTAAAGCATTGAACCTAACCAGGGTCATGTTATTTAAGTTAAGCTGCTCAAGGTAACAGAATTAGTTTATCATTATTTATCAGTCATTAGTTTTAGGTGATTTGGGTGATTTGGTAATTGATATTCTGACACTCAAAGAATCAAACTGAGGTAGTGTCAAAAGGTCTCAGGTCAAGTTCATAAAATTTCTAACTTAGTCAGATTATCACTTATAAATCTATATATAAGTAGTCAAGTTTAGTCAGATTTTTCCACAGTCAAAATTTGAGATAGTCAAAGAAAGATTTTGGCAAAATTACTCACCACATCTATATCTTTTATCGGTGGTTTTGATTCATATCCAACAGTCAGTTGATTTCTGGATTATTTACAGAAAAATCTCTAACTTAGAATCAGAGAAACTACAAATCAACTCAACTTTTGACTAGATGAAACTGAGGGAGTATCAAAAATTCTCAGGTCAAGTTCAGAAAGTTTATAACTTAGTCAGATTATCACTTATACATCTATATATAAGTAGTCAAGTTTAGTCAGATTTTCCCACAGTCAAAATTTGAGATAGTCAAATAAAAATTGTGCTAGAAGTATCCACCACATCTCTAGATTTTATTGGTGCTTTTAATTCATATCCAAAACTCAGTTTATTTCTGGATTATTTACAGAAAAATCTCTAAATTAGAATCAGAGAAACTACGAATCAACTCAACTTTTGACTAGATGAAACTGAGGGAGTATCAAAAGGTCTCAGGTCAAGTTCAGAAAGTTTATAACTTAGTCAGATTATCACTTATACATCTATATATAAGTAGTTAAGTTTAGTCAGATTTTAGTACAGTCAAAATTTGAGATAGTCAAAGAAAGATTTTGGTAAAAGTACCCACCACATCTCTAGATTTTATTGGTGCTTTTAATTCATATCCAACAGTCAGTTAAGTTTTGGATTATTTACATAAAAATCTCTAAATTAGAATCAGAGAAACTACGAATCAACTCAACTTTTGACTAGATGAAACTGAGGGAGTGTCAAAAATTCTCAGGTCAAGTTCAGGAAATTTCTAACTTAGTCAGATTATCACTTATACATCTATATATAAGTAGTCAAGTTTAGTCAGATTTTACCACAGTCAAAAATCGAGATAGTCAAAGATTTTTTTTTGGTAAAAGTACCCACCACATCTATATCTTTTATCGGTGGTTTTGATTCATATCCAACAGTCAGTTGATTTCTG
>JAAUYJ010180528.1_pt1 | contig 11783 bp, 19 predicted proteins | sample 7278031 | NCBI WGS metagenome assembly JAAUYJ01 (sample SAMN14350222, study PRJNA611818) | marine sediment metagenome | isolation source: surface marine sediment (1.8m) | place: French Polynesia: Moorea | collected 2018-08 | reverse complement strand
CCCCTCAGGGTCAACAATGGAGGGAGGAGGAGAAAGAACGGAACGCCAATGTTTATTAACAATAATTGAGCAAGCACACACACGCTTCCTCTTCTTTTTCCTGGCCCTGTCTTCCTCTTGCATGTGTGAGCTTTGTAGTCGAAAGCTGCAGTAGAAAGGAGGGGCAATGATGGGAGAGGGATCTGGACGATTCTTCCCTTCCTTTCCGAATATCTGGATGGATAAATATGAGTGATGATAAGTTTGTTGGCAAACGTGCTGAGGCACAGGGTGAGCGAAGGAATCGTTTTCTAAGGCACCCTGTATATATTTCCTGTTGTCCTGTCCGTGAGTCTGCAAAGCCAAAGAGAATTATATATCAAGCATGGGTCGCCCAACCTGCGGAACGCCAAAGCGACAGCTCCCCTACCTACCTCCCCTCGAACCAGAGAGTGGGGCTGTTTATCGAAGCCACTCTGTTTTGTGTGCACTACTGCTCCTCTTCCCCTTTCTCTCTCCCCACCGCCGTCAGTGTTTGTCCAGAAGCCACGGTACAAAATTGGCAATAGTTATTTGGCATGAAAGGGCAAGGGGAACTACGTATTCACCAAGCTTCCTTAAAAATACTTATGTTTGAGATCTATCCGAATGCCTTGCCTGTCTATGTTTGACTTGGGGGAATGCTACTCCTTCATGCAGACCCGTTCCCTTCCCCCTTTCCCCCACTTCGCCAGTGCACTCACCAAACTCGCGCAAGGAGTTTCGGGAAGCTAACAGGTGGCGGGGAGGGAGGGGGAGTTGGTTGCCTCGTGTGTGTGCTGTGGGGAGGCGGGGAGGGGGTCGAGAGAGGTTCTGCTCTGCAAACAGAAGGATGAGCCAAGGAAAGGGGAGGACTCTTTCAGGTGGTTTCTCCTCCTTTTCTTTCTTGTTCTTCTCATTTATTTTTCTGTTCATAGTGACGTCGCTCGCTTCCTCTTTCGTCAGGCGAACGATAGGACGACAATGATGAAATATCTTCTCTATTCTCTCCTACGCTTGGGCGGCGCGAAAGAAAAAAACTATCAAAAAAGGGAAGAGGAGAGCCTTGGTTGCTCGCTTGCCTGAACAGGAGGAGGAGGAGGAGGCAGCAAATTGCCCAGAAAGAGGAGGAGGAGGAAGAGGCCGAAGGCTTGATTTATGACGGAGGAGGAGGAGCGAATGGCAGAAAGAGGGGGGAGGGAGAAAGCATTTAAGATTTATGCCCCTTCGCGCGCGACTGCGTCGAGGTCTTTTGCGGCCGCCGCAGAGGACGAAGGAACGAATGTTTTCCGATGAATCAGCGGTCGTCGTCCCTCCCTCCTTCCCTTGCCTCTTCTGCCTGCCGTCTTATGTCACGCAGATATAAAGGGAAAAAGAAAGAGAATCGGCCCAGGGGCACATTCACCAGTTGGTTGCTGCAAGTCTTGATCCCGGAAAGTAGTAGTAGCGAGGAAAGTAGTAGAAAGTAGTAAGTTAGGAAAAGACCCGGAGAAACGGCGCGTGTACGTAGTGGAATAGAATGAAGGGGCTCCGAGTAGAATGAAGGCTTTTCTGAAAGACACTGAAAGTGAAGGGGAACGAGAGATAGAAATCCAGTCTGGCCGGACCGGCGGACCCTTCTCCCCTCTCTGTTCCCCTCTCTGAAAGAAAGTAATTTGTCTTTAAGGACTTTGAGGCAGCAGAAACAGACGGGGGGGAGGATTCCATAGAGAAAGGGGAAAGGGAAAGGAGCAGGTTCATCAATTTGAACGAAGAATGGTTTGAGAAAGAAAGAGGGATCGAGAGGGGAAAACCAGAGAACAGACCCCCTTTCCGAAAAAAACGGGGAGTTTTGGAGAAAGGGTACGAGAAGGCCGTTGGGAAGAGATCATTGGAGAGGAGAGGAAGAGAAAAAGAAGTCTTTTCTCTCTCTTCTTTCCTTCCCCCTCTTTCTCTCCTCGGAATGCAAATAGATCCTAATTTTAAACTTTTCGCCCGCCTCTCTCTCTCTCGGGCGTAACAAAACGGGCCGCCTCGAAAGGGGGAAATTCCGCAGCAGCCAGACACAAAAAAGGGAAGGCTTGTTGTAGCTCTGTGACACCAAGCTGGCTGGCTTTCTTTTTTAGAAAAATGTCACTAAGATTCATACAAAAGCTACATACATAGATATTAAGTGTTTCAATACACTTTCTTTGTTCTCGGCCCGAGCAGTGCAATACCAGGGCCAAAATATACTCTCTCTACTGTATATGGTATGTATACCCGTTCTCTTCCATCTTGAAAGTTTCGTGTGAGCGAGAAGAGGGATCGCCCCCCTGTCGTCGTCTTTCTCCTCTCCCCCCATCTCCTCCCTCCCCCGTCCGTCCGCTCTGACATATTTGCATGATCCGAGGGCATCACCCATCCAATCAACAGCTCCTCCTCCTCCATGTACACATTCTCTTCCTCCTCCTCCTTCGCTGCATACCCCCACTGTACTGTACTACTACTATACACATGGACAGCGGAGGAGAAGGAAACTCTCCCTTGGGAAAAGAGGGGGGAAATAGGCGAGGAGAGGAAGGAAGGGGAAGGAGAAGGACGAGGGCAACTGGGGAAATTTGCTTCCATCCACCGTACGGAGAAGGCGAAAAGTGGGTTGGAGAAGGAGAAGATGAATAGTGGACCACCACCGCCCAGCCGAAGAATATACTGTAAGATTAGGAGGGAGGGAGGATTGATTCGTTCGCCACTACTGAACATAAAAACTTGTGCCGATTAAGTGTCGAACTCTCCGTTATCTGACCGAGTCGGTGAATTTCTCACCCCGGGCAGTGTCCGCCCGCCCGCCGGTTTTTCGGCTAACGACGTTACGCCGGGAAAATGGTCCTTCTTCCTTTGATGTGTGCTGGTGGCTGCTTCTGGTCTTTTCCTCTGTGGAGGAAGAGGGGAGTGGGCGAAAGCAACAAATGGATAATATGTTGTGGCACACACATACGAGGAGGGAGGAGGACGGTCGGTCGCCACTTAGCAGGGGGACATAGGGAAAGAGAAGGGAGAGAAAGATTGATCGAACAGGTGGCCGCAGCCGCTTCCTCCTCCTCCGCCTCCTCCTCCTGCGAAGCCACCGTCCTCCGTTCTCCGCCCTCCTCTGTTGGTCCCGGGTCTTTTGATTGAGTTCCTGAGATGGCCTCTCCCTCCCTCCCTCGTCCATCCCGGCCAACAGCCGCCGCCGCCTTCGACTTGAATGGGGGTGAAGGAGGAGACGAGGGCGAGGGCGGGCGCCCTTATTCTCCACTCTCGACGTTCGTTCATTGTACACAACGCTGGTTGCATGCATGTGCCGCCGCCCTCCGCCCCTGCCATTCTCGTCCTCGTCCTCAGTCGGGTTATTGCGCGCACGACGATGTTGTTGTTAGGAACGGTGGTATAATGGGAGGAAATGAGGAAAGAGATTGTGGGAGGAAATTGGCCCAATTTTGCGCTGAAATTTATTGGGTGAGTAAGCGATCCCCTTCTCTCCAATAAAGACTACTTTGATAAGAAGACGTCGTTGAATCCCGCACCCCACCTCCCCTTGAGAAGAAGAGTGAATGTCTCCAGCTACCGTGACTGGAGAAGGAGAGGGACCGCCGGGCGGCCGCTGACATGAAATGTACGAGTACATTGTACTTTTGCCATAATCGACCGCATTTCTCCCCCAGCTGCATTCTAGTACCTAATCGAAATTTTTAACTGGATCAGGTGGAAGGGGAAAAGAAATTCTCTTTCCTCATCCATAAGTAAAGAAGTTGCCTTGCAATTGTAGTAGGATTTGGACCCCTCTACTACATTGTTGGCACCTGCCGCGCGGTCGACACCTCTTCCCTGTTCATATTCGCCTCTCTAGGGGACGCGCCAACGTCCAACGGAACGGTCGCCTTCGTACGAGGGAGTGCCAAGAAGAATCTGGATGAAAAGGGGGAGGAGGCGACGGAGATGGCGCTGTCTTGACAAGCAAAGAGAGAGATGCAAGCAAAAGGATTTGTCTGCCGGGAAAAGGGAAACAGGGGGAAAAGGCAGAATAGCCCTTTCCTCCCTCTGTACTGTGCCACTCTCGCGGCCTCCTTCTCTCCTCCCGGCGGCGGCCGACGAAGCGTGAAAGTAGCTAAGCTCAAAAAGCAAGCCGCCTCCCTCCTCCCTCCCCTCGCAATCTTTGCTACTTTTTCTGGCAGTGCTATCTCTCCCCTCCATCAAATCGCACAAAACTTTCTTTCCCTCCCCTTTTTTCTGTTACCGACGCAAAAAGCAAAAGCAAAAAAGAGGAGTAGGCTCTTTCTTTTCTTCCCTCCTTTTCCCTTCCAGCCGCATCTCTTTCTGCTCCTTTTTCCTGGGAGCGAAATAATGCTGACCCAGCTGCAGATGGCGGAAAGAGAAGAGGAGCAAGAGATATGTGTGGATGATCGGTTTCTATTCCGCCGCAGCCGCAACCGACAGACATCCGTGCCTTTTGATGATATGCTGGTAGCGCCGTGGTTACACACATGGGACTACCTAGGAGAGGATTGCACATAAGTTCCCCCGGCAGTAACTTCAGTACATTGGCGCCCTTGGAGATATCGTAGGACCCTGCAAAATAAAGTGACAACAGGAGAGATTCGTTACACTCATTATTAATGACAGCTCCTGTCCGCCCGCCCGTCCCCTGCCGTGCAGGAAAAAAAGGTGTGTGTACATGCATAAAGCTCTGCGAAGCACACGCAGCGAGTCTCCCTCGGTCAGGAAAGGGGGGCATTAAAAAGTCGTGTTAGGAAATCACGAGTGGGAAAACACGGAGGGGGGACGCCCGGAAAGTGGCTCTAGGTGGGGAGAGGGCGATAGTTTGGTCGTTGGTTGTTGTCGTCTCTCCGTTGTACATGTGCCGGCGGCGGCGGCGGCGGCGGCGGCGGCGGCGGCGGGTCGCCCGTTCGTTCGCCCGGTTATCGATTGCACAATCGCCAAGGAACAAGGCGGAAGGGAGTGCGCAGCCGAAATCGTTCCCCTCGGCGCAGAGGGAAGGAGGGCGGCGACCGACAACAAGTGCAGCGACCGTAAGAGAAAGCAGGAACGGAATTCAACTATCCCATTCAAAATCTAAAGTTCTCATCGAAAAGCTCAACATGTTTGATGCAGACCCAATTGCACTTCTGAACCACGGTGAATCCCACCCCGCAGGCACAACCAGTCGCCGCCTCCAAAACGCAAGCGCGCACCCTTCCCCTTCCCCCTCTCCTTTTCCAGATTAGAAAGCAACTGTAGCTCGCTCTGCCCCCTCCTCCCCTCCCCCTGCACGCTTCGGAGAACGGAACGACGACGTTGGTTTCTCCCCCTCCTCCTTCGCCCGCCGACAACAACCATCTCTCCTGGCTGCTGCCGCCCGCCGCGGCAGCCTCGGTACAACGACGACGACGCACGCACACGCCAACTACCAAACCCCCCTTTTCCTTCCTCGTCAGACTCCCCCTTCCACAACTCCACCGTGCACACACTCTCCTCTCGCAACAACACTCCCCCTTCGATCCTCGTCCCACACAACCGCCCCCACAGTTGCTTTTGCGCTTTAGGTGTCTTTAAGTTCATCGGAAAACATTACCGATACTCCCCTTTCTGTCATCCTCCACAGTGCGTGTGTCAGACATTTACCGTCTCTTTCCGTTTTGCGAACCGTTCGGTGCTGCTCCGTGTCCCAAGGGAGGCGTTGGAACAACAAGACAAGTGCTCAAGCAAGACCCAAGAGTCGCCAAAGATAAGAAGATCCGACGCCGCCATCACCAAAGCAAGCAATCGGCGCCTCTTCATCGTCCAGTGTGTGTCCGGGAAAACAAGGCATCAAACGTATCTGGGGAGGCGGAAGGGAACGAGGCCGAGGAGAGAAGACAGCTCCCCCTTCCCCCTTTCAGCCCCAAAAGAGGAGAAGGAGGCGAGTGAGTGAGTCCTATCCCTTTCCCCCCTCCTCTTCCATCCACGCCCATTCTTCCATCGAAGCGAGAGGAGAGGAAAAGGAGAGAGAGAAGGAGGCGCCCCATCCCCTTCCAACGGCCGCCTCCGCCCCAACATCCACCAAAGCAGAGGCAGCCTCAGTCGTCCTCTCTCTCAACCACTTCAGCCTCTTCCTCCTCGGTCCGTCCGTCCATCCCAACAAGTGTGCAGAGGCGGCCCGCCAGGATCCAGAAGAAGAAGAAGGGGTCCAAAGAGGGTCCGGGACCAAGAGAGAGAGACAGCACACACTTGGCATCCTTCTCTATCCAGAGAGGAGGGCTCCGACAAAAAGGAGGGAGAGAGGCCGGTTGAAAAGCGTCGTCGACGACTGCTGCAGGTTTCCCCTCTTCCTTTTCTGAATTGCCGCCGCCCCGTCCGTCCGCCCGCCAACCGACCGACCGACCGACCGTCCCAACCAAGTGAGGCGACGACGCTTTCTCCGTCTCTCTGGGGGAGGAGGAAGAAGAGGCCACGAGGGAAAGAGGAACGGACCAAGCGACACTACAGCGTGGACGACCGACAGAGGAGGAGGAGGAACGGGAGAGGGAGGAGGAGGAGAAGAAGAGAGACTGACAATTGTTGCTTACTTGCCGCCGCCGCCGCCTCCCCCTTCCTCCCTCGTTGCAATAAGGCCCATCCGAAGCGAGGCCTCTTGATAACAGGTGGTCGTCGATCGTCTTGGTCACCCGACAGGGTTGGTCAGTCGTGGCCTGGGGGGTGATCAGTGCTTCGGCCATGTCCGTCGCCCCAGTCATCAGAGCGAGCGAGAATCGGGATTGTGGGAGGATTTGTGGAAGACGGATCGAGGAAGGGGAGAGAGGCTATGAATAAGTAAGTCGAGGGGGGAAAGAAGAAGTGCCGTAGTAGCGTTGGGAGGAAGAAGAGGAGGCATCAATATCCGCCGCCTACTTCTTTATTTCTCTCTCGGTGGCTTGCTATTCGGCGGGCATAACTTTTTCTGACGCCTCCGCCGCACTATTCCCGTTTTCATATACATACGAAGAAGAAAAAAGAGTGTAACTCTTGATATTTGCTCAGAAATAAACTGTGTTAGAAGAAAGGAAGAAAGAGTGAGATAAAGACAAAGCAACGAATATCGAGTGAGAATAACTGAATTGTAAAAGCTGCGAAAGTTCTTCCCATAAGAATGTAAAAAATTGTCCCGTCCATTGAAGAGAAGCAAGCAAGCAAGCAACAATCCCTGGAAACGTTCATTTCTTATCCAATTGCTTGAAGATAAAGAGGAGACCAGAACAGCTTCAAAATGCCTCGCTGTTTCTTGGCTAAGAACAACCACCAGCAAAGGGAGCGTGGGCACCAGGTAAGAATGAATTGGACATAAAGACAAACATAATTGTCGTCTCATGATCATGCCGGAATCGAGCAGTGCTAAAGACAAAACATCATACTTTTTTGGGAGGGTGAAAACAAAATTCAAAAGGACTTAAAACAGTTTTCGCCGCATCTCTTTCAGCAGGGTCGACCAGACCGCTCCGGCCGCAAGAAATGGGAGGAGGTGGAGGAGGAGGAGGAGGCTGACCACGCCGTCGGCTCTCGGGTCGAGGGAGGAATAGGAGAGGTAGGAGGTCTGCCCGTTGGTGCCGCCGGTGTGTCCCCTCGCCTCCTCCACCCGCCGGCGCAGTCGTCTATGGCGCACAGGAGATCGCTCGTAGGATCCATTACGGCGGCGCAGGCGGTCAGGTCCATACAGCAGCCCGTCAGGATAAAGCCAGAGCCACTAAGGTACCGCAACACAAAAAAGGGTTGACCGTATTCCAAAGTGAAACCTTTTTCTTTCTAGGCTTCCGACTGAGCCGCTCTCCATCTCAGAGGTGGCGTCACCCTCCTCGACGGCCGCCGCGGCCTCCCTCCTGCCGCTGGTGCCGCTCCCGCCCTCCGAGGCGGCGGCGGCCGTGACGCGGTGCCCGCTGACGGCCGCTGCGGCTTCAGAGTCGCCAGTCATCATCAAGCAAGAGGCTGTGGATCCCGCCACTTTGGATCACCGACTCCACCAGAAAGGTACGTGCGTCTTGTTTCATCTTTCCCACGTATAGTGCATGCGGCAAATCGGCCTTTTTTCGAACATTCCCCCATAAAAAATTGCGTCCCCCATGTAAGCAAATTGGGCCATTAGCAAAGAAGCCTCGAAAAAAGTGAAGAAGTCCCCTTCCACTTTTCGCAGCGGGTCCGCCTTCCTAAATATGGGGCTACATTGCGTGCATGGCCTTGAAAGCCCTAATTTTGCTGCGGTCGTTGGATGGAAGGGACGGCGGAGGTTGCAGACTTTTTTGCTTCCAAAAAGAAAGGGAAGCCAACGAGGTGTTTTCTTTGGCGCCTCCCTCGATGACTTTTTTGTTGCATCCGAAAAGAAGAGAGAGCCCATCCATCCAATCTTCTCTTCCCACTTCGTTTTCGAATCGGCTTTTGATGAAGAAGTGATGTGGGATCGGGGAGGAAGGAAGGGGTGATTAAAGATTTAGTGGCTCTCATCCGACCGAGGGAGGGAGAAAGGGAGGGAGGCCTCGGAATCCCAATCCCGTCCTCTTCGGTAGGCGTCTCCCTCCCCGCCCCGTTTCCCCCGTTTGTTTGCTTATCGCTGTCTATCCAACTCTAACTTTCACCAACTCTTTTGTCAGAACGGGACGAGAAATGAAAATATGCCCGGAGCGCACTGCATGATATGCAAGAAAGCATGATAACCAACTTGACCTCCCTTCCTTGACATTCGTCGAATCCCGGAGCTCCTTTGACAAGTCTCTTTCATGTCCCCTCGCCACCAAAGAGGAAAGCAATGTGGGCGGATATACAAAGACAGAAAAGGAACCGCTCCGAAGCAATGCGGCGGCGGCGGCGCGGCTTCCATTAAGCACAACAAGTGAGTCTTCTTGTCCCTTTCTTCGGCGCGAGCTGCCTCCGCCTCTGCACCATTGCCCGCCAGAAGAAGAGGGGGAGAAAAAGGAGGACAGAAAGTCATCAAGTCTGGAAAAGGCGGAGTGGGGAGTTGGGGGATTGGCTCCGGAAGAAGAGGGAAAGAACTTTGATCAATCTATGCTTCCCCCTCCCCTCCTCTATAGCCGAAGAAGAGGGAGGGAGGGAAAAGTTTTGCCCGGCATTTTCTTCCTCTCTGGCTTCTCCCCCGCCGCCCTCCCAAACTAGCCCAAAGATTGGGCCGACGGAAAAAGGGCGGAAGAGGGTTTTCCCTCTCTCTATACCACCGAAAAAAAGGGCCAAAAATGTGCCAAGGAGCAAGCCAATGTTTCCATTCGAAAGTACGGGTTGTTCATTCCTTTCCGAACTTTTTTACCTTTGTTGCCTCACAGAACCGTTCAGGGGAGCCCTGTGTGACAAAACTGCTTTCCAACGTTGGCAGTGCAGAAAGAAGCGGTGGAAGAGGGAGTCACTTTCTTAACTGTCGTGACAACCGATATATTTTTGGAAAGTTGCGGCAAAGGAGGGAAAAGAGAGAGTAAAAGGAAGGAAGAGACGATAACAGAACGGGGGAAAGAGAGAGAGAGAAACGGGCGGTAGAGAAAGCTGTAGTTTCTTTACCCTTCCCTCTCTCCTGTCCGACCGATGGAGCTAGGCACCATCTCACCAAAGGTACTTTGCTTTGCTGTGCAGTACCAAGGAATGGGGGAACATTTAACCCAAAACACAAATTCAGAAAGTTCAAAATGGGAAAGGTTTGCAAACACAGAGATTTCCTCTTCCTCAATAAGAGGAGTTGTTCACACTAGATGTAAGAGTTGTCAAATCTCCTTCTCCATTCCTCCCTTGGTCCTTTCGCTCTCTTTTTACCATTCATTCGTCTTCCCCCCCTTCCCTGTCCTCCTTTTCCCCCGGCGACCGCTGTCATCGAATCTCTCCCTCTCCCTCCACCTTCCAACTCTCTCCTGGCTCCAGTCTCCCAAAAAAGTCCCCCTCCTCCCCTTTTCCCGAGGCAAGTCGAGTCCACAGTCAGTTACTCTAGTTGGTTCTGCTGCCAGACACGCGAGCTAAGAGCTATGAGAGGGACTGGTATACGGGATAGACAGAGAGAAGAACCCCAGCCAATAAAGGCGATTGGCTGCGGCTCCAATGGACCCAAAGACCGATTCGGCCTTGGATGGGCCAGGCCAGTGCTACTACTGTAGCACTAGTCGGGCATCCAATCCACTTTTCCCCCGTAGTGGGAGTGTGTACTATACACTACTACAGTTCAGGGAAAAAGAGACTTTGGTCGGGATTTGCTCCTCCATCCACCTTCTTGCTATTATGCCCTGCTGGCTCCGCAGTATGTTCTGTTTCGGTTTCGGTTCCAGCTCGATCTATCGAGGCGAGAGGACAGATACCGTAATACCCGCAGTAATGGCCATCTCCCTCCGCTTACTACGTTCTGTGGCGCTAAGTTTCCCTCCTTTCCTTCTGCTCCCTCGTCTCCTTTTTTGTTTCGTATCCCTTCGGTGCCCCGTTCCTTTTTTGCCCCCCTCTCCTTCCTTCCTGTGTCTCGTAAACTGTCCCTCTCTTGCTTCTCCGTCTCTTGGGAAGGGAGGGAGGTGGAATCTGCCGGTGACTTACTAGAGCCCGGTTGGTTGGCGGAGGGGGCACCTGCTGCTCCTCAGGCGGAGGAGGATTCGCCAAACCACAAATTGAGGTGAGAGAAACATGTTGCTGTGCACCTCCTTTCTTCAAGCGTCGATCCGAGAAAAAAAAGCTTCCAGACCTTCCGAGAGAAAAAATCATCCTGCTCTGGTTGCCAAGCAAGGGGACAAAAGATGAAGGGGAGGAGTAGGAAGACGCGTTTTTGAGGCGGAGGCGGGAGGCGCCCATAAAGAGATAGAGGAGAGCCCGTTGGTCGCACCACCCAACCACTTCTGTACAGCACTAAGCACCCCCTTTCCCCTATCCTCCTACTACGGTATAAGAGAAGAGGACTTAAGACCTCGAGATAGCACGGGCGGAAGGAAGGAAGGAAGCACTCCAGTCCTTCCCTCCACTCCCACTTTTTCGCCGGAGATTTCTCTCCTTCCTTTTGGCCCGAGAAAAGTGGGCTCCCGCCACGGTTGGAGAATAGTGTTTAGCTGTCTCTCCCCGCTCGGAAGGTCTCTAGAAGAAGAGAGAAATATGTGCCAATAAGAATCAAAAAACACAGAAAATATGAACACTGGACGTCTTTGTGAATACTATTGCTTATGCATTATATCTTGTGTTTGTGTGTGTTCCGTTCTAGTACGATACTTGTTGCTCTCAAGTAAAACACTATCACAATAAAAGTAACAACTTCTGTTTTTCTCAAACAATGGTGTTGTCTGACGTTTTCTCGTACAGGACCGAGAGAATGACTGGAACTCCAGCACTATTTTTGGTCCCAAAGTGAAAAGCCTCCTGTTGCTTTTTTTTACTTCTGTTCTCGTGCGCGTGCTGCTATATACATAGCTAGGACACACTCGGAAAAAGGAAAAGGAGGGAAGGGGTCGTAATAAAACTCCCTGTTCAGCCTCCCCCTCCCCTTTTTCCTCGTGGCTGTTGAAGTGGGCTCGGAAATGTACCAAAATGAGGTAGAGAGAGCATGGAGTTAAGGTGGGTGCGGCGGCAGCGTCGGGAAAGGCGGATGAAGGGAGAAGGCCATTAGCCGGATTTCGATAAGAATTCTTGCTGCCTCCCTCCCTCCTCTTCTCTTTTTTGCTGCGCAGGAATGTGATTCACCGAATCTGCCTTTCTTTCTATTTAAAATAGTCAAGGTGATGCAATATGTTTTTCAATGCATTAATTTTTTTTGTAGAGAGTTCTTCTAACTCACTTTCGTTTTCCCAGCCATGGGGCTATTTTCTCCTCCTCCTCCTCTCTTTTTT
>JAAUYJ010220355.1_pt1 | contig 11785 bp, 9 predicted proteins | sample 7278031 | NCBI WGS metagenome assembly JAAUYJ01 (sample SAMN14350222, study PRJNA611818) | marine sediment metagenome | isolation source: surface marine sediment (1.8m) | place: French Polynesia: Moorea | collected 2018-08 | reverse complement strand
CCCTGTTCCGGGTCCAGACGCGCTTTAATAACATAGCAACCGTCCTCGTCGATGCGCCAGGACAACTCCCTGAGAGCATGACGCTGCCTGTCCTGCTCCAGTGCCTCACTCCGCTGAATGCTGCGATACTGGCGAACCAGACGTTCAACGTGAGACGCCGTGCCGTGGTTGGCGATCATCAACAGGTAGTCTTCATTGTGCGGCGTGGCGACCCGCGTCATGGCGCGAACCTTTGAATAGCTGACCCTGCCGTTGCAAAGCGCCGCGCTGATCAACGGCAGTTCCTTCAGCGCGTGCGCTACCCGGACTTTTTCGCGAGCAGCGCCAAGCGCGATGCCGCACTTCCAGTTGAGCCAGTGGGCACAGGATTTCAGCCCGGCCACACTCCATCCGCAACGGTCGTCGAACTCGGCGATCAGCCCGAGAAGTCGGTAGGTCGCAGCATTGAGATGCGCCGCCAGCTCGGTGATTTCGTCTTCGATGGTGGCGAGTCGCCTGCCGGCTGAGACACCAGGGGTTGGGGTGTAGGGCGAGATTAAGGGGACAGTATATTGAGAGTCCAAAGCGGGCTGCTCCTTGCTCTTATATACTGTTTAAATATACAGTATTAGAATTATATTTCTCTACAGATCAGTATGTTAAACATCCTTTTTAAGTCAGATTTTATCATCCCAGACCACGCCGACGTCAGGGCCCTCGTAGGCCACCGGCCATACCCTCAGCGGCCGACAGTCTTCGCGGGTCGACTCGATCAGGCGACCGGTCAGCAGTGAAAAGCGGTAGCCGTGCAGCGGGCACAGCAGTTCGCCGTTCTCGAGCCAGGCCTCTATCAGCGGGTGTTCCAGGTGCGGGCAATTGGCCTCGACCAGGTAGTGCTCGCCCTCGTGCTGCAGCAACAGCAGCCGGTGGTAGTCGACCCTGAACTCACGGCGATAGCCGTCGTGTAGATTGATGAGTTTTTCCAGGGCCAGGAATCGCATGTCGTCGCTACAGGCAGTCCAGCACCTGACAGGCCGCCGTGTAGGGGGTCAGCTCGCGAGCCAGGACCCTTTCCTCCAGTTCCGGCAGCAGGCGCTGGGCCTCGGGGTTGTTGCGCAGGCGCGCCTTGAGCATTTCTCCGATGAGCTGATGCATCCAGTCCCGGGCCTGGTGATCCCGACGCGCCGAGAAGGCACCGGCGTCACGACTGGCCTGCTCGAATTCAGCAATCATCGACCAGACGTCCGCAATACCGCTGCCCTCGATGGATGAACAGGTGGTCACCCGGGGCTCCCAGTAGGCGGCGTGCCGCAGCAAGCCCATGGCCGCCTTGTAGTGACGCTGGGTCTGCTGGGCGAGATTGAGGCTGTCGCCGTCCGCCTTGTTGATCACCAGGGCATCGGCCAGTTCCATGATGCCCTTTTTGATGCCCTGCAATTCATCGCCGGCATTGGGCAGCATCAGCACCATGAAAAAATCCACCATGCCCGCCACCTGGTATTCGGACTGCCCGACCCCGACGGTTTCCACGAGGATCACGTCGTAGCCGGCCGCCTCACACAGCAGCATGGTTTCGCGGGTTTTCTGGGCAACGCCACCGAGGGCGCCCGACGCTGGTGAGGGCCGGATAAAGGCGTCCTGCCGACGCGACAGCTCTTCCATGCGGGTCTTGTCGCCGAGGATGCTACCGCCGGCTATCGGCGAACTGGGGTCGACCGCCAGCACCGCCACCCGCTTGCCCTGCTCCAGCAGGTGCAGCCCGAAGGCCTCAATGAAAGTGGACTTGCCGACACCGGGGATACCGGTGATGCCGACCCGAATACTGTTGCCGGTGTGGGGCAGGCACTGCTCGAGGATATGCTGGGCGCGCTCGCGATCATCGTCGCGACTGCTTTCGACAACGGTGATGGCCTTGGCCAGGGCGCGACGGTTGCCGCCGCGCAGCGCAGCCAGGTCGAAATCAGCCACCCGTTTACGCGGCGTTCGCGGCGTTGATGGCGTTCAGGACTTCCCGGGCAGACTGGGGTATCGGCGTGCCGGGGCCGAAGATGCACTTCACGCCGGCGTCATAGAGCACGTCATAGTCCTGGCGCGGGATGACGCCGCCGGCGATGACGATGATGTCCTCGCCGCCCTGCTTCTTCAATTCTTCGACCAGCTGCGGCACCAGGGTCTTGTGACCTGCCGCCAGGGAAGAGGCACCGACTGCGTGTACGTCGTTCTCGATGGCCTGGCGAGCCACCTCTTCCGGGGTCGAGAACATCGGCGACAGGTCGATATCAAAGCCGACATCGGCGAAGGCGGTAGCCACCACCTTGGCGCCGCGGTCGTGACCGTCCTGGCCCATCTTGCACACGAGCATGCGCGGGCGACGGCCGTACTTGTCGACAAAGGCATCGATGTCGCCGGAGATCTCCTTCCAGCTATCGTCCTCCTGGAAGGCGGCACCGTAGACACCCGACACCGTCTGGGCGCTGGCATTGAATCTACCGAACTCTTTTTCCATGGCGTCCGAAATCTCCCCGACGGTGGCGCGGCGGCGAATGGCCTCGACTGACAGGGCCAGCAGATTGCCCTGCTCGCCGGCGGCCACACGCGTGATCTGCGCCAGTATATCCTCCACCGCCGTCTGGTCACGGCTGGCGCGGATGTCTGCCAGTCGCTTGAGTTGCGCCTCGCGCACCGCCTCGGTTTCGATCTCGAGAATCTCGACCTCGTCCTCGTGGTCGAGCTTGTACTTGTTGACGCCGACAATGACATCTTCGCCACGATCGATGCGCGCCTGCTTGGCAGCCGCTGCCTCTTCGATTCGCAGTTTGGGCAGGCCGGTCTCAATAGCCTTGGCCATGCCGCCCTCGTTCTCGATTTCCTCGATCAGTTCCCAGGCCTTGTCGGCAATGTCATTGGTCAGGCTCTCCATCATGTAGGAGCCGCCCCAGGGATCGACCACCTGGGTGATACCGGTTTCTTCCTGGATGATGAGCTGGGTGTTGCGGGCGATGCGTGCAGCAAATTCGCTGGGCAGTGCAATGGCCTCGTCCAGCGCATTGGTGTGCAGGGACTGGGTGCCGCCGAATACCGCGGCCATTGCCTCGATGGTGGTGCGCACCACGTTGTTATAGGGGTCCTGCTCGGTTAACGACCAGCCAGAGGTCTGGCTGTGGGTGCGCAGCATGGAGCTCTTGGGGTTTTGCGGCTTGAACTCGGAGACGATGCGGGCCCACAGCATGCGCGCTGCCCGCATCTTGGCGATCTCCAGGTAGAAGTTCATGCCGATACCCCAGAAGAACGACAGCCTGGGGGCGAACTGGTCGATATCCAGGCCGGCGTTGATCGCCGTGCGGATGTACTCCTTGCCGTCCGCCAGCGTGTAGGCCAGTTCCAGCGCCGCATTCGCCCCGGCTTCCTGGATGTGGTAGCCGGAAATCGAAATGGTGTTGAAGCGCGGCATGTTCTCCGAGCAGTAGGCGATGATGTCGCCGATGATGCGCATACTCGGGGCCGGCGGGTAGATATAGGTGTTGCGGACCATGAACTCCTTGAGAATGTCATTCTGGATGGTCCCGGACAGCTGGTCCTGGCTGACACCCTGCTCCTCGGCGGCGACGATGTAACCGGCCAGCACCGGCAGCACCGCACCGTTCATGGTCATGGACACCGACACCTTGTCGAGCGGGATTCCGTCGAACAGGATCTTCATGTCCTCGATGGAGTCCACCGCCACGCCGGCCTTGCCGACATCGCCTGCCACCCGCGGGTGATCGGAGTCGTAACCGCGGTGAGTGGCGAGGTCGAAAGCCACGGAAATACCCTGGCCGCCAGCGGCCAGGGCCTTGCGATAGAAGGCATTGGATTCTTCGGCGGTGGAGAAGCCCGCGTACTGGCGGATGGTCCAGGGGCGCCCGGCATACATGGTGGCCTGGGGACCGCGGATGTAGGGTGACATGCCCGGCATGGTATCGGTGTACGGAAGGTCGGCAATATCGTCCGCCGTGTACAGGCAGCGCAGCCGAATTTCCTCCGGGGTAATCCAGGTCAGCTCATCCGGGGTCAGCCCCTTCATCTGTTTGGTTGCCAGCGCTTCCCAGCTCTCCGGGGTCGCGGCGTCCTTGTTGTAGATCGGGTCGTCGCTCATGGCTGTCTCCTTGCGCTCACGGCTGTCTCCTCGCGCTTGTGCCCGCGGCTCAGTGGTCTTCGCCGGGCTGGTTGAGTTCAACCAGTATGCCGTCGCAGCTCTTGGGGTGAATGAAAATGGTCAGGGAACCGTGCGCACCCGGCGCCGGCTCATCGGCCAGGAACTGGTAGCCCTTCCCCTTGAGGCGTTCCACATCGGCATGGATGTCGTCGGAGCGAAAGCACAGGTGGTGCAGGCCGCCACCGCGCTTCTCGAGGTACTTGGCCACCGGCCCTTCCCCGCGCAGCGGGTGGATCAGCTCGATACTGGTCGGGGGCAGTGGGAAGAACGCGGTGGAGGTTTTGGCTGCTTCCACTTCCTCGGTGCCTTCGAATTCCAGCCCGAAGTCCTCCATGAAGCGCTTGATGGCCTTCTCCAGGTCAGGTACGGCGACAGCGATGTGGTCCAGTGCGGTGATCATGGTTACCTCTTGTTCTTTGGGTGCCCGGGGCACGCCCGGGACCGGTGTATCAAAGCTCGCCTGAACTCAGGCCAGTGTTGCCAGGAAGGCATCTGTCGCTGTGCGGCGGCGGGCACGGCGATCTTCCGGGGTCTCCTCGACGATCACCTCATCCGGGGTGATCTTGTAGAGCGGCTGCCCCTTGCTGATGATAATGCCGTCTTCGTCCACCAGCACCTTCTCGATGGTACCGGAGAACGGTGCGTAAACCTTGTTGAACATCTTCATCACTTCGACGATGTAGAGCGGATCGCCCTCCTCGAAGTGGCTTCCCTCCTGTATGTATGGCTCGTGCTCCGGCGTTTCGCGTGAGTAAAACATACCGCCGCTCTCAGCGAGGATCTCGTCGCTCTTGGCCACCGGCGGCGGTACCAGCACCTTGGCCATGCGCTCCTGCAGCTCCGGATCGGTGAGGCGCTCGGGTATCTCCATGGTGAGGTCTGCGTTCACGCCAAGTGCATAGAAGTCGCAGGTTTCCGCCAGGGCCGGCAGCACGGCGAGCATATCCAGGCCCGCCTGGAAGCCAGTGTGGGACGCCTGCACTGCGCTCCACAGCTCGGCGTCAAAGCCCTCTGCTGCCTCACCTTCGCGCAGCAGGCTGTCGAGCTCGATCCAGTCTTCCACGGACAGGCGATTATTCAGTTCATTGTAGAAGTCGATGCCGGCTTGCAGCAGGTCGTGATCGTGGTCCCAGATCATGTGGGCTGCGGGCTGGCCTTCCTGCAGGTTCATATCCAGGTAGTGGTAGGTGTCGGCCAGCAGTTCCAGTGGGTTCTCGTTCCAGCTGATGCGGCCGTCGATCATCGTATAGCAATCGCGGTTGACGCTGAGCCAGCCGGCCAGCAGGTGCGGCTCCGACATCAACTTCTGCAGCGGGCGCCGCAGCAGGCTGTACTTGCGCTCGAAGCAGGCGCGCAGGTCGGCCCTGCTATCCACGGCCACGGCGCCGAGGGCCTTCTGCATCAGCTGATCGTAGGCGTATACCAGGTCGATGTGGTTGGCCTGTTGCTTGAGCTCCCCCACCGCGGTCAGGTACGGCACGATAAAGCGCGTGGTGGGCCGGGCGTTGATATTGTTGCCGATAAACCAGTTCACCAGTCCGTAGTGAAACTGCAGGTTGGTGGCGAGGTCGCGGCCGCGCATGCTGGTGCGACGGATCACCTCCGCCATGTTCTGGTAAGTCTCAAGCCGGGTATTACCGACAGTGAGTAGCAGCGCAATATTGGAATCGTACGCGCCGGCCAGGGTGTACTTCATGAACACGTCGGTGTCCGGGTTGTGCAGGCTAATGCCCTGGTCGTCGCGAATCTCGCCTTCGATGGCGTCGGACCAGAACTCCACCACGCCGCCGGCGTGGGGCTGCAACGCCTGGTTGGTGGCATTGAGGCGCGCCTCGACGGAGTCGTTAAAGCGCGGCACCCGGTTGGGCCGCGGCAGCTTCTGGCCGTGAGCGGCCAACAACACCATGGCCTCCACCAGGGATTCCACCAGGAAGCTGTCTTCGGAATTGTCCGGGTTGCTGAATTCCAGCGCGTAGCAGAGCTCCGTGACCCGGTGTTCCACCTGGATGCGGGTGTTCATTTCCATGAAGAAGTGACTGTCGCGGTCGACGATACACTCGAAGGTCGATACCGAATCGAGTCCGGTGGCCTCGCCGAAGCGCTCCGCCTCGGCCTCCATGGCCGCCAGGGTCTCGACGTCCTGGCGCAGTACCCTGGCCTCTTCATCGAGGCCCGCCGCCTCCGCCTGCTCCACCGCGCGCACCAGCGACTCGTTTGTCACGGACACTTCCAGCAGCTTCTGCTCGTGCATCTGCAGGGAACAGTCCCGGCCGCCCATCGACAGGGTCCATTGGCCGTTGCCTATGACCTGGATCTCCTGGTGGCGGGTGGTCTCAATGTTCAGCTCCACCAGCACGTTCTTGTTGTCACCGACACCGGTGGTTTTCACCTCGTTGAGAATCTCGCGCACCATCTCCGCGGTGCGGTCGGCCTCGCCGATGCCGAGAATGCGCTGGCCCTTGCCGCCACCGCCGCTGATGGCCTTGAGGCGCACCCGGTTCTCCGGGTAATCGGCAGCCATCCGCTGTACCGCTTCGGTCAGGGTCTCGCAGAGCTCGTCGATGGTGTAGAGATCGATATGGGCGGCGTAGCTCGCAGCCAGCACCTTGTCCGCCTTGTCTTCCAGAGCGATAGAGTCATCGTCGAGGGCACCGCCCAGGTCGAGGCCGTGCTCCGCACACAGCGCCTTGAGAGCGTCCACATCCGGGTACTTCTTGAGCAGGGTCAGCGCAGTGCCGTTGTCGATGCCCGGCGTGACGCTGACGCCAACAGCGAGCGCGGTGCGTTTGGCTTCGTCCTTGAGGCCCGCATCGTGCACAGTGCGAGAACAGGGGCCAATAAAGTTGAGCCCGGCCGCTTCCAGGGCCGCCACCATACTCTCGTCCTCGGCCATGAAGCCATAGCCGGCGAATACCGAGTTGTAGCCATTGTCGTGGGCAATGGCGATGATCTGCTTGATGCGGGCGTTACGCTCTTCCTTGTTGGCGCCGGTGTAGTCCGGCACCCGGTGCACCCGGTCGGGATCGGTCAGCTGCCGCAGCTCCGGGGCCAGCGCGTTGCGGTAAACGATGGAGTCCTTTTCCGACAGCAGGATGCCGTAACCGGTAATGCCCATTTCCTCGAACACGTCCATGGCTTCCTTGCGAATCGGGCCACGGCAGATGATCAGCGGCTTGATGTGCTCGCAGCCGAACTGGGAGACCCAGCTGGACGGGCGTCGCCCCAGGCGACGATCGCGGTGAATCAGCGGGCTATTCAGGTAGTGTTCGTTGGACACGTGGGATTCCTAGTTGGCTGATAGAGAGTTGGCTGATAGAGAGTTGGCTGACGAAGAGTTGGCTGACAGTGACAGCTGAGAAGACAGCAGGCCTAGTGGAACTCGCGCTGCACGCCGCTCATGGGGCTGGGCTCATAATGACGCAGGTGGAACGCCATGTTCTCAGCCAGCACCTCTCTCAGGTCAGAAGGCATCACAATCTGGGAGATCGAGCCCAGGCTCAATGCCTCGTTGGGGTTCATCAGTTCGCGCTCGTAGCGCTGGGCCAGCTCTGCCTCCTGGGCCTTGACCCACTCGGCCACTGCAGCCTGCGCCGCCTCGGCGGCGGCCTCGGCAGACAGGCCCTCGGCCAGCTGCTGTTGCTCGACCTCGCGGGTGCGCCCCGCCACCTCGCCGCGGATCCTGCGCAGTTCGTCCTTATAGACGTACTCGACGCCGGCGGGCCCCATGACAGCCAACCGGGTGGTGGGCAGTGCCACCACGAAATCGGCGCCGGTCGGGTAGTTGTTGTAGCTGGCGTAGGCACCGCCGAAGGCGTTGCGCACGATGACCAGGAAACGCGGGGTGCGCAGGTCGACTATAGAGTCGAGCATGGCGCGGCCAGCCTGGACGATACCGCCCGACTCCTGCTCCCGACCGGGGAGGAAACCGGTGGTGTCTTCGAGGAATATCACCGGGATGTTGTACAGATTGCAGAAGCGGATAAAGCGCGCATTCTTGTAGGCTGCGTCGATATCGATCTGCCCGGACGCCACAGCGCTGTTGTTGGCCACGAAACCGATCACATTGCCGCCGATGCGGCCCAGCGCGGTGACGGTATTGCGGGCCCGGTCGGCCTGGATCTCCAGGAAATCACCGTGGTCACAGAGCTGCTGGATCAGGATGGAGATATCGATCGGGGTGTTGAAACCGGTGGGCGAATTGATCGCCTTCTTCAACAGGATGTCGATATCCCAGGTCTTGCGCGTCACCGGGTCGGAAGACGGCTGGTGCGGCGCAAACTCCGAATTGTGGCTGGGCAGGTAATTGAGCAGTTCGCGCACCTTGCGCAGAGCCGAGACCTCGTCGGGCACCACAAAGTCGTTCACACCGCTCTGGCTGTGCACCTGCGGGCCGCCCAGCTCATCCGGTGTGACATCTTCACCCAGCACCGATTTCACCACACCCGGGCCAGTGAGGCCGAAGAAGGTATCGTTGGGCTGGATCAGGAAGCTGCCCTGCCGCGGCAGGTAGGAGCCACCACCGGCGTTGAAGCCGAACATGCACATGATGCTGGGTACGATGCCGGAGATCTTGCGCAGCGCGGTAAAGGCATCGGCATATCCATCGAGGCCGCCTACCCCGGCGGGTATATAGGCACCGGCGCTGTCGTTCATGCCCACCAGCGGGATTCGGCGCTTGGCGGCCAGCTCAAAAAGCCGCGCCAGCTTCTTGCCGTTGGTGGCGTCCATGGACCCGGCGCGCACCGTGAAATCGTGGCCATAGAGCGCGACGTCGCGACCGTTTACGCGGATAATCGCCGTGACCAGCGAGGCGCCGTCCAGGTTGGGGCCCCAGTTCTGGAACAGGATGGTCGGGGTGTGGCCCGGATCATTGAGCAGATCGATACGCTCCCAGACCGTCATGCGCTGCTTCTGATGCTGGCGCTCGATATTCTTGACACCGGCCGCCTGCTGCGGTCGCTGCTGCAGGTCGAAGCCGGACTTCAGCGCCTCTTCGTAGAGGCCCGGTTCGGTGGCGAGCTGGCCGGGGACAATGAACTCCCGATCAACAGCCTGGGCGAAGGGATTTACTAGATTAGGGCTTACCGTCTTGTCTGCCATGCGGAGGAGTTCTTAACACTGGGGATAAACGGCGAGTTACGATACGTTTAACGCCTGTTGAAGTCAATTTCGACGCCGTTCGCAGCAGGCAATAACAATATATGTATGCAGGGTAAACACTTATTCACGTATTTTTGATTCGTGAATTCTACGAATAATGGCAATCAGCACCGTACAGCTCGAGGAACTGCCCTATCACCCGGATAGCTGCACCTGGTTTTTGCGCCTGCGCGACCTGCCCAGGCCGCTCTTCCTCGACTCCTGCTACCCCCACAGCAGCCGGGGCAGGTTTGACATCCTGCTCGCCGACCCCCGCGAAACGATAGACTTTACATGTGAAATAACAACGAGTTACAAAGATATTGTAAAGTACTTTCACGACCTACAGGCAGCGTGGAACGGCAGCCATTGCGACGCCGCCGACACGGTTCCCTTCTGTGGCGGCCTGGCAGGCTACCTGGACTACGAATTCGGCCTGCCCCTGCAGCACCTGGCTCCCGCAGTCGGTGCCGGCGCCCGGGTCGGCCTCTATGACTGGGCACTGGTCCAGGACCACGTGCTACAGCGCTGCCTGTTCGTCTGCCTGCCTGGGGTCACGCCGGCCAGGCGCAAGCGGCTGCTGGACAGGTTGCGCGAGCCACAGCCAGATACCCGCAACCACGAAGACTTCGCCCTCACCTCCGGCTTTGGCAACGGCCTGCCCCGCGACGCCTACCAACAGGCCTTCCGCCAGGTACAGCGGTACATTCACGCCGGCGACTGTTACCAGGTCAACCTGGCGCGCTGCTTCAGCGCGGACTTCGCCGGTGACCCCTGGAATGCCTACCAGGGACTGCGTGGGCTCGCAGCTGCGCCGTTTGCCGCCTACCACGACTGCGGCGACGAGCAGCTACTGTGCCTGTCTCCCGAGCGCTTCCTGCGCGTCTCGGGCCGTCATGTGGAGACCCGTCCTATCAAGGGCACCCGGGGGCGCTCCAGTGACCCGGGCGCCGACCGCCTGGCCGCCGAAGACCTGCAGCGCTCACCCAAGGACCGAGCCGAGAACCTGATGATTGTCGACCTGTTACGCAACGATATCGGGCGCAGCTGTCGCCCCGGGAGTATCCAGGTCGATGGCCTGTTCGAACTGGAGAGCTATCCCAGCGTCCATCACCTGGTCAGCACCGTCTCCGGCGAACTGCGCGCCGACTGCACAGCGCTGGACCTGCTGCGTGACAGTTTCCCGGGTGGCTCGATTACCGGAGCACCAAAGCGACGGGCCATGGAGATTATCGGCGAACTGGAACCGGCGCCGCGCCGTGCCTACTGTGGCAGCGTGTTCTACCTGAGCGCCGACGGCCAGTTCGACAGCAATATCGCCATCCGCTCCCTGCTGTGCCGGGATGGCGTCATTCACTGCTGGGGCGGTGGCGGCCTGGTATCCGATTCCAACTGCCAGCTGGAGTACCAGGAAACCTGGGACAAGGTCGGCCGCTACCTGGAGCACCTGGAGCAGACAGCCCTCCGGGCGTAAACCGCGATCAGGGCGTGATGTCGCGCTCCGAGGCTTTGCAGATTTCCGTGCGCAGGTCATCGTAGCTGGTGACCGACGGGTACTGCGGGAATTCTTCAATGACATTGTCGGGTGCCCGGAACAGGATGCCCGCGTCGGCCTCCTCGAGCATGGTCGTGTCATTGTAGGAATCGCCAGAGGCAATGATCCGGTAGTTGAGACTGTGGAACGCCTTCACCGAGGCGCGTTTGGGATCAGGCTGGCGCAGCTTGTAGTCCACCACCCTGCCCTCGCTGTCCGTGATCAGTCGATGGCACAGCAGGGTTGGCCAGGCAAGCTGCTGCATCAGCGGCGCGGAAAACTCGTAGAAAGTGTCCGACAGGATTACCACCTGGAAACGCTCCCGCAGCCAGTCAATGAATTCCCGAGCACCCTCCAGGGGTCCCATATCGGCAATCACCGCCTGGATGTCATCGATGCGCAGACCGTGCTCATCCAGCAGTGACAGCCGCTGCTTCATCAACACATCGTAGTCGGGGATATCCCGGGTGGTGGCGCGCAGCGCATCAATTCCCGTGCGCTCGGCAAATTCGATCCAGATTTCCGGAACGAGAACCCCCTCGAGGTCCAGGCAAACCAGTTCCATGCTTCGTCGTCCAGTGTGATTTAGTGGGTCGGCAGTTCCAGGTTGGCGAACAGGGCGTCCAACTCGGATTTACTGTGGCAGGAAAACGCCTCGTCCACCAGGTCGCGGGTCAGGTGCGGGGCAAACAGTTCGATGAACTCGTACATGTAGCCGCGCATGAAGGTGCCCCGGCGACAGCCGATCTTGGTGATGCTTGGGTCGAACAGGTGACTGGCGTCCAGCGGCACCAGGTCACTGTCGGTGTTCTTGTCGTAGGCCATGTGGGCGACGATGCCGATGCCCAGCCCCAGCCGCACATAGGTCTTGATGACATCCGCATCAGCGGCGGTAAACACCACCTTGGGCACCAGTCCCTTCTCCATGAAGGCCTCAT
>JAAUYJ010076737.1_pt1 | contig 11788 bp, 14 predicted proteins | sample 7278031 | NCBI WGS metagenome assembly JAAUYJ01 (sample SAMN14350222, study PRJNA611818) | marine sediment metagenome | isolation source: surface marine sediment (1.8m) | place: French Polynesia: Moorea | collected 2018-08 | reverse complement strand
GGCGACTGCAAGAGCCAGACCAACTGCTTCTTCGCGGGGGACGCTAGAGCCAACGAGCAGCCCACGCTGACCGTCCTGCACACGCTGTTCGTCAGGGAGCACAACAGGGTGGCCGACAGGCTCAGGCAGCTGAACACTGACGGAAGGAACAACAGGGATGGCTGGAGCGACGAGAGGATCTACCAGGAGGCGAGGTAAGGGGGGGGGGGGGTTCAGTAGTAGTTGTGTTGCTGTTGCCTCTACTGCTGTTGTTGTTGCACTGTTGTTGTTGCAATTGCTGCTGCGTTTTTTCTGTTGTTGCATTGTTGCTGTCACTGCTACATTTACAGTACGTATGAGCTATGAACTATGTGAAATACAAAACTTTTCTGCCATTTTCAGACGCATCGTGAACGCTGAGTGGCAGCACATCACGTACAACGAGTTCCTCCCCATCCTCCTGGGCCCAACCTTCATGGACCTCTACGGGCTTTGGCCGCTAAACTCCGGCTTCAGCGACGACTACAGGTCGGACTTCGACCCCAGGATCACCAACGAGTTCGCCACCGCCGCCTTCCGCGTCGGCCACACCCTCATCCCGAACCTCATCCACCAGCTCACCAGGAGCGGATCAGGGGGGAGGAATCTCTTGAGAGACATGTTCTTCAACATTGACGTGCTCAGGTGTGACCATTTTGAAGCATCTCGATTTACCTTGTTTTTAAAAAACAGTTTTGAATTTGAATTTGAATTAAAAAACAAATTTTCCACAATTTCGTTTAATTTTTTCCCAAAAAAAATAATTCAGGACCAGCGACGGCCTGGACAAGCTTGTCCGCGGCATGACCCGCACCCCGGTGGAGACCGCAGACGACAACTTCTCAGAGGAAATCACCAACTTCCTATTCGACGCACAGGTATTAAAAGGAAATTAAATTTATATGTTTTAAAACTGCATCAAAGTTCAAACTATTTTTTTAATTTCAGGTTAGCAAGCTAGACCTGCTCTCGCTTAACCTGCAGAGGGGAAGAGACCACGGGCTGCCGGGATACGTACAGTACAGGTGGATATTTTTACCTGCGGCGTTACCTGCGTCGCTTTGTGATCAGATTTCTCTTTGGTGTGGGATTCGTCAGGAACAATCAGAATCGGTCGGTAATTAACCAGATTTCTCTTCGGGGTGGGATCTGAAAGCTTGTTGTTTTTGGAGATCTAGCTTCAGTCTGTTACTCACAAAGTTAATTTTTTCAGTTTTTTAATTTTTAACCATGTCAAAGCCGCAGGTCTTTGAACAAAGTCTGTTCTTGTTTTTTTAAAAAAGTCGTAAAGTTTCCCGCGTCCTAACGGTATAAATTTATTTTAGGGAGATTTGCCAGATCGACGGAGGACGAAGGGCGAGGAACTTCAACGACCTGGGGAGCAACATCTCCAGAGACGTAAAGATCGAGAAGCATGTAGTTTCCCGTAAAATAAATAAGTTTATTTTGTTTTGTTTGAACAGAAAATTCAGCGCCTCCGCCGCGTGTACAACTCCGTTGAGGACATTGACCTCTTCGCCGGGCTATTCCTGGAGGACCCAGCTTTCAACGGGGCCTTCGTGGGGGAGACCTTCCTTTGCCTCATTGGAGACCAGGTTATTCAAATTTATTTTTTAAATATGTGGGATTGTGTCTATAAACCTCTTTTAAATATCAGTTCGCCCGCCTGAAGAAGGGAGACCGTTTCTTCTACGACCTCGGCGGCCAGGCGGGATCATTCACACTCGGTAAAGTAATATTTTTTGAAATGCCTCCCAGAACCAACAGTTACCCCAATCTGGCGTATTTTTGTCTTCCTTTTTTTTCAACCAGGCCAACTGAACGAGATCCGCCAGGTCTCCTTCGCCCGCATCGTTTGCGACAACGCAGACGACATCAGGCAGATGCAGCCGCTCGCATTCGTACTCCCGGACAAGTAAGTCGATTCCCACAAAAAATACGGAATTTTTTTTCAAATATTTAAAATATTTCCCAGCGACTTCAACTCCCTTGCCTCTTGCAACGGCGGCGTCATCCCAAGGGTGGACCTCAGTTTCTGGGCGGAATGAGGAGGATCTAAGTTATTACTTTTGTGGCATGGTAGGTATTGCACTTTTACACAAGGAGAAGGTTTACCACCACCAGTAGGAGGAGGAGCGAATAAATGTTGGAAATAAACATACACATAAACAATACATCATTTTTAGTCCGAAAAAAACCGTCTATATTTCGATCTTTTTATGCCAAATCATGTTTGAATCTTTTACTTTCTCTCTACCTCCTCCCTGCCATCCCTGTGCCGTACATCAAGCCACCTGGGCATGTGTATGGGTACATGTTGTAGTTTCCCCCGAAGTCTCCATCGTCAGACCTCCCGTACAGGGTGACCTCCTCGCTGCTAAAGTAGTCGTCAACGCACTTGAGCATACTCAGCTCGGCAACCATAGTCCTGAAGAAAAAATATGCATTAAGTTTTAAAAAAGTGTTTGCATATTTGTCTCACATGGAGGCCCTGTCCCATCCGCAGTCGTCCCCATCCCTAGCCTCAGCTGGCATCTTGAAGTCTGCAGCGCGGCGGGAGGCGGCGTTGGAGGAGGAGCGGCCGCCGGCAGACATCTAATGGATATTGATTTATACAGTAATTGAACGTTTAATTTCGTTTGAAAAAAAACAATTCACGTCGTTGCAAGAAGACTCTGGGTAAGGTGCGCCCCAGTAGCAGTTCCAGTAGAGGTTGCAGGCGGTGGGCTGGCCGCCGATCTCCTGCTCGCCCCTGAAAAAGAATTCGAATTTAAATCAAGTTTCAAGCAATTAAAAGTGTGGGAAATTGCATTTACATAGGGTTCATGATGGACTGGCCGTATCTCTGGACTAGTTTCCTGGCCTTCTCGTTCACGTTTCCCATGTTGACCCCCGTGTACTTCCTCCAGCAGCGGTCGAAGGCCTCGTCAGCGTCGTACCCGCCCATGGCCCAGTAGATCTGGAATTAATTTATTTTTTTTACTTGTGTCAAATGGGGTTGGGTTTATTATTCAAATTACCGATTCAAAGTTGACGTTCCTGCACTCGTAGGAGCGGATTCCGCAGCAGTCGGCCTCCTCCGTCACAGAGTAGTACAGGTTCTATATAAAAAATTAAGCACTTTTATTTGCGGGAAATCGGAATGTGTGCTTTTTACCCAAAAGTCTTGCCCGTTGTAGCATTCGCCGTCCGCGGCGGCGGCGGCGGCGGCGGACAGGGCGGCCAAGGTGAAGAGGAGGAGCTTCATGTTTCTCAATAAATGCCTTTGCACGGAAAAAATAGCGGTTTATATACCGCCATTTCCTTAAGACATTCAAGACAAGTGTAGTAAAGAAAGACCAAATGTCAACAAGAGTTTTTTTTCCGCACAAATACTATTGTAGGAAATCTTTTCAGCATTTACAAAGAAGATCCTTCCAATAGATTTTATTTCAACAATAGTTTTTTCTTTCCTTGACGTTCATTGTGGGATTCAAAGAGGTTGTAAGTTTGTCGCCTTTCAAATTCTGGAGAAAAATCTAGTCAACAGAGGCCGGAGGGAATCTTACAATGGAAGTCTGACGGGTCTCTAGCGCGAGAGAAAAAAGACATTTACAAAGATTGCTCAGGTTCAACAGAGCTTACTCAGTCGATGGATTTGATAAAAGATTTTGTTCCCTCGGCATGATGTAAAGCACTACTGTATGTTCGAAAATGTAGATCTACATATCCGGTTCAGGCCGAATCTCTATTTGAATAGCAAATGCACCAGAAAAAGTCATTGACATCCAAGTGTGAACAGAGAGATTTTTTCCCTAGCGGATGTGTGTAGCTGAAAAGAAGAAAAAATTCAGAAGTGCCCACAATAAGCAGCTCTCTGCATCGCAAAAGACACAAGAGAAACAGCTACTTAGTCACAAAAATGAATGAAAGCAAGGGAAGAACGAGGCTTGTCTTGGCAAGAGTCCCCCCGTTCATTCCGCCATCCTAAAAAGCAATTCAGACAGCAGACGGAGGAAAAAAAGATGTGGCTTCGAAATTCGCCGCATCTCCATCTTGTCCCTTCTCCATTGCCATTTCGATGCCATAAAAAATCCAAGAGGAAAAGGAGTCAAAACACATAAAGTGCTCGGATTCTTGCTTTCCTCCTCCTCCTCATCTTTCGCTCTCCTCCTCCTGTCTCTCTCTCTCTTTTTTCAGGACTCCGCCGCATCCGCCTTTCTCATCGGACGAGGTATAAGATTCACCCATCATAGTCAGGAAATACCAAACTCTTTATATACAACAAGCAAGCTAGCAAAAAAACTATTTTATTTTTTTCTTTTGTTGAATCCTGTACTTTCGCAATTTTTGTCCCTCTGACGTATGAACCTTGGGTTCAAATACCTCAAAACTTTCGGAGGAGGAGGAGGAAAGGGAGAGATAGATGCTCCTCTTCCCTCGAGACTTGAGGGCAGATAGCAACACCCCGGCACAAGATAGCGAAAGAACTATTCAAGCCCCATGCAGTCAGACAGGAAAGGAAGGAGAAGAGACGGGGATTGAAAGACGAGAGAAAGAAAGACTCCGTTAATGAGACTCAGCAGAGGAATGTTTCTTATACGCGGAGATGAGAGATTTCTTATTCTTGTTTTCGCCCCGTTTTCATGTAGTAGAAACGGGCGCCTGAATACCGTACGTAAAACCCGGGACGGATTAAAAATGTCAACATGTGAGATGTAGAGAAGAGCACCATCAGTTCCATTTGATTGACACGATTCTTCTTCCGTGTTTCGTCCTATGTTCGAATTCACTTTTTCCCATTGTTGTTGAGACTCTGCTGCAAAATGCACTGAACCGCCTCCCCCACCTCCTCGAACACGGGCACCCCCTCGCGGTTGGCGATGTCGGAGAGGTACGCGCGACCGCGGTTGTAGTCCTTAAGGGCGCACCTGAGGAAGGTCAAATATAAATTATTTACTTGTGTTTACATGGGAAAGGCATGCCTTCCAATTAATTACCTCGAGAGCGTCCGCCCCGGCCCGTCGACCTCCGCCCCCTCCTTGATCTTTTGGACGCAAAGCACCACCGACGCCTGGTTCTTTCCCTCTGAGGCGGAACCGGAACCCCCGTTGGCACCGCCTCCTTTGGCCCTCCTCCCCACGTGATACGCCGCCTCACACATTGCGGAGACAGACCGGGACCCGCCCAAGATGACGAAGAGGAGAACTCTAGAGTTGTCCATGGCGGCGGCCTCCAGGGGGATCAGACGGCCAGAGCGGGAGGACTATTTACATAAAAAGAGTTATATTAATTTGCTCAATTATGTGCCAAATAGTTTGTTGTTACCTGCGCCACTCTAGAGTCGTGGAAGGTTAGCCCTGCCCTCTTGAGCGCTGGAATTGCCATCCCGTCCCTCCAGGCGTCGCCAAGGCGGGAGGTGCCGCCGAGATACACGTCGCGAACCTAAAAAAAAGGATTACGCTATTGAAAACACGCTTCCTTTTTAAAAATTAAGTGAGAGATTGTTGTCGTACCTGGCTGCCCCTCCTGCTGAGCAATACGGAGGCCGGCGGCAGCGGGTATGCGGAGGGGGCGGCGTTGGGATTGGCGGAGGCTCCTCCTCCTCCTCCCTTGGAAGCCAGGTTCGATGATTGCCCCGGAGAAGTGTTTGCCCTCCTGAGCTGCACTCCCCCCTGGGATCGCCTCCCTCCCCCTCCTCCCCCTCCAACCCAGCTGGAGAACCTGCTCAGCGGAGCCAGCACCGTCTTCCTCAGTATGGAGGAGGCCTTCCCGCGCCTGCTGCCAGGTGGAGCTAGGCCGCTAAGCACCTGCTCTGATCTCTTGCCGCCGCTGCTACCGCTAGCAGTGGTAGGGGAAGGGGCGGAGTTCTCAGATGGTTTTCTGTTCTTAAACTCTGCCAGAATGCAGCAGAAGTGGTCAAAGTCAACCAGCGGCTGCTGCTCCAGAGCCTGACCATTCCCGCTCCCTCCACTTAAAGTCCTCTTCTTGGGGCTCTTCTGCTCAGCAGGTGTCGAAGACAGCAGGTGCCTCAGAAGTCTCTCCCCGCCCTCCTCGTCCTGGTGCTGGGCCTCCAGGATCTCCCTCAGGTCCCCGCGCGCCAGGTCCCTGTGCGTGTATATCCTGAAGGCCATCCTGAGGTCCTGCAGGCCTATCCTCCCTGCCCTGGCCGTGTCCAGGGTGTTGAAGGCCTCCCTGGCCCTGACCAGCTTGTCCCCCAGCTGCAGGTGTGCCAGCCTGACCGGGCAGGCTCCGTCAGAGAGGGATAGGTCCCCCACGGCGACGCCCTCGCGGAGGACCTTGCGGGCGCACTCTAGGGCGGTCCCCAGGCGGGTGAACACGGGGGCGCCCTCACGCTCCACCTGGACAGAAAATAGAAATATAGTAAGGAATAATTTTCACCAAATGGCAACAAAGTTACATAGCAAATGCATGCTCAAAAATGGGGGAAGTGTGTTCGCCAAGGGTACCTTCAACATAGTGGGGAAGAAATCAACAATTTCCCCAAGTTTCCTAAAAAAACTTTTTAATGCAAAAATATTTTTCGCGGAATCCTTCTTTACCAGGTCGTGCACTGTGGTCATCGCCCCGTTGAGATCCCTGCACTCCTCCTCCGCCACCTCCTCCCCAGCGATTCTCAATCTCTCGCAGTCGAGGGAAGGAGAGGGAGACGGGTAGGACCCCAGGACGGCCACCATCCTCCTCCCAGCGCCGGAGAGGTACGACACCTCGATCATGGAGACCACGTTCCGAGTCTGATCGTCAAGGACGAAGAACAGGAGCTGAAAGAAAAGAAAAGAATGTCATTCTTGAACTTAGGTAAGTATAAGGGAAGGTGGCCATGAGTAATTTCTGGGAAATCTACTACGAAACTACGCAGGATACTACGTACACAAACTGCGTAAAAACAAGAGTAGTAGAAAATGCGTGGCTTTCAATGTAATGCGCACAGCTGCTGTAGGATACAAAAAATTATTCCAAATTTACCCGTACCTTTGAGTGCAAAATTTAATATTTATTGTTTAATTTTTAATAATTTAATATCCAAATATCAAAAGTCTGCACGTACAGTACGAAATATTTGATGAGTAAGGCAAATCGCACTACGATAAGTCATTTGGACACGGATGACTCGCCAAGTTTATGACAAGAAAATTGAGATCTACGAGCGGGATTCCCCATATTTGACTTTCCCTCGGTTCTCGGAATCAATTTATTTTCGCATATTTCCGCTCTCTCACCTGTGAGGTCTGTTTAGCCTGGTGCTCCCTCTCTATCATCTCCGGGACCCAGTTTGGCTGCTGAGGGTTGTAGTAGGTTATCCCGTGCTTCTTTAAGAACGGTATGGCGGTGTCTGCCCGCCAGGTAGTGGGGTTGCAGGAGCCACCGAGGAAGACGTCGAACTGGGAGGTGCTAGACTTTTGGGTCCTTAGCTGCTGAGGGGGGCCTGGGGGTTGGGGGGGAGGGGCGGGGGGGTCGGAGGGGGAAGAGGTTGGAGAGGGCAGGGGAGAAGCTGAAGGGGACGAAGGGGAAGAGTCTCCTCCTCCTCTCCTTAGCTGCCGACGATGTTGAAGTCTTCGGCTGCTACCGGAAGTCAAGCAACCACTTTTCTGTTGCTGTTGCTGTTGCTGCTGCTGCTCGTGTTCTTGCTGCTGCTGCTGCTGCACGTAATACTTTTTCAACTCCGCGGCGTAGAACGCGAACTCGCTGAACGTGAGTCCGTCCTCAGCCGCGTCGGCCGCCGCCGGGGCCGCCCTCCGCCCGTCGCTGTGGCTGCTGCTGCTGCTGTTGCGGTCGCTGCTGCTATTGCTGCTGCTGCTGCTGCTCCCCGCACTACCGGCGGTGGCCCCAGCCGCGAAATTGTCGGATGAGTTTGAGGAGAGCCTGCAGCACTTCCTCCCTCCCCCTCCGTCCTTCCCCTGCGCGGCGGACGACGAGCACTCCCTCGCGCACTGGACCATCTCGAAGACCTGAGACTTGGAGGGGAACAGTCCGACCTGGTGGAACAGGCCCTGGAGGTCGCCCGAGGCCGCGCGGTCCCCCCGCTCAGAGCCAAGGCCCATCGTGGTCCAGGCGCGGCGGAACTCGCGCGTGCAGTCGCCGTACACGAGAGACATGTTTCGAAGGCGCGTGTGTCCTGCTACAGGTCACGAGAAAGAGTGCACTCGATAAGATGACAGCAAGTGGCGTTGTTGGAATGGTCGTTCTTCTGCAATGGCATCACTGCCACCGTTTTGGCACAAAGCCGGTGGTGGGCGGAGGAGGAGGAGGCTGACGTCACTTCTGGTTCTGGCACAACCACCGTCTCCTTCTCCTCCTTTTCTTTCCAGCACCGTCTCCGCCACCGTCCCTTTCCCACTTATGCTACGATGAAGAAACCGCCCCCGCATCATGTCCATTCTCTTCTTATATTTCTCCCTTTTTCTCTCGAAGCGAGTGCGAGGGAACCCGAAAGACGGTCTTGGTCCGTCGGAAGAGGCCCCTCTTGCGACGGCCCGCTTTAGCGGCGGCGGCGGCGGCGGCGGCCACCTCAGGTGCTCCTCCTCCAACAGAACCGCAATATGTTTGTACCCGTGAGAGCGCACGGCCGCGCTGCCCAAAGTGCAATCCTCCTCCTGCCCAATATTCGTATGGGGAGGCGAAAGGTGCGTGGGAAGATCAAGAGCTGGAGGGGGGGGGGGGAGCTCGTTTTCAAGAAAGGAGGAGGAGACGTCACTGGCAAAATTAGCGCCACCGTCTATACATCGTAGCACTATAATTCGGCCGATATATGTTGGACACACACAACAGACAGACAGTCGCACCTAGGGGAGGGAGGCGGGAATGTGTGCCCCCCCGGTCGGTCGGTAGATTCGTTCGTTGGGCGCGCTTTGCAAAGCACATATGTGTGGGCGATGACGTTAGCAGGGGGGCTGTTGGGGGTTGTCGTCGTCTTACTTGACGCGCAGCAGCAGCAGCAGAATAAGTTCGAGGGTGGAGGTGGGGGCGAAGGAGGCGGAGGCGGAGGCGCGCGCGGAGAAAAAAGAAAGGCGGAGAGTATTCCAGTCGATGACATCATGTTTCTCATGCCAGGATTCTCTTCTCTCTCGCTGTTAGTGCTGCAGCTCAGGTGAAATGGGAGAAAAGAGGAGGATGGAAAGAGAAGAGGGAGGAGGAGGAGGAGAGGGAGGGAGGCGCGTACTCTCTCATCCTCATCGTCCTCCTTTGAGGATCGGAGGAGGGAAGGTGTTCTCTCAGACTTTTTTTCGATTTTTTTTTCTGCACGCCCTCCCGGGATGACCCCGACCGAAATCCAGGACCCACTACTCCCCCTCCTCCCCTTGTGAAAGCGCAGGAAATTCTTGCTTGCATCATCGCTGTATATATGTGGATAGGCGGTATGTCGCTACTCCGATTGACAGAGAGGGAGAAGAGATTGCATTGTTTCTCTTGATTGCCCTTTATTGTTTCACCCCCTCTCGATCCTAAGAGCGGGTTTGTTGTTTTGTCCGTCTGTTGAAAAGGAACGCCGGTGGTATATTGTGACCCCGAATGTGTGACCGTTTTGTTATTGGTCGATGAACTCATCTCTTCTTTTCAAAGACTTTTCTTTTTCTGTGCGCCCCTCTGTCGGCTTTGAGGTATGCAGCGGCGGGTGCAGAAAAACGGAGGGAGAAAACTCTTGTTGCGGACGGACGAGGATTGGATTTCAGTCTAGGAGGGAAAAACTGCAATTTCACGGTATCAATTTCTCTTCCGCACTTTTTGCAAAAAAATATGGACGTCCAATATTCCGGAACGTGCCATTCCGTTTCCCTTATCCGAGAGAGATAAAAAAGCGTTTCCTAATCGCCGTATAGCCAGAAGCCGGACATCGAAATCGAAGATTCACGATCTCTTTCGTTCCGTCTTCTCTCCGCTTTCTTTGATTTCCCGAAACGAGTGTGCGAGATACGATTTTCGAGGATGAGGTTCAAGGATCAAGGATCGGAGGATTGACAAGTGGAGCGATGGGATAAGCAATCTCGAGCGATAAAAAAGATCATAGAAGAAAGGTACGTACCGGATCGTCAGATATGTTATTGTGTGTGCCTTTGGATTACAAGACGAGTGATTGATTCGAAACAATAAAAAATGAGACATTGTCGCAAACACTGTGTCATGCAGACCCGACAAAACTTTAGTTAAATTGCACAGTTTGTGCTGTACGTTCACTTTTGTTGCCGGGGGAGATTATTGCAATCAACAACAATTGGGGCACTGGATCGAGAAATATGCCGGCTGCTGCTAAAGGGTGAAAAAGTTCAGATCTTGATTTTGATACCTATCGAACGTGAAATTAAATGTCCATTATAAAATAGGTTCACCCCCAACTCATGGAGCCGTACTTACATAAAAAACAGTGAATCTTTATTCGAATTCAGACGTAGTCTTGTCTTTCGCGTTTTGTGAACGCGGGGGATCGATGGGATCAAAAGAAGCGAGCTGGCTCACACAGGGGTGCTGGCTGGAGAGAGAAATGAGAGATTCTGCTCTTCTGCTCCTTCCTTTTCTTGGTCCCTTTGGAGTACTCTATGAGTTGGCGGCAGAGGCTTCTCCATTGATCGCCGTCGTCGGTCAATCCGAGATCTGGATGGTGAAATATTACGAGGGGAGGAGAATATTAGAAGGGCATCTGTACATGCCTCCTTGAAATATGACAGTTCACAGCTACATTCGGAGGTGTAGTTGTGTTTTTTTGCATTAACAGAAAAACTGAAGAACACCTATCTGAATACTTGCGTATTGTACGGTTTGTGAACGCGGGGGGCGTCCCAGGGTGCCGGCAGGAGCGACTCTTCATCTCTCTTTTTCTCTGTTCAGTCTGGAGTACTTTGTTCTCGCCACTTCGCGTTGGCCGATTTTCATTCATAGCCGTCGGAAGAAGATGGTTTCTGAGCAGAAAATGAAAAATGGAATGGAATGAATGGAGCAACGAAGAGTCTCTGTATCGGAGGTATTCAGAGTATCAGAGATTTAGATACAGGTTTTTAAAACGACGAATGTACAGACGAATGATTCAAAGCCTAAGTTAGGTATAAAAAGCAGAAGCAGCAAAGAAGAAGAATTTCAAGTAACTTGCAGATTGCATACGTAGTAATGCCATCTAACGACAACACACTGGACAGAGAAACGAAACGAAAACCGTACAATCGCTTTATGAGCTAAGTCCAGAAGAAGCCTGATCCTGGCGAGATAGAGGCTACCTCAGTATCAAATCCTGACGCAATATCAGACAATTTGTTTTATAATTTGAAGAGCACAAGTGTCCAGTTGAAATATGTAATTCCCAACTATTTGTCAAGCTATACTTTCAGGGAAAAACGAAGAAGACCAATCCGAATCCGTACGTATTCCACGTTTTGTGATCGCGGGGGATTGATAGGATCAAAAGAAAGCATCTTCCTCTCACAGAGGTGCTGGCTGGAGAGAGAAATAAGAGACTGCTCTTGTGACGTCGCTTGCATCTTTGCTTGGTATCCTCCGGAGTACTTTTCTCTCTTCCTTCATGTCGGGCACACCTTGATCTGGACAGAAACGATGGAACGTCCAAAATATCGGTGAAAAGAAGTAGCGGTAATATTAACAAAACAAAATTCAAGTCATGGTGAAACCGGATCCTTCGCCGTTATCTCCATTACTCGCGCGACATCAGGCAATTGAACGTTCTACGTACGTGTACATACGTTTCTTGCACACGTGGATTGACATAATCATCTAGGTTTTTTCCTTCTCTCTGAAGCGGGATCGTAGAGATGGGAATTTACTTTAG
>JAAUYJ010152176.1_pt1 | contig 11789 bp, 13 predicted proteins | sample 7278031 | NCBI WGS metagenome assembly JAAUYJ01 (sample SAMN14350222, study PRJNA611818) | marine sediment metagenome | isolation source: surface marine sediment (1.8m) | place: French Polynesia: Moorea | collected 2018-08 | reverse complement strand
GTCGTTGACGCCAGCGCAATTAGGGATTTTCTCCGCTGCCCTCGAAACCATGTCGAAGAAGTGCACCTGGGTGCGAATCCCGTGTCGCTGGACGCCTGCTGGGAGCTGCTATTGAGCGCGGCCACTGCCAAAGACGAGACAGGCTGTTTCAAGTACCCGGGACGACACGGCCGCCCTTTGTGGTTGCACCTCAACGAGAACAAAGTTGTAACCCAGGAGGCCATCGCGGATAAGATCTTGTCTTTTTTGCTCGACTTTGGCCGGCCCATCCCAGAGGTGGTCAAGATAGAAAATCCTGGCTGCTGTGCCGCGGATAATGCAGCGACTGGGCCGACTTCGGCGAGCCTTGCAGCCGTGCACCTCGTCTGCGACGCAGCGGCCGTCGTCAGGTGTCACCCGCATGTGCAAAGGCAGAAGTCAAGGGCCCGGCGAAAGTATTGCTTTCCTGCCAAGCAAGTCGCCGTGGCCTCAGCAGAGGATCCATGGGCTGATATGGCTGACGAGAGGGTTTTTTTTCGGAGGCTGCGACCTGTCGTGAACAAGCTGGGCCAGCAAAACAGGCGGCTTCAACAACAGCGCGAGTGCAGGCCCCCAACCCCGCGACAGAACCAGGAGACAGGCACAGATTGCCCAACACGGCAACAGGGTGCACAGCAGCCAGCCCCTGAGGATGCTGCAGCACCAACGCCCGTAGTCTCCGCCAGCAGCGACGCCTGGGGGTTTCACGAGCCAAAGCACCTTGATCACCTGAACATCACAGAGGAGCCGCCGAATCCGCAGGACGCAGAGAAGGTTCCCGATGAGGCTACTGCACCCGCTGCGCGGCCCGCCGCGGACTCCCGCAAGGCCAATGCCTTGGACGAGCTAGTACGCCTCCGGCGCGCAATTGTGCTGCAGGAACAGCGTAAGCGGCTTGGACGCCAGATTGAGGAGGACAAGCAGCAGATGTTGCAGAAAAAGCTGTTGCAGCAGCTGCTAACAACGACCAGCAGCGCGCAATCACTGACGTCTCCGCATCGGCAAGAGCGTGAGGACCTGCGCCATCACACGGTCGACGAGGAGCCTCTGCAGGAGCTGGAGCCATCCTCCACGCCTCAGCAAATACTGGTGCGAATGTTGGGCAGCCAGGGTGCATCTTGGAGTGAGTACGCTTCGTCCTGCGCAGATCAGCCGGTGATGGCAGCACAATTCACTTGGCAGATGCGCCAGGGCACTGCCGCCGAAGCGCAGCACGTGCGGCGTTGCTCCATGAAGCCACGGTGAAGTTTGAGACAATGATGAGCGCCCTGACTCGTGGCCACATTGCGATTAGCTTCTGCTTGCCTGAAATCACAAGCCATCACCCTATGGCTACCATTGCTTCGTCTTGTCTCCTTCCGTTTTCTTTGCGTCATCATGTCTTCTCGTGCGAATCTGTTCAGGTCTTGTTCCGCGTGTGTTGTGCGCAGGCGCAGGTTGGTTACCTCCCAACTACTGGGTCCCGACAACACCCCATCCCACACTCTCCCACCCACCCACCAGCCCACTCACACACACTCACCCGCCCAACCAATTTCATTGCCCTCACATTCCGATTTTTTGGTTCGATTCTTTGGTCCGGCCATCCTCTGTTCATCGATTTCTTGGTAAACCAAAAAATGTCATGCGCTATTCTACAAGATTGAACTGTGGTCTGTTGTTCGTCCTCTGGCCATCTGTCCATACTCGGGCCACGCATCCCGTTTCCTTTCCCACGCTCCGTAAAAGTTTCGGATCCACAGGTCTCGCACCCCGCCGGCCAGTAGATTGAGCAAGTCGGCTGAGATCTCGCGCCCTGGCGGCCGAGTGATGGGGACATGTTGGCGATGTGTTTTCTGTCGTGTCCTCTAAAAGATTTGAAAGTTTGATGAATATGTTTTTTGCACGGGCTCATGTTCAAGTGGAACAGAGCTTACCGAAGCGCATTGTGGTTCAGGAGATTGTACAGAAATACAAAGTCGAGAAATGGCTCCCAAACACCAGGTACGCAGATCTGTAAGCCTTGCGGTTGTCGCCATCCCTTTCAACGGCGCTTGAGCAGCTGGCCAGACTAATTTGCGGTGGATTGATTCAAGGATTCAAACCGTCGATTCGCAAGCATTAAGCACAAACATGTTTCCTTGGTGGGCATGCACAAACGTACAACTCGACCTTGGGGAGAGGCAGTCGACCCCAGGCACACGCTATCTGAGACGTTCAGATGATCGTCGCCGCACCCGCGCGGTCGTCGGAGTTCATAGAGCCACGTATCCGCTTCAAGACCACAGAACGCACACGGCAGTACAGCTACCGCAACCTTGTTGTGCAACCTTGTTGTTTTTCACGCTTGTTTCGCAGAATGGCATCATGCGTGAGCAAATTTCCGTCCAAACACGCCAAGCATTCATTCTGGAGGTGTTGATTCGGGGCATCTTGAGGCAGTGGGTCATCGCAGAGAAGCTCGACGAAGGCACCCAAGAATATCCCGGACCAGGGGCGACACCATGATGAAATTTGTGGAGGACCTCGAAGACGTCCTCGTCTTCCACTTGTGCCATTTCCCCAATCGCCTTCGACGTTTGTGACCCCACCGTGCAATGGATCGACAAGAGGAGGACAGCTTGCAACACACCTTGGGGCAGTGAGAGCTGGCGCATGGATATCATCCAAGGATCTCTGTTGAAGGTGTTCGCTTAATCGCGGAAGCTGTTCTCCTCCCCCGCTTTTCGTGACGACGCTAATTTCTTGGCCAAGGGCGATTGTGAGTCGTATATTGGGGTCGAGTTGGACGGCGACAGCAAGCTGGCTGAGGTGTTTGTTGCTTGTGGCTTACTCTGGTGTTGTGAACGAGTCCTACCTCAGCATGCTCTTTTGGACACATAGGTTTCCTGAACTCTTTGCGGTGCTGTTCGACCCAGACTTGGACAACAGAAAGACAAATATGAAAAGTATGAGGAAGCAGTTAGAACTGCTCGCGAGACTGATGTCTGAGAGAGGGAATTCCAAATATGGGCAGAGTTTCTTTGCCGACTTGCAGAGGCCTTCCCAGTTTTTCCGCTTGGAGGTGTTCTACATGGTGGCCGAGATCGACTTCGACCACAACTTGATGACAGAAGGGATCGCTGTCATGAGTCGGGGCTGTTCGAGGTCTTTCTGATCGATGAGTGTGGTTTCAACTACACGAGGGAAAAGTATTCAAACCATTCTGCTGCCCAGATGGGGAGCGAAGCAAGGTTGGGACATTTAGCAATTAGCGATCATCTTTGGAAGCATGGCAGGTCTCTAGTCATTGTCACCCCTGTTGCTCGGACGAAGGCCTGCGAGTTTGTTGGGGGCAACGAGCTTTTCCACAAGATGAGCACAGACAAATGGTAGCACTGTTCCCAAAAAATTGACAAGTTGGTCGGAGCCATGTGGAAGGCTTACCAGCTGTAAGGGGACAAACAATGTTCGTTAGTTCTCTTGGCCAGCCCAGGTGTTGCGTTGAGCAAACTAGACGGAAGGATCATGGGCATTGCTTTAGATACCAAGTGGGTGTTCATCCAACAGCTTTTGGTGGCCAGGTAGGACAAGAATGAGAAGTGGTTCTTGATTCCAGAGATGGACTCCAAACCTGAAGTTCTGGTGGTGACAGTATTGAACTGCCACAAGGCATTCACGGTGAAAGCCATCTCCAGAGGAAGTTTAGCCAAGTACGCAGGGGACGCAAACATGGCGAGCCGCATTTGTTTCCTGAAAGACAGCAGCAGCAGCCTGTTGGAGTCATTTGCTGCTTGAGAATGCTTCAACCACATGACGAGGCCAGTCCTCGACAAGTTGTCGGGCTTGCAGCGAATCGCTTTCAGGAAGCACTGAGGCCCACAACAGTGGAGGACATCGTCAAGTGTCTCGTGATGCATTTCACTCCGTCCGTTTCGGCCGAGGAAGTCGCTGCAGCACTGGCCAACCAACAGAAATCGGTGACTCCTCCAGCATTGTGTGGCGGAGTGCAGTGTTTTGGCGAAGGGGGGCAACATGGCTGCCATCGCTTATTGCCTCGACAAAGAGGATGCTGCGATCGTGCGCGACACTGTTACCCAGGCGACGAAGTTGGTGTCCAAGGATCAGCTTCCGGAAGGAAGTCAGTGGAAAGCCATATGTATGGATTAGGAAACGGGTGGATCCGTCCATGCAGTGCACTTTGGTGAAAGGGCCCGGCCAACCCAGAGGAGCGCATTGAGATCGTTACTTGTCGTCGCCCTTGCGGTGTGCCCCTGCATGGCCCAACAGTGAGGTATACTTTTCGATCCCGCGGATGTCTCGCATCCCAGCAGCCCAGTGAGCAAATAGAAACCTCGTGGCTTTTGATGGATGGATCGCTGCCGCATGGGAGTGGCCACCTCGAAGCCGCCTCGATGGCTGCCTTGGGGCCAAGATGCTGGTTTCACGCCCTTGAAGCTCTATTTCCACGCATTGTCGCCAAGGGAGTTGCCGGTTACTTTCGAGCTGCGCAGGCTGCTCGACGAGTTGAAGCGCGCAAGGCTGTGCAGAGACATGATCTCATTAAAGAGAGCGGTGATTCATGGAATCGCATCATCGCAATGTGGTTCGGCGACTTTAACAGCTCCATCATCGCTAGCAGCAGGGCCTGGATTGCAGTGAAAGAGTCGCTGCCACTAGAGAATGTTGTTTCCGAGTGCCAGGTCGAGGGTTGGGCTATTGCACGCATCATCGCGCAGCAGGCAGTACGAGCCCGTCTCTCAAACATTTGACGCGAAAAGCAGGGAGAAGGGAGAAGGAATTGTTTTGGGGGTGCCCGGGCAGTAGTGATAATTATCAGCAAGAGACCGCCTTGAAACACCAGTTGGGGAAAGCGATGCAACGTGGGAAGTGATGTTCTAGGAAGTTTGGTCAGTGCTGGTATCATCAAGAGCGCCCCCTTGAAACGTACCCGGGGTAAGTTGGGAGGAGTGAGAAGCCATGTTTCAGGGAGCTTGGCCAGAAGTGGTATCAGTAAGAGCCGCCCCTCACTCATCTCTCTGCGACAGCGGTCTGATACATTACTTGGGAAAAGCGTGGAGAAACGGTGAGGTATTGTTTTAGGGGTGTTTGATCAGTAGTAGTAACAGTAAAAGTCCGCCTCTGTGACATGTTCTTGGCAAGTTGTGGTTTCGGGGGAGTGATGTTTTAGGGGCCCTTGGTCCGTAGAGATCTGTGAGGAGATGGGGGAGAGGTTTTTGAAGTGCGTTTGATCATTAGCGATATGAATTATAGCCCGCTCTTGAAACATTCTTTTTGTGAAGCGGTGAGAAGAGGAAGGGAGTTTTCAGGAGCGCGTAGTCAGTAGCGTTTTCAGTAAGAGTTTGCACTTGACTTCATTAATGTCGTCGTCTTTATTGTTATGACTCGTCGTAGTTGTGTGTTGTTCGGCGGTTTGTTTGCACTTGATATCATGTCGAGTGCGCGCGTGAGGCTGTGGTATTTGGCGCGTTGTTGTTTGTCGTTGTTGATGTTCGTCGCCACACCGCTGTGCTCGTCCGCTTGGAGGCCAATGCCTTCTGTGGCCATTGTTGCTCCGGTGCCGCCTGTCCATATCCTGCCTGACGATCGTCCAATGCACCATTATGTGTCATGCGTGCATCGTCGTCGTAGCAAACCCAACACTTCTGTAAACTTTTCGGTTCCGCAGAAGGCTCGCGCCCGGGCGGCCGATTGTTTGAGCGAGGCCGCTAAATCTCGCGCCCTGGCGGCCGAGTGCTTACCCGTTCCATATTTTTGGTGGTTGTTGGCAGCCTGACGCTCATGCCCCAAATCTTGTTGGACGGCGCTTGGTGCACAGCGAACAATGGCATTGGGACTTCCGCTGAAGAGCCTGGGTTCCCGGCGCACGCTTGCGGGCTGTCTTGGAGCACCATACGCCTAGATAAATTCTTACGGGTGCAGAATGGCGAAGGGCTCGCCATCGCGTATGCAGACCCTGGCATAAAACAGCAGTTTTCTGACAACCGCTATTGGCGATCGGCAGCAGTGCAGGTGCAGATCTCGCCAAAGATGCTGGAAGATGCAGCTGGTGTGTGGCAGGAGTTGTTCACTGACAGCAGCAGGCAGGGCACCACGCTGTCCCTGGAGCACTCCCCAGAGCACGGCGTCGCTGGCCCACCAGCCCACACGGCAGCTGTCCATGGCCGCACAGGTTGCCATGCAGCTGCCACGCGTTTCGATTCTTGCGCCTCGACCAGCTTGCAGCTTGCAGCCGTGGTATCGTCTTCGTCCTTGCTCCCTGAGAGCAGCAAGCAAGGCACCAGGCGGGGACTGAAGCGTTACCCAGAACGCCAGGCCGCGGCCCCAGCAGCCAACACGGGCACTGATCGCTGCGCAGCTCGACGTGCAGCTGCCTTGCGGTTGGATTTTTGCGCATCGAGCAGTTCGAAGCTTGCGGGCGAGGCATCCTCCCCACCCGGCCTCAGGCACATTGCGGATTGCGAGGACTTGCTAGCTCAGTGACCAAGATGCAGCATTTTGGGGGAAGCAGCTTAGGGGTGCTGCATGGGCTTGTGCTCGTTCAAATCTTGGAGCACACGGGGTAAATATGTGGAAACACGTTTTCCATCATGCCGCTGCTGCTGCTGTTGTTGCTGCTGTTGCTACGTTTTCCACCTCACTCTGCCCTGCGTGAACGGAATCATGATCGCCCTCACCTCTCTTCTTTCTTCGTCTTCTTCACCTTGCTGTTCGTGCTTCTGCTGCTGAAGTTGCTTCTACTGCGCAGCCCTGTATCCTTACAATCTTTTCATTATCTGCCCGCTACCTTGCCTGGGCGCCAGCGTCACGGTCGCGGAACCGTACACATCATGGCTCAAAGGGCGGAGACAAGCAAGCCGCTCTTCAGTCACTTCAATTCAGGATCTCGTTGGACTCGACTTGTCCATGCCGTCAAGCGTTGAAGGAGAGAAAAACGCAAGCGCGTTCTGGAAGTGCCGTGACTCAGTTGGTTGGAAGTGTGCATCTGCCATGCTGCACGCCGACAATGCGGCGTCGGTGTTTTGCAAAGTGGCAGGCAGTTTCTCCAGTTTTTCCGGATGCGAGGACTACTGGGAGTTTGTGGTGCGCTTGCTGGAGCTGTATCCTCCCGCCCGAGAAGTCTTTGTGGACCTCGTCCTCACGCTGCCTCCACAACAACAGCTCGAGGTGTTTTCGGCGAGCAGTTTCGCCAGAGCGACGTTCAGAAGGCTCGTTGACGTTTTCAACGCCGATGATTCCGAGTCGCTCCGCGCAGCGCGGAAGATAGCCAGAGCGTGCATTTCGTTGCGTGAGCAGCGTCCCACGAGCGTCATGGCGACGTCGTCCCTGACAGCCACAGCACCGTCGCCGCCGCCATCGGCGCGCTCATATTCTTCCCAAACGGCCCAGGTTCCGAGTCTTATTCTCGGGCGCATGGCAGGCCCCAAAGAAGGCTCGGCGCTCGGCACGGGGTTCGCCTATGCTTCCAAAGCGACAATGGACGCGCCCCTGGGAGCCTTCACAGACAGGCAGTTGCCTGCGGCAATCCTAAAGCACGGTCCGCCAACGGCCCCCACCACACCCGACAAAGCCGTTGGCCGCCACACCGCCCGCCCGTCACCGCAGGCACCCAGCGCAGATCCTACCTTGGCAGCGCAGCGGCCTCCGAATCCTACATCCTGGCGGCCATCGGGGTCGTCGGCATCCTCGCCGGCACCGCCGGCACCGCCGTCGCGACCGTTGCTGCCGCAGCCGCCGAGACCGCCCCCGCAACGGGGGCCGGGACCGCCACCGGGGCCGCCACCGACAATCAGCAGCCGATGGGCTCATCAGTAGTCGAGCGGCGCCAACATGATCGTGACTTCCATGTTGCTGTTGGGAGGCGCGGCCACTGTGAACGCTTTGACCGGCGTCAACACCGACCTGGCATCTTTCCTGATCCCATGGGGTGTGAGAGTGTACACTGCCGAGTTACAAGAGATGCTATAAGAATTCGTTGTCACCTGTGCGAGTTCGACACCAGTGACTGAAGGCATTTCGGTTTAGACTAATAAAAGTCATCCATGGTAGTGTTCCCGGATTCGCGGATCCCCGGATTCCCGAATTCCCGGATTCCCGGATTTCCCATATTCCCCGATCGCCCGATTTCCTGATTCCTGAGTTCTTGGGTTCCCGAATTCCTGGATTCCGATTCCCGGATTCCTGCGTTCCCGGATGCCCGGGATTCCCAGATTCCTGCATTCCAGGATTCTTGGATTCCCGGATTCCTGGACTCCGGGTTGCACGGTTTACCGCACTCCCAAATTCCCGCATTCCCGCATTCCTGCATTCCTGCATTCCGGATTCCAGCATTCCTGGATTCCCGGATTCCCGTCTTCCCTGCTGGCGGCCCAGCCGCCACGCCAACACCCGCCCATCCGGCCGTGCCGGTCGCCCACCGGGCGCGGCAGGTTGAGGACACATGTGAAAAGTTCTTTGCCTCGTGGTGGTGCTGCTGCTACTGTTGCTCCGTCCCCGTCCTACACCACCACACAACCACACCAGTACACCACATCCCCCGCCTTATTCTGCCATGCGTCTCCGATTTGGGTTCATCATCTTCTTCCTCGCCTTCGTTACAGTATTTTTTCCGCTCCCCCCAGTCGTTTCCTTTCTTCGTCTCCCCCTCTTCGTCTTTCTCTGTTCACTTGAAAACGCGTCGAATCGTGGGGAGACGGATGAAACATTAGTTTGTGGGAGCGGCAGGAATGTTGTTTTTGTACATCGTTCAGCTTGCCATAGCCGTGCTTTTCTGTCAGTCTTGCTTATTTTTTCAGGTCTCGCGCCCGGGCGGCCGATTGAGCTTGACATCTCGCGCCTCGGCGGCCGAACATTATCATTCCCACGCTCTGTTCTCTCCTATGCAGTGGCAATCTGCGGAGCAGGTGGCTGTCCAGACTGGCTTGCGTTACTTCAAGGCGTATGCCAAATACGCTCACGAGTCAGAGAGTTGGTTGGTGGCCAAGTGGGACGAACGAAATCACAGAGTGCTTTACGGCTGCTCAAGGTGTATTGCGGCGATTGAGAAGGGTATTGTCGGGAAGCCGCACAGGTACCGCGACTCCCAGAGGTCCAATTCGTTCATTCACTTCAATATTTTCCGCGACGTCAGGCGCGGTATTAACTTCCATTTGGAATCAAAAATACACATGGACGTCACGGGGATCACCGGCACGCCGGTGGAATCCAGAATCTCCATAGATGAAAAGAAGAAGTTGTTGAATACTGCGTGGCTCGCCTCCATAAATTTACTGAAATTGAATCCTGCGAGCAACTTCATAGAGTCTGTGGCAGAAGCGAGGCAAGTGGGTGGCGTCATCATGAACGAGCGCTGCGCAAACACAGCATTCTACGACTCGTGTCTTGATTTCCTGGAGATTATTGAGAAGCGCACACTCAAGAATGAAATGTCGGATAGCCCTTTCAAGGTCTTCGTATGCGGGTTTGACACGGACGAAAATATGGCGGCACTCTGCGTTGCGTTCTTCACAGCAGAGTTTCAGATCGCCTCTCGCGTGATACGAGTTGAAAAGTGGCCCAGGGCGAAGTACGAGACAGAAAGGAAAGCAGCGTGCTGCGCTTTACTTTCCGACAGCATGGCCGATGCGGGCACGAACCTGCAGCACATGGGCGCTTGTGTGCAGGTTGTTGACAGGCACCATGTGATGGCGGAGATCCGATCACAATCGCAACGTTGTCTTCCGTTTTGGTGCAGCGGTCACCATGATGATTCGGCTCTCCGCGACCAGTGGGAGGCGACAGACACGCAATGTCTGCTTTGGGATTTCGATGCGTTTTTCGGATACTTTCTCAAGTGCCTGAAGGTGCAAGTGGGGAATCAGCTCCCTTCATATTTGTCAATGCGGCCTGTATGTATTGAGACTATTGTGCGATCTAAATGGAAGTTCCCGAACACTTGTAAGTGGGACGCCCCGAAGCCATATATTTGTTCACTTGCAGATGATTACGAACAGTACGTAAGTTTCTGCGTCTTCCAGGAGACCACAGCCAAAAAACATGCAACCAAAGATCGCTGGAGCAAGTACAAACAGTTCTTGATGAAGGCTGACACTTATATCGTGGTGCATCTCCTGGCAGATTTCTTGGAGATCTGCCACAAAGCTTCGGGCCTCAAGTTCCCTATCAAGATCTGTCAAATGAAGGCCGCGCTGGCTGGTTACATATTGGGGGAGCCATCAGAAAGTGCATTGCAGATACTCGGCCACAGGCCGTGTAGGGCACACAGCGTCGTGGACGACACGTTGGAGGAGGGGCCCGCTGACCACGAAAAATTGCACATCCAAAGAGGCCTAAAACGGATCGGGTTTCAGCAAGGGATGACGTTTCGACACGCGCAGCTCAGTCTCAAGATTGACTCCTTCCAACACGCGAATGCTGCCAGCATAAAGTCTGCACGGCAGTGGGGCAAGCAGTTTGCGCAGGGCACCATCGCCTCATTGGAATGCAGATTCCCGGAGGCTCCAGTGTGGCTCGCCTTGCAAGAGCTGATGTCCTGGAAGTTCATTTGCCGGACCCACATGCCCACGACGACCTTGTTGAGTTTGGCGGAATATTTTGGAGAGTCGGAGGACAGTTTGCAAAGCCAGTGGCAGGCGCTTCAGCCTGTCCTCGCATCGAATGCCCCACAGGCTCAGGGGGACACCGCTGCATTCCACACGGATCTGGCCAAGGGCTTGGGGAATGTCCCGCCTGCGAACAGAGGCCTGCTTCATTCATTCTTCGTCACGTGGCTGCTGACTGAGGCGAGCGCGGAGAATTTGAAGAAGAAGATGATGAATTTGTGGCAGCTCTACAAGCAGAACGCTGAGCATTCCGTGCCCTCCAAAAGAATGAGGCAACTCATGGTCTCCCGCAACCACGAGGAAAGAGACGGAGATGCCCGGGCGCTCGCCTCTGCTGCATTGGCATTCTTTTCAAAGTCCGGGCGTCGGCGGACTTCTTTCAAGGCGCAGGCCCCCAAACGCCACGTGGTCTCCAGTGATGCCAGCAGGGGCAAGCGACGGTGCTTGCAACAAGAATTGACTCAGAGCGACATCGGGCGCCCCGACAATAAGGGAAAATTCTTTGATGCACCTGATTCCGATGGGGATGATGGTGTCATTGAGAGTCACTGGCTGAAGAAGGCTTGAGCGGTGCCCTGGCTGCGTGCAGTCCAGCAGAGTGAGGGAGTTTCGGATACGCTAGCGTGCCGACAGCCACCGGCAACGCCCAGTAGGCCAGGTTCAGATCATGCAAGACACAGCTGGTGTGGTGAGCCGCCTTACGGGAGCGGTCTTAGTCGCCGGCTAAGGGGAGACAGCTTCGCGGGGGGCGAGCTGCATCACGCTACATTTGGATTGTACTAGATGCAATCGAACAGCACACGGGTGAAACATGAGGACGGATGTTTTGCTCAAGTTGCTGTTGCTGCGGCTATTGTTGCTGCCCCCCCTCTGCCTCCATCACCGCTCCCATGCTCATCTGTGTCATCTTCCTCCTTCTTTTCTTCACTCCCATCCTCATCCTCAACCTGGTCTTCATCCGGATCCTCACCCTCATTCTCTTCTTGATCTTCACCTTCACCCTCTTCTTTTTCCTAATCTTCATCCATAATCGTTTGGCTCAATTCCTCAGCATCTGGCTCAATTCTGCAGCGCATCCCTTGGATTCTGGTTCAAGTCTGCCTGCCTCGCCCGTCGGGATGGGAGCCTCGTGTATCCGTGAGCTTCGGTGCCATTGGTGGCCTACCCCCCGTCGTGGGTGCCGCTTTGCCC
>JAAUYJ010071469.1_pt1 | contig 11790 bp, 12 predicted proteins | sample 7278031 | NCBI WGS metagenome assembly JAAUYJ01 (sample SAMN14350222, study PRJNA611818) | marine sediment metagenome | isolation source: surface marine sediment (1.8m) | place: French Polynesia: Moorea | collected 2018-08 | reverse complement strand
GTGTACATTTACTCTTTTTGCGATCCGCGCTTGTCGTCTTTGCATTTCCGCGCCGTTTTTCGCCCGCCCACTAAGGGAGATGTAGAGACACTAGAACGAGCGCGCCCGCGCTCTCTGTATGAATGAATACGATAGAAATATAGTCAGTCTGCTTTCGAAACTCTTCATATATGTTGCTGAAAACATGTTTCTATCTACCTGGCCTCAACATCTTCCATGGTCTCGATAGTGTTGTCTAGGGGAGGTGAGAGGAGAAAAGCTCTAAGGTTGCCACTGTACCCCACAACAATGATATATGAGCAAAAGATCCAGGCGCTGAGAACCATCCTAATGAAAGAGACAACAGATTTGAGTATTTGAGAAAAGAATGTAATTTATCCTCAACTACAAGCTGATACAAAGATTGGCTCTACGTAGTACACCTTCTTATCCCAGACATCCCATACTCAGAGAAAAACAATTTTCTAACAAAGAGTCTCACTTGACTGTGTTGATTCCAATAAGTGTGTCATCCCTCAGCACCCCCTGGGCCAGCATTATGCCAAAGGTGTTCCAGCCGGACCTCTGGAGCCCCCTCCAGTCCTTGAGGTGCTTGGGCCCACGCGCGCTCCTCCTAGGGTGGCCGGAGCCCTTCTCCCACCTGACTATGAGCCAGAGGACCAGCACCACGATCCCAAAGTTGCAGACGAGTCCCACCCAGACGTACAGGGTGATGGGGCGGAGGACAGTAAGCTTTGCAAATATAAATATAAAATCATACTAAAAAAATTTGTTATAAAAGGGTGCTTGTTTTACCAGGGTCCTGCGCGGACGCGGCATTAGGCTCGCAAATCTGATGTCATCTCTCAGGTAGGCTGGCAGTGGCTGAGAGACCTGCGCAAAGCAACATTCTAAATACTTTTTTCGCTGTCGGAATTTGGATATGCTTCTAACGCACCATAATTCTCGTGGCTGTTGCGCTCTGCACTGGGATCACGTCAACGCGGTACTCCATCAGGTCCTCAAGGGATCCCACCCACAGGCCGTTGATCACCCTACGGTAGGCATTTACAATATCAAAACTAGTAAAAGCAACAAAACCACTATTTTGATAATTACAGACGGTATTACGAAGCATCAATTTAGAAATCTCGAATCTCGAAACATTCTTAGTGGAGCGGGGGGAAAATCCATTTGACTCAAGGTTTGCATGCTTTGGTAGGGACATTTCAAGTGCGTTCTGCTAGGCAGGTCCCACCTCACCTGGAACTCAAGTGGTATCCGTCATGGTAATTCTGCACCTTCAGCGAGACCCCGAGGGACTCTGCCACTGCCTCCAGCATGAGGTACTCGAAGCCGACAAAGTCCGTGTACCGCTCCGTGTCCAGCTCCGGCTCCGGGACCAACTCGGCCTGGAAGTAGGCGATGTAGGGGATGAATGAGGCCACCAGGGTGCCTCCGCGTAGCGATGCAGGGGGAAACAGCGAGGGAACATCTAAAGACTTTTCAAGGTCCGAGTCTTGCAGGATCTGAGGGAAGACCTTTTAGCAAGTTATTTCTGCCAAATCCGGCATTTTCAAGCGTACCTTGTAATCATAGTTAGTTTTGGCGACAAAGTCCCTCTTGGAGAGAATAATGGCTTCTCCTCCACCTCCTCCCCTTTTTGGAACTGCCCTGGCGACAAAACTCCCGTCGTGATGTTGGGTGTAGTGTGAACTCAGGATCTGGTAGAAATAATAAAATGATCCATGTATCAGAAAAAATGTCAGCAGGGATTGACACTGTGGGCACTATGAAAGAACAAAAAAGGAAGGCATCGAGCAGAGAGCAGACCCATAATTTTTTCGAAAATAAATCTGATAAAAACTATATAAGTAAGTGCAACCCACAATATCAAAACATGCCTGCTGCCTTGCCGCCGCCGCCGTGGCGCCCTGCTCCCCATGCAGGAGGAAGAGCACCAGGTTGAAGTGTCGGTAGAGCCCCGGGTCGATCTCCAGCGGGCAGTCCAGCACCGTGTCGGACAGGGTGGAGAGCGCGGAGGACACGGAGGGGGAGCTGGAGCTGCCATTGCTGCTGCTGATGATGGTGCCGCCTTCCAGGGGAGCAGAAACAAGGACCAACTGGGGAAGAACAGCGAAGAACATTATTATCAAATCTTTTTCTTGTCTGCTCAGGGGGTGCTTCTTTCTCCCCCTCCACAAGCACCCATTTCTCATTCAGTAAGTTCAATATTTTGCTATTTTCTGGGGGGAAAATAGTAGGTACTCACCTTTGCCCCCTTTCCGTCCATCCTGCCCACCCTGGGCCGCCTCTCCCACCCCTCCCGGCAGGATCCGTCCTCTCCCTTTACGGTGGCGGGATCCAACCCTACGTCTATGCGGAGGACAGGGGCGCCATCCGACTCCTCAAAACGGAAATGCACAAATGCAATAAAATAAATGGGTTTCCGCCGGCCGCACATTATCAACATGTCACAATTGGCCGTGTTGGCAAAAGTGGAAACCGCTGGATTTTTGTGGCATACATTACGTAATATTTCGACACAGAAAACTTTTCCCAGTCCTTTTAGGCCCAAACTGTATTACATAGGTACTTACCAATTCTCTTAGAAGTCCTTGCGCCCCCTTCCAGTCTCCGACCAGATACAGGTCCCTCTCTGGGAAGGATCTCCGGACGGTCAAGGCCAAGTCGGACAGCGAAGGCGAGATTGAGGCGGAAGAGGACGAAAATGATAGGGCCAGGATGAGGAGGCTGAAGGGGCCGGACTTTTGAGGGGAGGAGCTGGAGGAACGTCCTTTCCTTCGTCGGAACATTTTCGCATCCAGCGCGAAGCCAAGACTTTGTTCAATTCGGAACATGGAGTCGGGGTTTTTATAATCTGCAAAACTCTATTAATTTTTGTGCGCACAAGTTTTCCACGCGTGAATTTTGCAAAGTTTGATATTGAAAGCTATTAAAACTTTTTTGTTTGATTTCAAAGCAATCATGTATCAATTTCCGTACCAATTCATGCGGCTCCTTGATGCACAATGCATTATTACCAACCAAAATCTATTCATTTATCCATCCATTCTTTATATTTTGTGGCACAGAAATTTTTCTAGCAACGAAAAAGTTAAATTAATAGGTTGCCAAAAAAATACGTTTAATATTTGACGGAACTTTTTTGCCATGCATAGGGAGATAATTCAATCGCACTCCTTTTGCACACTTTCTTTTCGCATTTTAAAACTCAATAATAGGCCTTTGCCCCTCTTCCTTTCTCTCTTGTACGCGTCCGCCTCTAAAAAATCCATATCCATGTATTGGCGGTGACGACTAAAGTTATTTTTTGATGTTGTGCCATTTCATTAATTGCCTGCTTTTTGGCGCAGGGTCGGAAATTACTGTATACGGCAGAATCCGGGAGCGCCCTCGATGTCTTCTTTCTTGTCCGAGTTTTTTTTTCGATTTCATTTGTTGCTTTTCGCTTCCAGTTCCCCTCTGCTTTATATGCGCAATCCTGGTCGGTACCTCGGTTAGGCCCCTTCTCGTTGCTTTATCACTTTTAGCAGGAATTTGCGGCGAATTCGGCGCCACTCTGGCTGAGACTAAAAACAACGCTCTCTTCCGTACAATGCATGCACCCAAACTCCATGGCCAAATCCATTCTGGATGTATATGGAAGATGTTTCTCACACATAGGTCAGCGGTGATAGAGGATAGTTTGATAAGGTTACAAATGTGTGCGGGTGCGCAAGAAATGCCGTCCGAAAAAGGTATGTGTAGTAAGTACCTATACGTAGTGTACTAACGGTATTAGTATGCATCCTGGCCAAACATGGGCAAGGGCCTCCAAGGAAAATTGTCACTCTTTCCATTCGTACATTTTCTGCTAGAAAAGAAAATTTTGAGCTTCAGGCTTTTCCCCGGATTCCCCAATAAAGGTGATGGAAAAAAGGTTAGTGTTTCCACCACCCGTAAGAGTAGCCACTTGTCTGCCCATGCGTGAGCCTGGTGGCTTGCAAATGCATACATACAAACACTTGCATGGAAAAAAGGACATGTCCCACTTTCCCACTTTCTGACTAAAATGCTACAATTTCGTCCTCCCTAGTAGTAATCGGACATGAGTTGCACCAGTGGAAAGATCTTCTTGTTACTTAGCCGAGAAAAGACCACTCGAAGATGCAACTTGATCGGTGTCACACGCGGATGCCCTTTCAGTCTATTTTCAACGTAAATTACACATTATATCATGCAACACAAGACGCAGTCTAAAAAAAAGGTCAGAAAATAAAGCATGGGGAAAGGAAGGAGCAGGAATAATATTCTTGAACTTTTGAGCTAAAGCGGAATGAACGTCTTTTTTAAATCTCATATCTAAAAATCGCCTGCCGTTACGTCAGAAACGACAACGAGAGTGCGAAGCTAAATTGTATTGGTATACATTTCTTTGTTTCGAACCTGGTTTTTTTTCGATCATTAAGTATTTTCGACGGGAAAATCACTCTTGCCTACGCATCATATGCTAGAACCGTAATTTCAATTCGTTTTTGGGACTTTATAGGGGAGTATTTTATAATGAAGTGTCTTTTTCCCCTGGTGACCGATTTCTTTGAAAAAATATTCAAGCGTGCTGTATGAAGATAGAAGACAAGCTTGGGCGTGAACTTGATGTGAAAACGACATGCAGCAAAATGAGACCTGGAAAGGAGGATATAAACAAAATAACTTAAGGTGTTGGTAATTTAATTACATCTTTTTGATATTCCCTCTTACTTTGGGCAGCCTTTGCTAAATTCCTCTTCTCCTTTTTCAGTCCTTCTCCTGGCAGTGAGTAGTACCCCAACAACAAAGAGGACGAAATTTGCATAGTGGACAAGAAGCGCCACCAGCAAAGATGCAGAGAGCTCTGACACAGTGAATGGGTACAGCTCTGGAATGTCGAAGTCACGGATGGCCTCTTCACTTGCTTCAGATAGGGTAAGGAGGTATATGTACCCATTTTTATAACAGATGAAGAGGCTTACGATACACATTTGTTGTTATAATAAATGGTATACGGTACACATATATGGCTAAATTTTCCATTTGACCATATATGCCCATGTCTTTCTGCGCGGAACCTGAGATAATCACATCAAAAAAATCAGAGAAATGTGTTGATGACTTTTGTAATAATTGCTTTTATTACTATTTGGTACTGGAGAAGTGGCATTGTGAACTCATGGACAGAGATAATATTGAATTACAAATGTGAACTAGTCCTTTTTTGTTGGACTTCATATCCCGAACAGTAGGTCTTCATTGAACTGTAAAAGTACTTCAGTGATATCTCCAATTTTTGGGGATGCTCTGTTTTAAGTGTAATATAAACATGAAAGAGTGTTGAATCTTTTACCCATTGAGGTCATGAGAACAAATATTTTTAGACTGCACATGTTTTCTAGACTTTCGAGTCTTGCCAATGCTAAAATTTGCTTGACCTTTGTATTGGAACCATTCCTCATTTTTGAATAGTATGTATCTTAATTTTTGGCTCTAATTCATCTTTCTTTAAAGATGTTGCAAGCAGCAGAGGATGGTTTTTAGGTTTTCTATCTACATTTCTCAGGCCCTGACCCAGAGACTTCCCCCTTGCGGCGGCAATGAGTTCCCAAATGAACAAGAAGCAATTCACAGCGTGGATGAGGAGCATCACCAACAACGGGGCAGAGAGCTCAGGCACGGTAAATGGGTGGGGTTCAGGCCTGTCCAAGCTGCGAATGACCTCCTCACTCTCCTCAGACAAGGTCACTTTATCTATGTACCTTATGAAAAAGCACGAAATTATTTGTGGTGAGAAATAAGGTGGCACAATTGGTGGTGGAGCTGACACAAATGATATCTTGCAGATTAATATTGCGGAACATTTTCAAGACTTGTTTGTTTTATTGGAAAATCTAGAAAGAGTGATAGATTGACTTACCCTGGTCTCATGTCTTGTATTCCATTGCTGTACCATCTTGAGAAGTGTCCACAATCCAAAGACCACTGATGATTTCTTCTCACATTTTCACCCCATGGGCTGAGCTTGTGTGCCATCCATGATTGCAAGTATCGTAGAAGGTAGTCTTCCACAGACACATGTATGTACTTCTCCCCAGTGGGAGAGGTGAAACGGAGGGACACAAGAGTGTCAAGCATAGTATTGAACTCAGCAAAGATTGTTTTTCCCTGAAGGGTATCTTCCATCTGTTCAATGGGTATAGGGATCCATGTGACATTCACCCCCTTATCCAGTATACGCTGGACATCATCCCGAATTTCAACAACATTTGTATTGCCATAGCCAAGCAATGTGAATACATATGTCATTATGGTGACTGATAAACCACTGTATACACAAAAGGATGTCAGTTTTTAAACAGAATTTTTTTATAAAGTAAACAAAGGTTTTTTTATTTTCAACTATTATACCTTGCTTCCACATCTGCCATTGTCTCAATAGCATCCTCGCGAGGAGGTGACAGAAGGAAGGCTCTAAGGTTGCCACTGTAGCCCATGGACAGGATAAAAGAGCAGATCATCCAAGAAGTGAGCATTATTCTGGTGAAAAAACAAGAACAGACTTTCTTCAAAGACCTGTAGCTTTAAAAAGGTTAAAATATATGACAAATAAAAATAATTTGACAGAAAAGATCATAACAAGAAGCTTTCAGATCCCACCCCAATGAGAAATCCAATCAATGACTGACCAATCCCGATTTTTCCTGATAGATCCCATTCCAAAGAGAAATTTGGTCAATGACTGATGGGCGACAAACAGATCCTGATCAATCCCAATCAATGGATCCCACCCCGAAGAATTTTTTGGGGGGGAGATGAGGAGGTATTCTAAAAGTAACTTGTCCTTGTGCGAAAAAGAGTTGACCCTAACCTCAAAGTAGTCCCCCAACGCAGGTAAAAAGAAACAATAAATTTGAACATTTAGGTTTTTCCAAATAAAAGGAGAGTGTAGTCACTGTTTTTACCTGCGGCGAAGCCGACAGGTCATAGAACGGTGAGAGTTGTTGTTGTTGTTGTTGTTGTTATTGTTGGGGGGGACTACTTTGAGGTCATGACCTCAATGGTCAAGGTCAACTTTTTTTGCTCAAGGTCAAGTTACTTTTTTGCCTTCCCCCCCCATCTCCCACCCTAAATTCTCTTCGGGGTGGGATCCATAGGGATCAATCACGATTCCCAACGATTGACTGGTTTGACCCGATTTCTCTTCGGGGTGGGATCCGTGAGTCTTGGACTAGATTTTTCTTCGGGGTGGGATCTGTGGACAATCAAATAGATTTTGCTTTAAGGTGGAATCTAGTGCCTAAATCTCTTATTTACAAAGGTTGTTACTACTGATAGGGGATTCCACCATTGTTAAAAATATTTTACTTTTTAATTGTGTTTCTTTTTATTAATCTTGTCAATGCCACAGGTCATTGAACAAAGTCTGTTCTTGTTCTTGGAAGAAATGGCAGTTGGTACAAACTTGTTTTCTCAGCTATTACCTGACCCCTTCTGCCCCAACAATGGTATCATTCCTCATCACCCCCTCAGCCAATCCCATCCCATACGAATTCCAAGCAGTCCTCTGCAGGCTGCTCCAATCGGACAAGAATGACCTCCGTTCGCCCTCATTTCGGCTCTTGGACAGTTTTTTCATGTCTTGGGTTTTTTTGTCAGACCCAAGAATGACAGCCCTTTCAATCTTGGCGAATACCCACAAGGTAAGTACTACAACTGGGAATGTAATTGCAAGAGCAATCCAAACATATGGAGTGATTGGTCGGAAGATGGTATTCTAAATAAAGGGATTCCATCGACACTTTTTCATGTTGTATGCAAAATCAATTCTCACCAAGTCTCTCCGTGGTCGAGGCTGAAGACTAGCAAAACGGATGTCATCAGTGAAGTATGAGGCCATGGGATGAGTAACCTGTGGTGTAGTAGTCCTTTATTTGTACACCCTGTTGTAATTTTCCTTTGGGGCAACCCAACAGGGTTAACACAACTATTTTTTCAAAGCACATAAAAATATTCATTTTTGCATTTTAAAACATCGTTCAAGAATAGAGCCTTCGATTTGCTTCCTTTCATAAAGACACAAGCTCTTTTCTGTACAATATCCTTCTTACCATCATTCTGTTGGAGGTTGCACTCTGAACTGGAACAATGTCAACACGTCGGTTTATCAAGTCATCAATTGAGCCAACCCACTTTCCATCTTCTACCCTGGAAGAAAAAAGTTTATAGTATACATTTTATAAAGAAGCAGAGAAGAAAAATATCTCAACCTCAACCTTCATCACATACACACCCTTCCATGGTAAGACAAAAACCAATTCTTTATTTTACCTGGCAGTTCCGGAGAAAGGTCCACAGCATTTAATAGTACATTTACTATCAGACATCCAAAATGTCTGAATTTTGTAGCATTTGATCGCAATTTAGTGAGGCTGTGCGACAAAACGCCGTAGACGAAATGCCTTCAAAAAACACATTCAACAAAACGCCGTCATACAAAAACACATTCTTGCAAAAGGCCTTCAATATAAAATGTCGTCATGAATTTTTTAAATACATATTTCACAGATTTTGTTGGGAAGCAAAAGATGATGCTACTATTTTAAATTACCAAATTTAGAAACTTGTATGAGGCTCAAAAATCATAGGCTTCTAAAGCAGAGTTTGAATTAGAAATTTTTTTCATTTTAAAAAAAACTTGTTGGGTTTTTGCTTGATGATAGCAGATGCATAAAAAACCTATATGCAATTCAAAGTCAGGGAAAACTTCCAAAAAAATAATTTGAAGTTTATATAGTAAACCATCTTTAAAAGCAGTACACAAGTCACCATCAAATTACACAATGTCCCCTGGCGCCCTCAGATCATGAGATTTTCCATATGGCACCCCTTGAATGCATAGTCCAAGTTCTAAATTAGCTTTAAAAATATCACAAAAAGGCACTTATTAACATTTATCAGCTGTCTTATTTACTACACCACTAAGCCCCCTGACGGCGTTTTTTGCTAAGGCATAATGTTAGGACGGCGTTTTTGTAGAAGGCTATTTGTTGAAGGCATTTTGTGTAAGGCGTTTTGTCTACAGCGATTTCTCGCCCTCCCATTTAGTGAACAGGTCAAAACCAAAACTTGGTTCGAATTTTTCCGGACTTAGAAATATCAAACCATCGTACATGAGCAACAAACATATAGAACAGAATGTGTGCAACATTACGTTTTTTTTAAAAAAAATCACCTTGAGCTGAGAATGTAGTCATCATAGTAGTTGTGCACTTCGAGGGAGCATTCCAGAGCCCCAGCCATGGCCCTCAACATCAAGGGTTCAAACCCGATAAAGTTACCGTACAATTGGGTGTTGGAAACTGGATTAGGGATTTTTTCACCCTGCATGTAGGCAATATAAGGGATGTATGAGGCACGGAGGACGCCACCCCGCAAAGATGCTGGGGCAAATATTTCCCTTGAAAAAACCTCCTCATTGGGTTGAAGGACCTGCAAAGCATGTAACAAGTGTAAAAGATCAAAATAGTAATAGGCACTATGTATTGTGGCCATACTTGGGCACGGTAGTTGGCGGCAGGAGGGGGGTAGAAATCGGCGGCAGGGGGGGGGGGTTGAACTTTGGGCTTCAAGAAGGGGGAAGGGAGGGGATAGAGCTCGAAAAGTTGTCAAAAGGGGCCCAAAAATAGATCTTTGTTTGGCGGGTTTTTATGAAAATTCAAAAAAAATATCCATGCCAGGGCTGGGGGGGTTACTAAATACGGGAGGGGGACTCGGACTTTGACCTTCAGGAGGGGGGTAAACTCCTCCCTGCCCCCTGCCCCGTGCCCATGTATGATTGTGGCCATATCTTACACCCATAGTAGCGTCAAGCTAAGCGTACAAATATTATTACTGATAGTGTTACTATTCATGTGATTTTTTTGTTTTTTGGGGTGAGGCTTTACCTCATAATCATAGTTGTTCCCAGCAACAAAGTTCCGCCTGGAGAGCACGACTCTGTCACCGCCTCCTCCCCTCCTCCTGGGAATGCTTCTGGCTACAAAGCTCCCATCGTGGTGACTGGTGTGCTCGGAACTCAGGATCTAAATTTCACGGAGGAGTGCAAGTCACCAGTCAAAGTTCCCTAACTTTTTAAGCACATTTGAGCTTGTAGAAGGCATATTGAAGAATGGCATGAAAAGTGTAATAAAAATAGCTGCAATTCTTGCTTCAAGGGGGGGTTTATTTATTTCCTGACTAATACTGAACCTGATCTCTAGCTGTCAGGGCCGTCTTTTGCTCCCCTCCGTCCCCCTGCAGGAGGAAGAGCACCAGGTTGAAGTGGCGGTAGATCCCAGGGTCAATCTCCAGCGGGCACTCCAGCACCGTGTTGGACAATGCAGCCAGGGAGGAGAGCACAGAGGCGGAGGAGCTGTTGTGACCGTTTGTAGGTATGGAAACCAGGACCAACTAGAGGGAAAAATGGAATATTTTGCACTTTGTGCAATGCAAGCCATGGGACAATCTCAGGGGGAGAAAGTCCATTATCATAGAAAATATTTGCAACAAACAACATATATACAATATTTCGAAAGCAAAAACAGGTATTTGGAATTTACAATAGCAACAAAAAAATTCCGCCACGACCTACCTACAATTGGTTTTTACGTGCGACTGTGCCCTACCAAAGTAGCCTGGATTTAATTTTCCTCACCTTTGCCCCCTTGCCGTCCATCCTTCCCACGGCCAGCCTGCTCCGCTCCCTCTCGGAGCAGGAGTCGTCCTCCCCCTTGACGGTGGCAGCCTCGGCCCTCTCGTCCAGGCGGTACACAGGGGCCCCTTCATGTTCCTTGGGGGGAAGAAAAATAATGTAGTGTACTGTGCAAGGCCCCGCACCACACATGGGAAAGGGGAGGGGTACGTTGTCGGATGCCCATAGGCAAACCCCTCTAGCCAAAACACAGTCACCCTCCCTAGGGCAAAGTTTTATTCCCCAAAAAGAGAAAATGGGGAATTCCAGGGCTCCCCCCTTCCTGTTCCATCAAAATAGGCTTCTTCAGTTTTTTGGGGGGGAAATCCCAAAACTAATTGTCAAGAGAAATTTTTTGCCGCTTTCCCCTCCCTTCCCATACCCTAAATTTTAACAGTCGTCCCCCTCCCTAAGTTATTTTTTCTAGTCCCCCTCCCTGAGGCCCATGTGTGGCCCCGCGCCCAAAGTAATCTACTCCATTGTCATGAAGTGGTTTATCTGTCAGTAATACTACCTACAGCATGCAAGACTACCTCTCTTATCAGGTTTGCAAACTTTTCACCAGTTCTTGCAGGAGATCCTCCGACCCGGACCAGTCGCCGACGAGGAACAGGTCCCTCTCGGGGTAGAGGCGCCTGACGCTTAAGGCGAAGTCAGACAGGGCTGGCGAGAGTGCGGCGGCGAAGAAGGAGGAGGGGCGCAGCAGGGCAAAGAGAAAGAAGAGAACCTGTCGCAAATGGTAAAATGATTCAAGTCTATTTACTAAACACAGCAAATAAAATTTGGCAAAAATCAATCCTACCAGTCCTGACATGTTGGCCTTCGCTTTAAGAGTGAGTGCTGAGCACTGAGCCACCAGTTTGAATACCGGATGTGGATGTCATGGACTCTGGACAAAAAAATTTAAAGTTACAAAAGCAAAGACCACACAAATCTGGTATTTGTTATACATTTTTTCGAGATTGGCATGAGTGTCATTTTATGGTAGTGGGCATAGGTGGGCGTGGGGTCGGCCATCCGGGGGGGGCTGGAAAATTTTTCCTGGG
>JAAUYJ010221740.1_pt1 | contig 11792 bp, 9 predicted proteins | sample 7278031 | NCBI WGS metagenome assembly JAAUYJ01 (sample SAMN14350222, study PRJNA611818) | marine sediment metagenome | isolation source: surface marine sediment (1.8m) | place: French Polynesia: Moorea | collected 2018-08 | reverse complement strand
CGGCGGCAGGTAGGCCAGGGCGATCGACTGGTCGACGTGGTGGCCGTAGCCGCCGGCCTTGGCCGAGGACGGCACCGCCTTCGAGGTCGAGATCTTGGGCGAGCGCTGCCCGGCGACCTTCGCCGCCGCGCCGCTGTTCGATCCCACGGGCGCACGGATGCGGGGCTAGAGGCGCTCTTCAGGCCGCCTCGAGCACCTCGGCGACTGCCGCCTCGAGCTCGGCCAGGTTGATGGGTTTGATGAGGTAGCGCGCGAAGCCGGCCGCCAGTCCCTTTCTCACCTGTGCCGGCATGGCGTCGGCGGTGAGAGCGATCACCGGGGTGTCCTTGCAGGCGGTCTCCTGGCGCAGCTTCTCGAGCAGCGTGAAGCCGTCCATCCCGGGCAGGTTGACGTCGACGATGATCACGTTCGGCTCCAGGGTCACCGCCTTGGCCAGGCCGTCCTCCGACGAGGGCGCGGTCTCGATCACCAGGTTGGGCCGCGTGCTCAGCGCATCCGCCACCAGGGATCGGCTCAGCTCGTGATCCTCCACGTAGAGGATCTTGATCGGCCGATCGTTGTTGGCCGGCCGTCCGGCTTGGGCGTCGCCATTGCCGCCCGCGGCGGTCTCGGCTTTCGTCTGGGCGACGGCCAGATCGATCCAGAAAGTGCTGCCGATCCCCTCTCTCGACTCGAAGCCGATGTGCCCGCCCATCTGCTCGATAAGCTCCTTGGTCAGGGCGAGGCCCACACCGGTGCCCTCGACGCCCGAGTTCTCGGCGCCCAGGCGGTTGAAGGGCACGAAGACCTGCGGGTGCCGGTCGGCGGCGATGCCCTTGCCGGTATCCTGTACGGAGAGGCGCAGGTAGCGGCCATTGCGCTCGGCGCGGAAGATCACCTTGCCGCCGGGCCGGTTGTATTTGATCGCATTCGAGGCGAGGTTCATCAGTGCCTGCTTGACGCGTCTTTCGTCGGCGACGACGTCCGGCAGACTTTGAGCCTTTGTTTGATCGACGATCTCGATGTCCTGTCGCTGCGCCAGCACCGCGGACTGCCGCACCGCGACGGAGAACAGCTCGGCGGTGCTGACCGGCTCGAGGGAGATCAGCAGCTTGCCCGCTTCGATCTTCGAGAGATCGAGCACCTGGTCGATCAGGCCCAGAAGCTGGTTGCCGCTCTCCAGGATCTGATCGACGTAGGCATCGGCCTTCTCGTCCCGGCCGTCGGGGGCCGTGCGCTTGAGCAGCTCGCTGTAGCCCATGATCACGTTCATCGGCGTGCGCAACTCGTGGCTCATGTTCGACAGGAAACGCGACTTGGCCGCGTTCGCCGCATTGGCCTGGTCGTGCGCGATCCGCAGAGCGTGGCAGGTTTCCTTGTGCTCGTTGACTTCCTGCGCGAGCTCGATCTGGACGATCTTGCGCTGCTCGATCTCCTGCTTGAGTTGCCGGTTGGCGTCGGTCAGGGCGGTGGTGCGCTCCTCGACCCTGACTTCGAGCTCGCGCGAGGCCGCGCGCAGCTCTCCGGTGAGCCGTTCGTTGTCGGCCTTGTAGCCGTCGAGCCAGGCGGCCATCCGATTGAAGGCGATCCCGGCGCGCGACAGCTCCCGGTAGCTCGACGAGAAGTCGCGCATCTGCGGCCAGGCGCCGCGGGCGATCCGGTTGGCCTGGGAGTAGAGCGCGGCGATGGGCCGGGTGATCGAGCGCGCCAAGAGCAAGCCGATGCCCGCCGTCACCGCGGCGATCACCATGGCGATGACGATGTTGTCGCGCCGGTTTTCCTTGATGGCGCCGAGGAAGTCGTTCTCGGGGACGTGAATGCCGACGATCCAGGGCCACTGGCGCTCCGGCAGGGGCGCGAACCCGGCGACGAAGGATTCGCCGTCCAGCGTGAAGCTGGTGAAGACCGGGCTCGCCACTTCTAGGTTGTCGGCCGACGGCCAAAGCGACTGGAAGGCGGCACGGCTCACCGGGTCGTCGATCTCGTCGATGCGCGTGAAGCGCAGCCCTTGGCCGCCGTCGGACCGCGCCATCTTGATCAGCGACGGCTCGGGATGGGCTAGAACGTCGCCGTTGCGATTGACGATAAAGGCGCGCCCCGACTTGCCGATCTCCAGGGTCGCCAGGAAGTGAGAGATCTCCGTGATCTCGATGTCCACGCCGACGACGCCCTTGATGCGGCTCTGCCCGTCCAATACCGGGGCGCCGACGGAGATGCCCGGGTTGCGCGAAGTGTAAAAGATATAGGGATCGGTCCAGGAGACGCCGCCGCTATCCAACGCAAGTCGATACCAGGGTCGAGATCTGGGATCGTAGGGATCGTCGTCGTCGCGCTCTTGAGCGACCAGATTGAACTTGGCGTCGCGCCAGTTCAGCGTGACGCGCCGTTCGCCCCCGGCGGTCGAGATGATCTTTGTGCGAAAGGCGGCCCCTGCGACCTCGACGTCGCGCTTCACGTAGACGAATTCGCCCGCCTGGTTGCCGTAGAGCACGCCGGAGAACTGCGCGTGCGAGCGGAGCTGCTCGAAAAAATACTTCTCCAGGCTTTCGGCGTTCTCGCTGTTGATCACGTCCTGCTGCGCGAGGCGCTGCGACAGATCGGCGGCCTCTTGTGCCGGCTGGAGGAAATTGACGGAGTGTTCGATCGTTTGGTTCGCGACGTCCAGCATGAGGTCGCGCGCGTGGCCGATCAGGACCCGTTCGGAGGTGAGGTAGGAGGAGACCAGGATCGTCGCCACGGCCGCGAGCTGCAGGGCGACCAGGGCGACGACCAGCACCGTGCGAATCGAATACTTCATGGTCGGCTCCCTGATTCTCGCGCGATCGCAGCGTTGAATTCACCTGCTTACAGTTTGGGTTATTGCGAATTCCGCGAACACTCGCAATCGAAAGCTGACACGCCTACTCATCGGTCAAAGAACGGCAAAAAGCCGGTCTATGCATTTTGTTATAGCATGGGAGAGGCGAGTGGGATGGGTGGCCGACCCTGTCCCCGATAGGGGCTGGGCCAATCGCTTGGACCCTTCAATCCAGCTCCGACTTGAAATCCATGTACTTGCCGCTTTCAAGGCGCGGGATTTCTGCGGGATAGACGAAACCGATTTGGTAGGCGGCGGGCAGACGCTGGTTTAGCCGATCCCTCAACAGCACCTCTTCCGCCTCGCCGAAGACGCCGTGGGCGACGATCCGGGCCTCCAGCCGGTCGGGCGCGAGTTGCGCGATCTGGAACTGCGCCACCGGCAAGTCCGCCACCAGGTCGTTGATGAAGGCCGGGGAGACCAGCTGGCCGGAGGGCAGGGTCAGCATGTTGCGCTCGCGCCCGACGATGCGCGCGATCACCGGAAGTCCACGGCCGCAGGGGCAGGGGCCGCCGGGCACGGCGAAATCGCCGATCTCGTATCGGAGCAGCGGTTGGGCGAAATTGTGCAACGGTGTCGCGACGACCCGGCCTTGCTGGCCAGCGGCACAGGGCCGTCCTTCGGCATCGAGTATCTCCAGCAAAATCGTCTCGGCCTGCACGTGGAGATGCTCGTGATCCGGACACTGCAACGCCATGTAGCCGACCTCCTCGGCGCTGTAGATGTCGGCGATCGGCACGCCCCATATGTCGCGGCAGGCCTCGCGTTCCTCCGGGTGGAGCATGCCGCCGTAAGACGAAACGCCGCGCAGGTTGGGGAGCCGGATGCCCTCTGCCCGGCAATGCTGGAGCAGGGCGTAGAGGTTGTGCGGCGCGGTCTGGAGATAGCGCGGGTTCTGGCGCGCCAGCCATTCGGCTTGCTGCTCGATGGTGCTGTCGATCCTGAGCAGCACCGCCGGCCCGCTGACGAACACGGAGGGACCCCAGCTTTCCATGCGCAGGCCATCCGGATAGCCGGCCCTCTTGTCGCGGCCGCGCATCACCGCGATCTTCCCGCTCATGTCTCGGCGCTGCCAGATGCTGTCCCGCTCGGTGCAGGCATCCCAGAACATACGGCTGAGCTCGGTGCTGCGCACCTGGACCGGCTTGCCGGTCGATCCGGAGGTCGAGCGCTGGGTGACGCGGCCGTGACCCCGCGGGACCTGCGCGCTGCGCAGCGCGGCACCGGCATCCAGGACCTCTTCCCGGGTCAGCAGGGGGATCTTCTGCCAGACCTCCTCAGACAGGGGCCGGTCGGCGGCGAAGCCGGCGTCTCCGAGCCTTTCGCGATAATGGGGTACGCTGCGCAAGCAGTGCGTCAGGAGTGCATGGGCCTGACGCAACTGCCATGCGCGCATTTGCTCCGGCTGCAACCATTGCATCTCCTCGAACTGGTAGAGCAGTCCGAGCACCATGGCATCGTGCCCACTCGTCACCCGGGGCCAAGTGATGCCCGTGACCGATTGCTTGGGAACAAAGGCGGGGGCAGAGGTCTCCGAACTCACCGCGCCGCTTCCCCTTGCTCCGTGGCGCACCGAAAGCGCGCCGTGGCCATGGCCAGACGCCGCCGCGGCCCCCAGCGGCCGATCCGCACCGCCCCGCCGAGAGACACCAGCGTGACGCCCAGAATCCTGATCCAGAAGAAGCGTCCCAGGGCCGTGGAGCCGGTCTTGGCACGGGCGCGCAGCGAGCTGCGGTTCAAGGCATCGATGTTGCTGACGATGCGGCGATAGCCTTCGCGTGCCAGGTCTCGCGCCGCGAAGCTTCTGACCCGGGCGAAGGCGCCACGGCCTCGAAAAGCCGACGCGACGCGCCCATTGAAGCCCCAGATCTCATCGGGCGACAGCGTGAAGCGAAGCCAGTCGTAATCGTCGTGCCCCTCGGTCTCGAACCAGTTCCAGGCGGCGACGCGCCCATCCTGCTCGAGGATTGCGACCCGGGCGCCGCGCGCGAAGCGCGCGCTCAGTTCGGCCGGATCGCTGCCGAAAGCGACCAGCCGGTCGAAGTCGGCCTCGCCGGCCCATCGCAGCCCGCTCTCGTCGAGCGGCCGCTCGGCCCAACCACCGAGGTCCAAAGCGTGCACCACTTCGACGTTGGCGTGAAACAGCCACTGCGGCACGGCGCGCGCCAGGCCGACCTGTGCCGCGTAGAGCGGCCCCATGGCCGCAAGCCGGCGCAGCGCTGCCGAGAAGGCGCCGCGCAGCGCCGAACCGCCCTGCGATGCGGAGTTACGATGGCCTGCACGAGTCGTGGACAGGGACATGTCACAATACCTTCACGGCGAGATTAACAGATGATTTAGGACTTCGCGGTCACCGTCGACTCGGTAGATCCTGTTCTCCGTCTCGAATCTCCGGTGATTTCACCATGTCGCGAGAGCGCGTTTCGGCACAGCTTGGAAAGCTTGTTGTCTCGGCGCCTGCCCTCGATCCGGAAACCACCTGTGCGGCGGCCTACGAGCGTTTCGAGGCCGACGAGGATTTGCTGACCATCGCCGTCGTTGATGCCGGCCATCCGATCGGACTGCTCAACCGTCATGAGTTCTTCCTGCGGCTGTCCCACCGCTACGGGCGTTCGCTCTACGACAAGCGGCCGGTCAGCGCAATCATGCACCGGGACCCCTTGATCATCGACGTAAATGCCAGTCTCGAGGCCCTGAACGAGACCATCGTGACCGAGAAGCCGAGTGCCTTGCTACAGGGTTTCATCGTGACGCATGGCGGCCGCTATTTGGGCGTCGGCACGGCGCTGTCGCTGTTGCAGCTCACGGTCGGTCACATGGAAGCACGTTCTCAGGAGCTGGAAATCGCCAACGCCGAAGCCAGCCAGGCGAACGCTGCGAAGTCGCAGTTCCTGGCCAACATGAGCCACGAGTTTCGCACGCCGCTCAATGCCATCATCGGTTTCGCCCAGGTCATGCAGCAGGAGCTCCTGGGTCCGCTCGCGAACCCGAGCTACGTGGAATACGCGAGCGACATCGCCCGCAGCGGCGAGATGCTCCACGCCTTGGTGACCGATCTGCTCGATGTCGCCAAGATCGAGGCGGGGCGCATGGAGCTTGACGAGGCGAGCATCGATCCGCGCGAGCTCATAGAAAACTGCTTACGCTTGGTCGGGCGGCATGCCGATCAGGCCGGTGTCAGTCTCGCGGCCGACATCGGCGCGCAGCTGCCAGCGATCCAAGCCGACGAGCGCCGGCTCCAGCAGGTCTTGCTCAATCTGCTTTCCAACGCGATCAAGTTCACGCCCGTCGGCGGCCGCGTGGCCGTCGAGGCCGCGCTCGACCTGGAGGACGGCTTGACGATCCGGGTGACCGACAATGGCGTGGGCATCCCGCCTGCCGCCGTCGAGCGCGTTCTCGAGCCCTTCGTGCAGGCCGATCCGAGCTTGCAGCGGGACCATAACGGCAGCGGCCTCGGGCTCGCCGTGGCCAAATCGCTGATCGAGTTGCACGGCGGCAGGCTGACCATCGACAGCGCGCTCGGCGAAGGCACGACGGTGGCCGTGCTGATCCCCGCCAGCCGGCTGCTCGACCTGCAGTTTGACGGAGAACGCGCCGAGAGCGCCTGACGGCCGGTGCCGCATTTGCCGGTCACGCCATCTCCGATTTGAAGTCCTGGTACTTGTCGCCCGCGCTGCGCGGGAGCTCCTCGTGGTAGGTCACGGTGATGCGGAAGTCCGCCGGCAGGCGCGCGCGCATCGAACGCTTGAGCTCGACTTCTTCTGCTTCGCCCATCGGCAGCTTCGGGACGATGCGCGCCTCCAGGTGGTCGGGGGCGAGCTGGGCGACTTGGAACTGGATCACCGGCAAGCCCTTGAACAGGCCGCCGACGAAGGCCGGCGAGATCCGCGCGCCGTCCGGCAGGGTCAGCATGTCGCGCGCACGGCCGATCACGCTTTGCAGGACGGGCAGGCCGCGGCCGCAGGCACAGGCTTCGCCGACCACGGCGTAGTCGCCGATGTCGTAGCGCAGCAGCGGCATCGCGTAGTGGTGCAGGGGCGTGACGATGACCCGTCCCGTCTCGCCCGGTCCGCAGGGCCGGCCCCGTTCGTCGATCACCTCGACCAGGGCGGTCTCCGCCTGCACGTGGTAGACGGGCCGCTCGGGGCACTGCAGCGCGATGTAGCCGGTCTCCTCGGCGGAGTAGATGTCCGAGACCGAAGCCTCCCAGGCGTCGCGGCAGGCCTGGCGGTCCTCCGGCCGGACGACGCCGCCATAGGTCGAGATATCGCGCAGCGCCGGCAGCTCGATGCCCTCCTGCCGGCAGTACTCGGCGAGCGCGAAGAGGTTCTGCGGCATGGTGACGAGGTAGTCGGGGTTCTGCCGCCTGAGCCAGTCCACCTGTTGCGGGATCGGCGTGGCGCTGGTCAGCGCGACGGCCGGGCCGGTGCGAAACACACGGTCGACCGGCGGTCCCCAGGATTTGGCGCGCAGGCCCTTCGGAAACTGCGCCTTCGGCATGCGGCCGCGGACCGCGGCCAGCTTCCCGGCTGGGTCGCGGCGGTGCCACAGCAGGTCGCGCAGGGTGCCGGCGTGCCAGATCAGGCCGCTGCTCTCGGTGACCGTGACCTCGACCGGGGTCCCGGTCGAGCCCGAGCTGGTCTTTACGATCGTGCGGCCGTGGGACTCCGGGAAGGCGGCGCTGGCCAGGGCGGCACCGGCCCTTTGCAGCTCGCCGCGTTCGAGCGGTTCGATGCGCCGCCAGGTCTCCGGTGTGAGCGCCGCGCCGGGTCTGTAGCCGGCCGCCTCGAGCCGCTCGCGGTAGTAGGGCACCTGCGCGACGCAATGGGCCAGCAGAGCCTCCAGTTGGCGGAACTGCCGCTCGCGGATTGCCTCGGGCGACCACCACTGAGTCGTCTCGAACTGCATCAGCAGGGCCAGCAGCGTCATGCGCCGCGGCCCGGGGAAGGCGGGCCACGCCATCCCCGGGATCGAAGAGACGAACTCCAACGGCGGCGCATCACGCAAGAAATCTGAATACTGATCCAATTCAGTACCTTGCATGGCCTCGCTCAGGTGAGAGTTGAAGCTTCGCCAGCTCGTCTCGTCACTGGCCGGCGAGCGTCTCCCGCACCAGCGTTTCGTACTTCGAAAGGGTGGCGCTGTGCCGCATCACCGCCTTCTTGGACGCCTCCGCCGAGCCGTAGACGATCGGCAGGCGCGCCGTCTCGGCGGCGTCCAGCAGGGCCCGGCTGTGCAGCGCCGCGTTCAGACCCTCGCGCAGGCTCTGCGCCCGTGGGGCGGTCATCGTGGGCGGCGCGATGAAGATCCGGCTGGTCCGCGTCGATTCGGTGATGATCTGCGCCCCTGGAACCTCTTGTTCCAGGGCGGTCGGCGCCTCCGGGTCGAAGCGGCTGCGCGCCTCGTCGAAGACGACGCAATTGACGGCGTAGCCCTCTCTGACCGCCGAGATAGTCGAGCTGACGCTGCCCAGGAAGGCCTCGGCCTCGCCGCGGCGCATGGAGGCCAGGACTTCCTTCGAGCCGTTGAAATGCACGAAGTCCATGGGCAGCTCGACGCCGTGGTCCTTGAGGATCGCCTGCACGATGAGGGTGGCGATGTGGCCGGAACTGCCGGCGCCCGCCGTGCCGAACAGGATCGGCTTCTGCCGGGCCCGTTCGATCAGCGCCTGCATGGAGTCGATGCCGAGGTCGGCGCGCACCTGGATGGCCGTCTTGCTGTTGTTGACCCGGCCGATGTAGGTGAACTTGGCCAGGTCGAAGGCGGCGCCCAGGGCGACCTGCTGCAGTCCGGCGGCCTGGTTGTCGAGCAGCACCAGCCGTGCGGCTTCGGCCGGCGAGCCGTAGAGGTATTCGTAGGCGACCCGGCCCCCCGCGCCGGTCTTGTTCTCGACCACGACGGTGACCTCGTGGCCGGCTTGCTCGGACAGCGCCTTGGCCAGCGCCGGCTGGACCAGGCGCGTCACCCGGTCGTAGCCGCCGCCGGGCCGGTAGGGAACGATCAGCTCGATCGTCTCGTCCTTGGCGAAGGGGAACTCGGCCGCTGCCGACGGCCAGACGGTGCCGGACATCAGCAGCAACAGGCCGGCCCCGAGCAGCCGGCTGGCAATCCCGTTCATGGCACTCACCCCCGTTGTTCTGGACCCCCGCGGTGTCGGAGCAGACATTAGCGCCGCGCCGGGCCGCTTCCCAGCCGGAAAGCCGCTAGCCGCGCCGGCGTCGCACGGCGGCGACGAAGGGCGCGAGCAGGGCGACGAGGATCAGCAGGAACAGGGCGAGCGAGATCGGCCGCTCCCAGAACACGCCGTAGGAGCCGCGCGCGATCTGCACCGATTGGAAGAAGGCCGCCTCGGCGTTGTCGCCCAGGATCAGGCCGATGACCAGGGCGACGCGCGAGTAGCCGTAGCGCTTCATCGCGAAGCCCAAGACGCCGAACGCGAGCGCCAGCACCGGATGCCAGATATTGCGGTCGACACCGTAGGCGCCGATCAGACCGAGGCAGACCAGCGTCGGCGCGTAGAGATGCACCGGCACGGCCGTGAGCCGGATCAGCTGCCGGGCGAAGACGACGCCGATCCCCGAGGTCAGCAGGTTGCTCGCGAAAAGCGCCAGGATCAGCACCCATACCAGGCTCAGGTGCTCGGTGAACATGGCGCGTCCCGGGTCGACGCCGTGCAGCAGGAAGGCGCCGAGCAGGATCGCCATGGCCTCGCTGCCCGGGATGCCGAGCGCCAGGGTCGGCATGAGCGCGCCGCCGTCCTTGGCGTCGTTGGCGGCCTCGGGCGCGATCACGCCGGCCAGGTTGCCTTGGCCGAAGGACTCCGGCTGCTTCGAGGTCTGGCGCGCCACCGTGTAGGCGAGGAAGTTCGACACGCTGCCGCCGACGCCGGGGATGATGCCGATCAGCACGCCGATCACCGAGCTCGACAGAAAGACCCGCGCGTTGCGGAACACGCCGGCGATGCCGGCGGCCAGGCTGTCGCCCAGGCGCCCGGACAGAGGCGGCACGCGGGCCACCTGACGGCCCTCGAGCAGCAGCTCGATCGCGCCGCCCAGCGCGAACAGCCCGATGAACACCGGCACCAGGGGGATGCCGTCCCACAGCTCCGGCCAGCCGAAGGTAAAGCGGGTGCCGCCGACCACGCCGACGTAGCCGTGGAAGCTCAGCATCAGGCCGAGGGCGCCCGAGATCAGCGCCGCGACCATCGAGCCCTCGGCGGCGAAGGCGATCACGGTGAGCCCGAGGAAGGTCAGCATGAAGACCTCGGGCGGGCCGATCAGCAGGATGATCTCGAGCAGCAGGGGGATCGACGCGGCCAGCACCACCAGGCCGAAGACCGCACCCAGGGCCGAGGCCGCCGCCGAAGCGCCGATCGCGAGGCCGGCCTTGCCCTGGCGGGCCAGGGGATGGCCGTCGAAGGTGGTGGCGGCGTTGACCGCAGAGCCAGGGACGTTGATCAGGATCGCGCTCAAGCTGCCGCCGAAGGCCGAGCCGCCCAGCGCCGGCAGCAAGAGGAACATCGCCTGATCGAGCGGCATCGTGAAGGTGAGGGGGATCATGAGCGCGATGGCGACCGCGCCGCTCAGGCCGGGCACCATGCCGAAGAGCAGGCCGATCAGCGTACCGGTCAGGATCAGCGCCGGGTTCGGCCAGGCCAAAGAGAGCGAGAGCGCCTGCTGGATCGCGTCAAGCATGGCTCAAGCCGGGCCCGTCACCCGAACAGCGGCAGGCCGGCCGCCAGGTCGATCCGCATGACCCGGCCGAAGACCAAATAGACGAACAGCCCGGTGAGGGCCGCGGCGACGATCGCCGCGCGCCAGGAGGTGCCGGCGACGGCGCGCAGATAGACCGCCACGGCGAGCACCGCGCCCGCCAGGAATCCCACCGCGAGCATCAGCATCATTGTGCCGCCGACCCAGGCCCAGACCGCCCAAGCCGGGGGCCCGGCGCTCTGGCCGGTGGCGCGCGCCGCCGGTGCGCGCGGCAGCATGCCCTGCGGGTCGAGCACGCGCCGCAAGGCGGCCGGCGCGAGGGTCGCGGCCAGCTTGATGGCCCAGAGCGCGCCCAGCCCGCAGAGGACGATCAGCGGGAACAGCCGCGCGCCCGGCGAAAGCTCGCCAAGGGTGACGGCGAGCGCCAAGCCGTAGGCCAGAAGCACGGCGAGGAAGATCAGCTCTCCGGTGCTGGATCGTCTCTCGCCCGTCGCCTTGCCGCCCGGATCAAGTTGCCTCGTCTCACCGGCCATGGCTTCCCCTTCCGCTGACTGCGACACGATCCGGAACACTAACGCCGGACCCGCGGAAGTTCTAATCGCCGGCTGTCGGCACAAGAGACCTTGACCCGCGGAGGGATTGGTTTAGGCCATCGCAACGGTGGAGAGGGGTTCCGAGAGCGGGAGGCCGCGGCCATGGACGACGCCATCCTGAACGACATCTCGAGGCTCCGGCGCGTCGTCGCCGACGCGGCCAAGGAGCACGACAACGGCAAGGACATCGGCGCGCAGCTCAGCACCATCGCCGACGAGCTGACCCATCTGCTGGAACGGGTCGAATCGCGCTCCGAGGAACTCGAGCGCGGCGCCATAGACCCGAAGACGCGCTTCGTCTCGGAGCTGGCCGGCAGCTTCCTGCGCTCGATCATGGAGCGCCGCGACCACGTCATCACCGGCTCCGAGGTCGAGCAGGCGGTCGATATGGCCGCCGAGATCGTCAAGCGGGTCCAGGCGCGGCACTAGGCGGCGCGGGCAGGGGGCGGACATGGAACGAAGCATCCTGGTGACGGGCGCACTTGGGCAGATCGGCTCCGAGCTGGTGCCGGCCCTCAGGGAGCGCTACGGCGCCGAACGGGTCGTCGCCTCGGACCTGCGCATGCCGGCCAAGGGCGCGGGCTGGACCGCGGGACCCTTCGAGCATCTGGATTGCACCGAGCCGCAACAGATCGGCGAGGTGGTGCGGCG
>JAAUYJ010003799.1_pt1 | contig 11796 bp, 9 predicted proteins | sample 7278031 | NCBI WGS metagenome assembly JAAUYJ01 (sample SAMN14350222, study PRJNA611818) | marine sediment metagenome | isolation source: surface marine sediment (1.8m) | place: French Polynesia: Moorea | collected 2018-08 | reverse complement strand
GTTAGGACAGCATCAAGACACTTCCCAATCAAGATAGACCCTACAATTATTCCTCCAAATGTTCGGACATCTCCCGACCCTCCCCACACTTCCCACACTTCCCACACTTCCCACACTTCCTTGACGCACTACCCTTTTCCCTTCCCGAATGGGGAGCTAACAGATACCATTATCTATGCACAAATAAATTTTAGGCTGATAGCTCGGATAGCTAGTTAAACAACTTCACTAATTCTCAAGATTTTACCACCTGTTTTCTGAATACTATTAATTTTTGGAGTTAGCTGCTCGTAATTTACTGTATAGGTTGTTTTACTCCGTTTTACAGTAGGACCAATACCAGCTTTAGTAACTAAAATTTGGAAACGTTTAGCTGTGTTGGTATAAATACCACTGCTAGATAAAGGCTTAGTAATTTTTGTAGCCATATTAGCAGCTAAATCTGTAATTAATTGGGCTGCTTTTTTTCTGTCACTTGTAGCGTTTCCTCGTTCCAGAGAAAATGTCCGATTAAAGGCTACATTTTTCACACCAACTATAGTGCTAGTACCTCGTGGATATGGAACAATGTTTTCCCCAAAGTTGTTAATGTATTCCGCACTATCTATGTAAGAATCAATTTCTGCTTCATATCCTTGTTCGTTATAAATAAGGATGTGTTCGGAAATTTCTGCTTGATCTTGGGGAGAACGACCCAATAAATGTTTAAAGTTTAGTTCTACAAATCGATAGGGAGAAGATTGTTGAAAAAATAATGAGAAATACAGTTCTGATTTAGCGACCATATTAACGAATTTACGAATAGATATCTCTCCTTTTTTGAGTAATGATTCGGCGCTAATTAGACGTTGACTTTCCATTAAATGAATATTTCCCAAAACTTGCTTATAAACAGCTTTAATTACTGTTTGAATTTCTGCTTCGGTGGAATTTGAACGTAGTTCTATTGGCTCTACTGTTTTTATCCAAAGTGACATTTATCGCTCCTCTTATTATAATCTTTTAATTTTTGTTTTTATTGTATTTTGGCAGAGTTCATAGTTCCTAGCTACTCGTTCATCTACTATCAACTGAATAACTATTAACCATGAACTACTGCTAATTTTTCCCAACTTTTTACCCTTTTTTTTCTTAACTAAATTCTCACTATTTGATTGTTTTATGCAACTTTAGTAATGAGGAATCTAGCAACTAATCCCTTAGTCAAAAAGTAAGCATTCAGCAGTCAGCTTCCGAAACAAATCTACATTTCCCACAACACAATTATTGTCTGGGGTTGACAACTTAAAATAGTTGTTTTTGTCTTTCAATTTATGGCTTGAAAATGTGCTATAAATTAAAGGAATAATTGCTTGATTCATTAAAGAGCTGTTAGCTCCGCATTCCGTAGGAAGAGCTGACTGCTAATAGCTGAATACTTACATCAAAAAGAGTAAATAATTTTCTAATTTTAACTTCTAGCTTACTGGAGTAATACTAGAAATTACACCACCTTGCTGATGAATTTGTTGGTACTCTCTAGAAAGTTGGTCAAAAGGCACCAAAAATACTTGATTGCTGCGACGGAATCTGGAAACACGATTTACCACTTTTGAGCGATAACCTGTGACTTCAATGCGGTAAACTTTACCACGAGAATCAGCTCCTACTCCCTGTCTAGTTCTAGCACCCAATGGTGTATCTTGGAAAGACCAACCATCTGAACCACCGGAGGGAGGAACTACTGCTAAAGGTGTTTCCTGAATCACATACTTATTTAAAGCAGGGCTATTTCCTGACAGACTTCCTTTTAAGTCGCTGCTAGAAGCACCCCGTAATAGTTGGAATATATGGGTAAAACCAACCATTTTCTTACCTGTTTGGGTTTTGTAGCCCCGATAGTAAGGAACGATGTTTTCCCCATAAGCAGCTTGATATTCTTCACTATCGATGTAGGAATCAATTTCTGCTTCAAAACCACCTTCATCAAGGATATTGCTGTGAAGCTTCATTTCATCATAACCATCGGGAGCTCGCCCTAAAAAGTGTTTAAAGTTTAATTCTATCACACGATAGCGGGGGGAGGTTTCAAAGAACCGAGAGCGATATAGTTCAGATTTACCAACTTGACGTACAAACTCGGACACGCTGATTTCGCCATTTTTAAGTTGAGACTCTGGTACGCTGAGTCTTTCACTTTCCATGACGTAAGCATTGCCAAGAACTTGTCTGTAGACAGCTAGAATTACAGTTTCCGCCTCTTCTGACGAGCGTGTTGGCCAAAGTTCTAAAGGTTTTGTATCTTCAAAAAGGCCAACCCCTAACTGAGATGCTGGTCCAAAAGCCATTTGAACTATCTCCTGGGTAGTAATAAGGTTTGCTGAAAAAAATCTTTTTTTTTGTTACAAAACTCAAATTTATTGACTCATAACTCATAATTAGAATCTATATCCTGAATACAGAAAATCGATTCTATAGACCTATGAGTCTGTTTTTTTAAGTCTCATACATTTTTGGAATATACACTGCTATCAAGCTGTTTATTATAAAGAATTATGAAGTTTTGTAAACCTTTGGCAATATACATCGGCTTTTTTATCATATTTAATCTTTAATAATAGTCAAAAATCCTGGCAATAGTCTGAAACTTGTGCATTCTTATTAAGAATATAGAAAATATTGTGAAAATTTTCCGAGCAATCATTTTTTTCACAACTCTCTTGAGATTTATTGAGAGATTGAAAAAGTAATGAATCGGGAAAAATTGAAAATTGTTAACTAAGCATTTCATCAGTAGCTTCCTTGTAAAACCATTGATTTAAAACTCAAAAATAAAAATAATTCATGTAATGCTTTACTTTGGCAAAAATTTAGATTTTAGAATAAAATCAACTTATACTATTAAATATAGTTATAATTATTTGCTAACTTTGACCCTCAACCTTGTAGCATCAAATTTGGTATGATTTACTTTTTATTGATTATTTTGGCTGCGAGACTGGCAGTGTCATTCTGTGGAGCAACCAAAACCAAAAGAAAGTAAATCTTGGAAAGCCAGTGCTAAGAAACAGAAACCCCCTATCATTCATGCTAGGGAATGCCCAGTATCATAGAGCAGCGTCGGGAGGATGTCAAAAATTACTCTCTTTAAATACTTGTTGAACGCTAGATAATCAAACATTGAAATTATTGTTGATGCTAAAAATGTTCCAGGACGCAAGTAGTTGACCCTTGTAATGGAGTTAAAATGTTTAGCTTACAGTGTAGGTCACGCAGATGATGGCATCTGTCTGCTCATGCAGATGGGACCACACCGGATATTACTCGACTGTGGTATTGCCGACATTTCATTATTAACCAAATTAACTAATGAAATGAATCAACCACTGCCTACAGATATTGTTCTATGTAGTCATGCTCACTCAGACCATGCTCAAGGATTATTGGCACTTCATCAAACTTTTCCAAAGTTGCCAATCTATGCTAGTAGAGCTACAACCATACTTTTACCTCTGAATTGGCCAGAATTATCGGCGACTGAAGTACCAAGTTTTTGTCAACCATTACCTTGGTACTCCCCAGTAGAACTACTTCGTGGACTAACTGTAGAACTTTTTCCTGCTGGTCATCTACCAGGAGCAACCGCTTTTTTGCTGACTTACACTGGAGAAAATCGATCCTACAAACTTTTCTATACAGGTGATTTCTTTTTATCCAACAGTCGTTTAGTTGAAGGGTTGCCTCTGGGAGAATTACGAAGACTGAAGCCAGATATACTGATTGTAGAAGGAAGTTATGGTACAGCTCGTTATCCACATCGGCGTCAATTAGAAAATCAGCTTGCAGAGCGGATATATCAAGCTATTACTTCTGGAATTTCAGTTATCTTGCCAGCTCCAGCTTTAGGTTTGGGGCAAGAATTGCTGATGCTTTTACGTAGTCATCACTATTTTACAGGTCGAGACCTAGATATATGGGTAGATAACCAAGTAGCTAGAGGTTGTGACTATTATTTACAGTTATTGTCCCAATTTCCAGCCGCAGTACAAAACTTTGCTCAACATCAACCTCTATTTTGGGACGAAAAGGTAAGACCACGAGTTTTGAGACTATTGCCAGGAGAATTTCCTTCTGGTAAAAAGCCTTATGTCCTCATTGCTGACAAAAATACAGATTTCAGCAAATATTTGATTGACCAAGATAATTCTTGGATTTTGTTATTACCTGAAAAACCTGGACAAAATACAGATAAAGGAGTCATATCACAGGATATCAATTTTACTAATGCTGAGACATATCTATTAACCGATCATTGTGATGGACTAGGAACAACTCAGTTAATTCATAACTTACGTCCTCAACATATAATTCTGGTTCATGGTTCCCCCACTTATTTGGCTGACTTGACTAACCTTGAGGAGTTGCGAAACCGTTATCAACTTCACTCTCCAGGTAATGGAACATTAGTAGAGTTACCAATAGGCGAAACATTTATTGTACCTACATTACCTGAAACAAATTATGAAGGGGAGTTAACTGAGCTAGGGACAGAGGTAATAATTTCTTTACCTCAAAATATTACTAATGACAGTCGCTGGCCAAATTTTGCTGATACTGGTCTTGTAGAAGTTCGTTGGCAAGGAGAAGAGTTAGTTTTGAGGGGACTATCCCAACGTGAACTTCTGAGCAAAAGGAGCGATCGCTTTATATCACCAGACTTAGACTGTTGTGGTAATTGTTTACATTACCGAGGCCAACGTTGTTCAAATCCAGCTTCTGCACTGTACGGATTTAAGGTAACATTTGATGGTTACTGTCCTATGTTTGATTCGCTTCATTTTTCTTCGACAACAAATACTGAAGAAATAGAAGAAGATCCTCATAATTGATTAGTTGAGAGAGTGTTTGTAAACTAAAGATTAATACGGCAAGAGGGCTTGATGTTCGGTGGGTTACGGCGTAGTGCGGGAATCTTCCCCGCAACGACTTTGGAAAAGATTCATAGTTATAGTTATTGTCGCCTCACCCTCCCCACCCTACGCCTGGATTTAATATTCCTTTTACCGAAAAAACGGGTCTAAAGCCTCGCCCTTTTAGGGTTACTTTCTCTGCCTCAATATTTTTTTTCAAATAATTGTTTTATCTGGGAAAGTATATTATTAAATAATACCATAAAACAAAAATATAGCAATGTTAGCAATAGAGGCTAAGTTATTAAACAGGACAAAAAATCAATATAATTCCTATGAAATTGGTATTAGAAACAATATTTAACCCCTTCCAATTTTACACTTTACCTATAGAAAAATGGGTTAACAATGCTGTCGATTTTCTAGTTGAAAACTTTCGCCCCCTATTTCAAACAATTAGTTTACCAGTTAAGGGAACTCTGGAAATTATTAAATCGACTTTTATCGCCATTCCACCCTTAATTTTTCTGATAATTATTGGCTTCATAATTTGGCAAATAGCAGGAAAAAAAATAGCTATTTATAGTATTATTGCTCTTTGTTTAATTGGTTTTTGCGGAGCTTGGGAAGCAGCAATGGTTTCTTTAGCCCTAATTTTAACTGCGATAATATTTTGTCTACTGTTAGGTATTCCTTTAGGTATTGCTTGTGGTATGAGCGATCGCTTGGACCAAATATTACGTCCTTTACTGGATGTGATGCAGACTCTTCCCACTTTTGTCTATCTAGTACCTGTGGTAATGCTATTTGGCATCGGAGAAGTGCCGGGAATCATTGCTACATTTGTCTTTGCAGTTCCCCCACTAATTCGGTTGACAAATTTGGGAATTCGGCAAGTATCTCCAGAAGCAGTAGAAGCTGCACTTGCTTTTGGTTCAACTCCCCAACAAGTATTATGGGAAGTCCAAATTCCCTTAGCCTTGCCGACGATTTTAGCTGGTACAAACCAAGCAATTTTGTTGGCCTTATCAATGTCCGTTGTCACGTCAATGATTGGTGTAGAGGGATTAGGACAAATGGTATTACAAGGTGTAAATCGTTTAAATGTGGGATTAGCTGGAGTGGGGGGATTGGGTATTGTTTTAATTGCGGTAATCCTTGACCGTATAACTCAAGGTATTAGTCAAGGAAATGTCCTTTCCTGGAAAGAGCGGGGGTTGATTGGATGGTGGCGGTCTCGTGATTTTTTCAAACAACAAAATTGGGCAAGTTTCGGGATAACTACTTTGGTTGTGTTGCTGATTATTGTTGCATCTTGGCAGTTAATTCCCCAGGCTAAATTACAACGGTCAACAGATGAGTCATTCCCAGGGAAAGGAATTATAGTTAGACCTGCTTCTGATACAGAAACCTACAGTATATTTCTCACCGAGATTGTAAATGTTGCGTTGGAGAAATTAGGCTATGAGGTAAAAGACGAAAAACAACTGAATGTTCCTGCGATGCACATTGCTGTTAGTAATCAAGATGTGGACTTTACTGGAGCCCATTGGCAAGCTGGACACAAAGTATTCTTTGACGAAAATGGTGGGGAAGAGAAATTGGAACGGGTGGGAACGCTTGTTTCTAATTGTCTGGTGGGGTATCAGATAGATAAAAAAACGGCACAAGAATACAATATTACTAACTTATCACAACTTAAAGACCCAAAAATTGCTAAATTGTTTGACTCAGATGGTGATGGTCAAGCAAATTTAACTGGTTGTACTGCTGGTTGGATGTGCGAAAAAGTTATCAATCATCATTTGCAGGTTTATGGACTGGAGGATACTGTCGAGCAAATTCAAGGAGATTATTCTTCTTTGTTGGCAGATACTTTGGCCCGTTATCGGCAAGGTCAACCGATTCTCTATTTTACTTGGACACCCCATTGGTTAGCTTCTGTTTTAAAAGTGGGGGAAGATGTGGAGTGGTTGAGTGTTCCTTTTACATCTTTACTAGAAACTCAGGGAAATTTCACAGCAAAAGATACTTCGTTTAATGGCAAAAATCTTGGTATTCCAATAGATAAAATTAGGATATTAGCAAATAAGAAATTTTTGCAGGCGAATCCAGTGGCAAAAGTTTTGTTTGAAGAGATTTCGATTCCAATTTCAGATGTTAATGAGCAACAGGAAAAGGTTCAAAATGGGGAGAATAAACCTGCTGATATTCGCCGTCATGCTGAAGAATGGATTGCTAATAATCAAGCGTTATTTGATAGTTGGTTGGAAGTAGCAATAAATGGGAATAGTAATAAATTAAGTATTATGGATTAGGGCTGTAATACCATTTGTTACAGTCACGGCACAGGGTCAATATAAACATAAGTGTATTAAAAAATATGAAAAAATATTTTATATTTACAATTTCTGGGAACTATAAAATTTTCAACTATATTAATAACAAAGAGCTATTAAACTATATTCATAAGCAGGTACACAAAATTAATTACACATTTGCCAAGATTGAAACCTTTTGACTGCAAGCGTTACAGAGAATTAGAGTAGGCAATTAATTCTGTGTAGGTGCTTAACAAAGAGATATTAAGATATAACTACTTTTTTCAATTTGGTATTCAAATAGGCAGTTGTATCACCCTAAACTATTTCTTTGAACCAGACTTGAGACTTGAAAATCATTCCTATCCTCTCTAAAAACCAATTTTATATAGCACTTCCCAAACCTATTGATTTATTAATCTATGTATTTTGTATTTCATTCTACTATATTTAAAATCAATAAATCGTCTTATGAATAACCATTTTTTCTCAGCTATGCTGATTTTCTTCCATTTTTCATAAGCGGGAAAAGCCACATTATTTAAGAAATATAACCACTGATTTAAGTTCTTTTCAATAGTGTATCCTTTTGCCCTTTCTAAGCCATTATCAACCATTTTTTGATATAGTTCTGGATTTTTTTTGAGGCCACAAATAGCTGTAATAGCTGATTGAAATGAATTGATAATTATAAAATCTAAGTCAGTTTTTCGTTCTGCCATAAAACCTAATTCAGGGGTTAAAATAGCAGGAACACCAGCGTGCCAAGCATTAATCAGCTTGATAGAACCTTTATTGGTATATTTGTTAGAATCAAAACTCCGGGCTGCTACAATTACATCCGAGGTAGTATAATCATTCCATTGGGATGTATCCCAAATTGGTTGCCAATCACAATCGAGATTTGCAAGAGACTCTTGCCAAACTTTGGATTTTAACTCTGGTGCTAATTGACTTCTTGTGCCGACGTAAGAAATATTCTTAACTAAAGTATGACGTTTTCTATCTCTAGAAATTAATCCTGGCATTGGCCAATGGTTAATAAAAAAGGGATTCCAGATAGAATTTTTGGTATTTTCACAACTAGACCGATTATGAACAATGTGTAAGTGTGCTGAGGGGTGATATTCTTTATCGCTTTTGGCACAAATTAACATGACTTCATCTAGAAAAGGATAGTTATTATCTAATGTATCTCGGTCAGCAATTAAAATTCCTTTGTCTGGGATTTTTTTAGCTATTTCACAGGGAAAACCAGCTTGTTTAAGATGGAAATATGTTTGGGCTATCCAAGCTGTAAAATTACTATGAAAACCTGTCCATTGACTTTGGTCTTCGTGAATTTTTTTTTGTCTAGTTTCGTCAGGAGCATAAAAGTAAAGGTTTGACATATAATTAAACCTGTTTTTAAGTTAAAAAAGAGCGATAATCAGGGATAAATAATTAATCGCTTCAGGAATAGCGACAAGTCTATTATTTACTACGAGATTCTAGAAGCATTTTTTTCAATCATTTCTTCTAACTGTTTGCGAGTTAAACAACGACGTTCAGAACAATAAGTCATTAAATTAATACCATTCATCATCCGCACCGTACTAACTCGAACGCGAAAATCATCTGTCATAAACCAACAACGTTCTTGCCCTTGATTTCTTTCATATTCTGTATCAATTGTCAATACACCATCAGGAGCAAAACGATATCTACCAACAACAGGAATACCTTCTACATAACCACGGTTACGCAAAAATTTACCAGTTTTACCTATTCCAGAATCAGGAACATCAACTAAAATAGCAGCATAATTTGGGTTAGGTTCATCATCATCTAAATTATCTTGCCAATTAAAACTTGCTCCCCCAGTTGCTAAAGCTGGATTAACATTTTGTTGTTCACAAACTTCAATAACTTTTGGGTTATCTTTTGCTAAAACTTTGATAATTATATTAGATTCGCCTGACTCATCTTCAACAGAATCAAAATGATGGACTGTACGTTGCGAAAACCATATTCCCTCACTTTTGAGAAAAAAATCTATCATTGTCATTGGTGGCTTAAATTGCATCTATTTTTTTACCTCTAAAGTTTTGTTAACATCTCTGAGATTTTTAGTTAAGAAAGATAAACAAAAATCAACTTGAGATTTTCCAAATTATAGGATAAACCAAATAGAGACTTTTGAATCTATAATTAACGAATCTCTATCAATCTATGAACAAGAATCTCCCGTTATAATCTTTGATTTAACGGTGAGAGTGTCAATAGTAAATAATCAACTCTTCTCTTCAACCAAAATGCAGTTTCAATCAGCAACAGAAATTATTCAAGCGTATCAGCAAGACAAAAATCTGACAGGTAGTAATTTACAAGGTATAGATATTAGTCAAGTCGAACTATATCAAATCAACCTGAGCCAAAGCAATTTACAACAAGCCAAACTAAATAATACGATTCTGATCGGAGCGAATTTAAGTCAGGCTAACTTAAGTGGAGCAAATCTTCAAGCTGCTGATTTACGGGGAGCAAATCTCCAGGGTGCTAACCTTAGTGGTGCAGATTTAACTGATGCTTATCTTAATAGAGCTGAACTACAAAAGGCTAATTTGACTAACGCTAACTTAAACGGAGCTAAATTACAGGTGGCCTATTATGATAGTCATACAATTTGGCCTGAAGGATTTACTTATAAAAAGTCTGGAGCAGTAGGGCCCGGAGCCAACCTCAGTGGCGCTTTCTTAAATACAGCTTATCTCCGGGGTGCTGACTTGTGTGGCGCAAATCTCCGGGGTGCCTACCTGAGTGGGGCTGACTTAACTGGGGCTAATTTAGAGGGTGCGGCTCTAAGTGGCGCAAATTTAAAGGGAGCTTTTTTAACTGGAGCTAATTTACGAGATACTATACTCAATGGAGTAGAGTTACAAGGAGCTGATTTGCGGGCTGCCGATTTAACCGGAGCTACTTTAGATAATATTCCTAGCATTGCTGGAGTTGATTTTACTTTAGTACAGGGACTAAGTGATGATGCTAGAGCTATGTTATCTGGATATCCTACCAAAGAGTTGGGGACATGGAATTCTTTTACTCGTAATCACACAGAGAATAGTTTGTTATCCTATCTTATTGATTTTTAATACTTTTAGGCACCACAAATCTCATCCCTCCCTTAACTTTTGACCCATATTTTTCATAACGGGGGATAACATGAATATTGCTGTGCATCATTTTTTGTCCCCCAGCGCGATTAATATTAATTCCTACATTAAACCCATCTGGATTATACTTTTCCTGTAAAATTTTCTGTACCTGATTTACCATTAACCAAGATTCTAATTGTTCATCTATAGGTAAGTCAAAATAATTTGCTAGATGACGCTTTGGTATAACTAAAGTGTGTCCTTCTGTGAGTGGATAACCATCAAGTATTGCATAAGTTGTTGCTGATTCTGTAATTAACTGTAAACTTTTACGGGGGTTACAAAATAAGCATTTATGTTCCGAGTTTTTTTGCTGATTATAATGAATATACTCATATATTTCACACAAATCATCACTGTGAATAGATTTAAAAGGTAAATATACTAAACACTGATAAGTTGGTTTTTTGTGTACAAAATGTTCTCTAAATCCCTGCTTTTTCAAACCTCTCCTCACAGCATAATAAGCTTTTCCTCCTGGTTTCAATAAATGGGAAATAGCCATCAAAACTTCTGGTTGTGCTTCGTGAAATAAGACATTTAATACATAAAAACAAAGAATAGTATCAAATTTTTCCTGGGGATATTCAGGAAAATAATAAGGGTCATAACCTCTGATATTAAAGCTTTTTTGCTGCAGCAATTTAACGTCGTTTCCGAACCCACAGCCAAAATCAAGAATATTGCCGATGAGTAGATTTTGCTCTAGTAATAGTTGAGCTGGAAATGAGAGAAATCTACGTTCTTTAGCAGTAAGGTGGCTATATGTGTTTGTTTGTTTATTGGTAAACAAGGATACTTCAGTGATGCAGTAATGGGGAATAGAATATTATTTTACCAATGATTGATGATTTCTAAAAAATCAGAAAGAAAATATATCCCAATTCTGAAACTCCTACTGTAAGCATTTCCTCCGGATTGCTTACATCCTAATACTTATGTTCTCGGTTTTCTGATTCTAGGATATTTTCTAAACTACTTCAATATAACTCCTATATAGAATGAGTTATTTTGGGAATGATTAGAGAATTTTGAGAATTGAGAATAAATATATTTGTCATATTTTATTCAGACATCAGTGCAGCAAGAGAAAAAATCTGCTTACTTACCTGCACCTCTTCTGAAAACCTGTGAATATAATTCTTTATTTACCGTTTTAAAAATCTATGGCAATCCTATTTGAGTCCTGTACAAAATTTTAATGACTTTTAGGGAACAGGGAACCGGTAACTGGCAAAAGTTTCAGTTTTTTTATTTACTTTTTTATTTGTCACAACCTATGCAGGGCTATTTCATTCTCAACTTTGCCATTTTATATATTTACGAGAATACCTTATTGCCAGCTTTAGACAACGCATCTTTAGCTATCTGTAAAGCCAGTAAATTCATTGC
>JAAUYJ010169167.1_pt1 | contig 11797 bp, 10 predicted proteins | sample 7278031 | NCBI WGS metagenome assembly JAAUYJ01 (sample SAMN14350222, study PRJNA611818) | marine sediment metagenome | isolation source: surface marine sediment (1.8m) | place: French Polynesia: Moorea | collected 2018-08 | reverse complement strand
TTACTAAGCAGTTTACCGCATCCGCAATTCTCAAGCTTCAAGAACAAAACTTGCTCGATGTGAATAATGCGATCGCAACTTATTTACCTGACTATCCCAATGGGGAACAAATTACCGTCCATCAAATACTAAACCACACAGCAGGTATTCCTAACTACACTAGTTTTGAGGATTTTAGGGCGAAAAAAAGAATCGAAATGAAACTAGATGAGCTAATAGCTGATTTTAGCGATCGCCCTTTAGAATTTACACCAGGGGATATGTTTAGCTATAGTAATTCTGGCTATATGGTTTTATCCAAAATAATTGAAACTATCTCGAATCAATCCTATGAAGATTACTTACAACAGTATATTTTTAAACCACTAGGAATGACCAATTCTGGTTACGATCGCCACGAAACTATCTTACCTCATCGCGCTTCTGGTTATGTTTCCACTGGGGAAGAATATCAAAATGCCGAATTTATAGATATGTCGTTACCTGGGGGTGCGGGTGCGCTGTATTCTACTGTGGAAGATATTTATAAATGGGAGCGATCGCTTTATACCGATGCAGTACTTAATAAATCCTCTAGAGATGCCATGTTTGCTTCTACGATTAAAATTCCTACTGAAGAAAACGAACCAGCATATTACGGCTATGGATGGTTTATCGATACTCAACACAGTCGTCATCGTATTTCTCATGATGGAGGTATTGATGGTTTCAGAACTCATTTTGCTAGATATCCTGACGAACAAATTGCGATTGTTGTCTTAAGTAATCTTCAGATATCCCCAGTGGCAAAGATGGGAAAAGATATAGCTGGGATTTTATGGGGCGAATCTTATGAATTACCCAAAAAACGAGAAGTGATCGATCTCGATCCTGCTATTTACGAAACTTATGTCGGACAATATAAACTTGAGCCTTCTAGATCCTTACCACCCTCTGTTGGCGAGCTTATTTTCACTGTTACAACCGAATCTCAACGCATCTATACCCAATTAACACAACAACAAGTTGTCGAAATTTTCCCAGAGTCTTCAACTCAATTTTTTCCCAAGGTGGTAGATGCTCAAATTACTTTCGTTACTAATGATGAGGGTGAAGTTTCTCATCTAATTCTCCATCAAAATGGAAGGGATATGGTCTTCAATAAAATCAATTGATTAGATAGTTTTCTGTCTTCATTTCACCCTCACGCTCAAAAATTTCTGAGATCTCCCTTGCACCTCACGTAACGTCAGGTTCTAGAATCGACTTATCAACCGCATTTCTCTGGTAAATAGAAGCAGAGGTGAAGATGTCTAACCTCATGAAGATTGGTGAACTAGCAAAACAAACTGGAATCTCAATTCGGACGTTGCATTATTACGACGCAATTGGGTTACTTTCACCCTCCCATCGAACCTCAGTAGGATATCGGCTCTACAATAACCAGGATATCATCCGATTGCAGCAGATCGTGTCGCTGCGACAGCTTCGCTTTTCTCTAAAACCTCAAAAATTAACAATTGTTAGATATTAGCAAGCCCATTTATTTTGATATTGGTAAAAAGACAAATTAATAGGTTTATCTCTATAGATGATTAAGAATGAATTTTATTGATAATTGTTAAATGTTTGGGGATAACCACACTTGTAAGAATAAGATATTAAAAGAGACAATAAATATATACACAAATTAACCCATCGTTCATCTTTCTAATAAAAACTTAGACAGACGGAAGTAGAGAAAATCTCTCGAAGGAACGCACCTTGACATAGTTTAACTTCAGAGGTGATGGTCTATGGATTTAGCTAACAGCGATTTACTTTGGATAATTAGCATTGTTACCATTTTTACTGTGATTATGTCTCCTACTCTTTGTTGGGTTCTGACAGCAAGATATCGTTAGTATCAAAACAGTAATAGCTTATAAAAAAGGAAGAGGTATTTACAACTTGAGGAAATATTCTTTTCCTTTTGATTTTTAATTAATAATAGATGTTAGTTTTGCCAAAATAACCGCATTTTAGCAATTTTTTGGGCGCAAAATCTTCAGTTGTACCTCAGATATTTCTCCACTTGCTACTGCCAGCATTGTATTTACAAAATCTACTTCTGATGCGGTTAATTTAATGCCGTTAACGGAAAAGTAGTTTTTGTGAACTAGAATATCCTGATGATTATGATCCACCCCAAGGCTGGTAATTTGGTTGGCTTTAGTCTCAATTAAGCAGCACAGACTCAAGAACAGTGTACTTTGCTCCTTCAGAGGTTAGTTGTGAATGGACAAGAGCGACGGATGTTATCGGTTCAACTAGTTGAAATGTCCCATTTGAGATCGTTTCCTTCTGCCAACGGCGCGCTCGTGCCACAGTAATGTGAGGATGAAATGAACCTTGCTCCGCAACTATTCCTAAGTCGCTGAAGCCTTGAGCGAAAAATTGAAAAATATAGTGAAGTTCTGGTGAACACTCGATTTCAGCAGCCACTACTCTGGGCTTTCGATTAGAAGGAAAGAGCATAAATTGCTTTATTTGGAGTGACGCAGAGGGCAAATTACCTGTTGCTTTAAGAAAAGCTGTGGTAATATTACTCAAACTAGTTTCATCTACGTTGCCGATAAATTTTACCGTTAGGTGTAATAACTCAGGTGCTAAAAGTCGCACTTCAGTTTGAAGCCTGCTACACCAGTTTTCTGCTTCTTTGTTGAGTAGTTCTCTCGTTAATTGACTCGGAAAAATCCCCACAAAAAGACGTAATAGGTTGCTCATATCATCTTATTATCAACAGTATCGTGGGCAAGAGCTTGACCCAACTAAGCTTGAGCTAATTAGGGCTGAATCTCTATAGCTTTAGTAATTAGCCAACGCCTCTTGGTACTGTCTTAAACTTTTCGACTTTAGTAATTAAGCTTTCCGCCATCTCAATTGCAGTAATAATTAAATCTTGTTCTAGCTGTCCTCTACCTAATTGATCACTTACCATTGGATAAACATGAGGATTAGCCAGCATTCCTGAGAGGAGCTCAGTAGCAAGTTGTTTTACTTCAGTTTTTTGTAGTTCCATTTTTTTCTTGACCTCAACGATATTTTTCCTAATGATTACTTGGTAACATAACTGACCATTAACGACTTTTGTTAGTTATTGCTTCTCTTGAGCATACTGCTGTATTATCTGAACCTTGCGATACTCATCAATAAACTTTCATTTAAACTTTTACTCTTGTTTATATTTCCTCAATCAGATTTTAGTTGTTATTTCTTAGTTGTTAGCCAAAAAGTCTTCAAAATGCCTTTTACTCTAAGATTAAGCCAACAATTTGAAGAACTTGTGAAGAAGATTAAATAGAGGTTTTAACTGCGTAAACTACTGTCTGTCCAAGCAGAATAATATCTAACTTCCGTAGTATTTCTGATTGTATCGTCCAACTGCGATCGCCACGAGCCAAGATAAAATCGAAATTATCACTTTGAAAATTAATCGTATGGCTCTCATATCCCTAGGCTGTCGGGAGTTACAACACCCAAGCAACCGAAGCTAAATTGCGATCGCCAAAATCCGTTTCATCTTTGCATCACAGAATTTAACTAAACGGGAAGAAGGAAGGATGAAGGATTCTGGATGAGGAATATACTTTTTCCTTATGATTCATCCTTTTAAAGTAATAAGTAGCAAGTAATAAGCAACTAACCACGCTCCCACGCTCCCACTAACTCTTCACTCCTCATCCCGTGCTTCCCCATCTCTCCCTCTAATCAAAAGACTTCTGAGGTTTGATGTTGATAAATATTTTCTATGCAAGTATTGTTATACAACACCATAGTATTAGTGTTGTTACGCTCGAAGCCAATACGCTCATAAAAACTTCGTTGATTAGTGGTAGTTAAATAAACTCTCTCTACCTTATTAACTTGGGGATGAGCCAAAACTGTTTCTACTAATTTTAGCCCTAAGCCATTTCCTCGATAATCGGGGTGAATTACCACATCCCAAATCGCAGCACGATATATTCCGTCAGAAGTAGCTCTCGCAAATCCGATTAATAGATTTCTATCCCAAACTGTAACGACTGGATTACTATTGGCGATCGCAATACTCAGTCCTTCGATAGTACGATTTTTTGCCCAAAATGCACCTATTTCTAGTAATTTCTGAAGTTGCTCTAAGTTGATTTTTGATTGCTCAAGACAAAATTGAATGTGGCTGCAATCCATGGGGTGTCAATTCCTTTCTCGTTCTGTTACTATTTTTACAGAATTTTTGGTCAATGCTTCTTTTTTTCTGTAATTATTTCTTGACATTGCGGTTTCCTTCCGAATAACCGTTAACCGCTTGAATAGTCTTGTATATGGATTACGAATCCCTAATTTTGGATTCTAAATATAATTAAAAATCTTTTTTTTGAAGAACTGATATAGCAAAAAATCAATAGATAAAATTTGGAGAGAGGAATATCAAAATGAGGATAGTTGAAGTTAAAGTTATTAACTGGCAAGATAACAAGTTAAATTCTAGAATAGAGGGAAATTTTAGCTAATTTTTGGGTATGAAACTCATATCTTCGTCAATTCTTGGTTTATGCGGTAGCTAAACATGAAAACTCTATTTTATCCACCTCGACTTAATCCTTTATTCGTTCGTTTGGTTCAAATCATTGCTCTTTATGGAGCGCGTTGGTTTTATAAGTTTGAACTAGTAGTAAGTTCTGAATCTGTAGAAAAAATCAAGTCTTTACAGGGTAAAAGTCTGCTCCTAACCCCTAATCATCCGACTTTTCAAGACCCAATTGTAATGTTTGTCTTGTCTGCTAAGTTACGAGAAAAATTTTATTATTTAGCAGCTTACGAGCTTTTTCAAGGGTTATTAAAATGGTTATTGCCACGATTGGGAGTCTATTCGCTGCGAAGAGGTTTAGGAGATCGTCTCAGTATCAAAGAGACTTTAGCACTATTGGGCAATCCTGAATGTCGTTTGGTGATCTTTCCTGAAGGAGGCTGTTCTTTTCAAAATGATACAGTTATGCCTTTTCGCCCAGGAGCAGTACAACTGGCTTTTCAATCCCTCAACAAGAAAGTTAAACAAGGCGAACCATTACCTGATTTGTATGTTGTTCCCATAACTATTAAATATAAATATACTCAATCTATGGATTTAGTAATTGCCAATAGTCTTAAGAAATTAGAACAAGCATTAAATATAATTGCACAGAATAACTCTACTCCTTATGAAAGATTAAGGTTGATTGGGGAAAAGATACTAGTAAAAATTGAGCAAGATTACGGATTGCCAAGTTCTGAAATAGAGTCAAACTCTCGGGAAGAGCGGGTCAGAAGGCTTAGAATTAAGATTATAGAAAACTGCGAACAGCAACTCGGAATTACTACTAATCCCAATGAAATGGTACGAGAACGCACTTATAAACTGGAAAATATGCTCAAAACTCAACTTGAGTCATTGGAATCAAATGAAGTCAATTCAGAATCTAATTTACTGACATCTAAATCAGAGATTAATAGGGAGTTAATGGAAAAGTCCATCAAACGTCTTTTAAATTTCGATGCTATTTATGAAGGCTACATAGCAGAAAATCCGACACCAGAAAGGTTTATTGATACATTAACTAGATTAGAAAGAGAAGTTTTTGAGATCGATCAGCCTAAACCAAAAGGTTTTCGACAAGCCATCGTTAAAATAGGCACTCCTGTCAACCTCAAAGATTTCTTTGCTGATTATCAGCGCGAACGGGAATGTAAAGAGCGAACTTCTGATAATAAGACTGTTTCTGAGGTAATGCTCAAAATTCAGCAAGAGGTACAAAACAATCTCGATCTACTGAATAAAACTAACTAATAAACTTTAACTTACAACACATGGAGGACGAGATATCTCGCTTCTGCGTAGAGGATAGTTGCAAGTCTCAAACCGCCGATACGCGGTATCGACTTGCATCCTTTTCCTCCCGCTCCTTAAAAGGAACCGGTATCTCAGGATTTGGTTATGAGTATTTTTATCAGCACAGGGGAAGTTTCAGGAGATTTACACGGAGGAATGTTAGTTGATGCGCTGCGAAGACAAGTATCAGGAAAAGAATTGGAAATAGTTGCTTTAGGTGGTGATCTCATGAACCAGGCGGGAGCAACTCTACTGGCTAATACTACTAGTATTGGTTCAGTAGGTTTATTAGAGGCATTACCTTTTGTCTTACCCACTCTGAAAATTCAAAATCAAACTAAACAGTATTTACACAATAATCCTCCTGATGTTTTAGTTTTAATTGATTATGCTGCACCTAATATTGCCATCGGTAGCTATGTCAAAAAACATTTGCCTCAAGTGCCGATAGTCTATTACATTGCTCCTCAAGATTGGGCTGTACCAATGTTAGGAAATGCTCCTAAGTTAGCTAAGTTTGTGGATAAACTGTTAGCAATTTTTCCTGAAGAAGCTAACTATTATCGGCAGCAAGGTATAGATGCAACTTGGGTGGGACATCCTTTATTAGATCGGATGCAAAATACTCTAACTCGCGAACAGTCTCGCCAATTATTAGGTATTAATCCCGAAGAAACTGTCATCACCTTATTTCCTGCTTCTCGCCAACAAGAGATTCAACAAATGTTACCGATTATTGGTGCTGCTGCACAATTAATTCAAGCTAAAATACCTCAAGTTAAGTTTTTAATTCCTGTTTCTTTAGCTATTTATCAAGAGGCGATCGCAACTTCAGTTAAGAAATATAATTTATCCGCTACCATTTTACAAGGACAAGCTTTAGAGGCGATCGCAGCTTCAGATTTAGCTATTACTAAATCGGGGACAGTTAATCTAGAAATTGCTTTACTAAATATTCCCCAAGTAGTCTTATACCGAGTTCATCCTTTCACTGCTTGGTTAGCTCGCAAAGTCCTAAAAATTAACATTCCTTTGATGTCTCCAACTAACTTAATAGTTAACCGACAAATTGTACCAGAATTACAACAAGAATCCGCGACACCTGATAATGTAGCTCAATACGCTTGGGAATTATTATTTGATAGCAATAAACGCCAACAAATACTTAATGACTATCAAGAGATGAAGTCTTTATTAGGAGACAATGGAGTAGCTAATCGTGCTGCAATAGAAATTATTAATATGGCTGGTAATAGGGAATAGGGAATATAGAAAAACTTATTTTTTTAAAAAGGTGATTTTTCAGCAACCTCTAATTAATTATGGTGAAATAGGAACGAAGTTATAACCATGTTTATCCCTAGGATCGCGAACCAGTTGCAGCAACTCTAGTGTAGTTATGCGATCACCCGACGGCAAAAATTCAATCCTTCCAGATGCACCATTGGCTGAAAAACCAGACGCAGATAAGGTTTGTTGGATGCCTTCTCTAGTGGGATTATTTTTGATAGCAGCAATTAGAGTTTGAGTTGCATCGTAAGCCAAAGCAGCACGCCAGCCTACCGATTCTCCCCAAAGAGCGCGAGCATTAATAAGGAAATCAGATTGAGAATTACTTTGGGATGTCCAAGGTGAAGCTACAACCATTCCTATGGCATTTCTGCCTCCAATTTTTTTAGTCTTGGCTTGTAAAACTGCGTCTCCTCCCAAGAGAGGTAACTGCTTCTTGTTAGCTTTTACTACTTCTAAAGCTCGATCTAACGTGGGAGTATCAGGGGCTAACATTAACACTTCTGCACCATTATTTTGAGCAATCTTGATACTTTCAGTAGGATTAAAATTACTAATGGATAAATCGATCACAGTTACGATACTGCCTCCTCTTTGGGAAATAGCTGCTAAAAATTCGGCTTTTAAAGACTGACTGTAACCACTTTTACTGTTATAAAAAATTGCGGCTTTTTTGACTTGTAGTTCATCCACAGCATAATTAGCTAATGTCTGGGCTGCTAAACTATCGTTAGGTACAGTACGGAAAAAATAGGGGCTAAAATTCGATAGCTTAACCGAAGTGCTAGTAGGCGAAATTGCCACTAATTGCTCTTGTTTATAGGTTTCTCCAGCGACCAAAGCAGCATCACTTGAAAAAGGACCGACAATGCCTAATATATTAGAGTTGTCTCCTAAAATTGAACCCAACTGCTTGGTCATTTCAGGATTATTGTTGTCAGCAGCGATGGCGATTTTCAATCCCACACTACTATCATTGTTATGTTCTGTTTGAGCCTGAGCTACTCCTCGCAATATTTCTAGGGCATTAGGTGTTAATGAATTGATGGGAACAGAAACTGCAATACTGTGACTTTTACTATTGCCAATACGAGCATTATTCAAATAGATTAAAGCCTCTGGATCGTTAGGATATTGCTTTAGGGAGGCTTCTAGTTTAGTAACAGCCCTATTAAAGTCTTTCTTAGCGAAAGCTTTAACCCCAGCTTTTTTGTTGGTATTGGATAGCTCAGATATTAAAATTTTCTCCCCAAAACTGATGCGCTTTGCTAAATTCGCTATGGGTGCAGCAGTTATTGGAGTGGCAAGCAGATCGTTATTTGTGGGAGGAGAATCATTATTAATCGAACGATCACAATTTGGATAGCAATTAGGCAATAAATCCCTTACTATTGCCATAGCTCGATTAAAACTGGTACGGTCTTCTAATTGTTCATATAGTTTTCCCGCCTGTTGATAATCATCGATTGAAGCTAAACGCTCTCCTAATTCCGCATAAGCACCACCCCGCAAAAAATAAGCTATTGCTAAATTAGGGTTTAATTCAATGGCTCGATCAAAATCGCTAATAGCCTGTTCTGTTTTTCCGTCTAACACAGTAGCAAAGCCTTTACCTAGATAGACAAGAGAATCTTCAGGAGTTAGTTTTGCTGCCTGCTCATAATCGGCGATCGCATCTGCGTAATTTTCTAAGTATATGAGTATTAACGCACGTTTCTTGTAAGCAACTGCAACATCTGGTCTGAGTTCGATTGTTGTATTGAAATCTGCTAAAGCAGCTTTATGATTACGTAACTGATAAAAAGCCAGTCCTCTATTGTAGTAAGCCAAAGCATTATTAGAGTCTAACGCGATCGCTTTTGTATAGGCTTCAATCGCATCTACAAATTCGTCTTGTTCGCTGAGATTAAGACCAAGCTCTAAATAAGATTCTGTGGAATTAGGTTTTACCAATTGAGCGTTAAGAGATATGGTTGGTAGAGCGATCGTTATCAAAAAAGCTCCAATGATTTTGGTAAATTTAAAAGATAAACTCTTCATAGCTAGACTAAAGCACCTCCTCTTCAACCAAATATATAAACTATCTCAGATTGTGATAACAAGATAATAGATATTTCCAGCGTTGTTCAAAACAGGGTTAAACTTTTTGGAAAAACAACCCCATATACATACAATAATTGAATTAAGATTTGAAAAATCAAAGTTTTAACTCAATACCAGTAAAATAAATTTTAGTTACAAAAGTAGTCTGGTAAAGAAATTGCTCAAGCTCACTCCTTCTCTTATATGCGCCCTCGCAACAATTAGCTTTATTCTTCCCTCTGCTTCGATAAACGCTTTGCCTGGAGAAGCGGATGATTCTTGCACTCAAGCCAATGCTCAGTTAGATGCAGCACAGGAATATGATGTCATTATTTTTGGCGATGAAATACCAGGAGTGATGACAGCAATTAAAGTCAAGCGAGAATTAGAGAAAAGAAATGGTGAAGCTAAAGTAGCACTAATGACAGAAGGAGATACCAGTCGTGGAATTGGCGGACATTTAGTTAGAGGTGGTTTGGCTTATTTAGATCGCAATCAAGTTCCTCGCGATATGCGGGACGAATTGGGTACTTTTGGTGCTTCTAGCCAACTATATCAGGAATTTATCGACCTTACCGATACGGAAACAATTGCTCTAGATCGTTTCAAAGCAACCAAAGCATTTGAGAATGTATTTTTAAGAGAAAATATAGACCTGATTGGTAATGTCAAATTACAGTCTGTCGCTACAGTAGGAAAATCAGTTTGTTCTTTGATGACTACTAATAATGGTTCATTTATCGCCCAGCAGTTTATCGATGCAACCCAAGATGGAAAGCTTGCAGAGATGAGTGGTGTAGAGATGAGCTTAGGTTTTGCTCAAATTGGTCTACCCGATAGTAGTCTGAGTATTGGTTGGGTATTTGAAATATATGGCAAAGATATCGAACAATTAAAACAAATAGAAGCAGGTTTGATCGAACGTTTTTTGAATAAAAGCGATCGCCAAGCTCAAGATTGGTTAACCATAGCCAGTGGCGATAATTTAGAGAAATTAGCGGATTTAGAGGGTTCTTTTATCGATGCTTATGATAGACCAGCTATTATGTATCAGGCGACTCCGGATTCAGCGGATGTGAGAGCTTTAGCATTTAGTGTAGCTTATCACGGCACAACTAATTCCTTATTCGATCTGAGAAAATCAAAAACAATACTAGATCGGGCGAATATTGCAGTGTTGGATAATCGACTGAGTTTGAATGCGTTGTTGTTTGATGTTGATGCTACTCAAGCTAGAGAATTAAGTAATAATGGGGCAAAGCCGACTCCAGAAATGATTGTAATAACTGAAGAAGTAACGGCATTTTTTCAGAGTTTGGGAATCCAACGCATCGAGTTTATGGACGAGCTATATATTCGTACTGCGGGGCAAATTTCCGAATCGATGGACGATCTAACTGCAACTAAAATGTCCGATGGCGGAGTACCAGAAGAAGAAGCTTTAGGTACTTTTTCTTATCATTTAGATGCTAGAGGTGGGATTGCAGGTTTGCGAGAAAAAGCCATTGCTGCGGGAGTACATGAAATTAGAACTGTTCTCATGCCTACTTTTAACTACGGTTTTCGCCATACTTTACCTGTAGAATATGAAAATTTGGCAGTATTAAGCCCAGCGTCGGGTTTTGGTGGTTTGGGAACAACCGCAGGTAGAATTGTCGAGTTTAATGTTTCTGTAGGGGAAGGACTGGCGATCGCAACTGCCATAGCAAATGCTGAGGGACGCTCTTTACATTCAATTAGCAATCAAGAAGTTAAACAAGCTTTAGGTTATACTCCTAAAATTTACGGGAAACCAAGCAGTAGTTGGTTTGATGTCTTTACTGTCGAAAAACTATTGCGAAGATTTTAGGGATTTATGCGTAATTAGAATTATGAGAAAAATGGCACTGGTCAATTAAGAGGTGTTATCTTGCCAACTTCGCCAATTAAGCATTTCTTCTATCATAATTGGTCTTTTAATATACCCAATTGCCATTGCAAGAGTAATCTTTTTTCCCAAGCTCTCATGTGGTCTAACCCAATGCGCGAATTAATCTTTGTACTCTAATAGCTCGATTTAATCCTTGAACCTTTTTAGCGTACAAATTTTGTCTTCCTTGGGAAACGGGAATAGGTAATAGGTAATTAGACATTAGTAATTATTCTAGAATTAAATAATAAATTTTATGAAAATTTATAGAGACAAAAGAATGAAGCAAATAGAAATAAAAATTGCTGATTATCAAAATAAATTACAAGAAATCAAGACAATCAGAACTAAAGTTTTTCAAGAAGAACAAAAAGTTGCAGCAGAATTAGAATTTGATGGTTTAGACGAAACAGCTAGACATCTTTTAGCTTATTTAGATCGGCAACCAATAGGAACAACCAGAATTAGAAGCATAGACGAGCAGACAGCAAAAATAGAAAGATTAGCTGTTTTACCAGAAGCTAGGGGTCAAGGTATTGGTAAAAAATTAATGGAAAAAGCTTTAGAAATAATTAGTAATGACAATTATCAAGTAGTAATGATTCATGCTCAAGAATATATCAAAGAATTATATTTAAAATTAGGCTTTG
>JAAUYJ010064586.1_pt1 | contig 11799 bp, 10 predicted proteins | sample 7278031 | NCBI WGS metagenome assembly JAAUYJ01 (sample SAMN14350222, study PRJNA611818) | marine sediment metagenome | isolation source: surface marine sediment (1.8m) | place: French Polynesia: Moorea | collected 2018-08 | reverse complement strand
CATGTGCTTTCCGTTCATGCTCGACACTTTGATACTTTGATTTGTTGTTCTTATTCAGCAAAACTTGCCTACATACCGTAGTTACAAAGGGACTGCGGGATTCACCACTTGTCATGCCGTTTTTAACTGAATGAATTTCTTGCAGAGAGGGCGATTTTTTTCGAGTTTTCTGCCTGCGCGCGCAACTCGAAATTTGGCCAAGTGTCTTATTTTTTCATTGCGCCTGCGCAGACAAAGCAGACAGCAAAGCCGGAATTTTTCTTCTGCCTTAGACAGCCTGCTCCGCCTGGCTCTTCCGCCGCACAAAAGCTTTATTTTCTTTTCGATTTAATTCAGATTTATTTCACAATATTTGCAAACTATTTTATTGTACGATTTACGGAGGCGAAGAGAAGACAATTTTTTGCATTTAGCATCAACAAGACTAGGTGTGTGTGTGATTGAGTATAGGCTTTGCTTGCACCTTGGAAACATTCTCTTCTACGGACGCAGAGGAGGGCGAAGAGCCACTTTGTGGATGTCCCTCCGCCTTCCCCTCCTTCTGAACTATCATACAAAATTGGCCTGTGCATGCGGGCAGCAACAGAGGACGACTTGGGCACTTATTGTACTGCCCAGCCCAGGCAAGGCAGCAAACAACACACTCCGGAGCCGGTCCTCGCCTTCCAATCAACGTTCCGCAAACTTGGTTCGTGCTCCTTAACCTCCTTCTCAGTAAATTCGTACCTGTGTTGTGTACCTTTTCCCATTTCTCCCGTACGACACAAGACAAGGAACAACAGCAACAAGTCTGCTGAGCGCCTGTCTCTTTCTCTCTGGTCTGCAGAAGCGTCATGCTGAGAGTGTCCCTCGCAATCGCCCTAAGAAGAGCTCCTTCCAGCAACAACGCCAGGACAGCCGCAGTCACATTCGCCACCAGCAGCAACAGCAGCAGCAACAGGATCCGCAACAGCGCCTGCTCTTCTATCTTCGTGTTCCAACAACGTATGACACTAAATACTGTACCATGATGCCCTGAACAGACAAGTCTTTTTGTTATTGACCTTGATAAACTCAATTATTGACTGCGCGAGATCGAGATAAGGGCAGCGTTTTAAGAGACCCGTTCTTGAGACACACATTCAGTTCAGCTTTCACCTCATTTAAGATAATCTTCAGATAGAACCGTCTCTTCGTTTTTTCAGCCGGTCGCATCATGTCCACCTTCGGAGCCATGAAGCAGCCGCAGTTCTCGGAGAACTTCCTCTTCAGGCAGGTGAGTAAAGAAAGGGATTTTTTAATATTAGTCTTTGCACAATGGAAAGTTTTCTTTGTATCTGGAAACCACCACAGATAAAAAATACCGTAACTTTTCCCGCTCGCTCTCCTCCAGTTCTTCGACCGCGAGTCCTGCACGTACACGTACCTGCTGGCGGACACCGACTCGCTGGAGGCCGTTCTCATCGACCCCGTGATCGAACTGGCCGAGAGGGACAGGGACGCGGTGGAGCAGCTTGGGCTCAAGCTCAAGTACGCCATCAACACGCACTGCCACGCAGACCACATCACCGGCACAGGGCTGCTCAAGAAGCTCGTGCCCGGAGTGGAGTCAGGCATCTCCGAGGAGAGCGGCGCAAAGGTTCGTGTTACTATCGTACAAAAAAATCTGTTTTCCCCAACGATCTCTTTAGCAATTAGCTTCTAAGATTAGGTCAGGTCTCGGCGCAAAATACTGGCCAATAAATGAATTCCCGCTGTTGACCTGACCTACTTCAGCTTCTGATTTTTGTTTGCAGGCCGACTTCTTTTTCAAGACCGGCGACAAAATCAAGTTCGGTTCCCACGAGATCGAGGTCCGCTCCACCCCCGGCCACACCAACGGCTGCGCCACCTTCGTCATCCACCAGCAGGGGATCGCCTTCACCGGGGATACCCTCCTCATCCGCGGCTGCGGCAGGACCGACTTCCAGGTTTGTATATTAAGTTGCGAATAAATCAGCAGGAACCATATTACTGTTTTCCTGTTTGTACTGTATAGGAGGGATCTGCGGACACCCTGTACTCGTCCGTCTGGAACAACATCTTCTCCCTCCCGGAGAACTACACGCTGTACCCGGCCCACGACTATAAAGGTGCGAGAGAAGCACACTGCTTTGACAGTCTCCACTGTATCTAATCCACCCTACGCAGGCCTGACCAAGACGTCCGTGGCGGAGGAGAAGAAGTTCAACCCGCGCCTCACCAAGCCAAAAGAGGAGTTCATCAAGATCATGGACAACCTGAACCTTCCTTACCCGAAGAAGATAGGTGAGTTGCAAAAACATGTTTATTTAGCAAGCTTCCAATCAAGCTTTTTGGGGTGCAGTTTCTAAGTCTTCTAGTAGGTACAAAAGTTACACGTATCTGATCACATCACAAATTGCAATACTTTGGGCGAGTTTTTCTCTTTGGCTAAGTGTGTACAGCTAGCTGCATTTGAGGTCGAGCACCAGGTGGTCAACCCTCGGCGCGTAAGATTTGATTTTGGTCACCAGGAGCATCGTCACTTTCGCTTCAGGAGATGAGGAACTCTCCTCCCACAGACTCCTGATTCTCTCGGCCGTCTCCAGCGCCCACGCCCTCCACTCTGGGTGCTTGCATGAAAACTCCGGTCCCTGTCTTACAGTCGTACTTGTGGCCTCAGTCTCCATTTTTCCCTCCTGTTCCTGCTCCCATTTCACGTTCCCGTGTATGTGCAGCACTCCCCCGGCGTCCTGCCTCAGAGCCGCCACCGCAGCCGAGTAGGAGGACTCGGCCGTGGGGATCAGACCCAGGTTTACTCGGTCGGCCACTCCCTTAGGACAGACCTCCCTGTTGTCTCCCTCGTGAATCTGAAGAGAGGAATAAAGTCCCATTCCCCTCTTTGGCAAAAATAAATTCCAAATTTCCCCGGCTCACCTGGAATCTGTCCTGTGGGATGGCGTTTAGGCGGAGATTTCTCTTGAGCGCCCGCACGGCCGCCGGGTTCCACTCGCAGGCGTGGAGGAACGCGGCCTTGGCGTGCACCAGCAGCGGCAGCGAGAAGTAGCCGATGCCGGCAAACTGCCGGGAAAAAATATGGGAGGAATTTTTCGATAGAACAATTTCGGGAAGAGAAAGTGCGGGTAATTTCTGGCGAACAAGGTTGTTGGACGTTAAAGTAACGAAGGGGAATGTTTCGCGTCTTCCCCATTCTCGAGCAGCCGCACCTTCCGGGCTCAATTGCGTGGCTGCTAGAGCCACTTAAAATTCCTTTTCACTTTTTTCCAGAATTTCGCTTACGTTGTGGCTAAAGGCGAGCGACAGACGTCTAGTACTACTACTACTAAGCCCTCCCTCAGCCCCTCACCATGTCCACCACGGTCTCTCCGCTGCAGTCTAGCCTCGCCAGCCGCAGCTTCTCCCCGACGTTTCCCGCGCTGAACATGCAGGCGGCAAGGTCCCACTCGTAGCGGACCCCGTTCTCCACCCGCCAGACCCAAGTGTCGCCCCCGCCGCCGTAGATGAGGGAGGCACGGGAGCTGCGGAAGCCGTCGTCAGACACCTCTGCCTTCCGCGCCAGCCTGTCGACCTGCCGTGGGCATTAGCGGATAGTTTTCTTTTTCTAGTTTTCTTTATTTCCTCCCCAGCCCCTTGCCTTGATGACTGTGCAGACTTCTTGCCAGAGTTGGGCGCCCAGTTCGGCCCATGCCTCGTCCGCGAAGCTGTTGCTGGGCAGGAGAGCGAGGTCGCCGTGCTTCTCCCACTTGCTGGGGATATCGGCCTCCAGAGCCTCCCTCCAGGCTGATTTTGATTCCAAAAGCTGTATTTCAAGAAGAAGAATTCATAAATACAGCTTTTCCTCTCCTTTTTTTGGTTTTTTGTGTGCAACAAGCGTGCAATTCGAAGGGAAAAGATTCGGACACGCACTTTTCTTAGTGAGGCACAAAATTTGTACGGAGTACGGTAGCAAATAGTGGGGTCAACAAATATCAAAGTGTATGATGCGGTTGAACGGCCCAAAGTTACGTAGAAGGTTGGATTTGAAGAAATATTTGTTGTTTGTACCTCTTTGCACCGCAGCCGTAAAAGCTCGGGTGGCCCAATATTTCGTCCTTTTGATTTTCGTTCCGTCATACTGTCGGTCGGTGTAGCTTAGTGTTCCATCCTAAAGTAGTTTTGTTTGAGAGCAGTTCTCCCGTGTCTGTCCGATCTCCTAAGTACTGCAAAAAAGGAAGATGTGTTCGAAAGATGAAAAGCTATGTAATAACAACGACTAAGAGAATCAAGTTTATATTTCTTAGAGGCTCTGGGTAAAACGAATTGCTAAAATACCGGCATGTTGGTCGCTCTTTCACAATAGTTGTAGTTCTCAATCGTCCACGCTAAATGCAGCTAGCAGAATGTATGGCATGGAGCAAACATGATTGGAGTGCGACACATTGTTTCCCAGCTACGAAAAAAATATTCTTGTCCGCCGCATTTTGTTCGAAGGCCGCGCGCGCTGGTTTGATTTCCAACATTTTACAATATGAGCTAAGAGGGGAAAATATTTGATTATTTTACTAAAGAGCAGCCCCTTTGATCTTGAGCGAGCACCGAGAGTTTTTTATCGGAGGATATGGGTACATTGGCTGGAAGCTGGGATCCAGAATAACGGTAGCAACTTGAGCGCGGACAGTGTCTTTTCTTTTGTTCTTGAACTGCACTGCTACTACTACGACGAGGACGGTGGTGGCGACTTCGCCGGGAACCTCTGCCTGCATAGGCCGCCGCCGCCGCTCGCGCTGCCGTTTTCCAGGGGGGCCCCGCACGGCCCACCCACTTGCCCCAGTCCGACGGGCACAGAGGCGCCTGCCTCCTTGACTTTACCCATGACGAGGGTGGACCTGTTGTGCCTGAGGTGGCTCCTGACGAGGTCTCCCGTTGTAAGGGCGGACATGAGCGAGAGCTCTCCGGCGAGGACGGCGGCGCAGACGATCCGGGCCAGTTGCGTGGCGTTGGCGCCCGGTGAGGTAGGGTTCGATCCGCGGACGCCCATCATGTCTAGGCAGGCGCTCTGCGCGGTGAGGAAGGTGCCGCCGCCCACCGTGCCCACCTCGATGGACGGCATGGTGGTGGTCACGTGCAGGTCGCCCTCCTCCGTCACGCTCATTTCCGTCAGGCAGTTGGACGAGCAGACGTTCTGCGCGGGGTCCTGCCCGGTGGCGATGAAGATGGCCGTCACTACGTTGGCGGCCTGAGCGTTGAAGCCGCCGATGGAGCCGGCCAGGGCGGAGCCCTTCAGGTTCTTGGAGTTGTTGATCTCTTCCAGCTTTTCCGGCGTCGTCTTGAGAACCTTGCCCACCAGGTCCTTGCTGATGACCGCCTCGCAGATGACGGACTTGCCCCGACCGTCTATCCAGTTGACGGCGGCGGGCTTTTTGTCGGTGCAAAAGTTTCCGCTGAGGGAGATAACCTCCATCTCCGGGAAGACATTGGTGAGCCAGGTGATGGAGGCCTGCGTGCCCTTGGACAACATGTTCATCCCCATGGCGTCTCCCGTGCTGGCCACAAACCGGATGAAAAGATCTCTTCCTGCCGGGCGCAGCTTGAGCTCATTCAGCCTCGCGAAGCGGCTCTCCCCGTCAAAGTGCTGCTTGATCTCTGCGAAGTTGTCTGGGTTCTCCATCCAGACCTTTGCCTTGGCCATTTCCGTCACGTTGGGGAAACGGACAAGCGGCGCCCGCGTCATGCCGTCGCTGGTGACCACGCTGGTCACGCCCTTACCCCTCTTGAGGACGGCGCAGCCCCTGTTGACGCTGGCGACTAGGCATCCCTCCGTGGTGGCCATGGGAAAGTGCTTCTGCTCGCCGTCCAGCAGGAGGGGACCCACCCAGCCAACGGGCAGGGTCACGTAGCCCACCACGTTTTCGCAGCAAGCGCCAAATACTTTGTGGTACTCGTAGCCGGTGTTTGGGAGGCCGCTGAGGTCGCAGCCTGCTTGCCGCTCCACGTACTTGCGTCTCAGTCTGACCGCTCGGCGGAAATTCTTGTCCAGCCCAGTCTCGAGTTGGTGCGACTTGATGAAGGCGTGCTGCAGCATCATGACCACCTCCTCGTCTCTCAGCGCCTTCATTCCGCTCACTCTGAGGATCTCCTTGCAGTCGTCCAGGCTCCTCGGCGACTTTTTGGAGACGGCGACGCCTTCGCCGTCTTCTTCTTCGCCGCTGCTGTCAGAATCTTCTTCTTCCTCACTCTCGTCGTCCTTTAGCATTTGCTGCATCGTGAGTTCGGTCTGTACCTCCTGAGAGGCAAGAACTTCCTCGTCCCTTTGAGGCGGCGCCTCCATCTCTGAAAAGTCGCTGTTTCGGCTGGACGAAGGCAGGACCTCCACGCTCGCGTCTCCCAGGCTGTGGATTCCCTCGTCCGACGACGAGTTGGAATTGGTGTCCACTGTGGCGGCGGTGCTGTCCTCCTCCTCCGCGCGGTCCTCCCCTCCGTTGGCCAAGCTGTTCCTGTTCCTGAGCTCCTCCAGGTAGGTCCGGCGCAGCTCCCTCGCCTCGTCCACGTCCTCCGTCACAAGGTAGTACAGACTGAACGCCATTGAAGCAAGGAACACTATCAGCCTATCGTAGTTGTTTAGGCAGAAGCCCACAAAGGATGAGAGTCCATTCACAGCAGCCCATTCTTGGGTGGGCGACTCCACATGGAAGAGGGGCAAAGGGGCGAAGATGGCGTGTCCGATTACCAGCAGGGTGCTCACAATCACCTTGATCTTGTGCACCACAGGCTGCAGGCCGTCTTCCGAGCTGAGAGTGTTCAGTATTTGGCTGGCGTTCCACCTGGGGCTGTTGTCTCGCATCATCCACAGGTCGATCATGATGGCGAGGCAGGCGGGGAAGAACGTGAAGTACACAATGAAGATGACCAGGGCGGACCACACGGCGTACCAGCTGAAGATCTTGATCAGGCAAATGGGAGCCGTGTTCTCGTTGATGGCGAACCATAACCCGGCGAAGAAGAGAAGCTTGTCAATGGAGTCGAGAAAGAAGGTAGGGGCGTGCACGTACATGGCGTTTGCGAGGTTCTCCCCAATGCGTCGGCTGTGAGAGGAGCAGAGGGCGATCTGGGACATCCTGGCGGCGTTCTGGTGCGGGTTGTTGAACAGCGGTATGAGAAACCAGCTGGCTGTGACGCTGACCTCCGGCCCGCCCACCGCCCAGATCACGGCTGCGTACAGGAGGAACGTGGCGGCGAAGTAGAACATGGAGGTGTAGAGGATGACCGGAGAGCCGATGTGCTGGATCTTGAGGAAACGGTACAGCTGCTGGCAGATGGCGAAAATGGATATGGCCACGACCAGGGGCATCATCCACCAGGGAGGGTCGTCCTGACAGCAGCCAGTGTTCAGCCGGAAAGTCTCGTAGTGATTGAGGGCGGCCAGGATGATGAAGAGGATTATGCTGGAGCCGAGCAGCACCTCCAGAGCCTGGCTGGCCACGAACTCTCCGTAGCCCTTGAAGCCGTGCCTGATGGCCTCGATGACGACGGCCTTGCTGCCCTCGCTTTGCGGGTAGGAGGACGAGGAGGTAGTGGAGCCGCTGTTCTCCGGCGTGGCTGGAGGGGCCGGGTCTGAGCCTTCGTGGGAAACGCCCTCTAACCGCCGTTTCCGAGGGCCGTCCGCTCTCTCAGACCTGGCCACCCCGTTTACGGTGATGGAGGGGGCGGACGAGGATTTGCCGTTGCCGGGCCCGGCTGCCCAGCTTTCTTGCCGGGCTTCTCCAACGTCCTGAGCGGCGGAGGGCATGTTGGAGGCGGCTGTAGAAGCGGCGGCGGTGTTGACTCGGTCGTCGTCGGCGACGGAGTGACGAGAGGTAGGACTGGTCGAGCTCATCTGGAAAGGACATAGCAAGTAGATCACGTCAAAGGCTGGTGCTGCGCAGTTGTGGCCGAAAAGGTTAAGATCGTATTCGGGGAATTTCTTCTTTGTACTCATTATTAATTCAGAATTTTGACAATTTCAGTTTCCCAATTTCAGTTTCCCGACTTCAGTATTCCCAACAAAAATAAAAGGAAATTTTTACCCCAAATTTGACAACTAAAATGTGACCTACACTGCACGTGATCGTAAAGTAAGAGGCATCTACTGAGGTAAGTGTTGTGAGCCCATGACAGAGGCAAGGGAAACACTTGAGAGCCTTATTGTTAAGAGCGTGTTCGACGCATGCCGAGCATCACGGGGGCCAGCAAGTTTGGTAATGAGGGGGCCCTCCAGCACCTGTGGAGCGAGAAAAGCACCTGTTGACCCCTTTTTCATGGTATCTGTCAGTGTCCAGCATTGTCGCCAAGACAAAAAAAGTACTGCGTAGTACAAAGCATCCCGAAAACAAGTTGTTCCAGGTACTGGAGTAGGAATGGGTTCTTTCTCTACATTTTCTTCCCTGTTCCTCGACAAAAGCAGATGAGGGAGCTGGAGAAAAAGAAGATGGAGGTGGAGGAGCAACGCGAAAAAAAACCAGTTTCTCCCCGTTTCCCCAGCTCCCCTTTTCTCCCACCTTGCACCCAGTTTGAGCCATCGACCCTGGGCAATGCCCCCTCCCTCCTCCAGAGTGGAAGTGTGCCCTCTCCCACTCCTCCGCCAGTGCCTCCCCATGCCGCCCATCACCCAAACGCCGCCACTCAGTCAATGAACCCTGCTGTGTGACTGTGGCTGCTCCCCCCGACTTTGGGCCCCTGGCTGCGGGTGTCGGGCACCCAAACAGACAGACGCCCAGGGGTTTATGGGGCAACGGGACTTGCTAAAAGGGGGAGGAGCCCAGACGGGGCCTCTTGCACGCCGAAGGGAGCCTCGCCATGACCTATTTTGCGCCGGGGAGGCGTCGTGGCTGGCCCTCGCCATTTTGCCGACCCCGTTACGTGTCTTTCCCCGCCCCCGGTGGCGGGCACGTGACGCCAGGGTTACGTCATATCAGCGGACCTCACCTTGGACCCCGACGCTCCCGTCCGGGTCTGCTGGGGACAGTGCGCATTCCGCCCCGGAGGACGCCGTCAGAGTTTCTTGCTGGCGCCCCCGTGGCCCCCGAAGGTGGCGCCGGCGCTGGCGCACTCCTACTTGAAGTGAGGTCTGGTTGGCGTTATCTCTCTTTGTGGACTTTGCACTGGGTCGTACGATGAAATGTCCTCCTGCTCTTTTGCACGGATGTTTGTAGCAGCTGCGGCTGCGCTCGGCGACGGCGAGAGGCCGCGGGGGAAAGTCGATCGCCCAAGGGAGGGAAGAGTGGCGCCAAATTCAAAGGGGATGGAGGGGGGAAAAGGAGCACTCTATCGGGGCGGAGAGCACCGAGTGGACTGAGGAGATCTCTGCCGAGTTACGGCGTGGGTTCCCCCGGATCGTCCTCGGAGCTCCTCTGCCGCCGTGTGCGGCCGCCGCCGCCGCCGCCGCCGCCGCCGCCGCCGCCGCCGCCGCCGCCGCCGCTCCAATCCCCTCCACTCGCCGGAAAAAGGAGCGGAGGAGGAGGGAGGGAGGGTGTAAAAGTGAAGTGGAGGTGGAAGAGAAACCAGGTAGGCGGAGTGGAGGCGGGAGGGGCGGGCCGGGAGGAGGTGGAGGTGGAAGAGGTGGAGGTGCCTTCGCCTGCTGCGGTGGAGGTGGGGCGGGAGACTGAAGTGGAGAATGGGAAGAAGCAGAAGTGGGAGGAGGCGGAGGAGGAGGCGCCCCTACAAGCGGGGAGGGGGGAGGAGGAGGAGGGAAGATGGAACGATCACGGTCTCGTACGATGGACAGATGACGGACGGACGGACGGTCGCTCGGTTGGTCGGTCTCGGCGCAGGACTGACGGAGGCGCGGCAAGGTGGTGTCTTTTACCAGCAGAAGGAGCGAAGAGGGAGTACAACGGGGAATAAGGAGGAAGAAATTTTAAGCGTGGTGCAGTGGCGACCACTACTCCACCTTTAGCCCTTTCCATTTCCCCTGCTCAGATTTCCCGGCCGGCGGCTTCTGCCGCTGCTGCCGCTGCTGCTGCTGCAGGTAGCGCCGGTGGAGGCGGTGAACAGGTAGATGAAGTGGAAGAAGTGAGGGAGGGATAGCGCGAGTTTCGCTCGCAGGGAAATGCCGCCTTCGCCTTCCTTTGGTAAAGAAGTGCCCCCCCCCCTCTTCCTTTCTTAGGTCTCTAGTGCAAGAGAATAATGGTCCGATCGTCCAACGTGCGTGCGTGCGTGTGCAAACCTTTGCGACGTGAAGCCGCCGGGGAATGTGTACAGCCAAGAGTCAAGACGCATCGGAAGGGAAAAGCCGGCCGTAGAAAACTGTCGACTCTATTGTCTATGCCGAGTTTTGTTTGTACTATATCCTTGTCAGTCATAGAGTTGCTTCTATCCCATGCTTTTCTTTTGTACTATACTAAGGAAAAAAACATTTCATAAAATTTCCAGTTGGCTGTACTATGACATCGGCGACCACGTCAGACATGCCGGCGGCCGAAATTGCCTGGAGGAGAAAGGGAAAAACTTTTTGGGAGGGGTCTGGAAGTAGGAAAAGTGGCGGGGGGGGGGGCATGTTCTAGTCTTTCCCGCCATTCGTCGAGAGGCACGTAGGAATTTTTGGCCCTTCCTTGCATGAATGCCCGCCGCGGACAAGAGAAGGATAGAAGAAGTGGAGGAGAGGAAGCAAAATTGACGGTCATAACTGTGCGTGAAAACGGAAAGGAGCCTCCCGCTTTTTTGTTTGAGGTAATTGGTACCTTTTGCGGCGGGTTTTGCAAGCGAAAGCTCTGTCTGTTTTTTAACCCAGTAGCGTAAAATCTTTGCACGAGAACAGGATTGTTTATTCATCAATACAATATTTTCCCTCCTTGCACGTACCGGTACACTGACTGGGTTCTTTCTGAATTTAATTCCTCTCTGCCACATCCGTAGCTGCGCATCCGTCAACCAAAAATGTGCCTCAGCTTCTATCTACGCACACCGTCCTCCTTTTCCTCCTCCTCCTCCTCCTCCATATCCACTCGATCTCGCGATTCCGTCCGTCGGCGACCCTGAATTTTTCCGAAAGGGGAGCACCAGGGCACAGTCACCGTACGTCGACGGCCGCATCCGTCTCCGTCCTCCTCCGCGCCCACTCCCCCCTCCACTTGTTCGCCGCGGTCGGCCTCCGCCCTGTGTGAGTGTGCCCCCGTCAGTCTGCTTGGGGTTAAGGGGGGAAGGGGAACCAGAGATTTTTATCGATCTTTCTTTTCCTGCCAAAGTCGCGGAGGGAGGCACGCCGACGCTGCCAGTGTGCGCAATCCCTCCCCACTCGGTCCCTCCCTCCACTCCCGCCTCCTCCTCCCCCTCCACACACTCCTCCACTTCCACGCTCTTTTCCATTCTCCCGGCTTGCACATATACAGCGAGCAGTTTTGCGTCAGTGGGAAGGGAGGAATGGAACAGGAGGAAGTGGAGCTGGCGGTGCCTACCTCGCGTCACTCCCTCCCTCCCTCTCCTTCAAAGCCTCTTCCCACGCACGAACCGGAACCACCAGTGAATGTTTCTACTTGCTGCTGTTTTAAAGCATGCGTAAAAACGAGGGGCAAGAGGAGAAAAAATACCCTGAGAAACCGTAGTTTCCCACGGTGGGAGGTCGGGAGAGAAAACGTCAGTTTGACGGAATGCTAATCTAAGGGTTCGAGTTTTGAGAGTACGTACAGTACGTAAGCAAAGACAGTTGGCAGACATGTTTTCTGCTGTGGTATGTGGGAAAACTTTCTTTCTTTTTTCCCTCTTTTGAATAGTTGAACGAGAAAAACTGTACATGAAAGCAATTAAAGTTGCTATTTTTATATTTGTTCTTGCTTTGCTACATCGTTG
>JAAUYJ010071836.1_pt1 | contig 11800 bp, 6 predicted proteins | sample 7278031 | NCBI WGS metagenome assembly JAAUYJ01 (sample SAMN14350222, study PRJNA611818) | marine sediment metagenome | isolation source: surface marine sediment (1.8m) | place: French Polynesia: Moorea | collected 2018-08 | reverse complement strand
TCTTCGTCGCCGAATCGCTCTTCGGCGTTGGACTGAAGACCCTCTTCCTGGGGCTGCTGCCCTTCATGGCCCTGCAGATCGCCGCACTGCTGGTCATCACCTATATTCCGGCGCTCTCGCTCGCCCTGGCCGGTCTCGTGTAGGATGTCGGCAAAAGCCGAGAGGAGGGACCAGGACATGAGTTGGACGATTTTGAGCCGGGCCGTGCGATCTGGCGGAATGGCGGCCGTCGTCGCTCTGGCCGCCGCGATGGCGCTCGCGGCCCCGCTGCGGGCCCAGCCGGTCATGAAGATGGCCAGCGCGACCATCAACGACGTGCAGCACGAATGGCAGAAGCGCTTCAAGGCGGGGGTCGAGGCTCGAGCCGGCGATCGCCTGAAGATCGAGATCTTCCCGGCGAGCCAGCTCGGCACCATCCCGCGCATGCTGGAGGGCGTGCTGTTCGGCTCGATCGAATCCTTCATCACGCCGACCGCCTTCGCCACCGGCGCGGTGCCCAAGTTCAAGATCTTCGACGCGCCCGGCCTGTTCGAGGACCCGGCCCACCTGGAAAGGGTGATCCACGATCCTTCCTACCGGGACCACATCGAGAAGCTCGCCCTGGACAAGGGCGTGCGGGTGCTGGGCGCGATCTTCAACAGCCCCTTCGTGGTTCTGACGAAAAAGCCGGCCCCCAAAGTCGCCGACCTGAAGGGCCTGAAGATCCGCACCTTCGCCTCGCCGCTGCAGATCGAGCCCTTGGCCGCGCTGGGCGCGAGCCCGGTGCCGATGCCGCTGAGCGAGGTCGTGCCCGCGCTGCAGAGCGGCAACATCGACGGCATGCTGGCCGGGATCCCGATCCTCGCGGCCTTCAAGTACTACGATGTGGCCAAGAACGTGACCGAGCTGCATTTCTCGCAGATCGTCTCGGTCAACCTGGTGAACGAGGAATGGTTCCAGTCGCTGCCCCAGGACCTGCAGCAGATCATGCGCGAGGAGGGCCGCAAGGCCGAGAAGGCGGTCTTCGAGTTCGGCGTCGCCAACATCGAGCGCTCCAACGGCATCTGGAAGGACAACGGCGGCGCCATCCTGCGGCTGCAGGACGACGACCGCGCCCAGATGATGAAGCTCTTCGCCGACGTCGGCGGCAAGCTGCGGCGCGCCGCCAGCGAGGTGGCCGCGGAATACGACAAGCTGCTCACGGTGGTCGCGGCGAACCGCTAAAAGGAAGCCTAGGTCGCCGCCCGGCCCTTGCCGACGCGCGGGTGCGGGCGGCCGCCGTCGGCCACGGCCATGATCGCGACGATCTCGTCCGGCCGCGGCGCGTCGGGCACCATGACCGTGACCGTATCCAGCTCGTCGAAGGACCAGATGTTGTCCTTGTTGGCCAACGGCACGTCGATGATCGAGCCGGCCGTGCCGACCTTGGTGGTCGAGGGAATGATCGCCTCGCCGCCGCCGACCGCCGCGCGCATCGGCTTGCCGAGCTTGGGGTGCAGCACCGCCGCGGCGTGCTCGATGTCGCCGTTGACGCCGACGATGGCCGACTTGCCGTAGCTGGTCGGCGCGCCGTCCAGCAAAGCGACGGCTTGCCCCATGAGCTCCTCGCCGAGCTGCATGCCGACCTCGAACAGCGCCGAAAGGTCCTCGTGGAAGCCGCCGGCGAAGGGGTTTTCGATCACCGCGATCGCGGCCACGCGCGTGACCGGCTTGGGCGCCGCGCTGCCCGCCTCGGACAGCACCCGCTCTTTCCAGAACTGGATCTTGCGCGTCGCCATGGCTCGCCTCCCTGAGTCCTTTGCCCTTGCAGACGCTAGCATGGGCCTCGGACGGCCGAAACCACGGGCGAACCCGCACCGGCGTCGGGGAAGGCCGGTCGGCCCGACCTCTCGGTTTGACAGAACTGGCTGGCCTCCCCATGCTCTCAGGCACAGTGAATTGAGAAGCGTGACAAATGCCTGACGATCATTGGAAAGACGGGGTCAGGCCTGACCTCTCCTCCCCGGAGAAGATCCACGAGTTCGCTCTGAGCGTCGAACAGGCGGGCCAAGAAGCCGTTGCGGAAGCGATCGCCGATCACAAGGCGGCCGGGAACCCGATCTACTTCAGAGATCCGGGAAGTCCTGATGTCCTCATTAAGGAGATGCCCGACGGCCGCCGCTTTCACGTCGAGATGGCCGAGGACGGCACGGAGATCGTTCGCACCGCCTTGCCCTGCGCATGAAAAGTCGGCCCTGGCCCTGGCTGATTGCCGGGCCGAACGGGGCCGGCAAGACCACACTGGCACGCAACAAGTTCGGACATCTCCTCAACATCAATGCCGATGCCGAAGCTGAGCGCCTGTCCCCCGACCAACCCGGCCGATCCGCACTGATGGCGGGCAAACGCACGCTTGCGGCCATGTATGCCGCGATCGAGGGGAGTGAGGATTTTTCGGTCGAGACGACTCTGGCAGGCAGGATCCATTTTCGTCTGATCCGCCGCGCCAAAGATCGGGACTGGAACATCGGCCTCGCCTACATCGGAATCAGCGACCCCGACGCCGCGCTAGCTCGTGTCCAGGAACGCTATCGCCGAGGCGGTCATCACGTCCCACCAGCCGATGTGCGCCGCCGTTACCGTCGCAGTCTCGAGAACCTGCCTCGCGCGCTCGCCACTGCCGGTGTGGGCATCGTGTATGACAACACGTCACAGACGGGCATGGAGCGCGTCCTCGAGGTCTCTGAAGGTCAGATCGTTTTCCTGCCCGAAAGGCCGCCGAGATGGCTCAGCCGCTGTTTGAGACTCACCCGACTCGCCGAGGGAGAACGGATCGTCACGCCTTCGGCGTGAACCCGGCCCCGGTTGCTGGCCGAAACGGCGCGGTGATAGGCTCTCGGTGAACCGGGCGTGAAACAGGGGAGGGTGCCATGAACAGGGCCGAGGCGGCGGCCGGCAGGGACCGGCAGGCGGAGCTCGACGCGCTGCACCGCGACGTCGCCGCGCACAACATGTTCCCCTTCTGGGCCGTGAGCATGGACGTCGCCCACGACGAGGTGGCGCGGCTCAAGGAGACGCAGAAGGCGATACCCTTCATCTGGAAGTACAAGACTGACATCGAGCCGCTGCTCACCCGCTCGGCCGAACTGATCACCACCGAGTCCTCGGAGCGCCGCTCGCTGATCCTGGTCAATCCGGGCCTGACGCCGCGGCGCGCCTCGGTCAGCACCATGTACACGGCCTACCGGCTGAACGACCCCAACGAGATCATGCCGCCGCACCGCCACTCGCCCAATGCGATCCGCTTCGGCCTCACCGGCCGGCAGAACTTCACCGGCGTCGAGGGCGAGAACATCGTCTTCGGGCCGGGCGACATGGTGCTGACGCCGCACGACACCTGGCACAACCACGGCAACGAGGGCAACGAGCCGGCGATCAACCTGAGCATCCTCGACCTGCCGCTGGTCGAGACGCTCAACGCGACCTATTTCGAGCACGACTACACCGAAGAAGAGCAGGGTGAAAAGGTGCGCAAGGTGGTGCAGTCGGCGCGTTTCCCGAGCGATTACTCGCAGCGGGTCTACGGCCAGGGCGGCCTGATGCCGCGCTTTCTCTCGCACGACCGCGGCACCGGCAACGCATCGCCCATGTACGTCTACCGCTGGGAGATGATGCGCGGGCTGCTCGAGCGCTTCCGGGACTGGGACGGCGATCCCTACGAGGCGCTCATGGTCGAGTACGTCGACCCGACCAACGGCGAGCCCGTGTTCAAGACCATCACCTTCTTCGCCCAGATGCTGCGGCCGGGCGAGCGCACGCGGCCGCTGAAGCAGAACGCCAGCCTGCTCTGCGCGCCTTTCGAGGGCGGCGGCCACTCCATCGTGGACGGCACGCGGCTCGACTGGGAGCAATTCGACACTTTCGCCGTGCCGGGCGGCGCCTGGTGCGAGCACGTCAATGGGTCCGACAGCGCGCCCGCGATCCTCTTCGTCGCCAGCGACGAACCCACGCTCAAGGCCCTGGCTCTCTATCAGAAGCACGGCAAGACGGCGGCGGGCGATGTGGTTCGCCTGGTCTAGCCCTCCCAACGCAACAACAACCGAAAGGCCGTCCTGACATGGCGAGCGCGCACGGCGTCCGTGAGGTCGCTTACTTCAACTGCCCGGGCGGCGGCCAGGTCTGGGTCGACGGCACGACGGCCTACGTCGGCCACATGCGCCATCCCGACGGCACCTCGATCATCGACGTCGCGGACCCCAAGAACCCACGCCTGCTGGCCGAGATCGAGATGCCGCCCGGCACCCACTCGCACAAGGTCCGGGTCTCGGACGGCCTGATGCTGGTCAATCACGAACGCCTCGGACCGGAGCAGTCCGAAGACTGGCAGGGCGGGCTCGGCATCTACGACGTGAGCGAGCCCGCCAAGCCGCGCCGCATTACCGACTGGACCACGGCCGGCAAGGGGGTGCACCGCTTTTCCTTCGACGGGCGCTACGCCTACATCTCGCCGACGGTCGAGGGCTACGCCGGCAACATCGTGATGATCCTCGACCTGGAGAATCCCGAGAAGCCGCGGGAGGTAGGGCGCTGGTGGATCGAGGGCCAGTGGACCGCCGGCGGCGAGTTCTACCCCTGGGACGAATGGGTGCCGCCGCGTTGCCACCATCCCCTGCGCCTGGGCGACCGGCTCTACGTCAGCTATTGGCACCACGGCTGCTTCATCCTCGACATCGAGGACATGGCCAAGCCGAAACTGGTCTCGGGCATCAACACAAGCCCGTCGTTTCCGCACCCGACGCACACGGCGCTGCCGATACCCGACACCCTGCACGGCCGCCGTATCATGGTCATGGCCGACGAAGACGTGGCCAAGCTCTGGCCGCACGCGCCGGCCTTCACCTGGATCGTCGACATCACCAACGAAAACCTGCCGCTGCCGATCGCGACCTTCCAGGTCGAAGGACTCGAGGGCGAGGGCGCGCCGCAGGATCCCTTCACCGGCTGCCACCAGCCCTCCGACCGCTACGCCGGCACCGAGGTGCCCTTCGCCTGGTTCGCGAAGGGGCTCCGGATCGTCGACATCGCCGATCCCTACCATCCGACCGAGGTCGCCCATTTCGAGCCGGACCCGCCCCTGGGCTTCGAGCGGCCCTCCTCGAACGACGTCACGGTCGACGACCGCGGCCTGATCTACCTGATCGACCGCCAGCGCGGCCTGCACATCCTGGAGCGGGTGTAGCTGCGGCCAAGCGGTTCGGGAGCTTCAGAGGACGTGCGAGAGGTGGCCTGCCACCCGAAGCCCGCAGGGCGGTGCCCCGTGAGGGACTCGAACCCCCAACCCCCTGATTACAAATCAGGTGCTCTACCAGTTGAGCTAACGGGGCGCGGCACGGCGCGGAGCATAGGTCGCGCGCCCTGCGGCGGCAAGCTGGCGCGGCCGGCGCGACTTTCGCCCCGATCTGTTGGAAAAGTCGGGGAGAATATCGTTAGTCGTCGGGATGTTTGCTGTTTGCAGTCTGAAAATGAAACTTCGACTGTTTCAATTATTTCTTGCTGATTTCGAGAATGATCCACAGATCTTGGTTAACTTCCTTAATATTCGCGGCGCCTAATCATTAAGGTTAAGAATATTAATCATTGATCTGAATAAAGCAGAAGCTTAACATGCCGTTAACGCGTCACGGCATTGGGGGCGGCGGCGCGGTGGTGCGGGCCCGGGCGGCCCCCTTTCTGCATGGAAGGGCGGCGGCATCCGGGCCATGGGAGTCGGGCCAGACTCCTCGGCCGGCGGTCGATCGAGCGCGCGGAGCGGAAGGGAACGAGGTGGTCGATGCGTCACGACGGACTACCCGGAGATGGCGGCGCTGGGCAAGTGACGGTGATCCGTCCGGCGTCGGGGGAAGACAGCGTCGAGGTGCCGCATGGCGCCTTTCTCATAAATGCGGACTACGGACGTAGCGGCGACGACCTGCTGCTCGAGGGTGGCGACGGCACCCAGGTCCTGATCCAAGACTACTTCGGCAGCGACACGCCGCCGACGCTGGTCACGGCCGACGGGGCGGAGGTCTGGCCGGAGCTGGCGGCCTCGCTGGCGGGTCCGCTCGCGCCGGCGCAATACGCCCAGGCGACCAGCCCGACCGGCGCGCCGCAGATCGGCAAGGTGACCGAGGTCAGCGGTGACGCGCGGGTGATCCGCACCGACGGCGTCGAGGAAACGCTCGATCTCGAGACCCCGGTGTTCCAGGGCGACGTACTGATCACCGGCACCGGCTCTTCGGTCGGCATCACCTTCGTCGACAACACCCTGTTCTCGATCTCGGGCGAAGGCCGGCTGGTGCTCGACCAGCTGATCTTCAATCCCGGCGGCGGCGGCAACTCGCTGTCCATGTCCCTGGTCAAGGGCGCCTTCGCCTTCGTCTCGGGCGAGATCGCCGGCGCCGACGGCCCGGGCATGGTGATCCGCACGCCAACGGCCACGATCGGCGTGCGCGGCACCACCGGCGCCGGGCTGCAGCAGGATGCGCCGACGGTCGAGATCCCCTTCGCCACGGTGGTCTCCCTGCTGGCAAATCTGGGCGACGGCGGGCTTGGCATCATCGACGTCATCGCCGGCGGCATCGTCAACACCCTGGCCTCGCAATTCGCCACGGCCGGTGTCGAGAGCCCGGGCGGACCGTCGCTATCGATCAGCCTGACGCCGGCGATGCAGGCGGCCTTCCAGACCGCCTTGACCTCCGTGATCCAATCCTTCTCGCCCGAGGCCGGTGAAGAACCCGGCCCCGAGCAGAGCGGCGACCTGGGCCCGAACCAGTTCTTCCAGCTGCAGGCCCTGCTCGGCGCCCAAGTGGGCGAGGGCGGGGAAGGCGGACCGATCCCCCTGACCGATGCTGAGCTGCTGGCCGCCTTCTCCTTCGTGCTGGCACAGGACCCCAACCTCGTTCTCCTGCTGCTGGAGCAATTCGGCGTGGAGGGCGAGTTCGGCCCGCCGGTCGTGACGGTCGAAACGGGCGGCGGTCCCGAGGTCGGCCTGCAAGCCGGCGCCGACCCGACGGCGGATGACGCCATCGGGCTCAACATCACGGTGCAGACGCCCGGCGGCGTGCTGACCGAGCTCAAGATCAGCGGCATTCCCGAAGGCGCGATTCTGATCAGCGATGTCGGCGAGATCCCGGTCGAGGACGGCATGGCCTTCCTCACCGGGGCCGATCTCTCGGGTCTCGGCATCATTCCGCCGCCCTTCGACGACACCGACATCCTGCTCGAGGTCATGGCGACCGCGACCGCGGCGGACGGGGGCGGGACGGCCTCCACGACGGTTCCCCTGCCCGTGGTCGTCGAGGCGGTCGCCGACCTCGCGGGCATCGGCGTCAACGAGGCGCCTTGCGCCCCCTGTGCGCCTTGCGAGCCGGAGGATCCGGAAGCAGATCCCGTGCGGATCAAGAAGAACCCGATCGCCTTCGAGCGCGAGGGCCAGGGCAACTTCGGCGTCAACGACGATCTGGACGACGCCCAGGAACTGGGCACGCTGCCCGACCCCGAGCAGGAGCTGACCACGGCGCTGACCGTGAACGGCTGGATGTCCAAAGGCGGGCCCGGCGAGGCGGCCGAGGCGGCCAATGACCTGGACGTCTACAAGGTCACGATCGACGCCGCAGGCAGCTACATCTTCGACATCGATTTCGGCGACAAGGACGCGACCGACGGCCTCGAGTCCGGCGGCCGGATCGACCGGGTCGACACCTTCCTGGCGCTCTTCGCCGCCGACGGCACCCTGATCGCCACCGACGACAACAGCGGCGAGGGCGACGATCCGCAGATCACCATCGGCATCGGCGGCGAGGGCCAGCCGCCGACCGGCATGTACTTCGTGGTGGTCTCGAACGCCGGCAACGAGCCCGTCGCGGAGATCGGCGGCAACTTCGACGAAGGCTACACCGGCATCGAGGGCGAGCCCTTCGGGGGTGAGGGCGGCGACGGCGGCGAGGACGTCGGTGGCGACTATCAGCTACAGGTCCGCAGCGAAGCGGACGACGTCACGCCGGGCGACATGGTCCTCTTGTCCCAGGAGGAGGACGACGGCGATCCCCTGTTCGGCGAAGGGGTCGACGATTTCCTGGCCGGCGACGTCGGCACCCTCGAGGAGGAGCCGATCGGTTTCGTCAGCGGCGCCGATCTCGACATCACGACCGTCGACCCCGACGGCTCGGAATCGATCACCCGCATCGAGATCGTGGTCGACCCGAACGAGGCGCCGCCGGACTTCATGCTGGATATCACCGGCAGCGGCGATTTCATCGGCTTCGGCGACACGCCGCCCGGGACCATCATGGTGCCCGTCACCCGGCTCGACGCGGACGGCGATCCGCTGCCCCCGGGCGAGGTTCCGGCCACGCTCGAGTTCGATGGGACCGAAGGCATCTGGGCGCTGACCTTCGATGAGACCCTGCGCGTCCAGGAGGTCGACCTCAGCGGCTTCAGCTGGAAAATCCCAGAGCACGACGACACCGACTTCCCGATCGAGGTCACGGTCCGCTCGACCGAGACCAACCCGAGCGAAGGCACCGGCGCCGACGCCGGGGGCGTCACCGGCGGTGACCCCGAGCAGGTCGGCCATCCGCACAATTACCAGACCATCACCCTGATGGTCGAAAACCAGGCCGTCGCCGACAAGCCGACAGTCGAGCTGACGGCGGTCTGCGTGACCGAGGATCTGGGCGAGGCCTTCCCGGGCGGAGAGTTCGCGCCGCAGAACGGCATGCAAGGCCCGCTGATGGTGATCTCGACGCTGACGGCGTCGGCGAGCGATCGCGACGGGTCCGAGACCCTCTCGAAAGTCGTCTTGTCGGTGTCGAACGTCAACCCGGCGCTCGATCTCGACGACTTCGGGCTCATGATCGACGGCGAGACGATCGACTTCGACGCGGTCTTCCCGCAGTCCGTACAGTTCGACAACGTGACGCTGCTGCAAGGCGGCGTCGAGATGACCGGCCAGATGGTGGCCGGCTCGGTCGACTTCGATGCGGTGAACGAGGCGCTCGTCATCACCTTCCCGGACAACGACGAACCGGGCGAGGACGCGATCCTCGATCTCAACACCGAGATCAAGATCACCTATCCGATCAACGAGGCCGAGGACTTCACGCTCGAGGCCGAGGTCACGACCAAGGAGTTCAATCCCGACGGCACGGTGGCGCAGGAGACCGCCTCCGAGACCGCGACTGCAAATATCGAGGTCAAGGAGGTTGCGGACGCGCCGACGGTGGAGCTGACGGCGGTCTGCGTTACCGAGGATCTGGGCGAGGCCTTCCCGGGCGGAGAGTTTGCGCCGCAGAACGGCACGCAGGGCCCGCTGATGGTGATCTCGACGCTGACGGCGGCGGCGAGCGACCGTGACGGCTCGGAGACCCTGTCGCAGATCGTGCTGTCGGTGTCGAACGTCGATCCGGATCTGGACCTGGACGGCTTCGATCTGATGATCGACGGCGAGACGATCGACTTCGACCCGGGCGTCCCGCAGAACGTCCAGTTCGACAACGTGACGCTGCTGCAGGGCGGCGTGGAGATGACCGGTCAGTCGGTGATTGGCGAGGTCGTCTTCGATGCGGTGGACGAAGAGCTGGTGATCACCTTCCCTGGCAACGCCGCGCCGGGCGACGACGCGATCCTCAACATCGACACCGAGATCAAGTTCACCTACCCGATCAACGAGGCGGAGGACTTCACGCTCGAGGCGGAGGTCACCTCCACGGAGTTCGACCCGGACGGCACGGCGGCGGTCACCAGCGCCTCGGCCATGACCACGGCGGAGATCGAGGTCAAGGAGGTGGCCGACCAGGCCGACATCACGGTCCAAGACCAGACCTATTGCGAGGACAACGCCGGCCTCGAGGGGCAAGACACGCCGAACACCATCTACGCCCTGCCGGTCTCGGCCTCGGTGAGCGACACCGACGGCTCCGAGGTCGTCAAGTCGATCAAGCTGACGCTGGCCAACCTGGCCGCCGAAGACTTCGAGGGCTGGACCCTGGGCGGCAGCCCGCTTGCGAGCGGCGCCAACACGATCGGCGGCATCCCGGTCACCATCACCGTCGCCGGCCAGATGCTGACCATCGAATACGCCGACGGCGACGCGCTGCCGGACGTGGTTCTGACCGACGAGATCGGCGTCGACCTGGTCGAGCACTTCAGCGGCATGTTCGAGGTCCAAGTCGCGGTGACCACCAAGGAGGTCGATCCCGACGGCGCCGATGTCGCGCGATTGACCGAAGTCAGCAACGACAGCTACATGGTCACCGTGCAGGGCGTGGCCGACGCCGCGACCGTCTCGGCCGACGACCTGACCGTCGCCGAGGACGATCCCGACAAGATCACCTTCGCCATCACCCCGGCCCTGGTCGACACCGACGGCTCGGAGAGCATGGTCGTGGTGGTGGAGAACATCCCGACCGACTGGATGCTCGTGGCCGGCTCGCCGGGTACTTTCAACGATACGACCGGCATCTGGACCTCCCCGGAGCTCGGTCCAGGCGACCCCTTCGTCAACCCGACCTTCATGCCGCCGGAGGATTTCGTCACCGAAGAGGGTGAACCGCTGACCTTTGACGTCACGGTCACCACGACGGAAGACGGCACGGTCAAGCCCGACGCCGGCACGACCGATGCGACCACCAGCTTCGACGTCACCGTCACCGAGACCCCCGAGGCGCTCGACGTCAACATGGTGGTGACCCAGTCCGCGACGGTGGCCTCGCCGCTGCCCGCGCCCGGCGAGAACGAGAATCCCTATTTCGGCTTCGTGCGGCCCGAGGTCGAATCGGCGCCGCCCTTCGAGTTCTTCGGCATCGACGGGGTCAGTCCGCCGGTCCTCGACGCCCCGGCGAACGGCGCGCTGGACCTGTCGAACTTCCAGAGCGACGGCCTGTTCCATTACACGACGCCCACGCCGACTACGGGCAGCCTGTTCAACGGCTTCGAGTATTCGATCAGCGACGGCGTGGTGAAGAGCGGTCCGGCCGAGGTTGGCATCGAGGCGCGCGATCAGAACAACTTCGGCAATCTCATCGGCACCGCCGGCATCGACATCTTCTATGCCAACCCCTTCATCGAGAACGCCGCAGCAGATGCTGACCCGGGTGATACTGTCTTCCTGACGCAGACCCTGGACGGCATGGGCGGCGACGACCTGCTGGTCGGTGCCGATGGCATGGCCGAGATCGATGTCGCCGACAACAGCAACATCACCGTCGTCGCCAAGGACATCCTGATCGGCGGCGCCGGCGCCGACACCGCCTACGGCAACGGCGGCGACGATGAGATCTACGGCGACGACGTCGGCGACCTGCTGGCCGACACCGGCGGCAACGACACGCTCTTCGGCGGCGATGACGACGACATGCTGTTCGGCGACACCGGCGGGAACATCGAGGGCGGCAAGACCGGCGGCGACGACTTTATCGAGGGCGACAGCGGGGCCGGCAACGACACGCTCTTCGGCGATGCCGCCTTCGATATCGTCGCCAGCACGGGCGGCGCCGACACGCTGATCGGCGGCGCCGGCGACGACGAGATCTACGGCGACGCCGGCCGCGACCTGATCAGCGGCAGCTCCGGCGGCAACGACACCCTCATCGGCGACGACGCCGACGGCACCGGTGCCAGCAACGACATGCTCTTCGGCGACGCCGGCCAGAACATCGACGCCACCAGCGCGGGCGGCGACGACACGCTCTACGGCGGCGACGGCGACGACGAGCTCCAAGGCGACGCCGGCGACGACCTCCTGGGCAGCGGCGCCTGCGACCTGGTGGGGGGGGACGGGGGCACGGCAGAGGTCCCGCGAACC
>JAAUYJ010094198.1_pt1 | contig 11802 bp, 9 predicted proteins | sample 7278031 | NCBI WGS metagenome assembly JAAUYJ01 (sample SAMN14350222, study PRJNA611818) | marine sediment metagenome | isolation source: surface marine sediment (1.8m) | place: French Polynesia: Moorea | collected 2018-08 | reverse complement strand
TAGATGTAGGTTGGGTTGAGGGACGAAACCCAACAACAATCTTTCTCCCCTCCGACCCTCCGACCCTACTTCCTAATGCACCATTTTAGATGAAACAGTCCAGTAGGGTGTGTTAGCGCACTTCGTAACGCACCAAAACTCCTTATGTAGTGCCTTTGCGTAAGTCCTCTATTAATTATAAACCCCCCCTTTCAATAATTTTAATTATAGCGGTTTTCACTTCATGACTTGCATTACTTCTTCCTTCTTACTTCTTACTTCTTCCTTCTTCCTTTAAACCCAAATCTCTGTACTCTATAAAACATGAAAACTGCTATAAATAAACAATCGCAATCTTAGACATAAGATTTAGTAATAGTTATGAAGATTTGATGAAGTTGATATGGAAATTTTCACGCTTATATGAGATTTGATGAAATTTGATGAAATTGGCGAAATGCTCTTGACACTAGGGGGGGGTGGAATAGAATGCAAATTTGAAATGGTTAGGACACTTATAAATTCTCAAACTCTGTCATAGATTTTGTTGAATTTTGCATGGTTGATTTGATCTTGCGGGTGTCCTAACTACGTCAGTCAAATAAAATCAGGACTTACGCAAAATAACGCATTTATGTCATTGCGAGCGACAGCGAAGCAATCTCAAATGTTGATATTTCATTCCTTATGCGTAATTCCTGAAAATGCCTAAATATCCTTTGAATTCTCAGTAGTGACTCAAATTCCTAAACCCACTGCTCAAACTTCTAGGTTTGAGATTACCACATCCCCCGAATTTGCTGGCTGCCTGGTCAAACACTATCTTAGTCTTGCTTTCAGCACCTATCAAACCCAAGCCCAAAAGTAGAGAATGAAACAAAAAATTCACTTTATCTCAGGACTACCGCGATCTGGCTCTACCTTATTAGGAGCCTTACTTCGCCAAAATCCTGTGTTTCATGCAGGGATGTCTAGTCCAGTGGGGGGTCTGGTGAGTCGCCTACTAGAAGCGATGAGCGAAAACAATGAGTTTTCGGTCTTTATCACACCTGAACAAAAACGGGCATTAACCTTAACAATTTTTTCAACATTTTACGAGGAACAAGGGGACAAAGAAGTAATCTTTGATACTAACCGTCTCTGGTGTAGCAAATTGTCTTTGATTCAGGACCTATTTCCTGGCTCTAAAGTGATTTGCTGCGTCCGCAATGTGGCTTGGATTATGGATAGTGTGGAAAGGTTAGTCAGAAAAAATACTTTTGAGGTGTCCCGCTTATTTAACAATTCAGGTGAACGTTCTACGGTTTACACCCGGACTGAAGCTTTGAGTCAGGGAGGAAGATTAGTCGGATTTGCTTATAACGCTCTCAAAGAAGCATTTTATAGCGAATATAGTTCCTCATTACTCCTAGTGGATTATGACATCTTGGCCCAAGCTCCAGATAAAACCCTGTCCCTGATTTATCAGTTTTTGGGGGAAGAACCCTTCCAGCATGATTTTGAGAATGTGGAGTATCAAGCAGACGAGTTTGATAATCGACTTAATACCAAAGGCTTACATAAAGTACGCTCTAAAGTGGAGTTTCAGCCTCGACAGACCGTTTTACCGCCAGATTTGTTTGTTAAATACAATGATTTGTCCTTTTGGACAAATCCCAGCAACAGTCTGGCTAATGTGATTGTGGCTCAACCCAATCCCCCAGAAGTCAATGAAGTCAGAAGTTAGGGACGTTGCATGCAACGTCCGTACAGAAGTCAGAAGTTGTTTTTGAGACAAAGATTTCTGCTCCGTCTTAAAAGACTGGTAAGCATTCAGCTATTAGTCGTCAGCACGAGCGCAATAATATCTAAACCTTAATGAGGGGTTTTAAATGAATATAGCCTTTAAAAATCAGCTTTTATAGTAAAATTAGATTTACCTCATTAATAAAGGTTTTCTTTCAAACTAAAATAAATAGCTGATAGCTGATGGCTGACTGCTGAATGCTTACAAAGACTGGACTTTAGACCCAATGATTTTTGGTAAACACCTGTAATGAAATTAATTCTTTCAACTCAACAGGACTTACCCAAGGTTGATTTGTCATTGCGACCGGAACGCAGTGTAGGGAAGCAATCGCGGAGTTTTGGGGATTACTTTCTTGACGGAATCCTCCGCAAAAGCTGGCGCTAACGCAAAGCTGCGCTAATGTAATGACATAATTACCTCGCTTTTGCGTAATATCATGTAAAGTCATTGCGACTGGAACGGAGTGGAAGGAAGCAATCCCAAGGGTTTGAGATATCTCTTCCATAAATGATATTATTCCCTGCTTCACAAACATAACACCTAACCAGGCAGGGTTTTAGACCCGATTTTTTTGATAACTACTCTTTCAACTCAAATTAAGGAGAAAAAACAATGGCAAATAATTTTATCGTTAACCAAACCACTGATGACGGAACTGGGAATCAAACAGGTACTCTCAGTTACGCCATCGCTCAAGCGAACCAACTACCAGGGGATGACACCATTACCCTGCAAAACAATGTCCGCTTGACAGGAACCATGCAGTCTCTCATTGACAGTAATATCACCATTGTAGGTGGCGACTACACTCTGAGTGGTGATGCTAATAACAATGGGGTGGCTGATGCAGGAGATGTGCGGACTTTGTTTATTAAGTCGGGAACCGTTGATATATCCGATTTGACCATCAATAACGGTGTCGCCAAAGGTGGCGATAGCACAATCGGTGGCGGTGGCGCTGGTATGGGCGGTGGCATATTTGTCTACGATGGCACCGTCACCTTAAATAATGTCGGTTTTACGAATAACTTAGCCCAAGGTGGTAGTAGTGGTATTGGAACCAGTCGTGCTGGGGGTGGTATTGGACTGATTAGTACCAACGGTAGCGACGGTAGCAACGGTACCTACGGTGGCTACACCTTCTTTGGCAACGGTAGCAACGGTAGCAACGGTGGCGACGGTAGCAACGGTGGCGACGGTAGCGACGGTGGCAACGGCGGCTACGGTGGCGAGGGTGGCTTTAGCCAGTACGGCAACGGCGGTAACGGTGGCTTTGGTGGCAAAGGTGGCAGCGGTGGCTTTGGTGGCAAAGGTGGCGACGGTGGCAGCGGTGGCGACGGTGGCGGGAGCTACAACTACTACGGTGGCGACGGTGGCGACGGTGGCGACGGTGGCGACGGTGGATTCGGTGGTGGTGGAGGCTTTGGTGGGGACGGGGGTCCCGGTGACGGTGGTGCCGTCGGCGCGTCGCCCGTGAGCGGCGACGGTGGCGCTGGTGGCTTTGGTGGCTTCGGCAGTGGTGGTGCTGCCGGTGGTGCTGGCGTTATCGGTGGCGACGGTGGCGACGGTGGCTACGGCGGTGGTGGTGGTGCCGGTGGTGCTGGCGTTATCGGTAGTGGGGTTGACGGCGTTGACGGCAATGGCGGTTTCGGTGGTGGCAATGGCGACGGTGGCGGTGCTGGCATGGGTGCTGCCATGTTTATCCGTTCTGGTACTGTGAGCCTCAATAATACCAGTTTTACCAATAACAGTGCGACTGGTGGCACTGGGGGGAACAATGGTCTAGGCAAAGGTGGAGCGATTTTTATCATGCAGTCCACCACCAATACCAATGGCAACAATCAGGGAATGCCAACGATCCTAGCTACCGTTACTGGCTCTAACATCACTTACAGTGGCAACAGCGCGGCGGATGATGCAGGAACAGCTACCGATGACGATGATGTTTTCGGCACGATTACCATTAGTAACTCTGGACCCGATGCAGTAGACGATGCAGTAACAACTGATGAAGACAGCATCCTCAGCGATAACGTTCTCGCTAACGATAGCGACCCTGACAGCGATCCCTTTACAGTTACAGAAGTAAACGGCAATACTGCTGATGTCGGCAGTCAAGTCACCCTAACTTCTGGCGCATTATTAACTGTTAACAGCAATGGTACATTCGACTACGATCCTAACGGTCAATTTGAGTCTCTTAATAATGGAGAGACAGACTCCGATAGCTTTACCTACACCATTGATGATGGCAATGGGGGTACAGATACAGCTACAGTTAATATTACCATTGATGGAGTCACTGATAATAGCGCACCTGTTGCAGTAGACGATGCAGTCACAACTGATGAAGACAGCCTCCTCAGTGGCAACATCCTCACTAACGATAGCGATGCTGATAGCGATCCCCTTACAGTTACAGAAGTAAACGGCAATGCTGCTGACGTTGGCAGTCAAGTCACCCTAACTTCTGGCGCATTGTTAACTGTTAACAGCAATGGTACATTCAACTACAATCCTGATGGTCAATTTGAGTCTCTTAATAATGGAGAGACAGACTCCGATAGCTTCACCTACACCATTGATGATGGCAATGGAGGTACAGATACAGCGACAGTTAATGTTACCATTGATGGAGTAACTGATAATACCGCACCTGTTGCAGTAGACGACAGCGCCACTGCTGCTAAAAACACCGCTAAAACCATCCTCGCCAACGACCTGCTTGCCAACGACACCGATGCCGACGGCGACCCCCTCACCATTACCGCAGTGGGTAATGCTGCCAACGGAACGGCTTTCCTGGATACCAATGGCAATGTAGTCTTCACTCCTAACACAGGCTTCAGTGGTATTGCCAGCTTTGAATACAACGTCTCCGATGGCACTGACACAGATACTGGCTTAGTTACCGTGGAAGTAGGAAATATCTTCTACGGCACCAATCAGAAAGATACCCTCACTGGTACTGGGGGTGATGATTTCATGTCCGGTGGCAACGGTGCAGATGAACTTTATGGTGGTGCAGGGAATGACACCTTAGGAGGTGATGGTAGCGATAATGGTCCCGATATCCTTGTTGGTGGTCTTGGCAATGATATCTTAACTGGTGGTAATGGACCAGATGTCTTTGTCCTAGCTCCTGGTGAAGGAACAGATACTATTACCGACTGGGAGACTCCCGACGAAATTGGTTTGTCAGGAGGGATAGGATTCAATGACTTGTCTTTCTCTGGTAGTAATATCATCTTGACTTCTACTTCTGAAGTCCTAGCAACATTAACTGGAGTGGATGCTACCACACTTACCAGTGCTGACTTTACCACTGTTTAATCTTTTGAGTGAATTTCCATTGCCAACTTTACTACAAAAGTATAGTTGGCAATGACGACGTTGCCCTGGTTTAATACCGTCAATCTCAACAGTTCAGATTTTCTCGCAGTTTAAGCTGAGTTGAAATTTCAATTCCTGTGTGGCACCTTATCCCTGTCACCAGGGATATTTATTTAGGGCTAAACTCCCTCTACGGATAATGTATTGTCTAAGAATTTGCGTAAGTTTAGTTGCAATAGATGTAGGTTGGGTTGAGGGACGAAACCCAACAACAGTCTTTCTCCCCTCCAACCCTACTCCCCTCCGACCCTACTCCCTAATGCACTATTTTAGATGAAACAGTCCACCACTCCCGTGTCAAGCTTAAAATGGTGTGTTAGGAGCGAGGAACCTAGAAGACCTCTCCCCGGCCCCTCTCCTTGTAGGAGAGGGGGTAATATTCTCCCCCAACGCTAGCAGGGAAGGGGGTTGGGGGGTTAGGTTTTTCAAGTTTGACACGACACTACTCTATGGTTTCATCAATAGAGTTATAGAATAGAGATAATATTAACCTTTTTGAGCTTTCCGGTTTAGTAGGATAAAAACACGAATTATAAATTTATATCGTTAAATTGGGAAATTATCAAATATGGAAACCTACGCATATAGTCAAGCTGCTGTAACTTGGGAAACATCTCACAACATTGAACAACCAGAATGTTCTCCATGCGATCGCATTATGGAATTTTTACGTTTAGGATGGAAAATGATGTTTACACCAGAATTATTAGAAGTTTGTTGAAGTTTTCAAACAAATAAATACTAAGATGAAACCCACGGTCATATAAAATCCGGATAATTAGTATATCCAAGTCATGGCGACTGGAACGGAGTGGAACGAAGCAATCTCAGGGGTGCGCGGAGATTGCTTCCGCTTCGTCGCTGCGGACGACTATTCAAGCGGATTCTATATCAAACTTCTGACTTCAGTTTCTTTCCTGTAAAAGTAGCAGTATTTATTAGCATAAAATACGCAATATAGTATTAGCATAAAATAGGCAATATAGTTGGTACTGCAAATTTATAGCAGTTTTCACAAAGGTAGACTACAAAACTTCTTCCTTCTTCCTTCTTTCTTCTTCCTTTAAACCCAAATCTCTGTATTCTATATTAATGAAAACTGCTATAACTTCTAACTTCTAACTTCTAACTTCTAACTTTTGACTTTTGACTTTTGACTTTATAAACAATAGTGGTTAAGGAAATTTTCTTTCCTTAACTTCCAAACTATATTCCTTAACTGCTTCAGTAATATTCTCTCGTAAGTTAGCATAAGATTTCGCAAAGGGTGGCTGCCAATCAGAAATTCCTAAAACATCATTAATTACTAATATCTGACCATCACAATAAACTCCTGCACCAATACCAATAGTAGGAATAGAAACCTTTTCCGTAATCTCTTTTGCTAAATCTACTCCAATATGTTCTAAAATCATGGCAAAAGCACCAGCTTGTTCCAAAGCTACAGCTTCTGCTAAAATACGCGCACTAGCATCAGGAGTTTTGCCTTGTCGGCGATAACCTCCAAATTGATGTACAGACTGGGGAGTGAGACCAATATGACCCAAAACAGGAATACCCACTGATGTTAATTTATCCACAGTTTGAGCGATCGCCTCATTTCCACCCTCTAACTTTACAGCTTGAGCACCAGTTTCTTTAAGTATTCTCCCTGCGGAATGTATAGCTTGTTGAGGACTTTCCTGATAAGTTAAAAATGGTAAATCTACCACTATCAAAGCCTGCTTTACACCTCGTCGCACTGCTTTAGCATGATGAATCATTTCATCAAGAGTGACTGGTATAGTTGTATCATAACCTAATGTCACCATTCCCAGGGAATCTCCCACCAGGATTAAATCTACTCCAGCATTGTCTAAAATTTGAGCGATCGTATAATCATAAGCTGTCAGAGCTACTATCGGACGACCTTTTTGTTTCCATTGAATTAATTGTCTAGTTGTAATTCCCATTTTCCGTTAAGTCAGCATCTAAAAGTAAATTTTTAATCTAGAGTTCATACCAAATACTAAAAGTTAATCAATCAAAAATTTTATATAGCAGTTCTTTAAGTAGTTGAACATAAATAAACAGGTATGTATTAATAAATTTAAAAATATGAGTAATTATTATACTACAAGCATTTTGGTGATATTTCCAAAACTTTACTTTATATTGATAATTTATAATTAATCAATTCGGTTGAAAACCTCTCCTAAGAGGATAAAAAAAGAACAGGTGATTTCCCAATCATTCAATCTGATGGTTTTAACCAGAGATAATTATCCATTATTCATTATCCATTATCAATTAATGAACTAGCCAAGCAAAAGCCCTGATTAATTCTGCATTACCATTTTCTTCATAACATTTTCCGTGGGATAAAATAATTTTTTTAGCTTCCCATTTTAACATTTTTTGTAAGCAGCCACGAGCTTGATTTTTTCTCCCCCAAAATGTTGTTCGTAAATCTAGTGGTGCTTTACCATTTGGAGCAGCACAACCAGCTAACTTAATTAATAAATGAAATTTTTTACTAACTTTATTAAGCTCAAAATTTTCAATTAAATCTGCCAGAATAACTGTAGAACTTTTGCGGTGAAAAAATACTACCTCATCCATAAACCTACTACCTCGAAAAACTAATTGAGCAATATCCTCTGACCAGTAAACTGGTGCTTCATCATCAAGAAAAGCATCAAAAGTAACTTCAACTTTTTGTTGTGCTGCACGTTCTACAACTCCTGGATATCCCCATGCAATAGCTTCTGGATAAGCTTTTGCCCAACTTCCAATATGAGCATAATGGATTTTATTGGGTGAAATTAAGTGACGCACTGAACCCAGAGCATCAATTTTTGCTTTTAATTCTGGAACTAATTCTATAGGAGAATGACACCATAAATCATTATTTTTCAATCGAATAATAGTCATCCGTGTGGGAAATGGAATATGTGTTCCATACATTGCCATTCTGACAATAGGGCCATCAACAATCCAAATATCTTGATCGAAAGGTTTAGGAATATTAAGTGGTTCGTATAGGTCAATTATGTTTTGACTCATTATGAAAGAAAGTACCAATCAAAATTTGAACTTTTAATTTAATTTAATTTAATTTTAAAGCACTGACAGGTACTTCATCCCAAGACTCAACAATTCGCATTGTAGCTTTCCATCCTTGTTCCTTTTGAGTATCAGTTAAATTATTTTGAAAAGATTCATGGCATTCTTCAGCTTGCTGTTTGTCACAACAGGCAATACAAGAGTAGACAATACCAGATGGATCTATCTGTTCATTTACCCAAATAGTCATAGTTAATAACCTCAGTATTATGTGTGATATTCCCGACACTAAATTAATAATCAGTCTTATATTTTCACATATTTTGTTAAAAATAGTCAAGTTGAATAGATTTAGCCACTAGACAAAAAAATTCTGAATCCCTGAGAACTCAGAATTTTCTAGTAGCAGTAAATTTTTAATTTTGAGCTGAAATGTTATAACAGATTCCAGATTAATAGGTTATATCATGTCCGGTTGAACAGTTATAAATAAACTACTCAGTAGTCAGTAGTCGTAGGGGCGATTCGCGAATCGCCCCTACAGAATTCAGGAGGGAAGAAAGAAGAAAAGAAGGAGAAAGTTTTTTTATCACGCTCTTATCCGGACATGATATTAAATATTTTTAGCTTGTTCCCTATCAACCTCCCCAACTTCTGTAAGGAAGTTGGATGCAACGTCCCTACTATTCTCTATTTCCCAAAACCATCAATAGCAATCGTCATTTAGGACATTCTCGCTCTTGTCTTACCTTATAGCGGTTTTCACAAAGGTAGACTTGCATTGCTTCTTCCTTCTTCCTTCTTCCTTTAAACCCAAATTTCTGTACTCTATATTAATGAAAACTGCTATAATCAAAGAAATGATTTAACTTTTAACTTTTATAGGACTTAGGCAATATAAAGTATTTTCGTCATTGCGACCGACATGGAAGCAATCTCAAGCCCTAGTTTTTCCTACCTGATGGATAAGTTCTATTTTATAGCATTACGCAAATAGGTTAGGATATTTATGAATCCTCAAACTCATTCAGGGATTATATCAAATCCGGGGGAATTGGACATAAAAAAAATTCTCCAATCGTCATAAATACAAAATGTTTGTGATTCCTTCTCCTCCTGACTCCGTACGGACGTTGCATGCAACGTCCCTACCTCCTGACTCCTAAAGATTTAACCAATCTATCACTGTTTAACCGGATTTGATATTACTTCTGACTTCTGAGTTGCATTATAATAGCTGTCCAGATGCTAAACTTTTGAGAGAATTCTCAGTAACACGACATATACGCCACTCATCTAAAATTGACGCACCAATATGTTGATAAAATCCGATCGCCGATTCATTCCAATCTAAAACACTCCACTCCAAACGCCCACAGTTTCGCGATACTGCCAACTGCGCTACATAACTTACCAGTCGTTTCCCAATACCCCGCCCCCGGTATTCAGGTAACACGAATAAGTCTTCTATATAAATTCCGGGTTGGGTGAGAAAAGTTGAATAGTTATGAAAAAATAAAGAAAAACCGACAGGTTTGTCTGCTAACTCAGCAATAATAGCTTCAGCAATGGGGCGATAATTAGACCTATCGCTACCAGGTTCACCAAATAAATGAGCTTCTAAGGAAGCAACATTACCTGTAACAGCATGAGATAATTTTTCATACTCAGCTAGAGCCTTAATTAACTCAAATAGCACAGGTACATCTGCTGGTGTAGCAGGACGCAGCTTTAGTTGATCCACAGACATAATTTTACTATAGCACTACAAAAAAGTGTCAGGATATTGATAAAACTGTTTTGACTTAAGCTGATAGCTGACAGCTAAATGCTGAATGCTATATCAAAAACGATTTAACCATCCTTTTAAACGTTCAGCTACTTGAGGACGACGTAACTTTCGCATAGCCTTAGCTTGAATTTGTCGTACTCGTTCGCGGGATAGATTAATCATCCGACTTACTTCATCTAGAGTATGAGGTTCTCCTGTGATTAAACCATACCGGAGAGTAATCACATCTTGCTCGCGATTGCTTAACACATGATTTAATACTTCTAAGATATCCTGGCGCATCATCATATCATTCATTTGCGCTTCGGGAGTAGTATTTTCATTATCTTCTAAGAAGTCTAATAATTCGGTATTTTCCTCAGTACCCAAACGATGATTGAGAGATAGAGTTTTCCGGCGAATTTGCTGGAGGTTACGCAGTTGTTGGTGGGAAATTTCTAGTTCTTTAGCAATTTCTGCATCACTTGGAAGACGATTTAAACTGCGTCTTAAGTCGCGGTAAACTCGTTTAAGTTTGTTAATTTGTTCAACTACATGAACTGGTAGACGAATAGTACGTCCTTGATTAGCAATAGTGCGCGTTATTCCTTGACGAATCCACCAATAGGCGTAAGTAGAAAATTTATAACCCTTCTCTGGGTCAAATTTCTCTGTGGCACGATTTAGTCCTAATGCTCCTTCTTGAATCAAGTCTAGAAAAGGCACCCCCCGGTTTAGATAACGTTTGGCTATGGAAACTACTAAACGGAGGTTGGAGCTAATCATTCGACGTTTGGCAGCCCGACACTGATGTAGGCGATGGTCTAGTTGTACTTCTGTCAAACCTGAAGCTGCTGCTAGTTCAGCTTTTGTAGGGATTCGCCCTAACTCATTTGCTAGTTTCTCTGGCAGTTGTTCAAAGATGACTAGCTCTTGGATCAACCTGGCTAATTCTATTTCTTCTTTTTGACTCAGAAGAGGATAACGAGACATTTGCTTAAATAATGCTCCTACTGCATCATCTATATCTTGTTGATTTTCTGGTATTGGCATAGTTACAGCCGATATATTCATACTAGAATCCTCCTGATTTTGACCTTCTTCATGTAGGGATTCGGCAATCATTAAACTCATTTTTTGCATTTGATCTGCTATCTCTGATTTATTTATGGAGTTTGGTGATTGGATTTGATGCCGATCTGAATTCTCTGGAAGTAGAATTTTCATAGTTTTTTTTTCTATTATATAGTTTGCCAACTGTAAATGGTTGATGAGATAGAAGACAAGTCTTATTTTATACCCAAATTCCTCAATTATTACTTAACAATTTCACTCAATATCAACTCTCTTCGGGAGAGGGAACAGGCAACTTAAAACAGGCAAAGCGTGAGGGTATAAGAAGTGAGAAAACAAAGTTTTCTTGCTTGTTCCGTTCCCTCTCCCAATCAATCGGTCTGAATTTCCCGCCTATAGGAGGTATGGGTCTGATGGGGGTCATTAGCTCCCATCATACGCCGTCACTGTTCCCTGTTCCCTGTTCCCTGTTGCCTTTACTTGAGCTTAACTAGGCCAACTACCAAATTAACCTTAACCAAATAATTATTATAACATAGAATATTTCTAATAATCTTAACAATTATGAACAACTCGCAAAAATTTGATATTGCTGTGATTGGTGCAGGTATGGCTGGTTTAGTCTGCGCCCAAGAACTACAGAAAGCTGGTTATTCGGTAGTGGTGCTGGAAAAATCTAGGGGAGTAGGGGGTCGCATGGCAACTCGCCGAGTCTCAGGAAGTCGCGCCGATCATGGAGTACGTTACCTGG